>Ga0126381_100004211_pt1 | contig 15637 bp, 13 predicted proteins | sample PanSoiMetPlot_28_FD_96465 | JGI IMG/M metagenome (GOLD analysis project Ga0126381, IMG submission 96465) | Tropical forest soil microbial communities from Panama - MetaG Plot_28 | ecosystem: Environmental > Terrestrial > Soil > Tropical forest > Bulk soil | place: Panama | collected 2016-02-17 | reverse complement strand
CTGCCACGGTATAACGATGGTGCAGACCGCCAATTCGAGGAGCCGATTGAATCCTGCCTCCCTGGCGCAAAGTCGCAGCGATGGGGCGGCCTTGTGGCGTGTCCTTGGCGAGCCCTAGGTGGGACGACGCGTTTGAAAAGGAAGTCCACAAACTCGTGGCAGAACTTAAGACGAGTCACACCGGGTTCCGACATGCGGGAATGCGGAACATTCCGGCACGTCACGCGATTAATGCGACGCTCCACCGCTTTGGTGGCGATGGCAGTGAACGCTGGATGTTTCAGGATGTCCATCAAGGAGGTCCAGCCTACGCTGCAGGGATACGACCTGGGGATCTGTTACTTGAATGCGGAAACCGCGAGATTCGGCCGCCGGTGGATCTGACGTTCTCGGCTGGAGAGTCCGCGAGCTTGCTAATCGAAAAGCTAAATGGAGGGCGCCAACGGGTCAATGTTCAGTTGCCTATGCCGAAATCTCAAAAGCATCCGGTCACTACACCCGAGGCGGTATGCGAGAAAACTAACCGACGAAATCGGCCTGCTAAAGGTGGCGATGTTTCCAGGGACAATCGGCATCGATGTCGCAAAGGACATTGAAAGAGGAATCGCGGTACTCGACTCTTGCAGTCGATTGATCGTAGATCTGCGTGGGAATACGGGCGGAGGAATTGGCGGACTACGGCTGATGAGCCATTTGACGCCCGGAAAGCTGGAGGTCGGGTACAGCCTGACCCGGAAGCGTCGCGAGCGCGGCTACAACCGTGAAGAACTCACGCGTTTCGGGCGGATTCCCTCCCATAAAGCCACTCTGATCTGGCTCGCTGCCCGATACGCGTTCGTCGAGAAATCAATCCTCGTAGTAACTGAGGGACTTGGATCGTAAAACTTCCACGGCAGAGTGGTATTGATGGTGAATGAACATACCGCCAGTGCAGGCGAAATGGTTTCAGCATTCGCAGAAGAAAACAATCTTGCGATCATAGTTGGAACAAAAACACCCGGTCGATTATTAAGCGGCAGCGCATCGGTCTGCGCGGAAGTCCGATCTACGCCTTCCACCACGTGTGCAAGTCTCAGGCTCGCTATCTTCACCGCCCTGACTGCTCTGGTTTCTTGCGTCGATCCGCGGTAGCGCTGACCGCCTACTGTAAAGTCATACCAGTAGAACTTGGACTTTGCTTTCCTAAACAATTTCACGAGTTTCCTCCAATTGCAGCCCGCACGGAAGGCACTCGCGGTTCTTCTCGCTGCACTGCAGAAGAACGCCACATCATAACTCACTTCTGTCTTCGAGCAATCCGTTAGGAAAATGCCTGTGGGCTGGCGACTTTCTCATTCCGGCGATCCGGACAGGATCTGTGCGGCGCTTTATGCATGTGCCAAAACGCGAGTTCACCTTCCCATCCGTTGTGCCGCGATGGTGCTTTGCCCCTTGATCAGGGCAAGCAATAGCGGAACACTGAGACTTTTGGAAACTTGTTACTAATTAAGCGGAGATTGATTGCTTCGCATGGCCGCGTGTTTTGCAAGACGGACCAGCCGTTGACCTTAGGCGGATACTTGAACATCACACTCAGACGTCCAACAGAATACTGTAGATGTTGTGCGGTTTTCTCGAATTCAATTCCTGATCCCCATTGTTGGGGAGTAATAATTGTGAACTCATTGCTTTAGACCTGAGGCCCAGTTGAGCACAACCGAAAGTGCCTCTTGGCTCTCGATTGGTTCAGCGAAAATGAACTTGTTCCCGTCCTGAGCGACACAGAACACAATTGTGCTCACGTCAACAGGAAAGGGAACCTGAAACAATAATTTCGGTACACCAGTGACGACCCTTGGCCCGCATTTCACATCCACCGCCATAAACTTTCCGTCAAGAGTGATGTAGAAGAGTTCCTTGCCATCTTTCCGCCACAGCGGTGCACCCGCGCCATTGGCCGAGACGCGACGCTCGTATCGAAAATCGGGAAAGGTGGCAACGTAGACTTCCATCTGCCCCGTCTGGTCCGAGTAGTACGCGGCACAACGTCCGTCAGACGCGACAATGGGAGCGTCGTCCGTAAAAGATTCCTTATTACCCTTACGCAAGAGCACCGGCTCTCGGCTGCCAGCCAACGGCAAGAGGTAGAACAAATTGCGACCGGGACCTAGGCGAGGCCACGAGTTTAGCAGGATCGATTCGTCGCGCAACCACTGTTGCGGGAATCTCGACTCGTCCTGTGACACTGCCAGCAGCTCGTCCTTGCCTCCACCGGGCTTGCGGTAAACGTCATACAGTCCCCTCACTCTTCGGTCTGAGCTGAATGCTAGATCGTGCCCGTCAGGGGACCACTCGGCACCTATGTTGTTGCCAGGACCAAACGTCACGCGCGTAAAGATGCCGGAGGAGAGTTGAAGAGTCCAAACATCGTTCTGTCCCGTTTGCGGATCGGTTCGGTCCAAGACAAGTTGCGTCTCGTCCGGAGAGATCCGCATGCCCTGGTTTGGTCCGGGTTCCCCAATCGATCCCAGCCTTGCGCCATCGCGTTTGTACCAGGCAAGCTGTATATTCCGTGAGATTTCGTTGAGATACACCAACACGCCGTTTTGCGAGGCCGAGAAGAGTAAGAACGCTGGCCGGCCCGGTGTTCGCGCCATATGCTGGACACCTACGGGGGCGGGTTCGCCAGTGAGCCGAAACTCTTGAAGATCGAATCCTTGGGAGAGCAGGGCTTCCTGGCGGGCGAAAAGCAGAAATCCGGGCGGAACAAAAGTCGCATTCGAATCGACAGGCGTTATGAGGCGGGTCTCTCTCGAATTCAGCGACCCGACATAGGTTGCTTCCTTTTCAGCGCCTGCACTTCCTGCCACGGAACGATATAGAAAATGTAATGAATCAGGAAGGAATTGGGGATCGATCTGGGATCGCTCTTGCCGCGATTTCTCGGGTTGCAGAACCGCTCTAATTTCTCCCCCCTCTGGAGAAACTCGGTACAAGCTGCGGGTCTGTATGTCACTTGCTGGCGAAAACTTTCCTTGAGAGAACAGTATCACTCCGTCCGTGCTCCAGCTGCCTCCACCAAACGAGTCTTGAGTCTCACAGATTGTCTGCACAGCCCCGGAGGCCAATTCGACCTTCTTCAGATAGTAGTGGGGACGGTCGTCGAGTCTGCTGTTCTCACCCTGGAAGAAGGCCACGAAGCGACTGTCCGGCGACCAGAACGGGCGTAACAATACGAATGCACCCTCTGCCGTTCCGGGCATGAATCGAGTGGTCATCGAATCAAGCGAGTGAATCCACAGACCAATCTTGTTGTCGGAGGTGAAGTGCGAAAAAGCCACTAGGCGCCCGTCGGGTGAGACGGCTGGAACGTCCTGCCACCGAGTACCGCTTACGGGGAGCGGTATCTGAAACCGCACGACGGTCATTTCGCTCGATCGTTGGCTCAAGTGAACCACCGCCAAAACGACCACCGCGAGCGATACGACCGCGAATAATGCCCATGGCAAAGCCCGCCAAGCCCAGCGTCCGGTTGAGACCATGGACCTTGGCCCACGGCCTTCCTTCAACCACTGCAATTCGCGCAGCAGGTCGCGTGCCGACTGCCAGCGGTCGTCGGGCTTCTTGGCAAGGCAAGTCGTCACGACGCGGTCCAGTTTGGGCGCATTAATTGGACGAACACTTGAAATTGGTGGCGGCTCACGCTCCAGAATGGCTGCGATCAGGCTGGCCTGACTCTTGCCCTCAAAAGCTTTTCGTCCGGTCGCCATTTCGTAGAGCACGGCGCCGAACGCAAAAATGTCGGTCCGCGGGTCTGCGTCGCGGCCTTCCAACTGCTCGGGCGCCATGTATTGCAGCGTTCCCAGGATGGATCCTTCTGTGGTAAGCGGCGTTTCGGAAGGTGACGCAGCTAGGTCGAATGCCGACTCGGCGAGACGTACCTTCGCAAGCCCGAAATCCAGGACCTTCACCAACCCTTCCTGAGTGAGCATGATGTTCGACGGCTTCAAGTCCCGATGGACAATCCCAGCAGAGTGGGCTGTAGCAAGTGCATCCGCGACCTGAATGCTGTAACTCAGCACCTCGTTCACCGGAAGACCCCCGGCTGTGATAAGGTCATCGAGCGATCCACCTTTTACGTGTTCCATCGAAATGAAGCGGACGCCTTCGTGCTCGTCCACTTCGTAGACCGTACAAATGTTCGGATGATTCAGCGCCGAAGCGGCGCGCGCCTCGCGCTCAAAACGCTCCAGCGCCCGCGGATCATCAGAAAGTTCTTCAGGTAGGAACTTGATCGCGACGGATCGTCCCAATCTTGTGTCTTCGGCCTGATAGACGACTCCCATCGCGCCCTCGCCAAGTTTTCTCACAATGCGATAGTGGGAAAACACTTGCCCTAAACGTTCGTCGGAGGGCGGCTTTGGAGCAAGCTGGGCTTCTCCAGAGGTGCTCTGTACGACGGGAACGAGGAACCTGTAGCCACGCCGCGGCAGCGTTTCGATAAACTGCGGAGCATCAGCGGAATCCTCCAGAGCCTCACGCAGTCGCTTGATGACAGCGTTAATGCCGTTGTCGAATTCGACGATTGTGCCGTTCGGCCAAAGCTCCTGGTGCAGTTCCCTTCGTGTAACAACTTCACCAGCGCTCTGGACGAGCTTGGTCAAAACCTTGATGGATTGATCGGGCACCCGGACTCTGGCACCGTTTCGGCTCAGCTCTCCGGCGCGCAGATCCAGTTCGAACGGCCCAAAGCGGATGAAACGGGAAGGTGGCGCAATGCTCATGGAGAGCACTCTGTGGGGCAAAAGTCTATCACGGAGGGACTTATGCTTGGGGCCCGCTCTTGAGGGATGTTGTTCTCAAATACTTAGTCTGTCACACAAATATCAGCAAGGTGTAAGGGCGGTCACATTGAAATGTCCGCTCGCCTGACCTAGAGTCCGCCACGGACGCGGCGGCCATGGCCCCGGAGAGAAGAGTATGAAATATCGGATATCAAGTTGCGTCACGCTGGCGGTTTTTGCCGTGCTGGCGACCTCGGTTCGACTGGCTTCGCAAGAACAACGAACTGAGCTGCAACATAGGAAAGAGCACCACCGATACAGGCTTGTGGACATCGGGACGTTCGGCGGCCCGGAGGGTTTCGTCAACCCTGACGTCAACGGGGGCAATGCGATAAGCAAGCGCGGAGCAGCCGTTGGCTCATCGGCGACACCTATTCCCAAATCTCCAACCAGCGTTGCCTGCGGAGGCCTCGACGGCACTCTCCCTTTTGTCTTCCACGCGTTCAAATCGCAGGGCGGTGTAGTAACGGACCTGGGCACCCTCCCTGGAGACGACAACTGCAGTGTCGCGACCTCGAGCAATGTGCGCGGCGAGATCGTTGGGCTTTCCGAAAACGGTGTAATTGATCCGGTCACGAGCATAACCGAGTTTCGTGCTGTCCTTTGGAAGCATGATGAGATTGAAGACCTGGGGACGCTGGGGGGCATTGCGAGCTCCGCGAGCCAGATTAATGACCGAAACCAAGTAACTGGCTCCGCCTACAATGCGATCCCAGATCCTTTCACGCCACTTGGAACACAAATCCGTGCTTTTCTGTGGGAGGACGGACACATGAGGGATTTGGGGACATTGGGTGGGCCCGATGTCATTGGTTCGTTCATAAACGAAAGCGGGCAGATAGCCGGTCTGTCGCTTATCAATTCAATTCCGAACCCCAGCACTGGGATTCCAACTCAAGACCCCTTCCTTTGGGAAAACGGCGAAATGATTGACATTGGTACCCTCGGAGGAGTCGCGGGGGGACCGAGTGCCCTCAACAACCGAGGCCAGGTCGTCGGGCAGTCGAGCGACGCAGCTGACCCAGCCGCGTGCTTTGTAAATGACACGGAAAACTGTCACCCGTTCCTCTGGGACGACGGGAGACTCACTGACCTGAACACTCACACGATCGGAGGAAATCCCCTGACCGCTCGCGCGATCAACGATGCTGGGGAGATTGTGGGCGCCGCATGTTTCCCCAGTGTAGGTTGCAGCGCGTATCTCTGGAGAGACGGTGTGGCCACTGATCTTGGAGCGCTGCCCGGTGACTGCTTCAGTGAAGCATTTGCGATTAATGCCAGAGCTCAGGTAGTGGGTCAATCGTTTTCCTGCAGTGGGTTCGGTCGCTTGTTTCTGTGGGAAAACGGCTCCATGATCGACTTGAATAGTTTTGTCCCTCCCGGTTCTGGTTTGCAATTAGCAGAGGCGATTGCGATCAATGATCGTGGAGAGATCGCGGGTGACCTCTTGCCGCCTGGTTGCACTGATGACACACAATGCGGGCACGCGTTTGTGCTGATTCCGTGTCACGACGATCATTCCGGCGAGGCGGGCTGCGAAGACGAGGATGAGGTCACGACTTCTGCGACCCAAAACAGTTCCATGACCGCGAACAAAGACCACCTCGTGAACTCAATGAACCGCGTTCTGACGCCGAGGGAAATCATGTCCCGCACGCAATCCCGATTTGGTTGGATTCGCGGCTTCTGGGCCTCGCCACAGAAATAGTTCCGCTTACTACGAGCACAGGTGTAGCACACCGAAGGCAGTTAGGGGGAGACGTGAGATCTCAGACATTTACACGCGTTATCGCGATGACCATATTCTTTGCACAAGCAATCTCGGCACCGCTGGCCGCACAAGAACACGAAGCCAAGCCGCAACACAGAGAGCACCGATACAAATTCGTAGACCTCGGCACCTTTGGTGGGCCCGCGAGTTTCATTAACCCGGCGGGTAACGGCGGCCCGTACATAAGCAAGCGTGGGACGACCGTCGGTACTGCGGCGACGGTCATGCCCTCTAACCCGGCCAGCCACGGTTTCTTCTGCTCGGGCCTCGACGGTAACCTCCCCTTCGTCTTCCATGCATTCGTTTGGCACGAAGGTGACGTAACCGACTTGGGCGCGCTTCCGGCGGCCGCGGACAACTGCAGCGATGCCCTGGCGGTTAATGCGAACGGGGAGATTGCTGGTGGCTCAGAAAACGGTGTAATCGAGCCGGTACTGGGCGTATCGCAGGTTCGAGCTGTGCTTTGGAAGGACGGCGACATTAAGGATCTCGGGACGTTTGGGGGGAATCTTAGCCAGGCGAGCGCGATCAACAACCGGGGCCAGGTTGTCGGATTCGCACTGAACCAGATTCCCGATCCATTCTCGCTGTTTTACAGGCAATTCCCCGGAGGCCCCTCCGACGGCACGCAAACCCGGGCTTTTCTATGGGAGAACGGGACGCTGCAAGATCTGGGGACCCTCGGTGGCCCCGATGCCCAGGCTGTTTTAGTGAGCGAGCGTGGCGAGGTCACGGGATTTTCTTATACAAGTTCGACTCCAAATCCGGTCACTAGGCTTCCGCCCGCCGACCCGTTCCTTTGGGACGAGGACCGAGGCATGATTGATCTCGGAACTTTGGGTGGCGTTTGGGGCGGGGCTGGTGCCCTTAACAATCATGGGCAGGTCATAGGCAACTCCAGTCTGGCAGCGGACCCAGGAGCATGTTATGGCATCGGCAATACCGCAACTGCCATCCCTTCTTCTGGGATAACGGAACTCTCATTGACCTGACCGCACAAAGCGGCGGGCTTATTGTCAACGCACACACGATCAACGACGCAGGAGAGGTTGTCGGCCTTGCATGTTTCCCAAATGGAACGTGCCACGCATACCTATGGAGGAGCGGCGTCATGACCGATCTGGGAACCCTGTCTGGGGACTGCTTCAGCGAGGCCTTTGCCATTAACACCAGGGGTCAGGTGGTGGGCCAGTCCATCTCCTGCGATTTTTCTTCTGGCAGTGTGTTTCTTTGGGAAAACGGCTCGATGATCGACTTGAAAACATTTGTTCCTTCGGGCTCTGGTGTGCAGTTGGCGGAGGCCTTCGCGATCAACGACCGCGGCGAGATCGGTGGTCTCGACTTGCCGGCCAATTGCACAGGCAGTGACACTCAGTGCGGGCATGCTTTCCTTCTGATTCCGTGTGATGACGAGCACTCCGATGAGGAAGGCTGTAGCGGAGGCAATCAGGGCAGAGCCACGATTCAAAACACTCAGGCACTTACCAACCAGCCCTCAATTACCACAGTCGGCAGTGGCTTGACCGCTAGGGAAATCGCAGTTCGGATTCGGGAGCGATTTGGCCGGAGTCGCGGGATGATGTCCGTAATACCGAAATGATTGCGAGGGTGCACTCATGAAAGGCTTCTGGGTTGTCTGATGGAGAGATCGAAGTAAAAGGTGTTCAGCGCAGATTACTGAGCAAGATGACATCGCGGCTAACGCTGCCTCGCGTCAACAAAATGTGAGCGCGGTCCCTCGACCAGCTGAAACCAAAGATCAGACCAGACGTGAAATTGGTCAGCTGTTTCGGTTTTCCTCCAGAGAGTGGCTGTTCCCAGATGTTTGTTGCTCCTGCGCGAGTTAAAAGGTATTGCAGTTTCTCCCCGTCGGGTGACCATTGCAGCTCACCAATTCCTCCCGGCGCGTCAATTATTTTCAGAGGGGCGCCCCCATTGACGGGAATAACAGCCAGGTGCCAACCCGGGGTGCTCGTAGCGTTGTACTGATCGTAAGGATAGGCGAGACGGTTCCCGTCCGGCGATACACTCAACCGACCCGAAACGCCCTCGGCCAAAATTCCACCGATTTCTTTCGGACTGCCTCCCTCTATCGGGACTTGCCAGATCTTCTGCGGCTGATCGAAGCTCACGTAGAAAACGAATTTGCCATCCGGCGAACACGCCGGCGACCACAGATTGCCGCGCGCAAGCTGAGTGGGATGAGCCCCGTCACGGTCCACACGTATCAATATCACAGCCCCTGGCTCGTAGGAGACGAATACCAAAAAGCTGCCGCACGGCGTCGGCCAGCCCGCGCCTTGCATTTCAGCGAATACCTTGCGCTCGCTGCCATCGGTGTTCATACTCCACAGTTCGCCGTCTTCACTCGCAGCGAAAATCTTGCCGTCGGCGCCTTGGGCAGCGTCGAACAACGACGGACCGTTCGAGGTGATCTGCTGGCCCTTCGAAGAATCTGCAACCGGGACAATCCAAACGTTGGAAACAGCTGTGCCGACGACCGCAGCGAGCGTTCTTGCATCACGCGTTGTGTCGAGATCCGAGCCGTAGTGCGAAAGATCGTTAGTAAACCGGCGCGCTTCACCTTTTGGAAAGGAAATCGTCCACAATTGTGAGCGATGATAACGAGGCTCGTAATGCGCCACCAGCAAGCTCTCGCCCCCTCGCAGCCATACTGGCCTTCCGATGCCGTCCGGGCTGGAGAAAAGCTCTCGCACGCGACCATCTGGAACTGAAATCGTATCGAGCACCCAGTGGGCGGGCTTGTTTAGAAGTGAGGCCGACGCCGCGATCGTCTTCCCGTCTGGTGACCAATTCAATCCCGGTTGGAAAAGGAAACAGCTCGCATTGTGAATGGTTGCCAGCAGACTCTCACTGCTCTCAGTAACTCGCACGACCTTCAATTCCAGATCGTTGCGCGCTGGCACACAGTGTTCATAAACAAATTGATGCCCGTCTGGCGAGAAGCTAACCGGAGAATCGACGTCGGTTGCCAGTTTCCGTGTTGGCCCGCCAAGCACCGGCATCGAATACAGGTACTTGAAGAATGGATCATTCTTATCGGAGCGCACAAAGTAAATGTACTCACCATCCGGTGAAAACGTGAGTCCATGAAAACCGTTTGTGTCCGGCGCCAAGATCTGCACGTCGCTCTTCGTGGCGACTTGCCTGAGCCATAAACCCTCCGTTGCCCCGTCGCGTAATGCGTAGACCGTGTACCGGCCATCAGGAGAGATAGCAACATCCTCTGCTGTCCCCGTCTCCGTTAGTCTCGTAATCTGCATAGTTTGCAGATCGGTACCACGACTGCGCGAATACCACTTTCGCACTCCATAGACTGCTGCCAAAGCAAACACAACAGCCATTGCGAACAGCACGCTAAGAATCCGCGTCCAGGTTCGAGCGAGGAATCGGTGGCGCTGCTGAGATAACAGTGCTAGCGACCTTCATCTCAGCCGGCCAATCGTAAAGCTTGCCCGAAGAACTGATCGTTCCGTCGATTGTTACAGCGGACTGGGAAGCGTCATTTCCGCCCAACTGCCCTATGAACCGATAACCAACCCTGGGAAGCGTCTCGATATAGCGCGGCTTTTCGGGGTTATCGCTGAGCGCGCCGCGAATCTGATTGATCGAGAAATTGATCCCGCGTTCGAAATCCACAAACGTCGAATCGCCCCAGAGGCATCGCTGAATCTCTTCGCGCGTCACAACTTGTCCCGCGCGCCCAGTCAGGAGCAGCAGCACCCGGAACGGTTGCGGTTGCAGCCTAATCGGAATTCCAGACTTGAAGAGTCGCCCCGCGGACGCGTCCAGCTCGAACGCACCAAATCTAATCTTGGGCGAAGCGGGAAGGGGCGATGCCATGGACAGAACTCCCCCACGAACAACGCGACAAAATCTTAGCATTTTCCACAGCAAAATTTTGAGCAAAAAAATCGCGTCGGATGCGGCGAGAGGGCTTGTTTTCAAGTACCTGAACACTAACACGGAACTAACACACAACAAACGGGCCGGCCATTGCCAGTAGGTGCTAACGAGGATACGGTGCGCGAGCATGCAGGCCAGAACTCCCGAGCGTCAGCTCTCATCCCAAACGCCGCAAGGACCAGGAGGATAGCTGTGAAACTCAGAATTATCTCGTGCGCGACCGCAATTGCTGTGTTGACCGCCGTGGCGATCCCGGTCGGGCTCGGAGCGCAAGAGAAGCAAGATCACAAGCACCATCACTATCAACTCATCGACTTGGGCACGTTCGGCGGGCCGACGAGCAGGAATGATGGGATATATCCACCTCTGAACAATGAGGGATCCGGCATCGGCATGGCGGACACGACCACCCCTGATCCGTTTTACCCAAACTTCAACCCCTTGCTATTGCCTGGAGGAGCATCGGACCCCTACATCTTTCGCGCATTTGAATCAGACCACGGAGAGCTCGTCGCGCTGGAACCGCTACCTGGTGGCTACAGCGCATGGCCCACCAGCATCAGTCAGAGCGGCCTGATCGCCGGCACTGCCATTAACGGCGCTCTCGATCCGATCACGGGCTATCCCGAGGAGACTGCAGTCTTCTGGCACCGCGGTAAGATCACGAACCTCGGGACTCTCGGAGGATATGAGAGTGGGGCGGGCATGGTGAACAGCCGCGGACAAGTCACCGGATTCTCCGGCAATGCGATTCCGGACCCGAACTCCTTGTTCGGCCTCGGAACGCAAACGCGTGCGTTTCTCTGGGACGAAAGGAACGGGATGCAGGATATAGAGACTCTCGGCGGTCTCGATGCTGCCTCTCCGTTCATCAATGAGCGCGGACAGATTGCCGGTTTTTCGTATACCTCGGACATGGCGGTCGACCCATTCCTTTGGGAACCTCCATCAGAGCGCCACCCGAACGGCAAAATGATTGACCTGGGATCGCTTGGCGGCACGTCCGGTGGTGAAGGAGACGGGGTCGCGCTCAATAACCGCGGACAGGTTGTTGGCGCTTCGAATATCGCAGGCGATCTCTACGCTCACCCTTTTCTTTGGACTGCGCCGGGACCGATGCGCGATCTCGGAACACTTGGAGGTCCAGGTGGAGTGGCGAACGCCATCAATGAAGCCGGGGAAGTAGTCGGGTTTGCGGATTTACCAGCGGGCGCAGGTAGTTCGACCGATGCTTTCCTGTGGAAGAAGGGAGAGATGACGGATCTGGGAGTTCTTGCGGGTCACTGTTTCAGCGGCGCATTTAGCATCAATGCCAAGACTCAGGTAACAGCATCGTCCTTTCCGTGCGATGGCAGCCCAGCCCACGCGGTTCTATGGGAGAACAGTGGGCCCATGGTTGACTTGAACGATTTGGTCAGCGGTGCTGATGTGACGTTGACGGGGTCATTTATCAATGATCGCGGAGAGATTACGGCCGGTGGGGTGCTCGCGAATGGCGATCTCCACATATTTTTGCTGATCCCATGTGACGAAAATCATCCCGGCGTCGAAGGCTGCGATTACACCATGGTGGAGGCGTCCGTCACCGTGCCTCGAAGCAGTTCCGCAGTTCGCAACCCATCCAGCCGCACGTTGCCCCAATCACTTATGCGCCGGATGAGCCGGTATCACGTCCCCGGCCTCGCATTCCGCCTAAGAAATTAGCTCTTATCTCGAACGCCGCAGGGACCAGGAGGATAGCTGTGAAACTCAGAATTATCTCGTGCGCAACCGCAATTGCTATGTTGACCGCCGTGGCGATCCCGGTCGCGCTTGCAGCGCAGAACGGCACTGACCATCACGACCAACAACATCGTTACAAACTCGTTGACGTCGGTACCTTTGGCGGTCCTGACAGTTATTTCATCTTTGGCGTTGGACTGAATAACCGGGGCGAAGCTCCTCTCCAATCGCCCACTGGGAGGCATCAGCGCAAAGCACCGAAGTCAGGCAGTAGCCTCGCTGGACAGAGATGATGAGCGTAATAGGGGAGTGGCTGTTGAAAAACTCTTTTGCGCTAAATTCGCGAAAATGAAATTGCGTGAGGATGCGTTATAAGCGATCTTCTCGGATTTTAAGACATTTTGTATCCCCAAAATTTTGGCGGTTTTACACGGGAAGAGGAGGGTCAAATTGCCGACAGACAACTATCAGCCGTTCAACGTGCCCGATAGGACCTCAATTGGTGCCAAATCTTGAGATTTTACGGGTCTATCTCCTGGCTAATCTTTCCGTAAGTCGTTATGAAAGTCGCATCGCCCTGGTAAGTCCCTTTCACGGTGAATGTCCCTTCCGGAAGGGATGACGTGGTAAGAGCAGCGGTACCGTGCGACAGTGGCGCCGTGCCTAGCTTTTTGGTGCCATAGGTAAACGCCACCATTTCACCATCGGGGATTGCGCCATACGGCGAGGAAACCGTTGCCGTAAAAGTCACAGGTTGGCCCACGTGGGACGGCGAACCCGATGTCGTGAGTACAGTTGTAGTAGGGTAGACGATCCGCTCATTGAGGGTCGGCGATGTACTGCTGTAGTTATTTCCATCCCCCGCAAACATGCAGACGATGGCATGCGTTCCTGCTGTGGAGTACTTCTTGGCGAAGAGCATCGGGTTTTTCTTCTCGGGCGACATTGTTGTTCCATTGTCGGTGCAGGTAACAGATGTTGCAAATGGCCCGAGGTACTTGCTGCTCACTGTGACCGTATAAACGACCGTCGTATTCACCAACCTGGGATTCTTCGAAGGAGTGACGGTGGTGGTCGTGGTCGCTGGCGTAATTACCTGGTTCACAACATTCGAAAGACTAGGATGGTATATCACGGACCCCTGATATACAGCGGCGATGGGACTTGTTCCGACGCCAACATCACTCCCCACTCCGGAAAGCTTCGCCTTTCCATTGACGAGCGGGACCAAGCCCGAGATCCCATACGCCTCGTTGTAGAAAATTACATTTCCAGTTGGAACGCCTGAGCCAGAACTTATCGTTGCAGTAAAGGTCTCCTGCCCAAATACGGCTGGGTTCGGCGTGGAGCTCAAACTTGTAGTGGTAACCGTGTCTCCGACATGCAGTTGCACGTCAATCCCAACGCCATAATCCGCAGCCACCAGGTCGGGCCTGCCATCGCCGTTCATATCTGCAAAGACCATTCCCCCAATATCGGTATTCAATCCAGCAGGCTGCGCCGCCTGAAAGGTTCCGTTACCATTGCCCAAAAACAGCGAGCCCGCTTGCGAGAAGCCAGCCACCGCCACGTCAAGGTGTCCATCCTTATTGACGTCGGCCACTGCCAGTGCAGAGGGAGCGTAGCTCGACTGGGTACCGATGTAGGCGACCGCAGGTTGAAAGGTGCCATCCCCATTACCCAGCAGAACACTCACACCATTCCAGTCAGTATTCATCTCGTTTGGCAGCCAGGCAGCAACAAGCAAATCCGACTTCCCGTCTCCATTTACGTCTGCCACCAGAACTGACCCCGAATTATCGGCAGCCGGGTCGTACGTCACTACGGGCTGGAAGGTACCATCGCCATTACCGAGCAACACGCCAACGAACCCCTCGCCCCGCTCAGCCGAACAGTACTGGGAACACTGGTTGGTGACGATAATGTCCTTCTTTTTGTCGCCATTGAGATCGGCGACCGCCACCCCATTTGCCAAGAATCCACCCGAGGCGTAGGTGACAGCCGACTGGAAGGTGCCATCGCCATTGCCAAGCAATACGGCCACTGCTCCCGGATTCTCAAATCCCGACGGGTATGGCAAGGTGACGATGAGGTCGGGTTTCCCGTCACGGTTCACATCCGCAGCCGCGATTTTCCCGGGGGGAAGGGGTCCACCATCGTAAGTCATCGCCGGCTGAAAAGTTCCATCCCCGTTACCGAGCAGCACCCCAATTGACCAGAACTGACAGTTCGGGGCGCCGCACTCGTTCAACACGACTATGTCTTTCTTGCCGTCACGGTTCACATCCGCCACCTTCACATCAAGCGGTGAGATCCCGCCCGAATCGTAGAGTACACTTGTTCGCAGAGTACCATCTCCATTCCCCAACAGGACTCCCACCCCACTTGCGGTCGCTACCGCTACGTCGAGCAGACCATCGTGGTTCAAGTCGGTAACCGCCAACGACCGAGCCTGCCCGGCGCCCGCATCATAGGTCACGGTCGGCAGGAAGAAGGGCAGGGGTGGAACGATTGGATCGTTGCCCGAGCCTGCGCGTTGGCCGAACGCTCTGCCTTGGTTGATCTGCGCCGGCGACTGCGCAATTTTTTGAGCCAGTGCTGACGACGCAATCGCAATCAAACCCACGAAGATGGCGGTCAGCGAGATCACATCTCGAAGGAATTGACGCTTTGAGTGCTTGTAGTACGTCATGGGAGGACTTCCTGATGGCCAGGATCATGGGCCCGTGAATCGAGATAAGAGCTAAGGAAGCCGCAAGTGCTCCCGCTTGCAAATTTCCAGGGAAGGCGGCCGGCGGGACCTGCTAGCGAGTACCCTCAGGCGACGCCGACATTATGTTCGCAGTTGGGATAACGGTCAAGACGAAAATCCTGACGGCGAGTCAAGCTGCTTCTGTCCATAGTGATGGTGTCGTTTTCCACTCGGAGTTGGATCTCTGGAAGATGAAGCAGATGAGGTCACATTCACGCCGATTGCAATCGTGACACGGACGGGCGGCGGTCAGCATCAGCGGTGACCGAGGCGCAGCCCGCAGAATGTTACCTGACCAGAACAGGAACCTAAGTGCCCCCGGCTACGCCACGAACGGCGCTTCGCATCGAATTCGGCACGCGACTTGAAAGGAATCTGCGTGGTACTGAGAGCCGCAATCCGACGGCGCCGCACTCCACTTCCCAGTGGCGGACCGGAAACCTAAACATCGGGAACCACACGGCCTGCTACAAGGGCGAGCCAATTCAGGCTAGAATACTTGCGATAACTGTCGTAACCAGGCCTCTCTGACAATGTCGCCTGTGTCAAGCACTTTTTGAGCGTACTACTCCGTGCACTCCGAAGAGCGCGCCATTTCGCTCTAGTTGAAAAAACAATTGCCATTGCCAACCAAGGCTCGCT
>Ga0126381_100004210_pt1 | contig 15638 bp, 8 predicted proteins | sample PanSoiMetPlot_28_FD_96465 | JGI IMG/M metagenome (GOLD analysis project Ga0126381, IMG submission 96465) | Tropical forest soil microbial communities from Panama - MetaG Plot_28 | ecosystem: Environmental > Terrestrial > Soil > Tropical forest > Bulk soil | place: Panama | collected 2016-02-17 | reverse complement strand
TGATCCCAACGGAAACCAATTTCCGAACCGGAATGCGACTGCGATTTTAGGAACGGGAATTATCCCGGTGCCCAATTCGACTGCCGGCTGCAACTCGAGCATTAATTCCTGCTACGACGCCAGTATCTCAGTCCCGACGCACTGGCGTGAGGACCTGTTTCGCCTCGACCAGTACTTCAATGACAAGAATCGTCTGATGTTCAGGTTCATTCATGACGATTGGAATACGGTCACGCCAACACCGCAATACGGCATCATCACAAACAACCTCCCAACCATACAGAACGACTTTACGGGTCCGGGCACTAGCGCGGTATTGCGCTTTAGCCAGGCAGTATCGCCCTCTCTCCTTAACGAGGCATTCTTCAGTTACATCAATTCCAAAATTACACTGACGAATCGGAATGGTCCGAATGTAACTTGGCAGCGCCCATCCGTGCTGGACACGCCATGCAGCAGTCACTCGAATCCTCCAAACGTTGAGTGCGGCTTGGGATACCTATTCAACAACGGGTTCGGCGGCAAAATGCCTGGCTTGCAATTTCTCGGAAATGCAGCGTACGGTGGCGGTTTTTCCGTCGATGGAGCCTACATGCCTTGGACTCACACCAATCCGGTTTATACCTTCGGCGACACGATAACGAAGCAATGGGGAAACCATTTTTTGCAGGGTGGCGCCGAATTCAGCCTCTATTATCGCGATCAGACAAATTCAGTAAGTGGCGCTGCTACTGGCGATACGCAAGGTATTCTCACATACAGTAACCGTTCGGCTTATTCCGGCAATGCATTTGCCAATTTTTTGATGGAGGCGGCAAACGGTGGCGATCCACAGCTCCTCCGCAGCGGGACTGTCGATAGTTTTCAGCAGGATAGCGCTCAGGACCTCTACTATCAACGCTATGCAATCGCTGAGCCTTATCTGCAGGATGACTGGAAGATCAGGCCCCATCTCACATTGAATCTCGGTCTGCGTCTCAGCTTGTTCGGGACATATCATGAACGAGATAACAACGTATACAACTGGGAGTCGGGCGCGTTCAATCCGGTTCTTGCAAGCCAGATCGGTATTGACACAATTTTGACCGGCGCACTCCAGATTCCGCCTCCGAACGGAATCGGGCAAGGCACGCTGCTTGCCTTTAACCCTGGCAGTCCGGACCCGCATCTGTTAAATGGGCTAGTTCGCTGCGGCTATAACGGCGTGGCCCCGGGCTGCATGAGCGGCCATGTCCTGAATCCTGCCCCGCGCGTCGGTTTCGGGTGGGATCCATCAGGGAGCGGCAAAACTTCGATACGCGGCGGTTACGGAATTTTTTTCGAACACGGTACCGGCAACGAAGCGAATACCGGTTCGCTCGAAGGAAGTGCTCCACAAGTGCTCAACATGACAACGACCTACGTGCGTGATCTGTCCTGCATTGGTACTTCGAATCCGACCGTCTGCGGCCTCCCTCCGGGCGTCGGTCCTGGCCAGATTCTGGCGTTTCCTCTCAATGTCACCAGCATTCAAACCAAAACGCAATGGCCATACGTGCAGCAATGGAGTTTCAGCGTGCAGCGTGAGCTTCCCGATCAAACGGTCGCGACGATCGCTTATGTAGGTAGCAAGGGTACTCACTTGACCGCAGAGACGCAGACGAATTCCATCAATGCCGTTCCAGCGTCGCAGAATCCCTTCGGACCACACGAACCCTTCATCCCGGGCACGGTAGGGACAACTCTCAACGTATTGACCGGTGGAGACTGCACTCAGGAAGTAGATAGCTCCGGCCGAAATTTCTATTCGCTGTTAAGTGGCAATGATGTGTATCAGGGCACACCCGCCTACAATAACCTTTCGACCGCTTGTAGCTATGCTATTCCGATTAATTCCGGCCCGCTCATCAATAGTCTGCGCCCGTATCGCGGAATTGGTCAGATTGTCACCCTCAACAACGTCGCTACCTCCTCCTATAATGCCCTTCAGGTTACGGCACGCCGCACAACGGGTCCGCTGACTTTAGGTTTTTCATATACCTGGAGTCATTCACTGGATGATTCCTCCGATCGCTTCGATCCGGTACCGAACGCTTTTGACCTGGGTTCCAACTGGGCAAGCTCTAACTTTGATGAACGACACTTACTGAATGTCAGTTACATTTACGACATTCCAGTCCCAGATAGTTGGAAACGCTCATCCTTGTTGCGAAATGCCATCGGTGGTTGGCAGTGGTCTGGAATTACGGTTCTTCAGTCAGGGATACCCTTCAGCGTAATCAACAGCCCGAGTTCCAGCATATCTACTGCTGACAACGCCGGTGTTGCGAATGGAATTGGAGTCTCTTCTATCCAGTCCTATCCGGACCTGGTCGGAAACCCGCATTCAAAACCTCCTGCGAACGGCAACAACGGCACGACAATAGGACCGCTGCTTCTGAACCCCAACGCCTTTGTCGTCCCCCGCGGACTTACTTTTGGTACTGCGGGACGCAATTCGGTCAATAACCCGTACCGCTGGAATTTCGATATGTCGCTCTTTAAGGATTTTAAAATCCGCGAGGGCCAGCTCCTGCAGTTCCGTGCGGAGGCGTTCAATGTCTTTAACAACACTCAATTCGAAATCTATAATCCGGCGAAGCGCAACCAAGCGAACAACACAATCACTTGCTATGGAGATAGTGCTACGGGCTATTCGGCCGGAGCAGACGTGTGCCTTGCCGGCAATGCGTTCCTTCATCCAATCGATGCTCACCGGCCTCGCACGCTTCAGTTGGCATTGAAGTTCACATTTTAGAAAAGGAAGGCTATGCATTTGAAGTTAAGGAAGGCTCGCCCGGCCGTTAGCTGCGTTCTGGCATATGCGCTCTGCGGCTGTTTGCCGATTGTTGCGGACGTAGGGTTGCGCATCGTGGTCGTAGAAGGCGATAACGCTACTAACATCCTCAAAAAAAAGCTCACTGTCAGGCCGCTCATTGAGGTCCGCAACGCTAGTGATCAGCCTGTCGCAGGTGCATTGGTCAGCTTCACTGCACCGACCACCGGCCCCAGTGTGGTTTTCGAAAACGGTACACACACAGCGTTGATCGTAACTGATGCAGGCGGGAGGGCAGGCTTGGCCGGAATCAAAGCGGTAAATCCCGGTTCCTTCACATATGAAGTCAGAGTGATGTACCAGGATCAATCAGCGACCGCGACTGTCGGACAAACCAACGTAACGAGCTCTGGTTCCGCGACGACACAGCCCGCTGAACACTCCCGCAAACTTTCCGGGCGGTCGCTCGCACTCATTATAGGTGGAGTTGTTGCTGGCGCTGGCATCGGGATTATTATGGGTACCCAACAGTCGGGGAAGACAACACCCACTACGCCAACGGCAACGATCGCGCCGGGTTCGGGCGCTACGGCCGGCGCGCCGCGTTAATGACCCATTCGATCACTCTGGACAAGTAGTGAACATGATGAAAATCCTTCTTGTTCTCTCAACAACTGTAGTTTTGCTTGCCGGGCAGATCACTATCGCCCCTCACAACCAGGAAGGGACTGTTCCAGCCGCAAGCAGTCCCAGGAAGGCTGTCGCCGCTGTTCCACTGCTTGGGTTCACATACGGATCGAACGCCGCCGATGTTTACGAAATCCTTGGTACAGCAATCAAGGCACGTCTGGGCGAGAGAGTCGCACTCCCGCCCGACACGAGCCGGATTTACCTACCGCCCCGCCAGCGATACGCCCTTATAGAGAGGAATACCGGCGCACCCATGGCTCTGTGGAATCTGGTCCGCAATGCCCCTGAAACAGCTATTTCGGGCAGCATGCCGCACGTTGATCGCGTAGCGTTTAGTCCGAGAGGCGAAGCTGCAGCCTTGTTTTCAATAGAACAGTGCAGGCTGCAGGTAATCGCTAATTTACCCGGCCAAGCCTTCGTGTCACGCGAAGTCTCAACCGTCAGCCACGATCCTTTGTCTGCTCTTGCTGTCACAGACGACGGCGCCCTGCTAGTTGCAGATTTCACCGATCGAGCGCCACTGTTTTCCTTCGCAGGTGGGCCTTGGCAATTCGTTTCAACAGCATACCGCCCCCAAGCCTGGTCTTTTGTGCCGCGCACCCACGATCTCGTGATCAGCGATCCCGCGGAAAAAGCTATAGTGCTCCTGCCCAAAGTCAATGAAACACCAATTGCAGCACGGATCCTCGCGTCTGAACTCGCACCCGACCGCATGGCCGTAACGAAAGATGGTGATCTTCTACTCGCAGCTTCTTCATCCGACACCTCGATTTGGAGTGTCGACTTAGCCCTAGGAACGACGTCTCGCCGCCGAGCGGGATCACAGGTCACGTTGCTTTCTCTGCTCCGCGACGGCCGTACTTTCCTGCTTTCCCCATTCCCGAACCTACTTGTATTGCAGCTCGTCCCTTCTCCCGACCACAGGCTGGTGAGTCTAGTCGCTCATTGATTCCGGTCCGACTGGTTTTCATGCGCCTTCACGACAACCTGCTAAGAGTTCTGCTCCTACTATTCCTTGCTGCCGTGGCTTCCTTCGCTCAGATCACAATCACACCCCAAGCGATTCCACCCGCGGTTGTTGGGCAAGTTTTTGATGGAACCCTACCCATGGCAAATGGCGGAACTCCTCCCTACACGTGGTCTCTCATCTCTGGGACTCTTCCGCCGGGCCTGGCTCTGAATAATTCGACGAGCGGTCCGCTCGTTGGCACAATTACTTCGCCAGGGACCTTCTCTTTCACTCTTCAGGTGGTTGATAGTGATACCCCTGTGCCACAGACAGCATCGCAGATGTTCGAACTAACTATCACTGTCGCGCCACTTACTATTACTCCGGCTAGCTTGCTCGGAGGAGTGGTGGGTGCCTCTTACGGAATCAACGGCGTGACGCAGCCAACCGCCGCGGGCGGAATCGGCCCCTATTCCTGGTCGCTTCTATCTGGGACTCTGCCTCCCGGTATGACACTCAGCAACAGCACTCCTGACGCCTTAACCGGCGCGCTATCTGGAACTCCTAATACAGCGGGCACATACTCCTTCACGCTGCAAGCAACGGACAGCAGTTCGCCACCCCTTGCGGCAACCCAAGCCTTTTCCTTCGGCGTAGCCACGCTCACCGAATACCCCGATCCATCCTTCGGCGGCGCTCAGGGGATCACGACTGGTCCCGACGGAGCTATGTGGTTTACAGATACCAATGTGATCGCTACCGATTCCGAAGGCAACACCCTATACGGCATTGACCGGATCACGACGACGGGCATTTTCACGAACCCGCCCTACTCGCTTCCTGAAGTGCTCAGCGTCGGAGGTGTATCGGTCTCGCCTCAGCCGCAATGGGTTGTGTCCGGTGTAGACGGTTCATTGTGGTTTACCGAGCCGTTGCAGCAATATATCGGTCAAATCGCCACAAATGGAACGGTCGGTGTTCAATACAGTCTGCCCGTACTCACTCTTGCGGGCATGCCGACATCGCTCACTCCGCAGGGAATCACGTCCGGCCCCGACGGAACCATTTGGTTCACCGTGTATGGCCAGTTCGGCGCGCCATATGGAGCCCTTGCCCGTATCGCCGCGACTCCGGACCACCCGGTTTCTTACTTTCCCATCAGCACAAACCCGGCGAGCTATCCCCAGGGAATTGTTACTGGTCCCGATGGCGCTTTGTGGTTCACAGATACCGGCCTCGATCAGAACGGCAATCCCATTGGTTATATCGGCCGTATGACGAACGATGGCACGCTTTTGCCGCCGCCAGGATGCACGGGTGCGACCCTAGAATGCGCAATCCCCGGCACCAGTATGTCCTCGCAGTTCAGTCCGATCACTGTGGGGCCAGACGGAGCCCTGTGGTTTGCCGATACCGTAACGAACCAGATCGGTCGGATCACTGCCGATGGCAAGACCATCAATTTGTACACGGTACCTAAGCAAAACGCGAGTCTTCTTGGACTATCCACCGGATCGGACGGCGCACTGTGGTTCACCGAATCGGCCTATGACGCCTCCGTAGTTGGTCGAATCACGACGGCTGGAGTGATCACCGAGTTTCCGACACCAACAACCGGCAGCACTCCCCAGGGCATCACATCAGGCCCGGATGGAGCTTTGTGGTTTACCGAATTAGGTGCGAACCAGATTGGGCGGGTGCTACCGCCCCTCGCGCTTGCTTGCAATTTATCCACTTCGCTGCAGGTCGGCCAAATCATCTCCAGTTCGGGTTGTCCTGCCTTCGGCGGCACCGGGCCCTACAGCTATGCGATCACCTTTGGTACCTTACCGCCGGGCCTCAGCTTGAGCCCCTCTACGGGCGCAATTAGCGGCGTGCCCTCCATGCCAGGGACGTTCAGGTTCACAATACAAGCTACAGACAGCAACTTGCCGCACCAAACGGCCGCGCAGCAGTTCACTTTGACCGCCGCCCCAAGGCAACCATTGGTCTTAACCTGCAGCTTCGCACTAGGTGCCCAAGTCACGTTGCCGTATACCGCAACGTGCACGACTACCGGCGGCATTCCGCCATATACCTATTCGATTGCTTCGGGCTCCTTACCTGCGGGCTTAAGCCTTACGCCGACTCCGACCGGCGCAACTATCTCCGGCACGCCAACGGCCTATGGTACGTTTTCATTCACGATACAGGTTAATGACAGTGGCTCCCCCGTGTTCACGGCAACTCAACAGGCCCAAGCCTTTACTGTTCTGCCGCCTCCGCTCGTTCTTACCTGCAGCTTCGCCGGCAAGGCAGAAGTGGGCATTCAATATTTCAAGCAATGCACGGCAACCGGTGGAATTCCGCCTTATAAAAACTATATGATCAGCAGCGGATCTTTGCCGGACGGACTGTTCCTCGATCCATCTAGCGGACTTATTACCGGAACACCTACGACTGCCGAAACATCCTCGTTTAATCTGCAAGTGAATGACAGCGGCCCACCAGTGCAAACCGCAACGGTACAAGCAAAGTTAATGGTTATCCGGGCGCGACTGGGGCTCATGTGCGACTTCACTAAGTTCGGATCGGTTGGCACAATGTACTCCACGAGTTGTATGACCGCCAATGGAGCATCGCCATTTACGTACAGCATCAGCGCGGGAGCCTTGCCAGCTGGACTTACTCTGAATCCATCGAGCGGAGTGCTTGGAGGCAGACCATCGGGAGCTGGACTCTTCTCATTCACAATACAGGTAAGTGATGGTGAGTCCCCTACTCAGACAGCAATTCAGAATGTCACTTTCAATGTCGCTCCAATCGCACCTACAATCATCACAAAAACGCTTCCCGACGGAGCGGTCCAACTGCCGTACTCGGCAAATCCGATTGCGCAAGGCGGCACACCTTCTTACACATGGTCCGTAAAAACAGGGTCAATACCGACCGGACTGACCCTTGACGTCAAAACTGGCGCGATTACTGGAACGCCGACCACCAGCGGCGAGTATGCTTTCACTCTTGAGGTGGTTGACACCTCTCTCAAGCCGCAGATCGCCACCCAGATTTTCAGTGGAACCATAACCGAAGGTGTGGCGGCTAATTTCGCCGAATATCCGCTGCCAGTAAGTAGCGGTGCAAATGGCATCGTTTCCGGCCCAGACAGGGCTTTGTGGTTCACTACCCTGAATCACGAGGCCGGAAACCTTATCGGACGCATAACGAACGCCGGCGTGATAACAACTTATCCGGCACCGAATCCCCTAAGTAACACCGCTGTGGGACAAGGGATCGTCACCGGTCCGGACGGCAGGCTGTGGCTTACGGAGCAGAGCACCGATCGCATCGGTCAGATCAGTACAGACGGTTCTGTGAGCCTCGATTTCCCCGTGACCACAACTCTGGCTAGCCCGTTGCAAATCGCAGCCGGCCCCGATGGGGCGTTATGGTTTACTGAGTCCGGTGTCGGCCAGATTGGACAGATTTCGCCTGCGGGCCAGATACTCTATGAGTACCCTACGCCGACATCAGCCAGTAGACCCGCCGGCATCGTCCTCGGCCCCGACAACGCCCTTTGGTTTACCGAAGCTGACGCCAATCAAATTGGCCGCATCACAACTGACGGCAAAGCAAAGCAGGAGTACGTGATACCGTCCTCGGAGTGTAAGCCCGCGGCTATCGCGCTCGGGCCCGATGGCGCCTTATGGTTTACTGAGAGCGCTTCGTCCAAGGTCGGCCGGATCTCGATCGACGGAAAGATCGTCGAATATGACACGCCCACTCCTTCGAGCGGCCCCGAAACAATTACCGCCGGCAGCGACGGAGCGTTATACTTCACCGAGGTTACGGCGAACCAGCTCGGCCGGATTACGACAGGTGGTGTGGTTACCGAGTATCCAATTCCGACTGCCGATAGTGGTCCCCAGGGCATTGTACTCGGACCCGACGGTGCTATCTGGTTCACAGAAAATAACTCAAATAAGGTTGCTCGCTTTAGTTTCGCTACGCAGTTGTCTCTGACCTGCACCGGGTTTGCAACGGGGTCTCTGCAGGTGGGAGCGTCGTTCTTCGCCACCTGCAGTGGGGGCAATGGAACACCTCCCTACACCTACTCCATCAGCTCCGGAGCGCTGCCGCTCGGTATAAGCCTTGACTCCGCGACGGGTTTAATCAGTGGCACTCTCTCGGCACCGGGCGCTTATTCGTTCACGATCAAGGTTGCGGACAGTGGACTACCCCCGCAGACTGCCACGCGGCTAGCCCCGGCTCTTACAGTGCTTCCTGGACCGCTGACGATGACTTGCAACTTTCCCAACGGAGGGCAGGTTGGAAGTGACTTCTCGGCAAGCTGCTCTGCCACTGGAGGAACACAGCCGTACGGCTACTCCATCAGCGCGGGCGCATTGCCTGGCGGCTTGAGCCTTGATACCGCTTCAGGGACCGTTACGGGCACTGCGTCCACACCGGGAACGTTTGCATTTACGGTGCAAGTTACCGACTCCGGAGCCGCGGCACAGGTGGCTTCCCAGTCACTCACCGTGGCGATTCAATTCGGCTCGGTGACCGGCGGCGGAGGCCCCCTTTTCTCGCTAACGGGTTTGCCGTCGTCACAATCGGCCGGCCAAAATATTACTACTGCGGTTGTTCAACTGAATCAGGCCGCGCCAGTTCCCGTTGCCGGCACGCTAGGTCTGTCTTTCGTTCCCTATAGCGGAGATGCCGGACTGCCGGACGGATACATGGACCCCGGTCTCCAGTTCCTCGACACTAAGGGAACCAAACTGGGAACAAGCTATGACTTTAGGCTTCCTCCAGGAGTGACAAATCTTGCGACTCCGGGTATTGACCCTGGGAGCGTAGCAGGCAGTATCTCGCTGACACTAATGGCGAATGGCGTTACTCAAACCACGTCAACGGTTTTTATTCTCCCGTCCGTTCCCGTCATCGAATCGGGGAGCGTTCAAATGGTTAACATCACTGCCAATAGCTTCGACGTGGAACTGGTCGCAACCTCGACGACACGTGAGCTGACCTATGCGAATTTCACGTTCACTCCCGCGGCGGGCGGGTCGATACTTGGCGAGACTTCGTTCACCATCGACGTGAGTTCGGTGCTCGCAAACTGGTTTTCCAGCAGTGCGGGGCTCGAATATGGCGGAGATTTTTCATTGACGGTGCCCTTCCAGTTGAGTGGCCCTTCCAGCGCGATCGGCTCGGTCTCGGTAAGCTTGACAAACTCGATCGGAACGTCTGCGCCTGTCGCAGGAACACATTGAACAAAGCTTTGTGGGCAGTGCTTACTTCTGCCATTCAAGGCGGGTTAGCGTGGAAAAAGCTGAGCTCGCACGATATATGGAAGCGTAAGCTCACGATATATGGAAGCGTAAGCTCTTAGATACCTTGGGAGAGAGCCATGCGTTCCCGCCACTCTTGCCAGGCCTGCGTGTGAGAGCGAATGAAATTCTTATAGTCCTCGTTTGTGCGAAGAGGCGGAAGCCCGAGCCGGACGCGTCCTAGCGCATCGGGCACGGGAAGCTGGGCGACTAATTCCGCCTGGACTTCCTGCAAATGCGAGGGCTGATCGGCGTTGGGAGACGAGCCGGTGGCGACGGGGACGACCACGCCGGCGAGCGGATCGTCGGTCCGCGGCGCCGTCAAAGTCAATGCAGCGCTCACGTCAACGGCAGCCGCATCGCGGGCAGTGAGCGCTGGTAAGTTCCAGCGAGTTTCCAGAGTCTTGAGGATCGAGGTATGGTCGAAAGGAGCTGCGCCCGTTGGCACTCGGAGCACCGTGCCGGCTGGGATGAGAGGTGAGACCAGAACGGTTGGCACGCGGACGCCAAAGCGGGTGAAATCGAATCCATATTCCCCAGCCGAATTATCGGGCGGAAGGGCTCCGGAAGGAGGCGGGACGTGGTCGTAGCAGCCGCCATGCTCATCGTATGTAATGATCAGCAGAGTCTGATCCCAACTGGGCCCATTTCGCAAGGCGTAATACACGTCGTGGATCAACTGTTCGCCGGCGGCGACATCGTAATTGGGATGCTGGCTGTTGCCTTTGGCGTCAAAGCTCGGCTCCAGGAACACGTAACTCGCGAGACTGCCCTTGGCTGCGGCAGCTTGAAAATCGGGAAACTGGCCAAAATGGCTGTCCTCGGCGTTGGTGGTATCGGGGAAATTGTTACGGGTGAGCGGAGGAGTGTCGTAGCCGTACACGCTCCAACTGATCTCATTGTTTGAAAGCAATCCGAAAATGCTCGGGCAGGTGTAGCTTTTGGTCTTGTCGTCCATGTGGCCCTGCGACGTGGCCGCGCAGATGAATGCGCGGTTAGGAAGAGTTTCGGTCGGCGCCGAGGCGAACCAAAAGTCGCAGACAGCGAAACCTCTCGCCAGTGCAGAAAGTACGGGTAAAGTTTGGGGCGTAAACATGCCCATGATGTCATTGGCGGTTGTACCCGGGACAATTGACCATCCTTCTTTGCTTTCCCATCCCAAGGTGTAGCTGTAGTCAGTGACAAAGCCGTCGTTGGTCGCGATAGGCGGCGTGGGCGGGGTGATGCTCCCGAACAATTGCGAATTAGTCGCCGAGTATCCCTCGCCTGGATCCGCACCTGGCATGAAGTAGGCGTTTGGGTTGCTCGTTTGAATTTGAAAGACCTGAACACTTCCACCGGAACCATTGGAATTCGATTCCTTGCCGGTTAAGCCTTCAAACGACTGGCCAGACGGAGACACATTGTTGTTGGCGGAATAGAGGAAACCCAGCATATGGTCGAACGACCGATTTTCCAGCATCAGCACGACGATGCTGTTGACCGAAGAAAGCAGCGAGTTTGACAACTTTTGATCCTCGGCCTACAACTCTACCCAATCGTGTCTCTCAAGGTCTTCGGCCGCTCGTGGCTGATATAGATTGCGCGTGGGCCATAGAAACGATCAAAAGCTTTCTTCCAGCCAGGCCAGAAACCGGCTAATTTCGTCCTCGTCAAAGATCTCCAACGCTGGATCAGAACATATTCGGTCGTCGATCCTTCCAAGCTCTTCTGACGGTTCGCTGTTCTCTGAAATACTCTCCGTCGAGATCAGTTTCAATCGCCATAAATCATCGAAAGTCATTGGATTCCCTCGATGAGTGGATGAAGACCATCGACGAGATGATCCGTTCAACTGGTAAAGATTCGGTTAGAAATCTGTAAGCGGCATACTTACTAGCCCGGACGCATCGAGGCGAGCATTTTCTCCATGTCCTCGCGAGCCAAAGGCCGGGTAGCAACACCTCTCAACAGGCGCTACTCCTACCTTTACCGGTAGGGAGAGTCCTGGAACGAATCACAGGTCTCGAACTAATTCGGAGACCCGACGGGCGGTCGAACTTAACTGGCGTCGGTTGTGAAACGGTCGAGCGCCATTTGAGTATACTGGCCGACCTCGATGAGGTACCCGTCGGGATCACGCATGTAGCAACGCCATTCCCATCCGTGATTTTCTAGCGGCGCGGTAAGAAAGAATGCGCCTTTATCGCTCCATTGTTTGTAGCAGGCCCAGATATCGGCGACACGCAAATTGAGGAAGCTATTCACTCTGTTGAGATCCGATGGTGTTTCGAGAAGGACTTCTGGCTTGTCGGGAGTCGGGCCACCGCCCGAGTTCAGAATGATCCAAGTATTAGCCAGCTTGATATAGCACGGATTTTCCGCCTTGATCACTTTCCCACCAAGAATCCGGACATAGAAGTCCTTCGATCTCTCCTGATCCCTGACGGTAAAGAAGTGCGTGACAAAGAAGCCTTCGTGTGCAATGGGCGCATCGGGTAAATTCATGCCGTGCCTCCTGTTGTCGATAAATGAACACGGCCGGAAGTGACTTACCTAAGGTAGATCGATAAGTTTCGACGTGAATTATCTGCCTCTAAAGCGTCGCCATGCCGCCATCAATGATGAGTTCCGCGCCCAGCACGAAAGCGGATTCCGGCGACGTCAAATAAAGAACTCCGGCAGCAATCTCCTCCGGCGTCCCAAAGCGTTTGATCGGAATCTGGCTTTGAATCCAATCCTTGGTTTCTTGAATGCTTTCCTGAGGTGCGTCTCGCAGAAGTGACGAGGTGATGGGGCCGGGGCTAACGGCATTCACCCGAATCCCTTTTTCCAATAGCTCAGCCGATAGCGTCTTGGCCATGTTGATTACGCCCGCTTTGGTCGCGCCGTACACCGTTGTCCCCGGCATTCCCAGGTGCGCGTTAATCGAGGCGTTGAGGACAATGGCCGAGCCTTTGGACATGAGCGGGGTCGCTTTCTGGACCGTAAAAAAGACTCCTTTCAAATTGATGTCGACCATCTCATCAAATAACTCTTCGGTGACCTGTTCGAAAGGCAAGAGCTTCGCGACGCCCGCGTTAACGAACAGTGCATCGATTCGCCCAAAGCGTTCCTTGATCTTTTTCATTGCGGCTTCGATTTCCGCTACTTTGCCGGCGTCCGATTGGATCGTGAGGGTTCCCTCCCCAATTTCTTTGGCGGCTGCCTCCAGGGTCTTCTCATTCCGCCCGGTGATCGCCACCTGCGCACCCTCCCGTACGTAGGCCTTAGCAACACCCAAACCAATTCCACTGTTGCCGCCCGTTACAACCGCGATTTTGCCCTGAAATCGGCGTGCACTCATAAGGCTCCTTCTGCCCTGAATCAGATCTTCACAATGAATTTTAGCCAAGACCCAGGAAAGCGTATACTCCTCCTTCACGAATAGCTCGAATCTCCTTCCGGTTCAGTTTGTCGACAGTTCACACAATGGAGTTGATCACGGACGGGCACCTGTCAACCTTCCAATTTTCCGGAGTATTCCTTTATGAGTGCTGTCGGTTCGGCATTGTCTGGCTCTGTGGGAACAAACCCCGGTCTTTGGAGCGCCTCCAGCCTTCTACAAGCACCAATTCTCTGTAGTTCTCCGTACTGTGCGTTCTCTCTGAAAATCTAGCGAAACGGTGAACAATTTTTCAATCTTGAATGCCGGATGGATAATCCTACAGTCTGAACTGCTTCTGAATCAGGCCCAGGAGAAGATACGTGAGCAACAAAATTTCGACATTCGCTTTGGCGATGAACTGCGTTGTTCTTTTCGGAAGTAGCGTACTGTTCGCTCAGGATGCGGCGCCACACGGGGAATCGGCCGCGAATCAACAGTCGCAATCCCCTCTTGACCAGCAGATCAAGATGTTGAGGCAAGACCTGCGGTCCCAGAGAAAGCAGATTATTGCCCAGAACATGAATCTGACTGATGCTGAGGCGGTTAAATTCTGGCCCGTCTATGATCAGTACGTTTCTGAATTAGTTGACAGCAACAACGCGAAGTACGAGCTTATTAAGGAGTACCTTCAAGCTGCGACGATGAGCGAGGAACAGGCGGACGGGCTTGCGAAGAGATGGCTCGCAGTAGACGAGAACGTCGGCCAGCTACGGTCCAAATACCTTCCGAAATTCCGGTCAGTGTTATCCGCTAAACAGACGGCGAGGTTCTTTCAGCTCGAGCGGCGGGTCCAGATGATGATCGATCTACAATTGGCAAGCTCGATTCCACTGGTTGAACCATAATCTAGTCACCGTCCATACCCGAAGCCCATGCGAGCGCTCGACGGGGCGGATCGGCGAGATTCTGGTTTGGCGTAAGTGCCTATGCTTCATCATTCAGGAATCGCAAAAGCCTGTGCGTGACGACGGCTTCCTTCCGCGCGGGTCATTACTCGAAAAACGGCGTAAAAACTCCACGGTCAGACTTTCGCGATAATCGTGAGTGCTCGATCGCTGAGGAGACCGTTCTTCTCGACGAAGCGAAGCCATGACCTTTCCCCGGAACTTACTTTTTGTCATTGCCGTTGCGCTGAACGCAGTTTGCGGTCCCATCCAGTTCCCCACGGATTCAGAGGGTTTTATCGGAAGCAAGGCGTGCGCGACTTGCCACGGCGAGATCGCCAAGAACTACGCGACAACAGCTATGGCTCAAGCAAGCGGTCGAGTGTCAGAGCTACGGCTGCCTTCCGGAAAAGTGTTCGCCGCTAAAGCCGGCGTTACGTACTCGATCTCCTGGAAGACCGACACACCTCAGCTGCGATTTCGCAAATTAATGCCTGACGGATCAGTCATTGAAGGCGCTAAGAACCTGTCGTATTACGTCGGTTCAGGAGCGCACGCGCGTGCATTTATCTTCGAGGAGCAAGGCCAACCTTTTCAGGCGCCCATCGGTTATTACGGGGAGGCGCGAGGTTGGGATCTAGCTCCCGGATACGAGAAGAAAAGCTCCGTCTCGTTGGGCCGAAAGGTTGAGACAGCCTGCCTCACATGCCACGCGAGCGGGCTAAAGCTGCGCCCATCGGAGTTGTTCCAAGAGGGAGCGGTCTCCTGTGAGCGATGCCACGGTCCCGGTGGCCGCCACGTGATTGCTGTTCAGTCAGGCAGAGCCACAAGTTCTCCAGACATCATCAATCCACTCCATCTGGAGCCGGAAAGTCGAGATAGTATTTGCGCCCAGTGTCATCTGATCGGCGAGACTCGTGTGGTGAAGGCCGGCCGTTCAGAACATACATTTCGCGCGGGCGATCGACTGGGGGAGCACGTGGTTCCCTTCGTATGGTCTAGTCCGGAGCAGACCGAATTCAAGGTGATCGGACATTTTGAAGGTCTCTGGCAAAGCAAGTGTAAGCGCTTGAGCGGAGCCAGGCTGTCGTGCCTCACTTGTCATGATCCACATACAAAGGTTCCCGTGAACGAGAAGAGCGCTTACTACCGGCAGAGATGTCTCGGTTGTCATCAGCAGTCATCCTGCAAAGCCACTGTAACTGCGAAAAACCGGAAGGGCGATTCATGTATCGGTTGCCACATGGGGATCCGACCCTCCACCGATGGCCAACACACAGCATTCACCGATCACGCAATTCACCGGAGTGCGGAACGGCGAGACCCAACGACGCCCTCGACTGAGTTGATAGCCTTTTGGCCTGCTACCGCCACGGCTCGAGATTATGCTTTAGCGTACGCGCAGGAGGCATGGCTGCGAGGAGACGCCGCGACTGCAAGGAGAGCGCATGAGAAGCTGCAGGCGGTCTGGTCACTCGCGCCTAATGACGGGGCCGTGGCAGCCGAATTGGGGTATACCAATGACGTAGGCGGAGATGCCGGTAAAGCTCAAGCCCTTTATGAGCAGGCATTGAAAGCTGATTCCGAGAATCTGCTCGCG
>Ga0126381_100004208_pt1 | contig 15648 bp, 11 predicted proteins | sample PanSoiMetPlot_28_FD_96465 | JGI IMG/M metagenome (GOLD analysis project Ga0126381, IMG submission 96465) | Tropical forest soil microbial communities from Panama - MetaG Plot_28 | ecosystem: Environmental > Terrestrial > Soil > Tropical forest > Bulk soil | place: Panama | collected 2016-02-17 | reverse complement strand
CTCCCCATGGGTATCGCCGACTCCGCGATTCCCCCTGAGCTACCACCTGTCAGCGCGCTATCTCCCGTGCCATTGAGACGTTCGGTTGAACGTTTCGAAACTATGGCCGGTGATGTAGATCGCGCTGCTGCCGGCCCGGGCGCCAATCGTGCATCGTGGGAGAAGGAGGCCTGCAGAGAGCAGGTTTTCGAAGGCATCGTTGGCAGAAGTGCAAGTCTTCAACGTGCGCTACGGGAAGTCAAGGTTGTCGCGCCCACGGATTCCGGCGTACTCATTCTGGGAGAGACAGGTACCGGAAAAGAGTTAGTCGCGCGAGCGATCCACAACCTGAGCACACGACGGGATCAACCGTTTATCAAGCTGAACTGCGCGGCCATTCCGTCCGGGCTACTCGAAAGCGAACTTTTTGGCCATGAAAGGGGTGCATTTACCGGCGCCATCATGCGCAAGGCGGGCCGCTTCGAAGTTGCCAATAAGGGCACTCTATTCCTCGATGAGGTCGGTGACATTCCACTTGACCTTCAGCCCAAATTGCTTCGGGTCCTGCAGGAACATGAATTTGAAAGATTGGGCAGTACCCACACCCAGCGAGTTGATGTGCGCGTGGTTGCGGCTACGCATCGGGATTTAAAGCTGATGGTGGAAGACGCCGAGTTCAGATGCGACCTGTATTATCGCCTGCACGTTTTCCCATTATCCGTTCCGGCGTTGCGCGAGCGCCGCGAAGACATTCCTCTATTGGCGCAGCATTTCGCGGACGAATACGCTCAGCGTATGAAACGGCGCATTGAAACGATTCTTCCGGAGACGATGGTAGCTCTTACCAACTACTCGTGGCCCGGCAACGTGCGCGAGCTGCAGAACTTTATTAAGCGCGCGGTGATCCTTTCGCCGGGGAGTGTTCTGCAACCGCCTCTTGAGGAGTTGAAAGAGGCCGTTGTCCAAAGGCGGCGTGCGGACCTAAGTGACTCGGAAGAAATGGAGCGTGAGTACGTGCTGCGGGCGATCCATGCATCTAACTGGAAGATCGGTGGTCCGAATGGCGCGGCTGCACGGCTGGGCATCAAGCGCACCACGCTAGCTTATCGGATACGCAAACTGAATATCCCGCTTCGTCCTGAATGAACGAAAACGGTTAGATACGAGCCGCGCATCCGTTGCATGCGTTTGAGGCAACCACGGAATCGCAAAGCCTTTAACAATGACGGGTACACGTCACCGATTGCTTAGGGAATCGCTGTCTCCACAAGATTGGAAGAAGTGCCAGCAACTGCTTCACGATCGGACAGACAACCTCGCACTGTTCGCTCTTGAACAACGGAACGCCAGATCGTACAGATCGACGCCATCATAGGTACCGCGAGGTAGATACCGACGATTCCTCCGATTTCGGCTCCGACCAGCACTGCGAAAAGTGCTGCCAGAGGGTGAATCTTCAAGTGGCTTCCCATAATCCTCGGGGTAGCAAAATAGTCCTGAATCACTCTCCAAATTATCAACAATGCTGCCATCCACACCCAGTGAGAGTGATTCAAAATACCGACGCCGACAACCGCAGCAAATGTGCTCGTCCAACCGACAACTGGAATAAATTCCAACAATCCGCCCAAGACCCCCAACGCGATGGCATGCGGAAACAGCAAGATGAGCATAGCTGCTGAATAGAACATGAAAGAGAGCCCACACAGCAACACCTGCGCTCTAATGTATTGGGTCAGCATTAGATGCAGTTGGCCTGCTAATGCATGAATCTTCAGACGTTGATCGGGGTGAAAGAGCAGCCGAATGAGAACATCCACGATGCGGTGGCCGTCGCGCAAGAAAAAGATGGCCAGGATGGGAATCAGTAGCAGGCACCCGAAGATTTGCGCTGTGCTTGAAAGATAATGATCAACCGTTGGTACCAGGTTCTGAATATCCTGTTTGTGACGTGCAAGGAACGCTCTAAAATGAAGTTCCTGCGCCTCGCTCCAACCGTATTCTCCTCGCAGATCACTTGCGATATCGCCAGTGGAGAGACCGTTCAAAAAAGCGGGTACTTCATCCATCAGCCTCGCTGTATTTCTTGAGAGGCTTGGGGCAAACCAGTAGCCCGCGAGCGCGACAAGCAGCACAAAAGCGAGGTACACCTCGACGACTGCGGGCCCTCGGAGATTTCTGAAAAACAGAGAATGTCGCTGCAGAAACTTCACTACCGGATCGAGGAGGTAGGTAAAGAGTATGGAGAAAACAAAGATCAGAATGACCCGCCGAGCGCAATACACACCGACGCCGACTGACGTCAACAACGCAGTCGTCAGCAGAATGTCGACAGTACGTCGCTCAGGGAATGCCATGCTCAATGATCCGTAGCCGAGATCCCGATTCTGCTCGGTTCGAGCGCGCAAGGATGGTGGCTGCAATCGCATTGGAGTTCTGTCTCCTTCACACTATCGCCTTGGGAGCAATAAACGCTGCAGTACGTCTGCGTTGCGGTGACGATGCATTCGCAAGCTGAATAGGCGCACTTTCGTTGACCTCGAGCATTCATCCTTCCCACCTCGCTTCGTGCCAGACTGTCGCTAAAAAAAGCTTACGCACGCCAGAGGCCACATTGTGCGACGTCCCGAAAGCCGCTGCTTGCGACTCGTTTTATCAATCAGCCACCTTCTTGCCGTTTGGCGCTGCGCCGCGGATTCAACCTCCGGTGAAACGAGCTCCAATGTGTCACCAAATTACGGCGAAGCGAGCAAGGAATACATCGGCACCGCGTTGGTGTCTTGTTACCTCGGCCGTGAGGGGGTCCCAGATGTGCTGGTAACTCGGGATGAATCGAATCGCCGGAGTGATCGCAAAGTCGTAAAAGATCTCTGATCCCTTTTCATTCTGGACAGTGTTCTTGCTTCCGCTAAGCTGCTCGATGTCTAGCTTCAATGGGCTACCGATTCCGTTGTAATAGAATCCCGCTCCAAAACTGTCGTCCTTTCTAAAGTCGAAAACACCATGGGCAAACAGCGCCATGCTCGCGTCACGAGTAATTGTGTTGGTCTGCTGAGGCGCATAGCCAACGCGTCCAAATACCCCGACTCCACGAAGCGTTTGGCCGCTTCCGAGTTTGTGAGCAATCTCCGAAGGGTGATCCCTCACAAAGAGATATTGAGAGAAGTTTTCGATCGTGAGCCAGCTATCTGACTCGTAGTTGATCGGCACACCCTGAACCGATGGACTACCCAAGAGGATTCCGAGGGCTTGCGAACTCGTACCGGACGGCAACTGCGCGAATGGCGTTCCCAGATTAATCTTCGGTTTGTTGGTCCAATTGAACTGCGCCCAGGACTGCCCGGGCAAGCCGCCGATTTTGTATGCAAAGATTGCGGCGCCATAAAGGTTGACCCGATTGAAGGCTTTCGTGGCGAGGTTATCTGCCTGGCTATTGGGATCGAATACGCCTCCAAAAACGACTAACTTCTGTGATGGCGCCCACACTGCAACCGCTGACAGAGAAGTAGTGTTGTAAAAATTGAGGGCCATTGGGTTCTTGTTGAAGTTGAGGTTAGCGAAATCGAATTTGTAGCTGTTTCCGAATAGAGTGCGATCGCACATCGCGAGTACATCGATCCTGCCCAACAACACGCTGAATTTCGGCGTCAGGGATTGCAAGAGAAAGTATTTCGTGGGGAGGACATCGCGCACGAAGAAGGGACCTGGGTATGCCAGCCCGGTATAATGAGGAACCGTAGAGCCCACGCTAAAACTTTGTTGCGCTGAGGAACTCCCATATCGAGACTCCAAGGTGACGTGGAACAGGCCACCCGGCCAAAGCCCAGCGCGCCCCGTGTCTATGTTGATCGAAAGCTGCGTGTCTTGTATAAACGCGCTGCCAGTTTTGAGACCACCAGATGCCACATCTTGATGAGCGCTAGTCGAATAGAGATCAAAGAACAATCCATGACGAGCTAGATCTGTGCGAACTCCTCCCCAATCGCCAGTGAACTGCGTACGATGCCAGAAATCACTCACGTCTGTACCTGGAACTCCGAATACCGGCCCGTTGTTGAAATAAGGCAGCAAGGCGGGAGCCACATTGGCCCAAGAGGCTTTTTCTGTTGACACTGGCCCCCAAGCGTTCGCTTCATCTTGGTTCGTCGCCTCAGCTCTGTCCTTCATTGAATCAACGGTACTCATCGGTTGGGCGAATGGGCTTTTTCCAGCACCCAAAGCATCCTTGGTTTGCTCGGACGCGGAGGGGAGCTGTTCCACCATCGACTGGGCTGAAGTAGACACGGCGGGCGTGGTGATCCATCCCAGAACGACGCAAAGAATGCTCGTGGAAGCTGACCCGCTCAGTCGAAGGCCAGTCAATCGATACAAGTTAGCCGCTTCTCCTTCCCTTGTGGCTCGAGAAAACGCTTGTGTCTGTGCTCCGATGCAGCTCGAATCTCGGCCTCGAGTCCAACGAGGACCGGATCGGTGACACCTGCGGTGGAGGCTTCAACCTAGGTCACGTTCTCAATTCGGCTGAGGCTAGAGTCGCGGCTGCCTAAGCAGGCCAAAGACGGCGCATCTATTACTCCGAGGATCGCTTCGTACTCCAAATCAAATCGGTATCGTGCTAAATCCGCGACTGAAATCATTACAAGATCGTGTTTGGCGCAAAAATTGACCAAATCGGAGATGCGCGCCATGGTGCCGTCATCATTGATGATTTCGCAGATCACGCCGGCCGGTGCGAGCCCTGCGAGGCGCGCAAGGTCCACGGCTGCTTCCGTCTGTCCACGCCGCTCCAATACACCGCCTGAGCGAGCACATAACGGAAAGACGTGACCGGGCCGCGCCAGATCTTCGGGATCACATCGTTCATCAATCGCGAGTCTGATGGTTTGCGCTCTATCGCGTGCCGAGATTCCAGTTGTAACTCCGTGCCCCTTTGCATCGATGGAGACCGTGAACGCTGTACCGTGCAACGCACTGTTATCGCGTACCATCGGCGCAAGTTGCAGTTCGCCTAGCCTCTCGCCGGTCATCGCCAAGCAGATCAAACCTCGCCCGTAAGTGGCCATAAAGTTGATGGCCTCAGGCGTGATCATTTCAGCAGCGATGATGATGTCGCCTTCGTTCTCGCGATCTTCATCGTCAACGACGACAATCATGCGTCCGAGTCTTAACTCATGAATGGCGGCATCAATGGTTGTGTATGGAAATGCATTCCCTATGGGAACGAGATCGTCACCACTTGAAGCTTGTTCGAGCTCCATACTCTGACCCAAGCTGAGAGCGTGCCCCATCCTTTCTTTCTTTGCCCGCAAGTAAGCGAGTGAGTGGAGAGTTGGCGTAGCTTCACATGGAAGCTGCTCTACCTGTATATTCGCGTTGCGCAGAGCGCGCGACTTCGCCGGATTGTTAGTGAGAAGACGGACACTGTCAATACCCAGGTCCTGCAGAATTGCGGCCGGTAATCTGAAATCTCTGCAGTCGGCCCAGAACCCCAGTGCGTAATTGGCGTCAACCGTGTCCAAGCCCTCGTCTTGCAATGAGTAGGCCTGCAGTTTGGGAATCAGGCCGATGCCCCGACCTTCTTGATGTTCATAGATCACCAAGCCGCGACCTTCGTTTGCTATCGCACGCATGGCAATCTTCAACTGATCATTGCAGTCGCAACGAACTGAGCCCAACACCTCGCTGGTCAAGCACTGCGAATGAATTCGTACGAGTGGAACTCCATGGGTCAGGTCGCCCAACACGAGTGCAAGAGCGGTTTCAGTGCCGGAACTGCTGTTCGAGATTTCGCGTTCGAACCCCAGAACTTGAAACATACCCCACTTTGTAGGCATTCGAGTGGAGACAACTCTTCGAACTGTTCCGCTCCCCGTGAGCACTGTCACGTCATTCCTCCCTAACTTCTGCTCGTTACAAAATCTTCCTAATCTGGCAACTCTGACCTAGTAAAAGCCTTGAGTGTCCCGCTTGATGCTCACTTTTCCTGCATAGCGTCGGGTGATGAAGACGAAATAGGTAATTGCGAGAGCCAAACCCACCGGCCACCAAATGGAGGCGAACAGCAGTGCGCTATGGCTGGCAGCGACGCCGTAGGCGGTCAGTGAATTTTCAGGCGCGAGGGTGGAGTAAAGCACCACCGGAAAGAGAGCAGCAGCTCCCGTGACCAGTAAACCTACAAGAAGGACATTCGAACCGACAAAAGCCCGCATCTCAAGTTCGGCGGATCTTCCCGACGCCAGGCCGAATATCGCGCCAACGAGGATGAACAATCCCAGCCAGCAAAATGGATTGTGAATGGCGTGTCTGACGAGATCAGGGTGTACCTGCCAAGACTCGATCGACACTGCGACAAAAAGTGGCACCGCCGCTGCCCAGAGATACTTTGCCCACCTTGCACTGCGATCGTGCACTGGGCCTTCCGTCTTCAAAACCAGATAGGTCGCGCCGTGAGCCGCGAGGATCACGGTCGTGAAGACAGCCATTGAAACCGTGTACCAATCGAGCAGTCCCACGTTCCCGCGAGGCTTGAAGTCTGTGAAAAAGGCCATCGAGAAAGTGCCATCGGCATCGAGCGGAACCCCCCGCACAACGTTACCGGCCGCTGCACCGAAGAGAATGGCAAGTAGGAAATTGGACACCACGAAAACGCAATCCCAAAACCCCTGCCACTGGCGGTCGTTAATGTGGCCGCCGACTTCGATGGAAACCCCGCGCAAGATCAAGCACCACAGAATCAGAAACAGCGCGAGGTAGTAACCGGCGAATGCCGAGGCTATGAGACTTGGGAATGCTGCGACCAATGTGCCGCCAAAACCGACGAGCCAAACTTCGTGCCATGACCAAAGAGGGCCGATCGCTGCAATGACCTGCCGCCGCTCCTCGGGCGTTTTCGCCACAACCCAGTGCAGCATTCCAGCTCCGAAATTGCGACCGTCCAATGCCACGTAGGCGATAAGCATGAAACTGACAATCGCGTACCATGTCGCAATCATACGAAGCGCTCCTCTTGTTGTCTGGCGATTACTTCTGGAAGCTTAAGTGCGACTTCTTCATGTTGCTGCCTGGTGTCGCTCACGACCTCGCCTTCGGGACCATGACCGATCTCCCGGCCAACCAAGAACAGGAAGAGCAGTCCGAGCACAAAGTAAAGGGCGACGAAACCAATCAACGTGAAGATGGTGTCGCCATTGCTCACTACTTTGCTGTAACCATCTCTCGTCTGAAAAATGCCGTAGATCAACCATGGTTGACGTCCTAATTCGGCGGTCATCCAGCCTAAAGTGTTGGCAAGATAAGGAAAGGGGAACGCCAGCATCAGCACCCAGAGAAGCCAAGTGCTGGGGACGAGTCGACCTCGCCAGTTCTGGAAGTTTGCAAACGCCATGAGGACGATAAAAATCGTTCCCAGCGTGATCATTACGTGAAAGGAGTAGTACAAGAGCTCGACGTTGTCGGGCCATACATTCGTCGGATATTCATCGAGCCCGTGTACATAACTTCCAAAGTGGCCATAAGCTAGAAAGCTGAGTGCACCGGGAAACTCGATGGGATTGTCGAGGCGCCGCGCCGCAACATTCGGCTGGCCAATCATGGCGACACCCGCCATATTTCCGCCTTCAAACCTGCCCTCCATGGCGGCAAGTGTTACCGGCTGGTGTCTGCCCACCATTTTTGCCTGCTGGTCACCCGTAGGTACGGCAACAAGAACGGACGCGACCAGTCCAACCAGGATTCCCGTGCGAAGATACAGTTGAGCCTGGTTTCGATGCAGCCCTCTCAAGGTATAAAAAGCTCCCACGGCTGTAACCACAAACGAGCCGGTCACCAGCGCTGCCATTTGATTGTGGGAGAACTGCACCAGGGCCCAAGGGTTCAGCAGATAATCCCTGGGACTGGCGATGCCGAGCAGGCCATGAGTTTCCACTCGATAACCCACTGGATGCTGCATGAAAGCATTTGTGACCAGAATGAAGAAGCCGGAAATCCAGCTCCCGAGAGCAACCCCCAGCGCTGCCAAAAAATGATAGCGGGGCCCCAGCCGCTTTTCGCCCCAGATAAGCGCGCCGACGAAGGCGCTCTCCAAGAAGAAAGCGAACATGCCTTCCATCGCCAGAGTCTGTCCAATTACCCCGCCCGCATACCGGGTAAAGCTCGCCCAGTTCGTCCCGAACTGAAATTCCATGGGAATGCCAGTGACCACGCCCACAGCAAAGTTCAGGCCGAATACCTTGGCCCAGAACCGTACAGCTTTGTTGTACTGTTCATCACCTGTCTTCAGAGCTCGCCACTTCCAGTAGACGAGAAACCACGCCAGCCCCATCGTGAGCTGCGGGAACAGATAGTGATAAGTGAGTGTGAAGCCAAACTGAAAGCGGCTCCACAACGCAGGATTCGAAAGATATGAGTTCATGGTCACCTCAACTCACGGCCCGTTCCTGATGCGCCCAAAAGTGTTCGCGCAGGACCCGCTTGAGAATCTTGCCGGAGCCGCTCTTCGGCAGCTCTACCTCTGAGAACTCGATACGGCGTGGAATTTTGTAACTGGCCAGAAATTGACGGCAATATTCGATCAGTTCATTTGCGGTGAGAACCGCTCCTTGCTTCAGCACCACGTAAGCTGTGACCAGTTCGCCCCACTGTGGATCAGGTATTCCGAAGACCGCCGCTTCACGAATCGCGGGATGCTCGTAAATAACCGCTTCTACTTCACCCGAATAAACGTTCTCCCCACCGGTGACAATCATGTCCTTTAAGCGATCCAGGATGTAGAAGTATCCGTCGGGATCCTGGTACCCGATGTCCCCGGTTCGAAACATCCCATCTTGAAATGCATCAGCCGTTTGTGCTGGATTGTTCCAATAGCCCCGCATTACGTTGGCGCCCCGAGCCACCAATTCACCCTTTGCACCAGCATCAACCTGCTTTCCCATTTCGTCCACGACTTGGACATCGATTCCGGGACAAGGCCGCCCACACGACAAAAGCCTACCCTCGACATGCTCATCGTCCCGCAGACCGATAAGAAAACCGGTCTCGCTCAGTCCATAGACCTGAACGAGTTGCGCGCTGGGTAGAAGCTCTCTTATTCGACGAATCATTTCTGGCATTATGGGAGACCCCCCATAGGCTAGAACCTCAAGACTGCTCAAGTCGTACTTAGTGACATCCGAAAATTGAATAAGCACATTGATCATGGTCGGCACCAAGACAGTGTGAGTCACGCGTTCGCGTTCGACAGTCTCGCAGAAGACTTGCGCATTGAACTTCGGAATCGTGACTTGGCACGCACCGAAAGCGGGGGCCGCAAACATGGCGGGAAAATCGGCAATGTGAAAGATTGGCGCAGCGTGGAGGTATGCTGCCCCTTCCCTGTATCTCATCCAATAGTTGAAGTCGTGAACGTTTGCCAAAATGTTGGCGTGAGTCACCATAACGCCCTTTGGCTGACCCGTGGTACCACTTGTGTAGATAAGAGCCAGAACCGCTTCGGAGTCGTAACACATTCTGGGATGAAGGTCGCTTCTCCCATCCAAGTTCTCTTTGTCGAGCACCCTTTGCCATTGCAACTGCACGGATGGAGCCGGCAATGACGAGTGTCGGACTATACCACTTGGATTTGCATCCTTGAGTATGTGGTCTATCTCGGCTGCGGAAAGACGCGTGTTGAGCGGGACAGCAATTAATCCCAGCCAAGCGCAGGCATACACCAGTTCGATATATTCGGGCCCATTGGGAAGAAGGAGAGCAAGTCGATCCCCGGGCGCAAAGCCGTCGCCGCTGAGGGCGGCGGCTATGGCCCCAACGCGGGCATTGAGCTCCCGAGAGGTTAGGTGGGTGCCGTCTTTAGTAAGCGCCGTCCGTTCCGAATAGTAGCGGGAAGCCCGGCCGAGCGAATGAGTATAGATCATCTGTTTGCTCTAGCTCTGCGTGCCTGCGAAAGTACCCTGACTTTGCAGACGTCAGGATCCCTCTCTAGCTTTCGAAGATGTGGCTGCCAATGTCGAATGACAGTGGCAGAGGTATTTCGACGTCGCTGTCGATTAAGACACCTTCTCGGTTGTTATCGTCACCTCTGCTCTGCTGAAGTCCGGCGGGCGCTTCTCAAGGAACGCCGAAAACGCTTCCTTCGCTTCTGCCGAGCGCAGCCGCCCAAAGAACTCCGGCGGTTCGATTTTCAGAGCAGCATCTCTGAGCTGGCTGATTGAAGCCTGCTTGAGGAGCCGCTTGCTCGCCCGCAATGCGCCGCTCGGCTTTGCCGCCAGCTTCTGCGCGGTCTCGGTGGCGGTCGCGAGCAGATCCCGGTCTGGCACCACGCGGGTCGCGAGGCCCAGCTCCGCCGCCCGCGTCGCAGTGAAAGGCTCTCCCAGCAAGAACAATTCCGCCGCCCGGAGATGCCCTACGCGCGCGGGCACCGAGTAGCTCGATCCGAATTCCGGTACAAGGCCGAGATTGACAAACGGCACTTGGAACTTTGCGCTCTCGCCTGCGTATACGAAATCGCAGTGCGTCAGCATGGTGGTTCCACCCCCAATCGCCACACCGTGAACGGCCGCGACGATTGGCTTCTCGAACCCAATGAGTGCATCCATCGCATAGCCCTGCGGGAAGTTGCCTGGTCCTGGCGGATTCTTGAGGAAATCCCTCATGTCGTTGCCGGCGCAGAACGCGTCTCCGGCGGCGTGCCAGAGCACGACATGGACTGATTCGTCTTTGCCAGCGTCGTTAAAGATCTCCGCCAGGCTCGTGTACATGGCTGCGGTCAGGGCGTTCTTCTTTTCCGGGCGATTGAGTTCGACCCGCAGAATGCCGTTCGATCGTTCGGTGATGATGTCGCTCATGGTTTGCTCCTTTGTCCACTACTTTTCGGGGTTATCCTCTAGGCCACCTGTTCCTTGGCTTGCGGGACGGCGCCGCCAGCGCGCAGGTTCTCGATGCCCTTCGCGTCAAATCCCAGCTCCTGGAGGATCTCGTCGGTGTGCTCGCCGAGCTGGGGCGCGCGCCGTGCCGGCACTTTGGCGACGCCGTGCACCTGAATCGGGCTGCTGATCGTCGAGGTGAGCTTGCCGCCTGCGCCCTCGAGTGGAACGACGATCTCGTTCGCCTTGAGCTGCGGGTCGGTAATGACTTCCTGCGGCCCCCGGACCGCGCCGAGTGTGAAGCCCTTGAGCGCCTCGTACCAATGCGCCATTGGCTGCGCGCCGAAGGCCTCGTCGAGAATCGCGACGAGTTCGCGGCGGTTCGCCGCGACCTTCGCAGGATCGGAGAATCGCGGATCTGTCAGGATGTCCGGACGCCCAATGGCTTTCGCCGCATCCGCCCACTTGTCGGGTGTAAGAGCGAGCACAAACCATGTGCCGTCGGCGGCGCGATACACATTCGTAGCGGCGCTCGCCGGATGGATGCGATCGTGCAGCCCGGAAAACGTTGCGTCGCACAGTGCGGCCTGGATCGAGACCCCTGCGGACCAGACGCCCTCAGCAAGGAGCGAGGTCGTGACATAGGCGCCCTCGCCCGTGCGCTCGCGGCGATAGAGTGCGGTAACGATCGCCGAATAGATGCCCACGGCCGTCGCGTTGTCGCCGCTGCCGGACACCGGCCAGGTCGGCGGCGCCCCGGCATCGCGCGTCATCGAAAGCAGGCCACTGCGTGCCCAGTACGCCGTGATATCGAAGCCAGGCAGTCCGGAGTCCGGTCCCTTTTCGCCAAAACCCGTAAGATCCGCGTAGATCAGCCGCGGATTCCACTGCACAACGTCGGCGTATTCGAGCTTCAATTTCTTGCGCGCCGGGTGCGGCGTGTTGACCACGAACACGTCCGCCCACCTGACGAGCTTCTCAAGAACCTGCTCAGCGCTCGGCGACTTCAGGTTGAGCACGATCCCGCGCTTGTTGCGGTTGGCGAGATGAAAGGGATAAGCATCTTTGGCTACCGGCATCGGAGGCATCTGATTCGCGTGTCTCCACAGGTCGCCGGAAGGTGGTTCGACTTTGATCACGTCGGCGCCGAAGTCCGAGAGAATCACTGAGGCGCCGGGCGCCGCAACGAAGGTCGCGAAGTCCACGACTTTCAGTCCGGAAAAAATGTTATCGCTTGCCATAAACACTCCTGTAGGAATTCGGATTTCGATTTCGTTACCGCCCCTGAAACTTCGGCGAACGCTTGCTTAGAAAGGCAGAAGTGCCTTCCTTCTTGTCCTCAGTCGCGGCGCAAAGCCCAAAGAACGAGGCTTCCAGCGCCTGGCCCTCGGATTGGCTGGTTTCCAATCCTTTATTCACCGCCTCCAGCGAATACTTAACCGCGATCGGAGCATTCGCGAGGATCTGCTTCAGAATTGCTTCTGCGCGTGAGATCACCTCTGCGGGCGGAACGACTTCGTTCACGAGCCCGATGCGATAGGCTTCCTGCGCGTTGATCATTGCTCCTGAGAGAATAAGCTGCAGAGCCCGGCCCTTGCCGACCAGCCGCGGCAATCGCTGAGTCCCACCGCCTCCCGGCAGGAGTCCCAATTTCACTTCAGGCTGGCCAAACTTCGAATTCTCTGACGCGATACGAATGGTGCAAGCCATTGCGGTTTCGCAGCCGCCCCCTAACGCAAAACCATTGATGGCGGCGATTACGGGCTTGCCCAGATTCTCGATCAGGCTAAGGACTTCCTGTCCAAAGCTGCTTGATTCTTCCGCCTCGACTGCCGAAACGTGGGCCAGTTCGCTGATGTCAGCTCCAGCGATAAATGCCTTATCGCCCGCGCCCGTAAGGATGACGCCGCGCACTGCAGCGTCCTCCCGAGCGTCTACGAAAGCGGTTCGCAAGTCCTCCCATGTTCGATGATTCAGGGCGTTGAGTACCTTGGGGCGGTTCACCGTGACCCGGGCAATCGATCCCCCTTTCTCGTACAAAACATTCTCGAGCGCTAATCCTGGTGCTGCTGTACTCATAAAGAACTCCTCCTAAATTCAGCTATGCGTGGGGCGACCATGCAATCTGCCGATCTTTTCGAACGAAGTAGTTGTCGCCCCGGCTATCCACTCGCGATTTGATCCCGCTGAGAACCATCCCGCGTTATACAAAGGCGCTGAAGCCGGTAATCGCCTTGCCCACGATCAGGTTCTGCATCTGGTACGTGCCCTCGTAGGAATAAAGCGCTTCGGCATCAGCAAAGAAACGCGCGACGTGGTAGTCGGCGAGAATGCCGTTGCCGCCGAGCAACTCTCGGGCCCAGGAGACCGTCTCACGCGTCTTGGCTGTCGTGAACCCCTTTGAAAGCGCCGATTGCTGTTCCGTAAGCTTCCCTTGGTCCGCGAGCTGTGCGATACGAGCCACCATGCATTGGCAGGCAGTGATGTTGCCGAGCATCTTCGCAAGGAGGTCCTGAATGATCTGGAACGAGCCGATCGGCCTCCCGAACTGCAACCGCTCCTGTGCGTATTTGAGCGCGTGCTCGTATGCGCCCATCTGGACTCCTGTCGTTTCCCATCCCGCGAAGTAGCGCGTGCCACGCAACACGCGCGCTGTGTCGCGGAAGGACTGGGAGCCCGATGCGAGGTGATTTGCATCCGGCACCCGGCAGTCCTTCAGTGTGATCTGGCCGTTCTGGACTACCTTGAGCGCGATCTTGTTGTGCATCTTCTCGACACTGAAGCCGGGCGTCGTCTTGTTCTCGACGATGAAACCCTTGACCTGGTTGTCGTCGACGTCGCGCGCCCAGATGATCGAGATATCGCACCAGGGTGCATTGCCGATCCATCGTTTCTGGCCGTTGAGGACCCAGGTGTCGCCCTCGCGCTTTGCCGTCGTGGTCAAGCCGCCACCCGCTCCTGAGCCGACTAGCGGCTCCGTCAGCCCAAAGCAGCCGATCTTTTCCCAGCGCGCCATCGGCGGGAGCCACTTCTGCTTTTGCTCTTCCGACCCGCAGAGCGCGATCGAACCCATGGCAAGGCCGCTATGGACGCCCTGGAAGGTCGCGATCGAGGCATCGCCCCGTCCCAGCTCCATCGCAACAAGGCCGAATAGCAACTGGCTCCCGCCGGCGCAGCCGTATCCCTGGATCCCAAGGCCGCCGATATTCAACTCTTTGGTCGCAGGAATCAATTCGAACGGAAACTCGTCCTCGACCCAATACTTCGTAATAATGGGCTCAACCTTGGTGTCCACAAACGTGCGTACTCGCTTAACGATGGCCAGTTCCTCGGCAGGCAGGGTTTCTGCGAATTGGTAAAAGTCACTGTTCCGCTCTGGCAGTTTTTTTGGTTGTACAAATGGTTTCTTGGGTAACGACGTTGGTGCTTGAGCTCGGTCCACTGTTGCAGTACTCATTCGCGATATCCTCTCTGAGATTTCTTAGCTGGCAATGCTTTTCCGGATTCACCTGTACAGCGGCTTGCCGAACTGGTGAACCCCGCGTTTTCGTTTAACGCCCGTCCAGCAACTCAGCGTACGCAATGCCGGTGAGGTTTCCTTCAGCAATTAGCAACTCTTTCCGGTTTGACCCGTCGAGGTTGGCGCTGTAGACGGTCCCGGCGAGATCGGTGATAAACATGCGGCCGCCCTTCAGGTCTAATGCCAGTCCAATCGCTTCCATCAAATGGCTGAAAACGATCTCGGGCTGTGTAAGATTTCCGGACTTCGAGTCCATAGGGGCTCGGTTCACCGTGTTGCCACGAGGCGGATCCCCGCGGTCTGTCCAGTAAAGGGTCCGGTTGGCGAGGTCGAGATCCAGATCGATTGGCTCGGGCAAGTTTTCAAAGAGCAGCTCGATATCTTTGCGATTTGCCGGTGTTTGACCCTTGGGAAGCTCGATATTGGCGCGGAAGATCCGGCCTTGGCCGGCCTTGTCATTCCCCTTCTGGGTCCAGTAAAACTTGCCACCCTCAGCGTCGACCGCGATGCCAACACACCATTTCATCTGATCCGGCCCCGGGCGCGGATCGCCGTGGCTTGTGTCCACCAGAGTTTCGATCTCCGACCCGTCCAGGTTAGACCGCATCACTCGCATGCCTTCTCGATCGCACCAGTAAAGCTTCCGGTTCTTCTTGTCCATCTGGAGCTGCTTGGGCGTGAACGTGCCGCCTGGGGGAACGATTGTGATCATGTTCTTGCCATCAAGATCCGAGCGAAGAATGGCGCCATCATTCTTTTTGGGATTCCCCATGTTGGTCCAGTAGATATGCCCCGCAGCGACATCAACCACAATTCCATCTGGAAGCTTCCGGCCCTCGCTAATGATGGTTTTCAAATCGGAACCGTCAGGATTTGCGGTGAATACACGGCCGCCGCCGACATCCAGAAAAAACAGCCGCCCCGCAGTGGTTGACTTCTCCGCGCCTGTCTTGGTTGAGTTGAGAGTAATAGTGCTCATAACAAGTTCTCCTCTTTGTGATTTCAGCGAGATTCGTTCAGTGCGAGAAAACTTCTTCCTGCTTCGGCTCGGTGCTCTTTGCTTCTGACGAGGTTTCGCTCCTCAGCGCCAGCAAACCGAGCAACACCTTGTCCCTCTCCTCGGCAAGCTCATCAACCGAGCGGCCGGCGGCTTCCTGCTGAACGCCATCGATAATCGTTTTCGTGACTTGGGGACTGAATTCAGTGATCGTGCCGAGATCCTTCCACCAAGTGGCCAGTGCCGGGCCGAGGTGCGCCATAAAATGCTTGATCCCGTCTTGGCCGCCGCCCAGATGG
>Ga0126381_100004207_pt1 | contig 15649 bp, 14 predicted proteins | sample PanSoiMetPlot_28_FD_96465 | JGI IMG/M metagenome (GOLD analysis project Ga0126381, IMG submission 96465) | Tropical forest soil microbial communities from Panama - MetaG Plot_28 | ecosystem: Environmental > Terrestrial > Soil > Tropical forest > Bulk soil | place: Panama | collected 2016-02-17 | reverse complement strand
GTGTGTGGTGATTGTTGGTGGGGGCTTCGGCGGTCTTGCCGCGGCAAAAGCCCTTCGCAAAGCGCCGGTCCAGGTCATTCTTATTGATCGCACAAATCATCATCTCTTTCAGCCGCTTCTTTATCAGGTGGTGACGTCAGTGCTTAGCCCCTCGCAGATCAGTTCGCCTATCCGTGGAATACTACGGAAGCAGAAGAACGCGACGGTGATCATGGGCGAGGTTACCGGCGTGGACAAAGAACAGCGCTGCGTGTTCGTTAATTCGCCGGACCGCGAGCACGTGCCAGTGCATTACGACTATCTCATCCTTGCCACCGGCGCTCGACACAGTTACTTTGGTCACGACGAGTTTGAGAAGTTTGCTCCAGGATTAAAAAGCCTTGCCGATGCTGTTGCAATTCGAAACAAAGTGCTCAAGGCTTTTGAGCAAGCTGAAGCTGAAGAGGATCCGAAGCTTCATCAGGATCTACTCACCTTCGTACTGGTCGGCGCTGGTCCAACTGGTGTCGAAATGGCTGCGGCGTTGGCGGTCTTCGCTCGCACCACGCTGCGTTCGGATTTTCGCAGAATCGATCCAACCAAAGCACGGATCGTCCTAATTGACGCTGGGCCAAAGGTACTCGGAACCTTTGCGCCAGTTCTGTCGGCCGCGGCGCAGAAGCACTTAGAGAAACTCGGCGTTGAAGTCCGGTTGGGCCACGCCGTGGACAAGGTCGACAACGAAGGCGTCGTCGTAGCGGGTGAGCGCATTGCGAGTAAGGCAGTCATCTGGACTGCTGGAGTGGCTCCTTCCCCGGCAGGAAAATGGTTAACCACTGAGACGGATAGGGCTGGCCGAGTCCGAGTTCAGAAAGATCTCAGGGTTTCTGGGCATCCGGAAATTTTCGTGATCGGTGATACCGCATCGCTCGATCAGGACGGTAAACCGCTGGCGGGTCTTGCTCAGCCCGCGATGCAACAAGGACGCTACGCTGGGAGGCTGATTCGGCGTGAACTTGCCGGCAAGAAGCCGCCAAAGCCGTTTCGCTATTTCGACAAGGGCACCATGGCCGTGGTCGGCAAAGGCTACGCTATTCTGCAAAGCGGGAAAATTTGTCTGCATGGCCTCATCGCGTGGCTGGCGTGGGCATTCATCCACATCCAGTTTTTGGCTCAGCTCGGTCTTCGGGTCAGCGTGTTTTTGCAATGGGCTTGGTTGTTCCTAACAGGAGAACGCGGTTCCCGGCTCATCGTCGATCATTGCGCATCTAAGAACCATGAACCAAGCAGAAATGAGATTCGGTGACCTTCTGGAGGGTACTAACCAGTTATCCGACAAGAGTGCCTTTGCTAACTTTGGATATTGTCGCTCGCTACCAAGCCGGTGCGGATTCGCTCAACAAAATTCGCGCGTCAATAGCCCATGCACAGATCTATCGTTACCGGGGTGATTATGCCCTCTTAGGCGAAAAATCGATTCGACTAACTCTAGCCATCGCGACTCCCGGTTCGAGATAATGTCGCTTTGTCGCATCAATAGCGTTCTGCGACGAAAACCGATTCGGGGTCGGAGCCTGAAACCTTGCCGACGGCGACCCAGCCTATTCGGCTAACGAGTACGCCGAGTAAGAACGAGATCGCTGCCAGCGGAACGAAACCGAAGAAACGAAGAACGAGCGCCAGCGGACCATTCAACACCTCACCGATACGAATCATCCAGCCGGAACCATGTTCATGAATCGCCCGATCCGCCGCGCCATGCTTGTCGATGCTCAACCAAATAAGGAGCGCGAGCTCGATTGTGGCCGCGTAAAACCCAATGAAGTTGAGTGCCGGGATTCGGTGGCCGAGCAGTTCCAACAATGCTGCGCCGGACCCCAATCCCGCGGTCCCGAAATGGATCGGCAGAAAGGTGCGATGCAAAAACCACGCAGGAATTGCAGTCGCGCCGATGAGCACGCCGGTATATGTCGCGAGCAAAGTTCCAAAGATCGCGGCGCCAAGAATCAAAACGCCAACCGCTAAGCGAAGAAGTTGATCGAGTGCACCGGGAAAGAGTTGACGGGAGTGCAATTCCAGGGCGATCAAACCGGGAACAGCACAGCCGCCGAATGCGGTAAGAATCCACGCGCCCATCGACATGGCCGAGCGATATTTGAAAACGCGCAGCATGTTGAGAAAGAGTTGCGGCCGGCCGAGATCCATGATCAGCAAAATGGGTGAAACCACCGCGCCGGCGATCGCCGCGATCCACATGGCAGCTCGGGCAAGATCGACATGATCAAAGATCGCTGCGGCCACTGCGATTACCGCTGACATTCCGGCGATTCCACCGAAGAAAAAATAAAGAGGAATTTCCAACGTCCAGACCGGCGGTTTGACTACAGGCTGACCATAGTAGCCGGGCTTTTTCGGAATCGGGCCGCCTGCTATATCAACACCACGGCCCGCGACAACGCCTTTTTCCCACGCTTCCTCACGCAATTGCTCAAGACGCTTTTCGGAGCTCGTCGTCATGAGAAAAATGCGAACGCCACCAGTGTTGCAATGATCGATGTGATTGCCGTCGCCAAGGCAGCAGTCCAAGCCGACTTTAGATAAATCGTGGGCACCTGCGGCTTTGGAGGAAGCCCGTACGCCTCCGGTTCGCCGAGAATCAGAAAGAACGCATGAATGCCGCGCACGGACGTTTCGGTCGGATCGTAAAGATGTTGGTCCTTGTGACCACGTGCTTCGAGCTCTTGCAGGCGCTGCGTTGCTCGCACCCGCAAATCATCGAGAGGACCGAACAGGATTGATTCAGTCGGACAAACCTTCGCGCAAGCGGGCACTAGCCCGCTCTTTTGGCGGTCATAGCAGAACGTGCACTTGAAAGCGCCGCCTGCCTCGGGCAGCGGTTCGGGCCGGCGATCAATCACGCCGAACGGACAGGAAACCACGCAATAACCGCAGCCGTTACACACGTCGTTTTGCACGAAAACAGACCCGACCTCAGTGCGCACAATTGAGCCCGTGGGACACGCTTCGAGGCAGCCGGCTTCTTCGCAATGTTTGCAAACATCGGAGAGAAAAACCCAGCGAAACGGATCTTCTCTGTCGCTACTGCCCGGGAAATAAGAACCGACGATCTGACCTCCTTTTTGCCGATCTTGTTCCAGAAACATAACGTGTCGCCACGTTGATGCCCCAAGACGGCCGGTGTTGTCGTAAGAATTACCCGACCATGTAAAGCCGTCGTCCGGCACCTGGTTCCATTCCTTGCACGCGACCTCGCACGCTTTGCAGCCGATACACACGGTTGGATCTGTGAAGAAACCGACCTTCACATTCTCCTGCACGTAATTGTGTCGGCGCTGGTTCGTGCTGTGGGTGCCTTCGCCGATCATGACGTAGCGCGAGCCTCTGCGTTGTGAGTCCGTTCGGGCGCAAGCGAGACGCATGCGCTAATTTTTATCGAGCTCATTCTTTTCCCTCCATCGCGAGACCGCCGCCGCGAGTAGCTATGCCGACCACCGGTTCTTCCGGATGCAAAATCGGCGAGCTTGTTCGGGCCGCGTATTTGTTGAGAAACAATGCGAACGCGGTACCCCGGGGCAGACGTCCGGGCACAATATTGCAGGTGCACGCTTTTGCTTCCATGATGGTGACGTTCGGTTCGCCGGAAATCGTAAGAAGATCATTGGCCGTGCCGCCGCGCACCAAGCCGGCTGTCCCGTAGTGATAAGGCAACGCGATCTGGTGCACCGTTTTTCCATTGAGATGCATTGGCCGGATACGACGACTAACGAGCGCGCGCGCTTCAATTGCCGCGCGTAAAGTGACAATGCAAATGTATTCGCCGTTGCTGATCTTGAGCTCGCGTGCGAGCTCGGGCGAAATCTCCGCAAACATTTCCGGCTGCAATTCTGCCAGATGACTTAAAAAGCGCGACATACCTCCGGCGGTATGATGTTCGGTCAGCCGATATGTCGTCAGAACGAATGGAAATCTCGAATCGCCAGGCGGGGCGAACCGATTGTCAGCACGGGGAAACCAGTGTTCGGGCGGATTCGTGTCGTGCGAATAAAGTTCATTTCGAACCGGCGACTCGAGCGGCTCGTAATGAGTAGGCAAGGGCCCATCCTTCAAACCTTTCGGCACGTAAATCCAGCCCAACCCGTCCTCATGCAGAACAAACGGCGCATCACCAGGAATCGCATCCAAGCCTTCTGCGTCTACATCCGGTTCGTAGTCGGGAGCTTTGCCTTTCACAAAACCGGGAACATCAATGCCGATCCATTTTTCCGAGTCCCACCACACTAGTTTCTTTCGTTCGCTCCAGGGTTTGCCGTCCGGACGCGCACTGGCGCGATTGTAGATGATTCGACGATCGCCCGGCCAACTGAAGCCCCAGCCATGACCGAGATAATCTCTCGATTTTCGTGAGTTTGCCTTATTCACGCCATCGCGGCCAAAAACTCCGGAATAAATCCAACAGCCGCATGCAGTGGAGCCATCGCTCTTCAGATCGGCGAAAGCATTTACCTGCGGTCCGTGATGGGGATTACCATCGCGATCGAGGCCGAAAACAACACCCTCGCTCCCGCTGCGGTCAGCGCCCGCGGCTACAGGGTTTGTGGACCAGCCGTTGATCTCGGCAAGGACGGCTTCCATTTGTGGCTCGCCAAGCTCGTCTTGCGGATACCACCAGTCGAGCGCGCGCAACGGTTCGTCGAGCGGATCTCCCGATTGCTTCGCTTTGGCAATCAGACGCAGAGCGAGTTGATGCATGAACCATGCATCGGAGCGAGCGTCACCTGGCGGGTCCATCGCTTTCTCCCGCCATTGCAAGAGTCGCTGCGTATTTGTGAATGCCCCTTCCTTTTCAGCGTGACCGGCAGCAGGGAAAAAGAAAACTTCAGTCTCGATGTCCTCCGCTTTTAACTCGCCGCGCTCGACCTCAGGTCCAGCAGCCGCCGGACGCCAGAAATTCGCCGATTCAATTTCCACCATTTCACGCACGACCAACCATTTCAGTTTCGAGAGCGCTTTTCTCTGAAGCCGCGCATTCGGCGCGCCGACAGCCGGATTCTGTCCCATCAAGAACATGCCTTCCATTTTTCCGTCGAGCATGTCATAGAGGTACTCGAAAAAGGAATGGTTGCCGGTAAGCCTGGGAAGCCAGCAGTAGCCGAAATCGTTTTCGGCTGTCGCACGCTTGCCGTAATAAGCCTTGAGTGTGCTCACCAGGTATTCCGGGTAATGCGCCCAGAGACCGGTTTTTTTCGTGTAGTTATCGAGGTATTGCTGAAGCGACTCCTCGCCTTTCTGCGGCATCGCCAGATAGCCGGGAAGAATGTCGTAAAGCGTTGGGATATCTGTCGAGCCCTGGATGGAAGCGTGACCGCGCAGCGCGAGAATTCCACCACCGGGGCGACCGATATTTCCAAGCAGCAACTGCAAGATCGCAGCCGCACGAATGATCTGCACGCCCTTGGAATGCTGCGTCCATCCTACCGCGTAGCAAACCGCCGCGGTCCGCTCAGGCCCGGATGCGGCAGCAAGCGCATGCGCGACCTTATGAAAAAGGTCCGGCGGAATGCCACAGATTTTTTCGACCATCTCCGGTGTGTACCGAGAGAAATGCCGTTTTAATTTTTGAAAAACACATTGCGGATCCTGCAATGTGAGATCGCGCTGGGGGCGACTGAGATCGCCGCCTTTGTAAAGCCAACTGTCGCCTTCGTAGGCGCGCTTCTCTTCATTCCAGCCGGAAAAATAGCCATCCCCGTTGTCCTCGGGGTCGCGGTATTCGTCGGACAAAATGCAGGAGGCATTTGTGTAATTAACGACGTACTCGCGAAAGAAGAGCTCATACTCAATCAAATGGTTGATGAGTCCGCCGAGAAAAACAATATCTGTCCCGGCGCGGATCGGCACCCAGATATCGGCAAGCGCGCTGGTGCGCGAAAAACGAGGATCGACATGAATGATTGTCGCGCCGTGTTGCTTCGCTTTCACTACCCAGCGAAAACCGACCGGATGCGCTTCGGCCATCGAAGAGCCTTGGATTAAAATGCAATCCGCGTTTGCGAGATCTTGTTGCGCGGTCGTAGCTCCGCCCCGGCCAAAGGAGGTGCCCAGACCGGGCACCGTGCTGCTATGTCATATCCGGGCCTGGTTGGATATGCACACCATCCCTAGGCCTGCGGTGAAAAGTTTTTTGATCAGATAATTTTCTTCGTTATCGAGCGTGGCGCCGCCGAGATGACAGATCCCCGTCGTGTGATTGATCGTGATGCCATTCTGTTTGTGCACGAAGGTGTGCTTGCGCGATTCCCACACGCGCTCCGCCACCATGTCCATTGCCCGATTGAGCGGGATCTCGGTCCACTCTTTGGCCCGCGGCGCGCGATATTTCATTTTCGTTTCGCGACGCGAATGAGTTAGCAGCTGATAGGAAGCCGCGCCTTTGGGACAAAGATTGCCCTGGCTGATGGGACTTTCCGGATCGCCTTCAATTGAAACCAGCTTGCCGTCCTTGTGATATATTAACTGGCCGCAGCCGACACCGCAGTAAGGGCAAATCGAGCGCGCCACTTTCGCGTCGTCAATGCGTGCGTGCATAGCGCGGGTCTTGTCCGACATCGCTTCCAACCCGGTGCCATCCGTCCGCCCGCGAATTTGACGAATAACTGGCCATTTCGAGAGCAACGCAGTGAGCGATGTCATGGCGATTCTTCCTCGCTTAAGTAGCTTTTCCCCGTATTGATCGCTTTCTCTCGCGCGGTCAAGCGCAAAGCAGGATGGCAATCAAACAATCGGGGCGCATTGCGATCCGCGGAACAAACCGAGTTTGTTCACGTAACGGGCCCGTCTGTTGCGTCACTATGTCAGGACAGTAGAATTCGGCGTGCTGTATCAATCCGATTCTCTGCCGCCGAACTATGATTACAGCGGCGACGTGCTCGGTCTGATGCACAAGGTGATGGAGTATCGCAGTCACCAGATACGGCAGCAGTTGGTGAAGGTTGGCTCGGAAGCGTCGATGTTACATCTAGATGTCTTGTTTCTTATCTATCACTTCGCCAAAGTCGCGACGGGAGACATTCTCGAGATTGGGCCTTACGTTGGTGGCTCCACAATCGCGGCCGCGCTTGGTGCACGGGACTCGGAGGGGGCGAAAAGGATCATTAGCGTGGAACCAGGAGGTCGATTTGAGCACTTTAAGATACCGAGTAAAAATATTTTCAAGGATTTAAAGAAGAATCTAGCGCGATTCGGTGTCCTTAACGACATCACACTAGTCAACGGCCGCTCTTTTGATGAAACCACCAAATTAGCGATACGACAGAACTTTCGCGAAGGCGACGTGGGGTTGTTTATCTTTGATGCAGACGACAACGTACGCCGGGATTTGGATTACTACGGCGACCTATTGAGCGATCGGTGCTGGCTCGTGATTGATGATTATTTTGGACCCGGAGCGAAGGCAGTCCCGATCCGGTCGCAAGTGGACGAATTGGTATCAGCGGGACGACTGCTTCCGTTTGGGTACTATGGATGGGGCACGTGGATTGGACAGTGGCACCCTAATTTGTGTTGATCGGCGTGAAGAGTTTCTACGCGGCAACTTGTTGCTTTTCTGATTCGGCTGGTTCCCACTGAGTCTGGAAATGGTCAGATGTTGAGAAATCCGACCGCATCGACAGTTGGACGTTTTGCGCCGCGATTATGCTACTGGACCGTGGTTGCCATGGTCTTTGGGTTGGCAACCTGGTTGCGGTTCCGGCTCCCGCTCGACCCAATCGCTGACCGGGACACCTGGACATATCTCTCGCCAGCACTGCGGAAATTGATCGGTGGCGCGTTTGAGCACATGCCGTACGGGCGGAACTTTGTCTATCCGGGATTCCTGTATCTTTGTCTGCGATTCTTTGGAGATTTCCGTGCGATCACCGTTGCCCAACATTTGCTCGGACTATTGGCGGGTGGTGTGTTGCTGCTCGCGTGGCAGCGCACGCGCATTTTCTTGTCAAATCTACGCGTTACGTCGGCCGCGCATAACGCATTGGGACTCTTGGCAACAGGGACTTTTCTCTCGGCAAACGGACCGATCCACTTTGAAATGCAACTTCGGCCCGAAGCTGTGGCCACATTTTTGGTCAGCGTTAATCTCTATCTCGTAATCCAATTTGCCGCTTCCTGTTTCTTGGAGAACCGGCAAACGGCGGCGGCTGTCTATGGGATAGCGACGATATTGAGCTCCCTTTTGCTGGCCGATGCAAAACCAAGCTTGGTGCTGGTCGCCATAGTGGCGATTTTGCCGGTAGGAACGTTTTTTTTCCGCCGAGGTCTACCTTGGCAAAAGCTGGCCCTTGCTGGCGGGGCAGCAGCGAGCGTAGCGCTGTTATTATTGTCGGAGCATTTTTTTAGCCGTAGTGACACCGTGAGTGAATGGTATCTGCCGACACAGCTTTTCGCGATTCACGCCAATTTAATTCGCGATCAAATAGGGGATGACCTCGAACGTAATACGAAGGTTCCGTATCCTCGAGAGTGGCTCGCACGCGTTCACAGCACACTTGACGCTGAGATCGCAAAGTCCGGGGTCCACTATTCCACGCTCGGCCTGAATCCCGATTATCTGATGCACAAGCAGACCTCAATTGTAGCTCAGTTACGGAACGAATTTGGCAGTAACATGTCTGGTCTAAGCTCGTTTTATTGGTTTTATTACCGGCGAGTCTGGCTGCAGCGGCCCTTGGTCATGATAACAAAAGTCGTCCGTCAGATGGGAGTTTTTTACGCGCCGATGTGTCCTGCGTATAGCCGGGAAAGAGTCTGGACGTTAAAGAATGAATATCGTCTGGCTCTGGCGGCTCTGAGTCCTGAGGCCAAACACAAAATTTGGGAAGCTTATCCGCCGGCGGTCCAATTCATGGGCCGAACGGAGATGCTTGCGCAGGACGCGCCAATTGTGCAACACCCGGCGCTTGTCAGGATTGCCTTGTCTATTCTGGCTGGCACGTATCTGACATTATTTTTTGTGGTACTGACCTTAAGCGCGATCGTCTTTACGCAGGAAAGATATCGCGGCCACCTTGGATGGCTAGCCGCTTTGGTGTTGTTCGTGTACTCGTACAACGTGGCAAGTTGCCTCGAGGTAGCGGTGATTCATACACTGCAAAATCCTCGCTACGTGACGGTGCAGGTATTCTTCACAATCCTTGCCCAATTTCTCGCGTTGTGGTTTTTGATGGAGTTCGCGTTGGCGATTCCAGATCGCGCCAAAACGTCGCTTCCCGAAGAACGCCGGGTAAGAGTGGAATAATTCCCCTTTCTGCCGACAAAAAATCTGTTGATTACGAAAGTCCGTCGATCGGGCGAACTCCGGTGGCGAGCTTTCGGGGTTGACAAGCAGCCGCTTCAACTGGAATATCAACACTCATTTTTAGCATGCTTGCCCCGCAACTTACTCCGTCCGTGCTCGCAGCCAGCGTGCCTGTCATTCTTCAATTCCCAACGGAAGCATCCCGCCCCGTTCGTTCCTTGCGCCATATGACGACTCAACTTCTCCAAGAAGCAGCTCAAGTGATCCCGAATCAGCAACTTCTGATTAATGTGGTCTCCAAGCGCGTGCGTCAACTCGGCTTGGGACATCGGCCAATGGTGGAGACAACCCCCCGAATGTCGCTTACCGACATCGCGCTCAAGGAAATCATCGCGGGCAAGCTTACTTACGAAACACTGCAGGGTTCATCGGACGGCGCCTAACCTCCGGCACCAGGTTCCAGCCTGTCTGCAATATGACGGCTGAGTCGATCATCAATCGCAAGGCACTCCGCGATTATCACATTCTCAAGCGCTACGAAGCGGGGGTCGAGCTCAAAGGCAGCGAGGTCAAATCCATCCGCGCAGGCAAGGCAAACATCAGTGACGCTTTTGCCCGAATCGAAAACGGCGAGGCCTTTCTCTACAACGCCGACATCCAACCGTACGAAAAAGCCAGCCACGAAGTTCCCTCTGCAAAGCGCGTCCGAAAATTATTGCTCCATCGGCAGGAGATCGACCAGCTTTATGGTGAAACGCAAGTAGCCAGACGCGCAGTTGTTATTCTCAAGCTTTATTGGAAAAACGGAAAGCTTAAAGCCGAGCTTGGGGTGGCGCAGGGCAAAGTGGCGCGGGATAAGCGCGCGGATTTGAAAAAGCGCGCCCTTGAACGCGAAGCCGCACGCGAAGTAGCTCGTTTCAACCGTAAACACAGCTAGTTGATGTGTAACGACGCGCTCCGGGGGTGCCGCCTTCGAAGCTTTCAATCGGCAGTCATAGACACTCACTACAATTTCTAATCTGCATTAATCTGGGTTAATTTAGGGATGATGGCTGGCGTTGCTCTATGCGTAATCGCCGTTGTCCTTGGGGCGTGGTTGATTTTGCGTGCCATTTGCACAGCGCGTTACTCGCTGGGCGATAAAGTTGCGCTCATCACGGGCGGCTCACGCGGGCTCGGCTTGGCTCTTGCCAAACAAATGTGTGCGGAAGGCGGCAAGGTTGCGCTGATTGCACGCGATCCGGCTGAACTCGCGCAGGCTAAAGCTGACCTCACGCGGCGTGGAGGACGACCGTTGACCGTTCAATGTGATCTGCTCGACGCCAGGCAGATTCAGTCCGCTATTCGTCAAATTATCGATCGCTTTGGGAAGATCGACATCTTGATAAATAACGCCGGTATTATCGAAGTCGGTCCGCTTGAATGTATGACCCGGCAGGATTTCGAGCGCGCAATGAAACTGCATCTTTGGGCGCCCTTCGAGTTGATTTCACAGATCGTTCCTGAAATGCGCACGTGGGGTGGCGGGCGCATTGTCAACATCTCATCGATCGGCGGTAAAATTGCGGTGCCTCATCTCGCACCGTATAGTGCCAGCAAATTCGCGCTCACTGGTCTTTCCGACGCGCTTCGCGCTGAACTCGCACGTGACAACATTTATGTGACAACTGTTGCGCCGGGAATGCTGCGTACGGGCTCCCATGTGAATGCAAGATTCAAAGGCAAACACGATGCGGAGTTCGCCTGGTTTGCTGCTTCTGCAAGAGCGCCGCTGATCTCGATGAATGCAGATCGCGCGGTGCGAAAAATTCTCGCCGCGTGCCGGAGGGGTCAGCCGTCGCTCACACTCACATTTGCCGCCCGCTTGGCAATCCTTGGCAACACGCTGTTTCCAAATCTCACAGGCTATTCAATGAAGCTAGTGAACCGACTTCTTCCGGAAGCCGGCGGTAATGACGGCAACCAATCACGCGCTGGTTTTCAGCTCGGCCGGTCGGCACCACAACGACCGACGCGCCTTGCGGATCGCGCGATGACGAAAAACAACGAAGAAAAAAGAGAAGTGCCATAGCCCGCACGAGGCGAGCCGCCGCTACAACCTATAAGCGTTGGCCGTTTAATTACATGCCTAAGCGCCTCTTCGTTGCCATCGATCTGCCGGAATCCACCAAGGAATTTCTTTCCGCCCTTGATCCGCAAATTCGCGGGGTGCGGTGGGTCGATCCCGGACAAATGCATCTCACGCTCGGTTTTTTCGGCGATGTTCCAGAAGATGTCGATCTGGCGTTTCGTGAAAAACTCAGTGCAGTTGAGTTCGGTGCGTTTTTCCTCCCAATTATTGGCATAGGAACATTTCCGTCGAGAGGATGGCCGAACGTAATTTGGATCGGTGTTGGGCGTGGACATCCCCATCTCTTTCAACTGCACAAACGGGTGAGCGACGCCGCAGTGGCCGTTAGGCTTGAACCCGATCTGCGCCCCTGGCATCCGCACATAACACTTGCCCGTTGTCATCGGGTCTCGCCGCAATCAGTGCGAGATTTTCTGAAATTGAATGCCGATCTCGATGCAGGAATGATCCGCGTCGAGTCATTTCACCTTTATTCGAGTAAACTGACGCTCGCGCGACCGATTCACACGCGGGAAATAAGCATCCATTGCCGCGAATAATTGCACTGAAGCCGCTTCTCTGAGTGAAGCGTGCCGCAAATCTGTTTTGCCCCCGCTGGCACCGCGTGTCTCACAGAGACGCGGTTACAGCATTACAGACCTTTGCTCGAAAGCGGCGCAGCGATTTGCTCGAGCGATTTCCTTTCGGCTGGAACACCGATCCATGCTTCAACGGCACCGCCCAGTATCATCAGCACGGCGGCTGCCAGATATCCCAACAATAGTGCCGCACTCGATCTCATTCCTATAATCCACCCAAACAATATCGGTGCGCCCACTCCGCCTGCCAGCGTTCCAATCGCGTAAAAGATTGCGATTGCCAACGCACGAATTTCCAGTGGAAAAATCTCGCTCACGGTCAGGTAAGCTGAACTTGCAGCAGCGGACGCGACGAAAAAGATCAGCGTCCATGCAAGTGTTTGGGTTTGTGCGGTCAGCAGTCCCGCGTAAAAAAGCCAACCCGTTACCGCGAGCAGAACGCCGGCGAGGCAATAAGTCGCAGTGATCATCTGTTTTCGACCGATCGTATCGAACAGATGTCCAAGCAAAGCCGGACCAAGCACGTTCCCCAATGCGAAGGGCAACAAATAGCCACCCACATTTTTTTCGGGCACAGAATAAAAGCGAATTAACACAAGTGCGTAGGTAAAGTAAATAGCGTTATAGAAGAACGCCTGTGTCACCATTAAAACAAAGCCCAGCAAGGAACGCCGTCGGTGTTCATGCATGATCGCAGTCCAAATTTCCCCCCACGGCGTATGGCTGCGCGTTCGAATCCGCGTGGGGCCATTGCTGTATCGGTGGTCCGCGCCTGTCCTGAGCGAAGTCGAAGGAACGGCCGAAGCCTCTCCCACAATTCTTCGTTCCACCTCACCGACAATCTGTTCAGCTTCTGAATTCCGGCCATGAATCATCAACCAACGCGGACTTTCCGGAATCCATCGACGGAAGATGATTACAATCAAACCCAGTGTTGCGCCGATCCCAAAAGCACATCGCCAACCTAGCCAGATCGGGAGCCGGCGCGGATTGAGCAGTACCAGCGTTGCACTCGCGCCGAGCGCTGCGCCAATCCAGTAGGAGCCGTTGATCATCAAATCGACACGGCCGCGTACGCGCGCCGGGATCAGTTCGTCGATTGCAGAATTGATCGCCGCATATTCGCCGCCTATGCCCGCGCCTGTCACTGCGCGAAACAGTGCGTAGCTCCAAAAGTTCCAGGATAAAGCGGATAGGGCCGTTCCGATGAGATAAACTGCAACCGTAATGAAGAACAATTTCTTGCGGCCCAGGCGGTCTGTTCCGTATCCAAACAGCAGCGCGCCAAGCACGGCGCCCGCGAGATAGCAGGTGGCGCTCGCGCCTACCTCGGTGTCGGTCAGACCTAGCGTCTCATGGAGCGTCAAGATACCGCCTAACGAGCCGGCGAGCGTAACCTCGAGACCGTCAAGAATCCACGTCGCGCCGAGCGAGATGACAATCAGCCAATGCCACCAGCTCCACGGCATCCGGTCCAGCCGTGCCGGCACATAAGACTCGATCGTTTCGGCATTTGCCATCCACCAGTCTTTCGCGCAAAGAAGTGCGCGACGCAAAAATGCGCTTTGGCCTAACGAATAAAAGCCCTAGCGGTACGGGACCGGCTTGGCGCTGTCGGTGACGATCGCACGCTAATCTATCACTTCTACCGAATCGCCTTTGTGCAGCATGCCCTCGACCATGATCGCGCCGTAAACGCCAGCCATACCGTCGTGAGCTTGTGCTACTTTCTTCAGTATTGCCGGATTTTTTTCTCCAGTATTGGGATCGAGAGTGATCATCATACAGCGGGCATCGCGTTCCAGAATCGTGACGACTGCCTTCGGTCCGATGCGCAGCGATCGCCCAACGAATTCATTTTCGGCGAAGCCTTTGCCGGACGCTAAGTCCACGTAAACGTTTGCGCGGAATCGCCGCTTATCGACCAGCGTTCCTGTCTCTTGAGTAAGTTCTCGCGCCGATTGCAAACTAAACATCGAAAATGGACGGCAATCGGTCATGGCCCGCTGCGACTGCATCAGTGTGACTTGGTGCTTTTGGTCGATGTCCGCTCGGAGCATGTCGAGCAAAGCCGGATCATCAATCGCCAGCGTCTTTCCGTCCGGAGTTTCAACATCGACAACTAACTCTGCGAGGGCAGCCGAGAGAGGATTAGCGTTTTTGCTTTCTGCCTCGATCAAGTTAATGGGGCGCGCCGCTTTGTAAGGATAACGAAATCGCGGACGATATTGCAAAAGCTTTCGTTGGTCGCGAGCGGTCAGATATGGGAACCCCTTGTGATTCGCCGAACTTTTGAAGGCAAATAGGCGATCACCGTAAATTCCAGAATAACTCGCAAAAGCTTCTTCCAACTCCTCGCCACGCATGCTTTTGACGGGATATCTCCAAAGACTGTCCACCTTGCCGACGATGCTCATATTCTAAAACTCATCTAAATGGCCTGTCATGTTGAGCGGAGCGAAACATCTCTGGTTTATTTCCATTGGGACGGCCGGGCCAAAACTAATCCGGGATTCTTCGTTTAGCTCAGAATGATATGCGCCCCTGATAAAACAACTATTGGCTCTTATCAGCACGCTTGATCAGTGTGTTCGCTGGCAAGGACGGGTCCAGAACCTTGCGTGCGCTTTCGACGCCTGCTGCCGGCAGCTTCGCCGGGTCAAGCAACCCGATCTGCACAAGCACCGATGCCTGGTCCCAGTAAATATGCTCATGAGCCAGTTTGCCGTCTCTAAATCGGACGATTGCAACTAGCGGAATCTCCACACGCTTTCCGGTCGGAGCCACGCTAGGCAACATCCAATCCATCGCGATCGTGTGCGTGAACTTGAACACCATCTCATCCACTAACTGGTCTTCGCTAATCGTTCGCGACACCGGTGTCATTTCCGTGTCCGGCGGCATCTGAGGAATGAAACGTTTCGAGTAGAACTCGCGCAGTTCCTCTCGACCAACGCCGCCCGTCAGCACCGGAATATGATTTACGTAAGCGTCTTCGACCATCGTGGCGAGTGTGTCCTCGGTGTTGCGTGTGGAAAACTCGTAGCGCACATGTTCTTCCCAGAGCTGGCTTAGGTTTTGTTGAAGAAGACTAAGTTTGCCAGTTGCATCTGTTTGGTCGGATTTGGCCATGATCTCCTCCGGTTGGTTTCTAAAGAAAGCGTCAGGACAAAATAGGAGCATTCACGCGCGATACCAAGATGCTCGCTGTGATTTCTGAAATCAAAACCGCAGGATGAGCAAAACCCCTATTTCTCGCCGAGAAAACTAACGGTGCCGGTATCCAAGCTGTAATAGCCACCGACTACCTGTACGTCACCGGAATCAACTCTAGCCTTAAGAATTGGCATCGATGAACGCAGAGCGTCCACAACGTGTTTCACGTTGGCCTTGATCGTTGTTCCAGATCACCGTTGGGTATTGCCTGCCCTACCATCATACGTCGTAGTACATTGCGAATTCGTACGGATGAGGTCTTAAGCGGAGGGCGTCGTATTCCTTTTGTTTCATGTCGATCCAGTTGGCAATGAAGTCTTCGTTGAAGACATCGCCGCGCAACAGGAAGGAGTGATCTGTCTGGAGTGCTTCGATCGCGCCACGCAGCGAATCGGGAACGCTAGCGACCTGCGCGAGTTCTTCCGGTGGCAG
>Ga0126381_100004206_pt1 | contig 15649 bp, 14 predicted proteins | sample PanSoiMetPlot_28_FD_96465 | JGI IMG/M metagenome (GOLD analysis project Ga0126381, IMG submission 96465) | Tropical forest soil microbial communities from Panama - MetaG Plot_28 | ecosystem: Environmental > Terrestrial > Soil > Tropical forest > Bulk soil | place: Panama | collected 2016-02-17 | reverse complement strand
ATTTCCAATGCGTTAACTCGGGTGCCGGACCTGGCCGAATTGCCAGGCTGTTATGGATACCCAGGATGCGGGCGAGTAGTCCACTGCCGCGCCCTGGTATGCCTGAAATGTGGTAGTTACGGCCGATTAGGCCTCGCATGGGGTTTCTCACACGACCGTGCCGTTCGGTCCCGGCCCCGCCAGAGGGGCCACCCCGGCGCGGCAGCTCCGGCTCGGCGCGCCGGCTCGGCGCGGCCCTGCTATTCACCGGGCTCGCGAGCCCACCGCGGAGCGGAACCGCCACATTGGGTAAATATTTAGCAGAAGTAATAAGTCACGCAAATGAAACCGGCTGTTTCCCTGAGCGCCGCCTGTGCGACTGGTGATCCCGATTCGATGTCCCGGAATGTCTTGATATAAGGGAGGGATCATGCGAGCAAGAACCGGCATCGCCGCGTTCCTGACCGTACTGAGCGTCGCGGGCGCGCTGGCGGCCACGGCCGCGGGGACCGGCGCCACCGCGCTGGCCGCCAGCTCGAACAGCAACAAGGTCAAGCCTGGCGAGCTGCTCGTAAGCGGGACCATCTACCAGGACCCGGGCATCGTGGCCGGGCAGACTCAGCTGCCGGCGGGATGCACCACCGGCTGCGCCACCGCGGTCGCGGGCGGTGCTTACCCTTACGTGTTCAACAACGCCAGCGTGGACGGCAGCTTCGGGATTACCTCGAAGATCTTCCTCGACGAGATCACCACCGACGGGCACTCGAACGGGCGGATCATGGTGAACCCGAACGCCATGGTCACCAGCTTCTCCTCCAAGTCTGAGCTGGCGCTCAACCTGTCCCCCGACGGCAAGTACGTGACGTTCATGGGGTATGTCGCGGCGCCAGGCTCGGTCGACGTCTCGAATGCGAACACGCCTGGCGAGATCGACCCGGAAAACCCGGTCGCCAACGCCTACTACCGGGGGGTCGGTCAGCTCGACGCCGACGGCAACCTGTCGGTCACCGAGACCAATGCCTACACCAGCGACAACGGGCGGGCTGCCATCGCCGCCACGGTGAACGGGCAGGAGTATCTGTACGCGGCGGGGAACGCAAGCAGCGTGGAGAGCCCGCAGTTGCCTGGCACCATCATCGGCGCGGGCGCGCAGATCCTCACGCCATCGACGTCGCCCGAGGCGGATCAGAACCCCGGAGCGCCTACCCCGGTCGGCAGCTTCAACGTCAAGCAGCTTGGCGACAAGCAAGACAAGATCGGCAAGGACGACAACTTCCGCGGCATCACGATCCACGACAACGTGCTGTACTACACCAAGGGCAGCGGCAGCAACGGCGTGGACACCGTCTACTTCGTCGACACCACGGGCACCGCCTGCCCCAACGGCGTCGGGCTGCCGGTACCTGGCGCGCCGCTGCCGGCTTCGCCACTCAGCTACAACCCGGCGACCCTGCAGACCAGCGGCCTGCCCAGCAACATGTGCATCCTGAAGGGCTTCCCGACCGCGCTCGCCAAGGGCTCGACGGACGCCAGTGACTTCCCGTTCGGGATGTGGTTCGCGAACGACGACACGGTGTACATCGCGGACGAGGGCAGTGGCGACAACGCTTACGCCAACGGCGCGTACACCGCGGCCGCCGCGTCCACCACGGCCGGCCTGCAGAAGTGGGTGTTCGACTCCGGCACCGGCACGTGGCAGCTCGCCTACACGCTGGAAAACGGCCTGGACCTCGGCCAGCCTTACACGATCCCCGGCTACCCCACCGGTACCAACGACGCCACCGGGCTACCGTGGTCACCGGCCACCGACGGCCTCCGCTCGCTCACCGGCACGGTGAACCCGGACGGCACGGTATCGATCTGGGCGGTCACGTCCACCGTCAGCGGCAGCGGCGACCAGGGCGCCGACCCGAACAAGCTTGTCGAGATCACTGACGACCTGAACGCCACGTCCCAGCCCGCGGGCGAGACGTTCCAGACGGTACGGACGTCGGTCTTCGGCGAACTGTTCCGCGGCGTGGCCTTCACCCCAAGCGCGCACTAGCACGGGTACCGCCTGCGGGCGAACTCAGATGAATGTCCTGTTCAGCCTGCTATAGGCAGCTGCACGGGACATTCGTCGTCCTAGGATTGGCGACAGCGGCGCGCGAGACCGGTCTGCTCTGGAGCGCTGTGGGAGGAGAGGCTATGGCTGCCTTTGCCCGGTCCAGCGATCTGCGTGGCGCGGAATTCATCGGCGCGGACCTGCGAGGCGCCAGGTTTGCCGAGGCTGACCTGTCCGGTGTCGTGATGCGCGGCGTCAACGCGGAGGGCGTAGACATCGATGATCCGTTCCTCTGTGACGGCGGGAGCTTCCTACGCGTCAACGGCGTGGACGTGATCCCGTTCGTCGAGGCCGAGCTCAACCGCCGCTTTCCAGGCCGCGCCGCCCGGCGCGCCGCAGATCCGGATGGTCTGCGGGCGGCCTGGGCCGCGCTCGAACGCACATGGTCGGCAACACTCGCGCGTGTCGCGGCGATGCCGGCTGGCACGGTTGACGTGTCGGTGGGCGGCGAGTGGTCGTTCGCGCAGACGCTGCGGCACCTGGTCTCGGCCACGGATATCTGGCTCGGCCGTGCCGTCCTCCAGGTCGGGCAGCCGTTCCACCCGATCGGTCTCCTGCACGCCAGCACCGAGGAAGACGGCTTTGACATGTCGGTCTTCACGACGGTCCCGCCGTCGTACACCGAGGTGCTGGATGTCCGGGCCGGCCGGGTCGCGATGGTGCGCGACTTCCTCGCCACCATCACACCGGACGTGCTGATCGCGGCACGCAAGAACCCCCGCGATCCCGGACGCCCCGAGACCGTCCGTTCCTGCCTGCACGTGATCCTCAAGGAGGAATGGGAGCACCATCGCTACGCCGTACGCGACCTCGACACGATCGAGGCCGAGCGCACCGGATGAGCGGTGGTCATCGCCGTCGCCCGAACGACATTCATCCTCCTGGCGCTCTGCCTTGACGTACCCCCTGCCGCCTGCGACTCTCCGGAGAAGGGACAGGACCGCATCCGAGGGGTAGGCGGGTTATGGCTGATGTTCTGGTAACCGCGCCGAGCAGGCCGAAGATTCAGATCGTCCCGGTACGAGGGCTGCCGATCGTCGCGGTCGTGGTCGCGGGCCTGGTGGCGACGATCGCGAGCAACAAGCTGTGGCCACTGGAGTTCTACCACGTGGTCGGCGGCGGTCTGTGGACCGCGCTCGACCTGTTCCTCGGGCTCGTCATCGGGCCGATCCTGGCGAAGATGCCGGTCGCGGCGCGGACCGAGTTCTCCGCCCGGTTCATGCCAAAGATGCTGCTCATCATGCCCACGCTGGTGACCATGACGCTGGCCTCCGGCTGGCAGCTCGCCCGGCTGGTGGGCAACCTGGAGGTCGGCTACCCCAAGCACTGGTGGCTGACCGCCTCGTTCATCGTCGTCGGGGTGATGGCGGTCATCGCGATCGGCATCCTGGAGCCTGCCAACATCGCCGTGCTCTTCGAGATGCGCAAACCCGCGCCGGACGGCGAGGTGATCGCCAAACTGATGCGGCGGTTCATCTACACCGCCGGAATCACCGGATTGATGCAGGTGGCGACGCTGGTAATCATGACAAGGCTCTCGTCATGGTGAGGAAACTGCCGCCGGTCGCGCAGATCGCCGTCCTCGCCATGGCGCTGATCGTTATCGGCGGGATCACGCTCGCCTCCCGCCTCCCGCACCCCGCGCCGCTGCCCGTACTCATCGCGCTGCTCGCGGTGGCGGCCGTGCTTGTGCTGGCCGACATCGTGCTGCTCACCCGGCTGCGCGACTTCGCCTGGCCGCTGTTCTTCCAAGTGGCCAAGTGGACGCTGCTCGCCTACGCGGTGATGTACGGGATCCTCGAGTTCACCTTCGTCTACGACCACGTGACCGGATCCACGCTGGTGGTGCTGACGCTGATGCTGGTGGTCTTCGCGGTCGACATCCCGCTGCTGTTCGGGTTCTCCGTGGCCAGGTACGCGACCCCCGGCCCGGCCAAGGCGGACAGCAAGCTCACCACCTGAAGGACAGGCAGCCGACGGGGACTTTCATCGGCGTGCCGCCTGGCGGCCCGGGGCCTCTATCATCGTCGCGTGTCACGTGAGCAACGGCTGACCGCGGTCTTGCTCCTCAACCTCGCGCTTGTCGCCGCTCTGATTGTCGTCGGCCTGGCCGCGCACTCGCTCGCCGTGTTCGCGGCGGGCGCGGATTATCTGGCTGACGCCGCCGCGATCGGCGTGTCGCTGCTGGCGATCTGGCTGGCAAGCCGGCCTCCTACCGCGAGCCGGCCGCAGGGCTATCCGCGGGCGACGACGATCGCTGCGCTGGTCAATGCCGGGTGGCTGCTGATCCTGAACATCGTGATCGCCGCGGCCGCCATCCAGCACCTGGCGGCGGGCGTGCATCGCGTCGAGGGCCTGCCGGTGCTAATCGTGAGCGCAGTCGCGGCGGTTGTCATGCTGGCCGGCGCGCTCATCCTCGGCGGCGACTCCGACGACGACGACCACGAGCGTGCGGATGGCGACGAACTGAACGTCAAGGCCGTGCTCCTCGACACGGCCGCGGACGCGGCGGCCGCGGCGGGGGTGGCGGTCAGCGGGGCGATCATCCTCGCCGTCGGCGGCGCCTACTGGCTGGACCCCGCCGTCGCCTTGCTCATCGCCCTCGTCGTCGGCTACCACACGCTAAAGCTGCTGCGGAAGATCGCGGCTGCGCTCCGGTAAGCGCGAGGCGCGGGGCGCGGTTAGTCGCCGCGGGAGCGGAGTTCGGTCCACAGGGCGCGATAGGCGCGGGCCGCCGAACTGCGCGGCGCGAAGACGGTGACCGGAGAACGCTCGACCGACATCTTTTCGATCATCGACAGAGCCGGAATGGTGGTGGCAGCAACCTCCGCTCGTTCGGAGGAAAGATTGTCAGTGATCTCACGGTGCAGCTTTTTACGGCGGTCAACCATTGAGAAGAACGCCAGGACGTCCGGGCGGTGCCCGTTGAAGCCGGAGACGAATTCGGTCAACTGGTCGAGGGTCCGCACCGACAGCGTGGTGGGGATCAGCGGGACCACGATCACGTCGGCTGCGTGCAGCACGTTTTCCGAGACCAGGGAGATGCTGGGCGGGCAGTCGAGGAAGACCGCGTCGTATTCTGCGGCCAGCGGCGCGAGCAGCTTGGAGAGCTTGCGGGCCGGCTTGCCGCCAGGCGCCGCGGAGGCGGACCCGCCACCCCCGGCGCTGTCGAGCAGCAGGTCCATGTTGCGGTAGGTGAAATCCGCGGGAATCAGGTCGAGGTTGTCGAAGTCTGTTCCCTTGATCGCGTCGTCGAGGGAACGCGAGCCGCGGATAAGTGCCTTTCCGCCTCCCTTGACCTTGGGTTTCACGCGAAACATGAAGCTCGCCGCGCCTTGCGGGTCCAGGTCCCACAGCACGGCCCGCAGACCGCTCTCGGCGGCCGCGAGGTAGGCCAGGTTGACCGCGGTCGTGGTCTTCCCGACGCCGCCCTTGATGTTGTAGGTCGCGTATATCCGCATCTACCTCTCCCCGCCGCCGCCCAGTAGCACGGACATCCGGCGCTGCCCGTCCGCACCGGCGAAGGCCGCGAACCGCCGCTCGAAGTCTGCCCTGGCCGCCGCCTGGTGGCTCGCCAGTCCGGCTGTCACCTCGCCCATCGCGAGCAGCGTCACCGCGGGGGCCTCGCCCGCGGCGAGCATCGCCGTCGCCAGCGTCCGGATCTCGTCGATCTGCACCTCGTTGTCCTGGAACTCACCGAGGCAGTCCTGCAGGCGCTTGAGGTCGCCGACGACCTTGCCGTATTCGGCCGGGTCGTGCAGCGGCGCGAAGAACTCCAGCGCGTAGCGCAGTTCCTTGCAGCGCTTGCGCAGGTCGTGCAGGGACTCGTGGGGTGAGGCCGGGGTGATTGCGGTGCCGCGCTTGACCACCTTGTTGAACGCCCGCCGGGTCCGGTCCGCCGCTAGCGTGATGGCCGTATCCGCCGGCCGCGGTTGAGGTTGTCCCGAACGACCGGTGGCCGCCCCTTTGCCGGTCCGCTTGCTCTTGGCGATCTTCGTCAGCGCGGCGCGCCAGTCCTGGACGAGCTGAGTGAACCGCGGCGAGCGCAGTCCTCGGGCCAGGGCGCGGAACTCCTTGACGCGCCGCTGCGCGAGATACCCGCGGAACGGCTCGAGGTCGTCCGGCTTGGCCGCCCGCAGAGTCTGCGCCGTCTCTTCGAAGCCGAGCAGGTGCACGTCCAGGTCCCTGGTCGGGGTCGTCAGGTCGCCGACCCACTTGAACTCAGCCGCGAAGCGGGCCACGTCGTCGTCGGTCAGTCTCGCCCGGCCGGCGGCGGGCAGGGTCAGCGCGTCGCCGAACAGCTTGAGCGCCGACCGGGTGCGGCGCACCGCCACGCGCAGGTCGTGCAGGAACTCCGTGTCGGTGTCGTGCAAGACGCCCGTCACGTTCGCCTCGATGATGTCGAGCAGCCGGAGCATGATGATCGCCGCCGCCTCGGCGGCGATCATTGTCGCGGTGATCGGCGCGTCCACCTTGTTGGTGTAATCGCCGGGCCGGCGTCCCACCGCGTGCAGCGCGTCAATGAACACGGTTTCGCTGGCGGGCAGCACCCCGCGCGTGAGCGCCACGATGCGGGCGGCGCGCCGGGCCTGGCCGGGGTAGCCGCGTACTTCGGTGATGGTCAGTCGCGGGGGGAGCGCGGCGCGCTGGCTTGCCGCCAGGTGCGGTTGCTCTATCAGCAGCCGGGCGACGGTCTTGCCGTCCTCGTTGAGCAGCCTGCTCACCGTGGCGGTGCTCGATACGGTCACCGCGGGAAGCAGTGCCCGCGGCCAGACAAGGCCCGCTACGCGGTCCGCGACCGGACCGTCGGGCAGGCCGGGAGGCAGCTGCGGGCGGGATGACTGCCAGCCGCTCACGGGCTGCGTTATCTCCCAGGCCTCCGGCGCGCTGTCGGCGGAATGCGACGGGTGCGCGCTCGTCAGGCGGAGCTCACCGCCGCGCCGGGCAGCCACATACTCGAGGATCAGGCCGGCTCGGTAGAGCCGCCAGTCAAAGGTGTCGAACCAGGTGCGGCGCGCGGCGCCGCCCGCGGCGCCGCCGCGATCGGGCACAACGACAAACCCTTGGTCGAGAGCCGCCTGCACCTCCGCGATGACCTCGGTCCACGCGGGCGCGTCGTCTCCGAAGACCACGAAACCTGCCAGGCCAGGCGTCATAGCGCAACTCCTCTCCCAGCAATGTTATGCCCCGCTTACATTTAAGCCTAAATTCACCGATATGCGGTAATTATGTTCAAGCATTGTTCATCGGATGTTCATCCTATTGCTTGTTTGGCGTCTCCGCGCCGTTGTCGCCGTCGGTTATGAGCCGGTGACAGGCCAGGGATGCCCGGTAGCGGCCAGGACGTCGGCCGGGCGCGGCATTCCCGACTGGGTGCCTGGCCGGGTAGCCGCCGTCGCCGCCGCGGCGGCCGCAGCGCGAACCGCCTCGGCCGGGGCGATACCGGCGGCGAGCGCGACCGCGAGCGCCCCGACGAACGTGTCACCTGCACCGACCGTGTCCACTGCCCGCACACGGAAACCTGGCACGGTCAGGGCGCCGCGGTCGTCGAGTCCGCAGTAAGCGGCGCCCGCCGCGCCGGCGGTGACTACGGCATGGCTTGCGCCTGCCGCCGCGAGGTCCGCCGCCGCTCGCGCCGCGCCAGACAGACCGGCCACCGGCCTGCCGAGCACCGCGGCGGCCTCCGATTCGTTCACCACCAGCCAGTCGACGCCCGAGGCAACGAGTCCGGCGGCTTCCGGTGGTGCGGGCGCCAGGTTGAGCACCCGCACCGGCGGCGCTGGCACCCCTTCAGGCGTGAGGGCCGCCTCGATCACGCGGACCGGTATCTCCGCGCTCACGACGAGGACGTCGGCCGGCGCGGCGGCTATCGCGGCGATCTCCGTCGCACCGACCTCGCGGTTGGCGCCGGGTGCGACCGTGATGATGTTCTCACCGGCTCCATCGACGGTGATCATGGCCAGCCCGGTCGGGACACCGTCGACGGCGCGCACCGCCGAGGATTCCACCCCGTTCGCGCCGAGCGCGGCCAGCAACCGGGCACCGAAGTCGTCGTTCCCCACGCAGCCGACCATCCGGACGGACCCGCCAAGCCTGGCGGCGGCCACCGCCTGATTGGCTCCCTTCCCGCCGGGAGCGAAGGCAGCCGCGCCGCCCAGCACGGTCGCGCCGGGCGCGGGAAGTCGTGGCACGGTGACAGAGATGTCCATGTTCAGGCTGCCAAGCACAGTCAGCCGCGCGCCGAAGGCCACACGCGAAACGTACTCCGGCGCTGCCCGGTCAGCAGGACATTGACGCCTGTTGCTCGCTGTTTCCGCACCGCGGAAACAGCCGGTGCGGCGCGGCTGCGCGCTTCATGCTGCGGGGCGAAGGACCTGGCCGGGCCGCTGGTGAATATCGCGTCGCCACGGGTAGAGAAATCGTCGCGAGCAGAAGAGGAGGGCGGCGGGGGGACGGAGGGGGGCATGGCACCAATCAGGTACGGAGCGGCCGGGTTCGGCCGCTACCTGCCGATTGGCGTCGATATGCCACGCTCGGGGAGTTCCTTTCGTCACACTGCCGCCTTCGCCGGACCGGCGCGGAACCCGTCCGCTGGACGAGACCGCCAACACGATATATCTTGTTACCGGGAGGTAGACATGAGTGACTTCGAGAGCCGGATCCGGCGGATGCTCAATCCGTTGAGCACTGGGTTCGGCAAGCTCTGGGAGAGGGCGATGGCAGCGCTGCGCGAGGTGCGCGACAGCGACGCCGGCAAGCGCGCGGCCAGCGCCGTGAACGACCTGCGGGAGAGCGACGCCAGCAAGCGCGCCGCCAGCGCCGTGAACGACCTGCGGCAGAGCGACGCGGCCAAGCGCGCCGCCACCGCGGTGCACGATCTGCGCGACAGCGACGCCGGCAAGCGTGCCGCGAACGCGTGGAACGACCTGCGCCAGCGGGACGCGGTCCGCAAGGCCGAGGAGACGGCCCGCCGCGCCGTGCACGACCTGCGCAGCGGCCACGGCAGCGGACCCGGCACGAGCGGCACCACCACTGCCTGAATATTCGCCAGCCCGGCCCGGCCGTTAAATCGGTTGCGGCCGGGCTGTGGCGGATGGGACAGTAACGTGCGCAACAGGTAGGTGCCAGCCTTTGTGCTGGCTGTGTGAAAGGAGGGCCTGATGACTACGCCCGTCACGGGACTTATTCAGCCTGTCCTGACCACAGCCACCATGAGGAGCACCACCAATGCGCGAGAGCGCGTATTCATTCGACGCGGAATGGCGCGGTCAGCCGCGCCGCGGTAAGCAACGCCGGCGGTTTGACGACGACGAGCCGGACTTCGCCAAACGGCAGGGCCACCGACCGCGACTGGCAGCCGAGGACGCGCATGACGCGACCGACGGTCTGCCCGAAGGCGACCGCTGGTCCACCTGGGACCAGTCCATACCGACCGAGCGCGGCCCGAGACCGCACCCGAAGTGGCTCGTTACCGAGCTCGCCGCGGTCGACACCGAACTTGGCGTCTTGAAGACCGGCAAGGAAGCCGACGTCTACCTGATCCGCAGGGGCGTGCCGGGCACACCCCGGTCCTGCCTGCTCGCGGCCAAACGGTACCGGGACGCGGGGCACCGGCTGTTCCACCGGGACGCCGGGTACCTGGAGGGCCGGCGGACCAGGGATACCCGCATCACCCGGGCGACCGCGAACCGCACCGCGTTCGGCAAGGAGATGATCGCCGGGCAGTGGGCGAACGCGGAATTCGCCGCCCTGTGCCAGCTGTACCGCGCGCGGGTCCCCGTCCCCTACCCCGTGCAGATCGTCGGCACCGAGTTGCTGCTCGAGTTCATCGGCGAACCGGACGGCACCGGCGCCCCGCGGCTGGCCGAGACCAGGCCAGCCGCAAAGCAGCTAGCCAGCCTGTGGGACCAGCTCGTCGCAGCCATGTGCACGCTGGCCAGGCACGGGCTCGCGCACGGGGACCTGTCCGCCTACAACCTGCTCGTGCACAACGGCCGGCTGGTGATGATCGACCTGCCGCAGGTCGTCGACGTCATCGCGCACCCGAACGGGCGGTCGTTCCTGACCAGGGATGCCACGAACGTCGCGACGTGGTTCGCCGGGCACGGGCTGGCCGACGCCAACCCAGACAAGCTGGCGCGCCTCCTGCACGAGGAGGCGCGCCTTGAGTGATCCCTCACACCGTTTGCTTGACGGTCAGCTTGCCGTTCTTCATCGTGCCGAGCCGCTGCGCGCGGCGGGCGATGCTGCTGTCGTGCGTGACGATGACCATGGACAGGCCTTTTTCCTGCCATAGCTTCTCGAGCAGGCCGATGATCTCGCCGCGGGTGTCCTCGTCCAGGTTGCCTGTTGGCTCGTCGGCCAGCAACACCTTGGGCTCCTTCACCAAAGCGCGAGCGATCGCCACCCGCTGCTGCTGACCGCCGGACAGCTCGCCTGGCAGGTGCCTGAGCCGGTCACCGAGCCCAAGCGACGACAGCGCCTCGGCGGCGCGAGCACGCCGGGACCGGTCGCTGACCCCGAGTGGGACTAGCGCGGTCTCCACGTTCTCCTGCGCCGACAGCGTCGGGATCAGGTTGAACGTCTGGAAGATGAAGCCGACTGAGGTGGCACGCATCTTCGTCATCTGGGTCTCACGGAGCATCGCCAGATCGCGCCCGTCGAAGACGACCGAGCCCGAGGTCGGCCGGTCCAGGCCGCCGAGGATCTGCAGCAGCGTGGACTTGCCGTGCCCGGTCGGCCCCTGGATGGCAAGCCACTCGCCATCTTCGATGTCGAGGTCTACGCCGCGAAGCGCGTGGACCGTGGCACGGCCCTTGGGATAGTCCTTCGTGACGCCGGTGAGCTTGTACATGAGTTCTCCCTGGGATCCGGGTCAGGCGACCTTGGACAGCGCCGCCGCGGGGCGCAGTCGCGCCGCCCGCCAGCCGCCGAACGAGCCGGCGATCAGCCCGCCGAGAATCGCGAGCACCACCGCGGCGATCACCGCGCTGATCGTGATCGGTGCGTTGAGGTGCGTGGTGACCGTGGGCGCGGCGTCCCTCGCGGCGGAGAACGCACCGCGGAACGGGTTGCCGTTCCCTGACGTGCCACCGCCGGGGAAGCCACCGGGAGGGCCACCACCGTTGACCGCGCCGCCGGCGCCGCTGAAGAACCGCTGGCCGCCCGGTGTGGCCGTTCCTGTGGTCGTGCCAAGCGTCGCGGTGAGCGGCGGCGCGAACTTGCCGACAAGCTTGGCGCCGAGGATGCCGATCCCCACGCCAACCGCGCCGCCGAGAATGCCGATCGCGATCGACTCGCCCATAACCTGGCCGATGACCCGGCGGCTCTTCCAGCCGAGCGCCTTCAGCGTGCCGAACTCGCGGATCCGCCGCGACACCGCTGACATGGTGAGCAGGCTGGCCAGCAGGAACGCCGCGACGAGCACAGCGACCGCGAGCCACTTGCCAAGGTTGTTGGCCAGGCTCGCCGCGCTTGAGATCGAGCCGGTGACCTCGCTCGCCAGGGTGTTCTGGTCAGTGACGGTCGAGCCGGGCACCGCCTTGGAGATGGCGCTTGCCAGGGAGTCGATGGCCTGGCTGTTGGCCGCCGTCACGTAGATCGTGTTGACGTTGTTCTTGAGGTTGGCCAGCGACTGCGCGACGCCCAGCGGGATGTACACGTCGGCCTGGTTGCTGCCCGCGGGCTCGCTGACAATCCCGACGATCTTGAAGTCAGTGGCCGTGTTCTTGGAGTTGCCGACGGCGATCGTGCCGCCGACCTTGAGCTTGTACTGCGTCGCGTAGCTGGAGTCGACCAGGGCCACGTGGGACGACGTGTCGGCGGAGGCGAACGTCCGCCCGGAGCTGATCTTGCCTGTGCTGAGCGGGCCGAGCTCGCCGTTGCCGATGTCGACGCCGTTCACGGTAAAGGAGTTGACCTTGAAGTCCGCCCGGAAGCTGCCGGGGTTGCCGCCGCCGTTCGCGCTTGCGCCACCGCCGCCGTTGAAGCCGCCGCCGCCGTTGTTGTTGAAGTTGATGGCCGGCACAGTCCCGGTGATTGTCCGATCGGTGAGCGTCAGCCCGCCCGCCGCGGCCGCCACATTCCGCATCTTGGCCACGTTGCTCACGGCGGATGAGCTCATCGCCGCGAGTGTGCCGCCGGCGGACAGTGTGTTGTTGTCGATCTTGGTGCCGGCCTTGGGCCGGGTGCGCGTCCCGATGCCCTGCTGGAAGCCGAAGCCGAACCCGTTGCCGTTGGCGCCCGCGGCCGGCGCCTTGGTCACGGTGATGTCCGTGCCCACGCCGTACAGCGAGTGCAAGACAGAAGCCTGAGCGTTCTTAACACCGGCGGACGCCGCGGTCACCGTGATAACCAGGCCGATTCCCAGAGCCAGACCTACCGCTATAAAGATGGCCTGGCGCATGCGGCGCCTTAGCTCACGCCAGAGGTACGTGAAAAACATCGGACTCCTCAACGGAATTCAAAAGCAAAGGTGGCGGCGCGGATTCGCGGCGCCTGGGGTGGGCAACGCCCCGGCGCCGCGTCCGCGCCGCCACTATGCTCTCGGCCGTACCTGAGGAGTCTCTGAACGAGAACTGCGAAACTGCCGGAATTCCCGGCGCTTTTCTTAGCTCTCGCGAAGGGCCCTAATGCCTTCCTTAAGCGAGCCCATCGTGGCGATGACGGCCGACGGCTCATAGCCGCAGTGCGCCATGCAGTTCGCGCACCGCGGGTCCTTACCGCGCCCGTACTTCTCCCACTCGGTCGTCTCGATCAGCTCCTTGTAGCTGGAGACGTAGCCGTCGGACATCAGGTAACAGGGCTTCTGCCAGCCGAACAGCGAGTACGACGGGATCGACCACGCCGTGCACTCGTACTCGACCTTGCCCTCGAGGAAGTCCAGGAACAGCGGCGTGTGCATCAGGCGCCACTTCTTGCGGCGGCCATCCGCGAACGCCTTGCGGAACATCTCGCGAGTCTCCTCCACGCCCAGGAAGTGCTCCTGGTCGGGCGCCTTCTCGTAGGCGTAACCGGGCGAGATCTGGATGTCGTCGACCTTGAGGTCGTCGTTGAGGTAGTCCAGGAGGTCGATGACGGTCTGCGGCGTGTCGGTGTTGAAGAACGTGGTGTTCGTGTTGACCTTGAACCCGCGCTCCTGCGCCAGCTTGATGGCCGCCACGGCCTGGTCGAACACGCCTTCCTTGCAGACCGACTCATCGTGCCGCTCGCGGAGCCCGTCGATGTGCACCACCCAGCGGAAGTACGGCGAGGGGGTGAACTTGTGGAGGTGCTTGGGCAGCAAGATCGCATTCGTGCACAGGAACACGAACTTCTTCCGCTTGATCAACTCCTGCACGATCACCTCGATCTGCGGGTGCATCAGCGGCTCGCCGCCCGCGATCGACACCATCGGCGCGCCCGACTCCTCGATGGCGGCGACGGCCTGCTCGACAGGCATCCGCTGCTTCAGCACCGAGGCAGGGTGCTGGATCTTCCCGCAGCCGGCGCACTTGAGGTTGCAGGCGAACAGCGGTTCAAGCTCCACGAGCAGCGGGAACTTCTTGTTGCCGCGCAGCTTCTGCTTCATCAGGTGCGTCCCGATGCGCAAGCTGACGCGAAGTGGCATAGACATTAGCCCCGTACCTCCCTGGGCAGGCCGAACTGTACTGATTCCGTTGTGGTGACCCGCTCGGTCACCGTGACCGCGCCAAGCCCGGACAGCGCGGCGATGATCTCCTCGACCACCGCCGGCGGCGCCGACGCGCCCGCTGTAAGCCCGACCACGGAAACGCCGGACAGCCACGACAACTCGATGTCCGAAGCGCCGTCGATCAGGTGAGCGGGCGTGCCCGCCCGCTGAGAGCGTTCTACCAGCCGCACCGAGTTGGAGGAGTTCTTCGACCCGGCGACGAGCACCAGGTCCGCGTCCGCGGCGACGGCGCGGACTGCCGCCTGGCGGTTCGTGGTCGCGTAGCAGATGTCGTCGCTGCCCGGGGCGCGCATCTGCGGGAATCGCTCCCGCAGGGCCGAGGCCACGTCGGCGGCCTCGTCGACGGCCAGCGTGGTCTGCATCAGGTACGCGACCTTCGACGGATCCGCCGGCGACAGTGCTGCCACGTCCGCGGCCGTCTGCACGAGCACGGTCGATTCGGGCGCCTCGCCGAGGGTGCCTTCGACCTCTTCGTGCCCGGCGTGCCCGATGAGCGCGACCGTGTACCCCTCGCGGGCGAACCTGCGCGCCTCAGCGTGCACCTTGGACACAAGCGGGCAGGTCGCGTCGATCACAGAAAGCCTGCGGTCCGCAGCCGTGTCGCGCACTGCCGGGGAGACCCCGTGCGCGGAGAACACGACGGTCGCGCCGTCGGGCACTTCGTCAAGCTCGTCGACGAACACGGCGCCGCGCTGCTCAAGGTCGCTGACCACCCGGGTGTTATGCACGATCTGCTTGCGCACATATACCGGTGCGCCGCGCAACTCAAGGGCACGCTCAACGATCTCGATAGCCCGCTCCACCCCCGCGCAGAACGAGCGAGGCCCGGCCAGCAGCACCGTCCGCTGCGCGCAGGCGGCCGCCCACCGCTCCGCGACAGGCGCGGCCAGCCGCAGCGAGCGCAGCGCGGCGATCCCGCCAGTGACCATCCCCGGACCCAACCCGCTGTCTGACACCGCGCGGATGACAGCCACCGGGCGGCCGTCCGCGATGCCAAGCAGCGCCGCCGTCTCCATGTCGGCGGCCAGGTAACCCTCGGCAGCAAGCCGCGATCGTTCGGATGACTTCACAAGCAGCGGGACGGTGGCCAGCTTCCCCGCCCTGGCCCGCAGGCCCGCGCGGCGAAGTTCGGCCGCGAGCAAGTCAGCGCCCGGCAGTTCCACGGTGCTGTCGCCGTCGCTGACCTCCGTGGCGACGATAAGGTCTCCCGGCTTCAGGTCGGGGTCAACGCCGGCGGCCGTGCCCATCACAATCATCGCGCCGAACGGAGCGGGGTTGTTCTCCTTAACCACGCGCGCCGCCTTGGCGGCGCCCATGCCGGTGCGCACCACTCGGCTGCCCGGCTCGCGCAGGCCGCGGCGTACCGCGTTGGCCTCCAGTCGCAGCGGCGCCAACACGAGCAGGCCCCTGTCAGCGGCCGCCTCCTCGGCGGCCGTGGGCTGCGGGATCGTCTCAGTCATGACTCGAACCCCTTACGTATCGGCCCAGCGCTGAAACGGGGAAAGCCAGGCGGTACAGGTGGTAGTTCAGGTAGAAGTCGCGCGGGAAGCCGGTGCCGGTGAACTGCGGCTCATCCCAGGTGCCGTCGGGCCGCTGGGTCGCGGCCAGCCAGCGGACGCCGCGGTCGACGGCCCGCGAGTCCTGCTCGCCGGCGGCGAGCAGCGCGAGCAGCGCCCACGCGGTCTGCGAGGCAGTGGACTCGCCCCGACCCGACCACGCGGCGGGATCGTCGTAGGAGCGCATGTCTTCGCCCCAGCCGCCATCGGCGTTCTGCTTCGCCTCCAGCCAGGCGACCGCGCGGCGGATCTGCGGCTTGCCCGGCTTGACCCCCGCGGCGATCAGCGCGGGCACCACGGCGCCGGTGCCGTAAATGT
>Ga0126381_100004205_pt1 | contig 15650 bp, 14 predicted proteins | sample PanSoiMetPlot_28_FD_96465 | JGI IMG/M metagenome (GOLD analysis project Ga0126381, IMG submission 96465) | Tropical forest soil microbial communities from Panama - MetaG Plot_28 | ecosystem: Environmental > Terrestrial > Soil > Tropical forest > Bulk soil | place: Panama | collected 2016-02-17 | reverse complement strand
GCACCGGGGGGTGTGGGGGTGGAGTCGCTGACGTGGTGTGGCGAATACCTTGCGGTTGTGTGATCTTCCTGCGGACCGGGTGCGCTGGCGGTGCCGGGCATGCGACGATCCGCTCATGAGCGGTGACGCAGGCACATGGCTGGGCGTGGTCGCGCTCGCGATCCCGGCGGCGGCCGCCGCCGCGGCGGTTCCCCGCGTGCTGTGGGCGCTGGACCGGCGGCGCCGGCATGAGAACAGCGCCGAGCAGGCGCGGGCCGCGGACCGGGAAGTGATGCTCAGCCGGGTCCGGGACAAGTGGATCGACGGTGTGCTCGAGCCGTCGCTCGCGCACACCGAACGGCTCGCCCTCGACCTCGTCCGCAACGGGAGCGAGACCGCGCAGGTCCCCGTGCTGCAGATGTTCCTGCGCACCGGCGGCGGGCTGCTGATCCTGGGCGCGCCGGGCGGCGGCAAGACCACGCTGCTCCTGGAACTGGCCGACGGCCTGCTCGAGCGGGCGGAAAGCGACGCCAGCCAGCCGGTGCCCGTCGTGGCCAGCCTCGCGTCCTGGGCCGGGAAACGGCAGCCGCTGACCGCCTGGCTGGCCGGGGAGCTGGCCGAGAGCTACCGGATCCCGGCATTGGCCGCGCAGGCCTGGGCCGCCCAGGATGACCTGGTGCTGCTGCTCGACGGGCTGGACGAGGTGCCCGCCAGGCAGCGCGACTCGTGCGCCGAGGCGATCAACCGCTTCCTGCACGACCGGCCGTTCACCCGGCTGGCCGTCTGCTGCCGGACCGAGACGGCGATGACCCTGGGCACCCAGCTGGCGCTGCCGCAGACCGTGGAGCTGCGGCCCGCCGCCCAGGCCCAGGTGGATTCCTACCTGGCCCGGCTGGAGACGACCTGGACGCCGCTGGCCGACATCAGGACCGCGCTCGCGGCGGACGAGCAGCTGCGGGTCCCGCTGATGCTCAAGGTCGCGGCGCTGGCGAACCGGGGCCGGACTCCCCCGGCCCGCGCCCAGCCCGAACGCGGCATGCGACGGCTGCGCGCGCCCGAGTGGCCGCAGGAGATCGCGGAGATCTTCGCGCCGCTGCCGCCCGGCCAGGTCCCGCCGGCACCGCTCGACCAGGCCACGATCTGGGACGCCTACGTCGCCCGGATGCTCGGCCAGCGCCTGCTGGCCCCTGGCCATGACTACGACCAGGAGTCGGCCTGGCGGTCGCTGATCTGGCTCGCGGTCCGGCTGCGCGACACCGGGAAGACAGAATTCCAGCTGGATCACCTCGCCCTCGACCGGGAAGCCCAGCCGCACCACCGGTCCGCAGCCCGCGACGTCCGCCGCGCGCTGCGCCAGGCCGCCACGTGGACCGACCGGCACCTGAGCAGCAGCGCCGTCGACCTGGCCAGGTGGCTGGAGGACCGCGGCGGTACCGCCGGCGCCCCTGTCGGCGGCGGCGCCAGGGACCGTACCGCGAGCTGGCTGCGTGACCGGGCCGGCCGGGCTCGTCCTGGCGCCTGGCTGCGGCGCCTGCCGGACACCGTGACCCAGCCGGCCGAAGAGGTCGGCTGGTACCCCGAACGGATCCCGTCGCTGGGCCCGCCGGTGGTCGTCGTGCTCGTGCTGCCCGCCCTCACCGCGCTCGCCGCCGCGCTCGGCGGCTGGCTGCTCGCGCTGGCCGCCGCGCTGGCCTGCGGGCTGCTGTGGGGCCTCAACCTGCCCGGCCGGCTCGGCCTGCAGCCGCGCCCGCGGCGGCCGAGAACGGTACCCAACGAGAGCATCCGCCGCTCGGCACGGCACGCGGCCCTGGCCGGCCTCGCCGCGGCACTCGCGTTCGGCGTCGGGATGTTTCTCGCCAGCCAGGTCGCCGGCGGCCTGAGCACGCCAGCCGTCACGGCGGCCATCCTGCTCGCTGGAGCCGGGGCCGGCTTCAGCAATGGCGCGGCTGCCTGCGCCCGGCACTACTCGGCCCGGTTCAGGCTGACCCGGTCCGGGGTCATCCCCTGGCGCTACCGGACGTTCCTCGACGCGATGACCGAGCGCACGCTGCTGCATCGCGCGGGCAGCGGGTACATGTTCATCCACCCGCTACTGACTGATCACCTGACGCGTAAGTACACTAATCCGGCCAGAAAGCTGGAAAATAGGCCCCCGGGTCTCGCTAACACAGAGGTCATGCCGGTAGCGTTGTCACATGAGCCGGCGTACCGAGCAGATCAGCCTTCATCTCAACGCGTATCTGACCGCGCACAGTTATCCGCCGGACGCCATCTTGCGGGAGCTGGCTAACGAGACCGACTACCTGTTCCCTACCGAGTCCGGACTCCAGATCGCGCCCGAGCAGGGCACGTTCATGACCCTGCTCACCAAGCTCTCGGGCGCGGCCACCGGGATCGAGATCGGCACGTTCACCGGCTACTCCTCGATCTGCATCGCCCGCGGGCTCACCCCGGACGGCCACCTGATCTGCTGCGACATCAGCGAGGAATGGACCTCGATCGCGAAGAAGTACTGGGAGAAGGCGGGCCTGGCCGACCGCATCGAGCTGCGCCTCGGCCCGGCCATCGAGACCCTCCGCGCGCTGCCGAGGACCGAGACCTTCGACGTCGCGTTCATCGACGCCGACAAGGGCGGTTACCTGGACTACTGGCGCGAGGTCGTGCCCCGCACCAAGCCAGGCGGGTTGATCATGGTTGACAACACGTTCTCGCACGGCCGGGTGATCGACGCCGGCAACGACAGCCCGCTGGTCATCGCCGTCCGCGACTTCAACGACCACGCCGCCGCCGACGACCGGGTCGAGGTGGTCATGGTTCCCATCGGCGACGGCCTTACGGTGGCCCGCAAGAAAAGCAGTTGAACGCGGACATTAGCGTTACGCGCCCGATATTGACCTGATCACAATTCCGGACGGACGATCACAGAAACCACAGCTCGTTCTGTCAATACCTCGAGTAACTAACCGGATCGAGGAAGTGATCACGTGAGCGAAGCGGCGTCTGTCCCGTTCTCCGAGACCAAGGCTCCCGAGTCCCCTGAACGGCTGAACCGCGGGTCACTGCGGCTGATCGACATCTCAGCGTCGACAATGGCGAACATCGGCCCGGCGTACAGCTTCTTCTTCAGCGCGGGCCTGATCGTGACCACCGCCGGCCGTGCCGCGCCGCTGACGATCATCGCCGCGATCGTGGCGGTGGCGCTGCTCGGCAACACCCTGGCGCAGTTCTCCCGTGCGCACCCGTCGACCGGCGGGTTCATCACGTTCGTCGGCAAGACGTTCGGCGGGACCAGCGCGGTGACGACGGCGCTGCTGGCCGGCATCGGGTACATCATCGCGATCGCGTCCGTGCTGGTGATCTCCGGCGGCTTCCTGTCCACGATCCTCAACTACTACTTCGGCTGGAACGTGCCGTGGGTGATCTTCAGCGTGCTGCTGACCGGCGGCGCGATGGTGATGATGTTCCGCGGCGTGGCGGTGTCCACCAAGCTGGCCGGCTTCTTCTTCGGCTTCGAGCTGCTGGTGCTGGTCGTGGTGTCGATCGCCACGCTGATCAAGAACGGCGGCTCGCTGAACGGCACGCCGTTCCAGCCGCATTACCTGAGCAACGGCTTCAGCGGCCTCGCCGACGGCTTCCCGCTGGCCATCTACCTGTTCATCGGCTGGGAGAACTCGGCGGCGCTGGCCGAGGAGACCAGCAACCCCCGCCGCAACGTGCCGCGCGCGGTTTACCTGTCCGTAGCGCTGATGGGATTCACCTACCTGCTGCTTACCTACTCGACGGTAAGCGCCTTCCACTACAGCGGCACCGCGCTCGCGGCCGCGCCGATCCCGTTCATCAACGTCGCGCACGGCGTGGTGGCCTGGCTCGCGTTCATCGCCTACCTGGCCGGCCTGACCTCCACGATCGGCGTGCTGATCGCCGCGGTGAACTCGCAGTGCCGGCTGATCTTCAACGCCGGCCGGGAGGGCCTGCTGCCGCGCTGGATCGGCAAGGTGCACCCGGTCCGGCTGACCCCGGTCAACGCGATCATCACCTTCGTCGGCATCGCCACGGTGATCATCTTCGGCTGGGCGCTCGGCCACTGGTTCGGCGGGCACGGCAACAGCCTGAACGCGCTGAACTTCTACGGCGAGTCGGCCACCATGGGCACGATCTTGATCCTGGTGGTGTACTTCCTGGCCAACCTCGCGCTGCCGTTCTACTACCGCAAGTACCGGCCGGCCGAGTTCAACGTGATCAAGCACCTGGTGCTGCCGGTCCTGGGCATGATCGCGATCGGCGTGCCCGTCTACTACCTGTGCAAGCCCGGGCAGCCCGATCCGTACAACTGGTTCCCGTACCTGGCGCTCGGCATCGCCGTGGTCGCGGTCGGCTACGCCTTGGTGCTGACCAGGCGCGATCCCGGTCTCGGCGACCGAGTCGGCTCGATCGTCGCGGACGAATAACGAAGACTGGCCGGCGCCGCCCAGGTACAGTGCTCCGATCTCGGGGTGCTCGAGCACCTCGCGGCCGGTGCCGGACAGCCGGACCTGCCCGTTCTCCATCACCACGCCGTGGCTGGACAGCCGCAGCCCGGCCCGCGCGTTCTGCTCGACGAGCAAGATCGTGGTGCCCGCCGTGTTCATCTGCCGCACGGCGTCGAATACCGTCTTGAGGATCTTCGGCGCCAGGCCCATGGACGGCTCGTCCAGCAGCAGCAGGGTGGGCTCCAGCATCAGCGCGCGGGCGAACTCGACCAGCCGCTGCTGCCCGCCGGACAGGCTGCCGGCCTTCTGCGTGCGCCACTGCGCGATCTGCGGGAACAGCTCGAAGACCGTGTCGATCCGCTTCGCGTGGACCTTCTTGTCGCCGAGGATGTAGCCGCCGAGCTCGACGTTCTCCCACACGGTCATGTCGCGGAACAGGCTGTGGTTCTGCGGCACCTGCACCACGCCGAGGCGCAGGATCTCCCGCGGTGACTTGCCGGCCAGCGACTCGCCGTGCAGCGAGATCGACCCGATGCGCGGCCGGAGCAGCCCGCTCACGCACCGCATCAGCGTGGATTTGCCGGCACCGTTCGGGCCCACCACGCACGTGATACCCCCGGCAGGTACTTCGAGGGTAACCCCGCGCAGCACGTCTCCGCCGCCGTAACCAGCGGTTAGTTCGTCAACCGTGAGGACAGAACGACCTGTGGTTCCACTTTCCGTCATACGTCCACGTCCACACCAAGGTAAGCGTCAAGCACCCGCGGGTCGGTACGGATGATGTCCGGCGGTCCGCTGGCCACGACGGTACCAGCGTCGAGCACCGCGACCTTCGCGCACAAGCCCATCACGAACTCCATGTTGTGCTCGACGATCAGGAACGTCTTCCGCCGGGTCCGGTTGAGCTCGGCGATCCGCCCCGCGATCTGGCCGATCAGCGTCGGGTTCACGCCGCCAGCCGGCTCGTCGAGCAGGATCACCGCGGGATCGGCGACCAGCACGTAGGCGAGCTCGAGCAGCTTGCGCTGGCCGTAGGAGAGCGTGCCCGCCAGCTGGTCGTGGTGGCGCGCGATGCCGACGAACTCGAGCTGCTCCAAGGCGTGGTGCTTGCCTTTGGTCTTGCTGGGGACGAGCATGTTCTCCAGCACGGTGAGCGTGGGGAAGATCCTGGTCAGCTGGAACGTCCGTCCGATGCCAGCGTTGAATACCTTGTCCGGGGACGCGTTGGTGATACGCCGGCCGCCGAGGTACACCGCGCCGGCGTCGGCCTTGGCGTAGCCGGTGATGACGTTGAACAGCGTGGTCTTACCGGAGCCGTTCGGGCCGATCAGGCCGGTGATCGAGCCCTCCTCGACCTCGAGCGAGCAGTCATCGAGGGCACGCACGCCGCCGAACGACTTGGTGATCCCCTCCGTCCAGAGCAGCGCTGTCATTCGCTCTCTCGCCTCCGGGCCGCCTCAAGGCGCCGCCCGTCGCTCGTGCCCTGCCTTCCGCGCGCCTCCGCAGTCCAGGCCGCGCCGCGGCCCTCTGGCTCGATCGCCGCCCTCCCCCTGGAACGGAACTTTCTGATCCACTCCCCGCCGGTTGGCACGATGCCGCGCGGCACGAACAGCACGATCAGCAGGAACAGCGCGCCCAGCAGGATCTCGCTCAGGTAGCCGTTGGTGAACTGGGTGTTGAGGTAGAGCCTGCCCGGCTCGATCAGCAGCGCCCCGATCACCGGTCCGGCTATGGTGCCGACGCCGCCGAGGAACGCCATCAGCACGATCGTCAGGTCAAACAGCGGGTCGTACCCGGACGACGGCAGCACCTGCGTGAGGTACAGGAACCACACGCCGCCCATGAACCCGGTGATGAAGGCCGACAGCGTGAACGCGGACAGCTTCACCCGCATGGTCCGCACGCCGAGGCCGAGCGCACGGTCCTCGTCGTCCTTGATCGCCCGCAGCTGGAGGCCGAACTTGGACCGCCGGATCCACCAGGCCAGCGTGATGGTGACCGCCGCGGCGCCGAGCGCCATGAAGTAGAACGGGTTGTTGAAGGTGGCGGCCTGCCAGGGCAGGAATGGTGCCGGCAGGCCCATGGTGCCGCCGGTGAACGAGAAGTCGGCGGCCATCAGCTGGAAGATGAAGAACACCGCGATCGTGATCACGATGAATGTGTGCCGCCGCACCCGCAGCGCGATCAAGCCGAATGGCACCGCCATCACCGCGCCCGACACCGCGGCCAGCGGCAGCAGCAGGAACACTCCGGTCCCGGTCACGTGCCAGTCGCGCGCCGCTATGCCGACCGTGTAGGCCCCGGTGCCGAAGAACACCGCCTGGCCCAGCGAGATGTATCCGGAGAAGCCGGAGAAGATGTTCCACGCCGATGCCACGGTCACGAAGATCATCGCGTAGACGCCGTAGTTCGTGTCCACCGGGCTGGAGTAGACGTAAGGGAACGCGATCGCCACCGCGGCCAAGACGGCGAGTCCGGCCAGCTTGAGCGCCTTGGAGTTGAGGGTCACTGAGCCCTCACCGGCGCGCGGCCGAAGAACCCGGTCGGGCGGACCACCAGCACGATGATCAGCGCCGCGTAGAACACGATGATCGACCAGTCCGGCGACCAGATGGTGACCAGCGACTCCACGGTGAGCATGAAGACCGCCGCCACCAGCGCGCCGCCGATGCTGCCCATGCCGCCGAGGATGATGATGGCGAGCAGCCGCGAAATCAGGTCGTATCCGCTGTTCGGATTGAAGCCGCCGCTGGTCGCGCCGAACATCATGCCGCCGGTCGCGGTCACCGCGACCCCGATGCCGAACGTGATCGCGGCCACCTTGTTCACGTCGATGCCGATCAGCCGCGCCGCGGTCTCGTCCTGCATGGTGGCGCGTACGCTCCGGCCGAACCGGGTGCGGTACAGCAGCGCGTACAGCCCCGCGACCAGGACAACCGCCAGGGCGAAACCGTACAGGTAGATGTACGGGAGGTAGAAGCCGAGCAGGTGCACGCTGTTCGTCACGTACGAGGCATTGAGCTCTCGGTAGCTGGCGCCGTATATCTCGTAGAGGATTCCCTCGATGATCAGCGCCACGGCATAGGTGACCAGCAGCGTCATCGCGGTGCGCTCCCGGCCCCTGAGCCGGCGGATGAACGCCCAGTGGATGACGACGCCGACGACGAACATGGCCGGCACGGTGATCAGGAGCCCGAGGAACAGGTCCAGATGCAGCCGTGCCGACAACGAATAGCTGAGGTACGCGCCCAGGATGACCAGCACACCCTGGGCGATGTTGATGATGTCGAGCACGCCGAAGATCAGCGTCAAGCCGACAGCCATCAGAGCATACACACCTCCGATGAGGATCCCGTCGGCTATCGCCCGGTAGATCTCGGCGGCCATGAGGTCAGCTCGACCAGTTCGGCTTGATGGCGACGATCGGCACCGAGCCGGTAGATCCTGAGGGAAGTACCTGGCTGAACTGCGTCCCGTTCTGCTGCCACTGGAAGGTGTACGCCAGCGCGGCGGTGTTCCGGCCCAGCGAGTCGAACGTGACCGGCCCCTGAACGGTCTGCAACGTCTTGCCGCTATGCAGGTAGGTGATGATCTTGGCGTTGTCGGTGCCGCTGGTGGCGGTCACGGCGTCGGCCATGACCTGCCCGACCGCGTACGCCTCGGCCACGTCGGCGTTGACACCGGAGGCCGTGCCGCCGTACTTGGCGACATACGCCTGCACCATCGCCTGGCTGGCCGCGTTCTGGAAGCCGGGGTACCAGCCGTTGGGCACCATGATGCCGTCCGCGTTGCCCTTGCCTACCGCCGAGGTGAACGCGGCACCCTGGTCAGGACCGCCGGCCGCGATGAACATCTTCGGGTTGTAGCGCTGCTGCTGGAACGCCTGTACGAAGGCCTGCACGGTGGGCACGTCCGTGGAGCCGAGCATCACCAGGTCCGGCTTGGCCGCGGCGACCTGGTCGGCCTGCGGTTTGTAGGCGGACTCCTCCTCGGGGAAGACCTTGGAGTAGACCGTCTTCACGCCGAGCGCCGCCAGTTGCGACTCAACCGGCTGCACCGGCCCGGACCCGAACGGGTCGTCCGCCATCGGATAGGCCGCGGTCTTCGGCCGCTGGCTGGCCGGCAGCGAGGTGAGCCAGTTGATGAACGGCTTGAAGTAGTCCTTGACCGGAAGGCTCACGTCGAAGACGTTCTTGTCCGTCTGATTGGCCGGATTGGTGAACACCGCCTCGGTGCCGCCCGCGCCCTCTACCAGTGCGTAGCCGGCCCGTGCCGCGACCGAGTCTGATGGCGTCGTCAGCAGCGAAGAGAACGGCCCGAACAGCAGGTCCACGTGGTCGCCGGAAATCAGCGTCTGGTAGTTGGTCTGGACCTGGGTGGGGTCGCTCTTGTCGTCCAGGATCTTCAACGACACCTGGCGGCCCAGAATGCCGCCGTGCGCGTTGACGTCGCTTTCCCAGAGCTCATAGCCCTTCTGGAAGGCGATGCCGTCCGTAGAAAAGTCGCCGGTCAGCGACAGGGACGCGCCGATCAGGATGGGCGATGAGTTCGCGGCGGCCGAGGTTGAGCTGGTGGCGCCGCCGGTGGCGGAACTGCTGCTCCCGCTGCTGCACGCCGCGAGGGTCACCGCGGACACCGCCAGTGCGGCGCCGGTCATCAGTTTTCTGTTCCTATAAAACCAGGGGAGGTCAGGTCTCACGCCCGGTCCCTCCTTCCTCCACGCACTCAGTGTTTCAGGCGTCGAGCCCGTCCGAGACATCGGCGTGCTCGCTTTCAAGTTCCAGACCTGCGGATTCCGCCTGCTGTTCGAGCAGCGCGGCGAAGTCGGCGTCGCCGTAGCCACGGCCGACCAAGGCCTGGACAAGCTGATGCACCGTGGCGGCCACGGGCATCGGGACCTCGCGCTCGCGCGCCGCCGCCAGGCCTAGGTCGAAGTCCTTGCGCAGCAGCGTCGCGGTGAACGTGGGTTCAAAGTCGAGGTTCACGAACGCCGGCGTCTTGTATCCGGTGAACAGCGAACCCATGACGCTCTTATTGATGCAATCGAGGAGCGCCTGCCGGCTGATGCCGCTTTTCTCGGCCAGCACGGTGATCTCGGCCAGGGACTGCGTCACGATGCCGAGCAGCAGGTTGTGGCAGAGCTTGACGGTGCGCGCGGCCTCGCCCTCACCCACGTAGGTGACGCCCTTGCCCAGCATGTTGAGGTACGGTGCGGCCAGGTCGAACGCGTCCCGCGGCCCGGAGACCGCGGCCGTCATCTTGCCCGCCGCGACCACCCTGGGGTTGCCCATCACCGGCGCGGCGAGCAGCGCCGTGCCGCGGCCGGCGATCTTCTCCCGCACGTGCGCGGACGCCTCCGGTGAAACCGTGGAGCAATCGACGAGCACCTTCGGCACCGTGTCACCTGACACCAGGCCGCCTGGCCCGAGCACCGCCTGGATAAGGTCGTCAGAAGTGCCAAGGGATAGAAACACGATCTCGTTCCTGCCCAGCTCCGCGATCGATTCCGCGATCGAGGCGCCGAGCTTGACCAGCGGCTCCGCCTTGGCCGCCGTCCGGTTGTAGACAGTCACGTCGCAGTCCGCCAGCAGCAGCCGCCGGACTAGCTCCGTTCCCATGCGCCCGGTGCCCAGCCAGCCGATGCGCGCAGCGGCATCGTCTGGCTGAGCCTCACCTTCCGGTCCAGCCATACCTTCTGGTCCAGCCATGTCGCCAGATCCCTCCTGGTCAACAATCGTTTGCACTCCCGAGGCTTGTCCCACCTGACTCATTTGTCAATCCCGGATTTCCAATCTGTTACCAACCCGTACCCCCGCCTACCCCAAATCGCCACATAGCGACGGTCGGCCGGTTACTTTTCGTACATACCATCCACACCCGTCCGGTTCCGGACTTGCCACGGTTCGATCACGAACCGGCGTTGCGATCGTGTGCAGCCTACCCCTGTGAACAATGTGATTACCCACGATAACCATGTGTTTAACAGGTGGCAAAATCCGGGTATGCGCAGCGCCCTCTCCGCAATCGATTGTGGGGGCCAGCCCTGCTGGTGAGAGGCGGCCAGGTCAGGCGGAGGCCTGGCCGTTCTGCAACCCGGGTGAGGCGGTGGAGCCGCGCACCACGAGCTCGGGGGCCAGGTACATGATCTTCACCGGTCCCTCACCGCCGTTGATCCGCTCCAGCAGCAGCTGGGCCGCCTCGGTGCCGAGCTGGTAGTGCGGGAACCGGACGGTGGTCAGCGGCGGACGCAGCCGGTCGATGAACGGCATGTCGTTGAACCCCATCACCGATATATCGTCCGGGCATTGCAGGGCGGTCTCCTCCAGCGCGGCGTAGCAGCCCACCGCGAGCATGTCGTTCGCCGCGGCGATCGCGGTGAACTCCGCGCTCTCCTGGCCCTTGCCGTGGCGGGCGAGCAGCTCGCGGCAGCAGCGGCTGCCCTCCTCGACCGTGTACCGGTTGGCGTACACGATGAGATCAGCCTCGACCGTGAGTCCGTGCTGCGCCATGCCGTCGCGGTACCCGCGCAGCCTGCTCACGCCGGTGGAGGCCTCCTGCGGGCCGGCGATATGGGCGATGCGCGTGTGCCCCAGCCTGGCCAGGTGCGATACCGCCATCCTGGCCCCCTGCTCGTTGTCCACCGACACCGACGGGAAGCTGTAGTCCTGGGACAGCCGGTTCATCAGCACGACGGGCAGGTCCGCCGCCGCGGCCTCGGCCAGCATCCGGTCATGCACCGTCGCGGTGGCCAGCACGAATCCGTCCACGTGCCGTGCGCGCATCTGCTCGAAGAGCATCCGCTCCCGGTTGGCGTCCGCGTCGGTGTTACCGAGCAGCGCCACGTAGCCCGCCGCCGCGAGCTTGTCTTCGAGCCCGCGCACGATCGGCGGGAACAGCGGATTGTTCAGGTCCGGGATCAGGACTCCGACCGTGTGTGACCGCCTGGTCCGCAGGCTGCGGGCGACCGGATTAGGCCGGTATCCCAGCCTGGCGGCCGCCGCCGCCACCCGGCGCGCCGTGTCCTCGCTCACCAGGAGCCTGGTCTCAGGATTGAGCGCGCGCGAAGCCGTCGCCGGATGCACCCGGGCCGCCGCGGCCACATCCCGCAAGGTAGCGGGGCGGTCAGGCATGGCGGATCATGATCCCCCCTTCTGGAGAAGCCAAGCCTATCCTCTGAGCTGCCTGCATCGCAGCTCGCGGCTTGCGGTGGCGCGGCGGGAGTTACCGGGGCATGCCACAGCGAGGGAGCGTAGCCTGGCCGCGGACCTAGTGCTAGGGAGACTAACCATGCCATTGCACATCAAAGCGGACGCCGACGTCGAGCTTGACCTCAATCCGATGTGCGTGCGGGAGCAGAGCCACGAGGTGCCGCGCTTCCGGATTCCCGCGGCGGGAATGCTGCCCACGACCGCGCTGCAGGTGGTACGGGACGAACTCATCCTGGACGGCAACGCGCGGCTGAACCTGGCCACGTTCGTCACCACCTGGATGGAGCCCGAAGCCGAACGGCTGATGGCCGAGTGCTTCGACAAGAACATGATCGACAAGGACGAGTACCCGCAGACCGCGGAGCTGGAGCGGCGCTGCGTGAACATCCTCGCCAACCTGTGGCACGCGCCAGATGACGGCGACGCCCCCGGCTGTTCCACCACCGGTTCAAGCGAGGCGTGCATGCTCGGCGGGATGGCGATGCTGTGGCGGTGGCGGGCCCGGCGGCAGGCCGCGGGCCTCGACACCGCCAAGCCCAACCTGGTCATGGGCGCGAACGTGCAGGTGTGCTGGGAGAAGTTCTGCCGGTACTGGCAGGTCGAGCCGCGGCTGGTGCCGATGGAGCCAGGACGGCTCCACCTGCGCGGGCCGGAGGCGGCGGCGATGTGCGACCAGAACACGATCGGCGTGGTCGCCGTGCTCGGGTCGACGATGGACGGGTCGTACGAGCCGGTGGCCGAGATCTCCGCGGCGCTTGACGGGCTGGCCGCTTCCGGCGGGCCCGACGTGCCGGTGCACGTGGACGGCGCGTCCGGCGGATTCGTCGCGCCGTTCATCCAGCCGGACCTGGTCTGGGACTTCCGGGTGCCGCGGGTGGCGTCGGTCAACACCTCGGGGCACAAGTTCGGGCTGGTCTATCCGGGGGTCGGCTGGATCGTGTGGCGGGACTCCGCGTGCCTGCCCGAGGACCTGGTGTTCCGGGTCAACTACCTGGGCGGGGACATGCCCACGTTCGCGCTCAACTTCTCGCGGCCGGGCGCGCAGGTCGCGGCACAGTATTACAACTTCCTCCGGCTAGGCTTCGAAGGGTACCGGCAGGTGCAGCAGGCCTGCCAGGACGTGGCCGTGTACCTGTCCGGTGAGATTGCCAAGATGGGCCCGTTCGAGCTGCTGACCGACGGCACGGAGCTGCCGGTGTTCTCGTTCCGGATGCGGCCCGACGTGATCGGATACACCGTCTTCGACGTGTCCGAGCGGCTGCGCGGGCGGGGCTGGCAGGTGCCGGCCTACACCCTCCCCGAGAACATGACCGAGGTCGCGGTGATCCGGATCGTGGTCCGCAACGGGTTCAGCAAGAACCTGGCCGACCTGCTGCTCGAGGACATCCGGCGGCAGATCGCGCTGCTCGACGCGCACCCCCACCCGCACGTCCCGCTCGAGGCCGAGGGCACCCGCGAGAGTTTCGCGCACTAGGGCAGGTTCAGCCGGCCGGCGCGCAGGGCGGCGATGACCCCGCCGTCGATCAGCAGGTCGGTGCCGGTGATGAAGCCCGCATCGGGACCCAGCAGGAAGGCGGCGGCGGTAGCGATCTCGTCAACCGTGCCGATCCGGCCGACGGCGGAGGTGGCGATCGCCTGCTGGTAGTGCTCGGCGGCGCCGGGGCTGGCCATCTCCTCGCGGACCAGCGGGGTGAGGATGATGCCGGGGCTAAGCGAGTTCACGCGTGCCCCGCGGTCCCCCCAGGTGACCGCCGCGGCTTGGGCGCGGGCGTGGTTGGCCTGCTTGGAGATGGCAAAGGCGGCTCCGGAGTCCGGCACCGCCTGCTCGCTGAGTACCGGCAGGGCCAGCAGTTCGTCGGCGGGGGTCTGGCCGAGCAGGCGCGCTGTCTCCAGGTCCAGCGGGGGCGGCATATGGCCGGCCATGGAGGAGATGACCAGCCCCGCCCCGCCGGGCGCGATGACGTCTCCGAACTCCTCGAAGACCAGGGCCGTGCCGACCAGATTGACAGCGAGAATCGCCGCGGGCGGCGCCTGGATCACCCCGGCGGCGTTGACGACGTTGACCACGGGGCCAAGCTCGGCCGCGGCCCGCGCCAGGGCGTGCACCGCCTCACGGGAGGAAACATCGGCCTGCCGGGCGGAGACGGCATGGCCGACGGCCTCCATCGCCTCCCTGGCGGCGGCCAATGCGGACTCGCTATGGTCGGCGAGCAGGATGGTCCGGCCGGCCCCTTGCCGACGGGCGATAGCCTGACCGATCCCCCCGGCGCCAATGATCACGACGACATCGGAAGGCATGAGGCTCCTCCTTGAGCTGATCCGTCAACCGTTTCGCTGGAACGCTAATGGCGTCATCAGGTATCTGTCCAATGCATAGCTCGCACTGTAGTGATGCAAGATACTGATTACTTGTGGAACTCGATCACGTGGAGGCGTTTCTCGCCATCGCCCGCAGCGGCGGCTTCGCCAGGGGATCGGCCGCCCTGCACCTGTCCCAGCCCGCGACCAGCCGTCGCATCAAGCTGCTGGAGGCCGAACTCGGCGCGCCGTTGTTCGACCGGCTCGGCCGCGGCGTCAGCCTCACCGAAGCCGGCCGCGCCTTCCTGCCGCACGCCCAGTCGCTGCTCGCCTCGATGCGGGACGGGATCGACGCGGTCAACGCCGTGTGCGGCACCGGCCGCGGCACGGTCACCCTCGCCCTGGTCGGCACCCTGGCCAGCAGCGGCCTGACCACGCAGCTGAGCCGGCTCCGGCAGGCGCACCCGGGCCTGGACCTGCGGCTGCGGACCGCGCTCAGCACGCAGGTCAGCGCGCTGGTGCTGCGTGGCGACGCGACCCTCGGGCTGCGGTACGGCGCCGACCCCGACCCAGGTCTGGTGTCGGTCATCATCCACCACGAGCGGATGATCCCGGTGTGCCCGCCGGAGCACCCCCTGGCGGCCGGCGGGACCGATCTCGCCGCCGCGCTGGACGGGCAACGGTGGCTCGCCTTCCCGCCCCCGCCCGGCGCGCCCGCCGACCTGTACACGATGGCGCTCCAGCAGCTACTCGCCGCCCAGGGACTCGGGGCCGCCGAGATCTTGCCGATCGACAGCCTGACCGCGCAAAAGCGCATGGCCGAAGCCGGCTTCGGCCTGGCGATCCTCCCCGAGAGCAGCCTGGAGGAGGAACTGCGCACCGGAACCTTGTGCGCGATCGACGCGCCTGCCCTGACCACCTCGATCCCCGTGGCACTAATCCGCCGCCGCAACGCATTCCAGACCGGTGCGGCGCGGGCGCTCACCGCGGCCCTGACCGACTGGCCGCGGTCGCACCCGGAAGCCTAGCTTCGGGTTTACTCCCCAGCGCTGCGGGAACGCCTGTCCAGGTCCTGCGCCAACGTCAGCCACATCTGCGCGTAGTGCGGGGCGACTTGGGTCACTAGGTCGGCGCAGTGCGGCGGCACCGCGGCGACCATTGCCGAGCTCAGCGGACGGATCTTGCCGTCCTTGCCGATCCGCGCGTTCAGCTGCGGAACGGACTTGCTTGACCGGCGGACAGCGGCCACCATCCTTCGACCGTATCGCGGCCCCTCAGTTTCCTGGTTGAGTCTGACCGCTGTGGCCTCGCGGACCCTTTATAGACAACATGCTGTACAACGTCGCTGTACAACGTCGCTCCCCGCGCCATGGATCAGCTCGCTCTCACCGTGCTCCTGCGCCGCGACTTCGGTTCGAGAGAGCCCTGATAACGGCATACGGAGGCGGCCACGCTGCGCTTCGTCCTCTGGGGCCGTGGTGACTGCATCGGCGAGCACCCACGCAGCGATAGCGGTCATCGCGATGAGGCTTACACCGGGTATTCCTTGGGCTGGCTGGTGTAGGTGAGGCCAGCTGGGGTCGTCCAGGTGCGGCGTCCGTCGGGGAGCTGTTCTACTTTCCAGTCTCTGGCTTGCTTGATGTGGTGGTCGTGGCGGCAGTGGGTACCGCCGTTGCAGGCGCAGGTGGGGCCTTGG
>Ga0126381_100004203_pt1 | contig 15651 bp, 17 predicted proteins | sample PanSoiMetPlot_28_FD_96465 | JGI IMG/M metagenome (GOLD analysis project Ga0126381, IMG submission 96465) | Tropical forest soil microbial communities from Panama - MetaG Plot_28 | ecosystem: Environmental > Terrestrial > Soil > Tropical forest > Bulk soil | place: Panama | collected 2016-02-17 | reverse complement strand
TGCAGTGTCGAAGGATCTCTTGCCGAAGCTGGTAGGTGCGCAGGAAGCGCACGGGGCGCCGCCAGGCTATTATCTGGCGTTGGCGGCCGTGAGTTTCTGGCCGGGATCGCTCTTTGTCGTTCCCACGCTGTCTTGGGGTTGGCGGCAGCGTCGCGCTTCCGCCGAGCGCTTTCTTCTTGCTTGGCTCGTTCCGGCGTGGGTCTTTTTCGAGCTCGCGCCGACAAAGCTGCCGCATTATGTGCTCCCGCTTTATCCGGCGCTGGCGCTGCTCGCCGGCGGTGCGTTGACGGAGGGCTTTGCAAAGCGTCTGGCGTGCCGAGCGCGCGTCTTCGACGGAGCGATCAAGGTGCTTTGGGGCATGATCACGATCGCCCTCGCGGCTGCGCTGCTTGTGTTGCCGGGCCGGTTCGGCGGAGCGCTCTCGCCGCCGGTTGTCGCAGCAGCGCTGATAATGGTTGGCTCGGCTCTGCTGCTTCTCCTGCTTGACTGGCGGCCGGTGCACGCAGCCGGTCTGGCCGCCGCGCTCAGCGCCGCCTTCATACTGCCCGCCGCACTCGAGGTCGCACCCGGCCTCAATTCGCTATGGCTGAGCCGGTCGGCGGCGGCGCTGCTCGCTCGGCACCCGCCGGGTCCGGGTGAAGCGGTGCTTTCGGTTGGCTACAGCGAGCCGAGCCTCGTCTTTCTGCTCGGCACGGAAACCCGGCTCGTGACAGCGGCGCCGGCGAGCGATCAATTGGCCGGCGCCGGAATGGCGCTGGTCAATGACCGCTTCGACGCGGAGTTCCAAAAATCTTTGGCGAGCCATCGGCTAACCGTACGACCGCTCGACTGTGTCGAGGGACTCGATTACTCGTCGGGCGGCGGCAAGCTTCGGCTGCTTCTCTATCATTTGGAGCCGGGCTGATGGCGGCCGCGCGCGGATGCTTATACGGGCTCGGCGTTGGGCCCGGCGACCCGGAGCTGCTCACTTTGAAGGCGCTGCGGCTGCTGCGGGAAGTGCCAGTGATTGCTTATCCGGCGCCGGAGCGGGGCGCGAGCTTCGCCCGTTCGATCGTCGCTTCATGGATCGAAGCGCATCAGCGGGAGGTTGCGATCCGCTTTCCGATGCGACCGGGGCCGATCCCCGTCGCGATATATGATCACGCTGCCGGGGCGCTCGCCGGCGAATTGGATCGCGGATGTGACGTCGCGCTTCTCTGCCAAGGCGATCCGTTGTTCTACGGCAGCTTCATCAACATCTTCACCCGTCTCGTCGGACGGTATCGCATTGAGGTCGTTGCAGGCGTCTCCTCGCTGACCGCCTGCGCTGCCGCCGCGGCTCTCCCGCTCGTCTCGCATGATGAAGCCCTATCGGTGATCCCGGCGACGCTGGAGGCGGGGCAAATCGCCGCTCACCTCGCCCGGACCGACATCGCCGCCATTGTCAAGCTCGGCCGCCACATCGAGAAAGTACGCGGCGTGCTGAAGCGGCTCGATCTACTCGGCAGCGCAATCTATGTCGCGCACGCGACATTGCCGACCCAACGGGTCGCGCCACTAGCCTCGATAAACCCTGAGGATGCCGTCTATTTCTCGATGGCGCTCGTTCACGGCTCGGGTTCGACCGCCTGATAGCCACACCGCGACACTGTGATCCCCTCGATAAAGGATCCCATCGGTTAATTGACGAAGCCTCGCGGCCAAAATGGTCGCGCATGGGCAGCGATCTTCGCCCGCTGCAGACGGTCGCGCGCGACGGCGTGCGCTTCTAATGCTGCACGGTCCGCGGCCCCTACCGACCCCTGGGTCGGCGAAACGCATGCGGTCGGACAGCGCGTAATCCCTCTTATGCGGATGAATTCGGCAATCTCCTCTTCGCTGTCGGTCCGATGCATGTTCCGCCCCACTCTTGCTTCGCCGGTAAGGCCTGCGATCTTTATGTAACGAATTGTATCTCGATTATGTCTGATTTAGAACATGGTTAACAGCGGCAAAGGGTCGCGCCCTCCATGACGAAACTATGCAGCAGTCAGCCAAATCAGGCCGCAGGGCGCTATATTCCATGAGATGGACGAAATTGAATGTGTCGTCGTCGGGGCGGGCGTAATCGGACTGGCGGTGGCTCGCGCACTCGCGCTGACCGGCTTTAGCGTGCTCGTCCTAGAGCGCGCTTACACGATCGGGTTCGAGACCTCTTCGCGCAACAGCGAAGTCATTCATGGCGGGCTCTACTATCCAATCGGCAGCTTGAAAGCCCGCACCTGTATCGCCGGGCGCCAACGCCTCTACGCTTATTGCAAGGAGCACGGCGTCCCGCACGCGCGGGTCGGCAAACTGATAGTCGCAACGAGCGAAGCCGAGATTTCGGGTCTCGAAAAGATCGCCGCCACCGCCCGCGGCAACGGCGTCGAGGATTTGGAATGGCTCAATCAAGCTCAGGCCCAGCGGCTCGAACCGGCGCTGCGCTGCATCGCAGCCTTGTTGTCGCCGTCGACGGGGATCATCGACAGCCATGCGCTGATGCTGGCTTACCAAGGCGAGGCCGAGGCCGCGGGGGCGATCGTGGTGCTACGCACACCGGTGCTCTCCGGCGTCGCTCTGAATGACCGCTTCGAGCTTAACGTCGGCGGCGATGACCCGACGACGATCCGCTGTCAGTTCTTGGTTAATGCCGCCGGCCTCTATGCCCCGGCCCTGGCGCATGCGCTCGAAGGAATGCCGCCCGAGACGATCCCGCCAGCCTATTTCTGCCGCGGCGTCTATTTCACGCTTAGCGGTCGCGCGCCGTTCCGGCGGCTTATCTATCCAGTGCCGGTCGCGGGCGGGCTTGGCGTACACATCACCTTGGATCTGGCGGGGCAAGCGCGGTTCGGCCCGGATGTGGAATGGATCCCCTCGATCGACTATTCGGTCGACCCGGCGCGCGGCGAGGTATTCTATGCTGCCGTCAGGACCTATTGGCCAGACCTGCGGGATGGCTCGCTCGAGCCGGGTTATGCTGGAATTCGGCCTAAGATCAGCGGATCGGGCGAGCCCGCCGCCGACTTTGTCGTCCAGGGTCCCGAGACGCATGGTGTACCGGGCCTGGTGAACTTATACGGGATCGAGTCCCCAGGGCTTACGGCATCCCTGCCGCTGGCCGACGAGGTCGTGCGGAAACTCTGTGTGCAAGAGGACTAACTTCGGAAACGTTTTCTCGGCAAAGGAATTCTTAGGCTAGCTGCGCTCCTGTGGCAGGCTGCCGCAGATGGCTTAGTCTTATTCCGAAAGTGGCATCGACGACTGCCGGACGAGGCGAACAGTAGACCACCACCGCGTCGCGCAGGGCCACGCGCCACACGGACAAGACTTCAAGCGGAGAGTTTCCATGCTGATCGGCGTCCCCAAGGAGGTGAAGACCCACGAGTACCGTGTTGGCCTCACCCCCGGCAGTGCGCGGGAGCTGATGCATCATGGCCATCGAGTGCTGGTCGAACAGGGCGCGGGAGCCGAGATCGGATTTGACGACACATCCTACGCGGCCGCTGGTGCCAGCATCGCGGCAAGTGCCGAGGAAATGTTTGCGGGCGCCGAATTGATCGTCAAGGTCAAGGAGCCGCAACCGCAGGAAGTATCATTGCTGCGCGAAGGACAGGTTCTGTTTACCTATCTGCATCTCGCTGCGAACAAGGCCTTGGCCGATGGATTAGTCCGGTCTGGTATTGTTGCGATCGCCTACGAAACGGTCACGGACGCCCGCGGCGGGCTGCCCCTTCTCGCCCCGATGAGCGAGGTGGCCGGGCGGATGGCGGTCCAGGTCGGGGCCCATTGTCTCGAGAAGGAGCAAGGCGGCATTGGCGTCCTGCTCGGCGGGGTGCCTGGTGTCCCCGCGGCAAAGGTGGTCATCCTCGGAGGCGGTGTCTCCGGCACCAACGCCGCGCGCATGGCGATGGGCATGGAGGCTTACGTCACCGTTATCGATCGCTCGCTGCCGCGGCTGTATGAGCTCGACCTGCAGTTCGGGGCACAGCTTCACACGCTGTTCTCCACCATGGAAAATATCGAGCGCGAGGTCATCGCCGCCGATCTCGTCATCGGTGCCGTGCTGATACCGGGCGCGGCCGCTCCGAAGCTCGTCAGCCGCGAACTCGTCCGAGCGATGAAACCGGGAACGGTGGTGGTCGACATTTCGATCGATCAGGGCGGCTGTTTCGAGACGAGCCGGCCAACGACGCACGCCGCGCCGACATACGTCGAGGAAGGGGTCGTACATTACTGCGTGACCAACATGCCGGGAGCCGTCGCGCGCACTTCGACAGTCGCGCTCAACAATGCAACCCTTCCCTTTGTGCTTGCGATCGCGAGTGGCGGCGCTCCGCAGGCCCTCTCCGACGACCCGCACTTGCGCAACGGGCTCAATATTTGCCAGGGAAGGATCACACACCCGGCGGTTGCCCGCGATCTCGGCCTGCCGTTTACACCGCCCGCGCAAATATTCAGCGAAGGATAGCACCGGGGTGCCGATAAAGCCGAAAGTTTCAGCTACTCGGCTATGGATCGGGAGCAGGACACTCCCTATTTCAGACCAAACAGGCTGGAGAAGGGGAAGATGGCGCTCCTTCCGATGACCGCACTGGCGCGTCTGCAATTCGACGCGGGTGCCGGCCCCGAGCTCGCGCCCGCAAGTGAAATCGACGATGCGGCTATTGCGGCCATCACCGACCTCTACCGTCAAGTTCTCCCGCCGGGGGGCGCCATTCTCGATCTGATGTCGGGCTGGGTGAGCCATCTGCCTCCAGAAATCGCTTACTCGCGGGTTGTCGGAGTCGGCCTCGACGCACGCGAGCTGGCTGAAAATCCATTTCTCGATGATTGGCGCGTGCAGGATTTGAACCAGAACCCCGCCTTGCCCTTTGCTACCGGCGAGTTCGACGGTGCGGCCATCTGCGTCTCGATTCAACATCTCACCCGCCCTTGCGAGGTCATCCGTGAAGCCGGACGGGTACTGAAACGGGGAGCACCGTTGATCGTGACCTTTTCACAGCGTTGCGTCCCGACACCTGCCATCGGGTGTTGGTGCCTTCTCGATGATGCCGGTCATCTCTGCCTGATTGCGCAGCATTTCGTGCAGGCGGGTAATTGGACCGACATCCGATGCCTCGACCGGACGCCGCCTGGCGGCGGAGACCCGCTTTACGCAGTGATCGGGCGCAGTCTTGGCCCGATGGCGGCGGCCGATGATTAGGTGTCGTAAGCGACCATCGAAGTAAATGGCACGTCGATGCGTCTGCGACCGTTCAAGAAGCTCAGCTCGATGATGCATGCTGCGGCGCTGACGATCCCGCCGCGCTGTCGTACGAGGTTGATGGCAGCCTGCATTGTTCCTCCGGTCGCCAGCAAATCGTCGAGCACGACGACGCGCTGACCGACGGTGATCGCATCCTCTTGGATTTCGATCGTGTCGGTTCCGTACTCGAGATCATAGGTGAAACGCACAGTCGGGCCCGGCAGCTTGCCTTTCTTGCGGACCATTGCGAAACCTCGGCCAAGCTCATAGGCCAGTGGCGCAGCAACGAGAAAGCCCCGAGATTCGATGCCAACCAGAAGATCGGGCTGGTGCGGCCGAAGCGCGGCCGCCAGGCACTGGACTGTCTTATGCCAAGCGTCAGGATGGGCGAGCAGCGTTGAAATATCGTAGAAGAGGATGCCCGGCGTGGGGAAATCAGGTATCGATCGGATATGCTGCTTGAGGTCCATTGCCTTTGTCCTCGACGATTGGGAAGTTGCGAGCGAAGGGTTCTTTTGCCGCGGCATAACCATTTTTCCTGTGGTTGAAAAGGGCCCACCAGGCGGCAGATAAACTCACTCCAGCCCCTTGAATTCGATGGCGTCCGTCGCCGCTACTCTCGTTGAAGTCAAGCCCGGATCGTTTGTCTTTGCCGCCGCTGGTGAATGGTTGGTAACGACAGCCGCGGAACTCGATCGGCGGCTGCGTGCCTTGCAGATGCCCTGCGAGAAGCGAGTTACCCTCGATCTAGCAGGGATCGAACGCCTCGACAGCGCCGGCGCCTGGCTGCTTCTGCGAACCGAACATGACTTGGCGGTGCGCGGCAATGCTGTCGAGATCGGCAACTTGCGTTCAAATTTCGCACCGCTGCTCGAGCAAGTGCGTGCCGGAGGGATGGTGGTACCCGCTCGCCACCCGCGGCCGGCGCACCATACGATCGTCGGGTTTCTTGCGAGGATCGGGGAAATCACGCTCGGGCTCATCGCTCGCGCCTACAGCATTCTGGCCTTCTTCGGCGCCGTGTGCGAAAGCGCGGGGGCCCTGCTGCTCCGGCCGCGCCGGATCAGGATCACCGCGCTGGTCGCGCAGATGGAGCAGACGGGGGTCAATGCGGTGCCGATCGTCGGCCTGCTGTCGTTTCTGATCGGGGTCGTCATCGCCTATCAGGGCGCCGATCAGCTGCGCCGCTTCGGCGCCGAGATCTATACGGTCAATTTATTGGGGGTCGGCATCCTGCGCGAGCTCGGGGTGCTGATGGCGGCGATCATCATTGCGGGCCGTTCAGGGAGCGCCTTTACCGCCCAGATCGGCACGATGCAGGTCAACGAAGAAATCGATGCGCTGCGCACGATCGGCCTCGATCCCCTCGAGGTGCTGGTGCTGCCGCGGGTCTTCGGGCTCGTGCTGACGCTGCCCATGCTCGCCCTTTGGGCCGACTTGGTCGGGCTTTTCGGCGGATGTCTGATGTCGTGGGCTTCGCTCGGCATCGCTCCGCCGCAATTTCTGCAGCAACTGCAGGCGTCGCTCTACCCGTGGACCTTCTGGATCGGCTTGATCAAAGCCCCCGCCTTCGCCTTCATTATCGCGCTGATCGGCTGTTACGAGGGCTTTCAGGTGGCGCGCAGCGCCGAGAGTGTCGGCCGTCTCACGACCCTTTCGGTTGTCGAGTCGATCTTTCTGGTCATCGTGGCCGATGCCGGGTTTTCGATCTTCTTTTCCATCCTGCAGATTTGATGATGCCGAACAACTCCGCAGAACCCATCATTCGTGTGCGGGGCCTCGTTAATCGGTTTGGCGCCGAGACGGTTCACGACGGTGTCGATCTCGATGTGCAGCGCGGCGAAATTATTGGGGTCGTCGGTGGCTCGGGGTCCGGAAAATCGGTTCTGTTGCGCACGATCGTCGGGCTCAACCGGCCGGTAGAAGGCAAGGTCGAGGTGTTTGGGCGCGACGTTCTGCGGATGACCGAACGTCAGCGGCGACAGCTCGAAAACCGTTGGGGCGTCCTGTTTCAGGACGGCGCGCTGTTCAGCTCGCTGACCGTCGCGCAAAACATCGAGGTGCCGATCAAGGAATACTACGACATGCCGCTGCGCTTGATGGACGAGATCTCGGCGGTCAAGGTCAATATGGTCGGGCTGCCTGAGGATGCGGGGGCGAAATATCCCTTCCAGCTCTCGGGAGGCATGCGCAAACGGGCCGGCTTGGCGCGCGCCCTGGCGCTCGATCCGGAAATCGTGTTTCTCGACGAACCTACCTCGGGGCTCGATCCGATAGCCGCCGGCGCCTTCGACGAGTTGATCCGGGACCTGAAAGCCAGCCTTGGTCTCACCGTATTTCTGGTAACCCATGATCTCGACAGCCTATTCGCCACCTGTGATCGCGTTGCCGTTCTGGTGGATAAGAAGGTTCGCGTCGGCACACTGGACCAACTCCTCACGGACAACCATCCTTGGATACAGTCATATTTTCACGGCCCCCGCGGCCGGGCAGCGCAACACTCGGAAGTCGGCGTTTTTGCAAGTCGGAAAACAAGAAGCGCTACAGCGATGTAAGTCGGCTGATCCAATCGGAGCAAATAGATGGAAACGAGAGCTCATTATGTCGCCGTTGGCGCGTTTGTCCTTGCAATTATCGTACTTGGCTTTATAGCGGTCGTGTCGCTTGGACGCGTTGAATTCGCGCAAAACCTGAAGCGCTATTACATATTCTTTAAAGGATCGGTGACTGGGCTCGGTAATGGCTCGCTGGTCCAATACAATGGCATCACTGTCGGCCGCGTCGTCGATGTCCGAATCGATCCGGACGATCTTGAAAAGATCCAGGTCACGGTCGAGATCGACACTAATCTCGTCAAGATAAAGACCGATGCGCGGGCGTTCGTCGACACCGCTCTTCTGAGCGGCGTCGCCACCATCCAGATTCGCGGCGGCACCCGCGAGGCGGCCGATCTCGTGCCCGAACCCGGCCATCGCTATCCGGTTATCGCCGCCGGGAGCTCGGTCTTTCAGCGGGTGACCGAAGCGGGGCCCCAGCTGCTGGACCGTTTGATGGTCGCTGTTGACAACCTCGACGAGCTGTTGAGCGAGAGAAACCGCAAGGCGATTTCCGACAGCCTCCAGAATGTTCGTGAGGTCACCGACGCCTTTGTCGCGCCGAGCAAAGAGGTAGGCGAGCTGGTCACCAATGCGAACAGAACCGTCCTCGAGATGACGACGCTGCTTGACCATATCGATCAGAGCTATTCCAGCAAGGGCGGGTTGAAAGACGAGGCTTCACAAGCGCTCAATGATTTCGATAAGCTCGCAAAGAGCCTCATCGATACGAACCGGCAGCTGCAGCAGGCACTGCAGGAAAACCGCCCGGGGCTCCGTGAGTTCACACAGGGCACGTTAAATCAGGTCAGCAATCTCGTGAGCGACATGCAGCGCTTCATCGCTGGGTTGAGCCGATTCGTATCCTCCGTCGAGCGCGATCCGGCACGGATGCTGTTCGGGGAGCGACGGGAGGGATACCGGCCGCAATGAGGTGGCCGGCAGGTCGTCTATCGCGCCGATTTTTCCCGAGCGTGGTCCTCCTCGTTCTGGCAGGCTGCTCCGGTCTGTTCGGCGGAGGCGCCCCCGCCCATCTCTATCGGATCACCCCCAAAAGCACCTACCCGCCGAATCTGCCGCACCGCTCGGTGCAGCTCCTCATTGATCTGCCGCTGGCGCCAGCGGGGCTTGACACCTCGCGGATCGCATTGACCCGCTCCGCGATTTCGATCGACTATTTCGCCGATTCCGAATGGACGGATCGCGTACCGCTGCTCGTGCAGACCGCGCTTCTCGAATCGTTCGAGAACAGCAGGGCGATCAACGCGATCGATCGAGAATCGGCCAGCCTGCGCGCAGACTTCATCCTCAACCCCGAAATCCGCCATTTCGAAGCGGTGTACGATTCGCCGAATGGGGCGCCCGAAGCATGGGTGTCGATCAACCTTCGCCTCATCAATCCAGTCGGCCGCGACGTTGTCGCACAAGCTTCGTTCGAGCACCGCCAGCGCGCTTCCGCTAACGAAATGCCGGCGATCATTTGGGCCTTCGATGAGGCGCTCGGCGAGGTGATGCAAAAGATCGTCGTTTGGACGGTCAGCAATCCCGCTTTGTCGGTTAGGCGGCGTTAGCTATCTTGAACTCGTTTTGTTCCTGTGAGGTGGTTTCTTGACGCGGTGGCGTGAAGACGGGGCCTTGCGCGTGAGCCGCGACGAAATCGAACGCATGGCCGCAGCCGCTATGGCGATTCGCGACTGCCGGCGGGAACTCGCGGTACGCAATGGCAATCTGCTGGGTGAGCTGATTGCAGGGTCGGCGCCTATCTCCGAATGGCGGCATTACCCCGAAGGAGAGGTATACGATCCTAACAGCCATTCGCAGTATTTTTTTCACGCGCATCCCGAGAGAGGCTCGCCACCCGCGACGGAGCAGGGCCATTTCCATACCTTTTTGCGTGCCGAGGGCATACCAGCCGGGGTAACACCGCTCCTCCTTCCCGAGCTGGCGGTCGCAAATGCTCCGACGGTGCCGCCCCAAGCAGCACCGCTCAAGCGCGGGGCACGGGACGAAGTGAGCCATCTGATCGCGATTGCCATCGATTTTCGCGGTGAACCCGTTCGACTGTTCACGACGAACCGGTGGGTCACAGGGGAAACCTGGTACAGGGCCGATGACGTTGTCCGGATGTTGGACCGCTTCGCGATCACGGAGCCGGGGCCTTCCCGGCTGCTGAACCGCTGGATCAGCGCCGTGGTCCAGCTCTATCGCCCGCAAATTGCAGCGCTGTTGCGGGCTCGCGACCAGACCGTGATGAGCTGGCGTCGGCGCCGCCGGACACAGGTTTTCGAAGACCCTCGGCTTGAGATTACGTCCAGCCACGATATAGATCTCGACACCCAGCTCGCTTTCTTGGATCAACTCCGTTTCGGCCCCTCCGAAGACGCCCTCGGTCGCGCCGTCGCCCTTCCATCAATGGCCGAAGGCTGGGATGAAGGTGTCTCGGGCTGAGGTTTCTGCAGTCGCGGTCACCGGGCCTCGGGTGTTACCGATGGCTGGCGTGGCGGGAGAACGTTGATCCTCAGACATTCATTGAGCTTGGCGTCGCGTTTGGCGTTCGACTCGGCGTTATACTCGGGATAGGCGGTCTGAGCCTGCTTGGCGCAGGCGTCCATGATCTTCCAATTCGTCAAGACCGATTGCCCAGGCTGCGTCGCCTGCACAGCAGCGGCGGACACGGCGAGCGCCCCCAACAGCGATAAAGCGAACAACTTCATCGGACCCTCCTTGCGCTCTGCTTCAGCAAATGAGTGCAGCTCCTCATTCCGAAATCACACCCGCCTTCGGCTGAGGGCGCTGTTGCGCATAATAGAATTCTGGGGCTCCATAGACAGCGGGTCCGATCGGAGGAATCACGATGCTCAAAATTTGGGGGCGAGCCACCTCGTCGAACGTGCAAAAGGTGCTCTGGTGCTGCGCCGAACTCGGGATCGAGTACGAGCGCGTCGACCTCGGAGGGCCGTTCGGAGGCAACCAAGACCCCGAATACCTCGCAATGAATCCGAACGGCTTAGTGCCTACAGTCAAGGACGGTGATCTCGTATTGTGGGAATCGAACACGATCTGCCGCTATCTCTGCACCGTCCGCAACGGCGAGAGGCTGTACCCGAAGAGTCCCGGAGCGCGGACGCATGTCGAACGCTGGATGGATTGGCAACTCTCCAGCATCGGACCGCCGATGGGCGCATTGCTGTTTGGCCTGATCCGCACTCGGCCTGAGCAGCGCGATCAGGCCGCCATTGAATCCGCCCGGCGCCGGGCGCTCGCCGCGTGGACGATAGCTGATGAAGCCCTCGAAAACAGTCCATACCTGGCAGGCGAGGACTTGACCCTTGCCGAGATTACGCTGGGAACCTTGGTCTATCGCTGGCACGCATTCTCGATCGAGCGGCCGTTGCTAAAAAACCTCAGGGCCTGGTACGTGCGTATGCGGGAACGTCCTGCTTTTCAGAAGCATATCGAAATTCCGATCACGTAATAGTGAGCCTATCTCAGGTGCGTTGCTTTGCCGTCGCCGGAATATAGTCTTCTCGGACTGGAGTTGGGTGCTCCATGCGCCACGGTCACAGGGAGGACGAATGAGATCATTTCCGAAACGCCCCGTACTCGCAGCGGCACTGGCGTTATCCTTGATCGGCATCGGCGGGGCAGCGGTAGCGCAGGACAAAGACAAGGTCATTGCCGAACGACAAAATCTGATGAAGGAGCAAGGTCGACAATGGGTCGTCGTCAGGAACTATGTAGAGGGTAAAGCTGACCAGGCAGCAGCGTTATCTGCCGTCGAGTCGTTGACCAAATCCATCCCGACGGTGCCGAATTATTTTCCGCCGGGAACGGAGGGGCCGAGTCCCGACGGCAAATGGGCGGCGAAACCCGAGATTTGGAGCGAACACGACAAATTCCTGGCGGCCGTTAAGAAGGTCGGTGATCAGGTTGCCGTGCTTGACGCGGCGCTTCGTGGCAGTGACAAAGCCAAGGTCGAGGCAGCATTCAAGGATCTCAACATCTGCAGCGCGTGTCACGAGACGTTCCGCGCAAAATTGCAGTAAGGGTTTTCGCCGCTGCCGCCATGCTGCTGACGGCGTCTGCTGGCGCCGCCGATCCGGACTTGATCGCTCGCGGCGCCTATCTCGCCGCCGCTGCCGATTGTGCCGACTGCCACACTGATCGCGTGCATGGCGGCCCGCTCTATGCCGGCGGCCGGGCACTCGCGACGCCGTTCGGCACATTTTACAGCCCCAACATCACGCCCGATCCGGAAACCGGGATCGGCCGCTGGAGCGAGGCTCAATTCCTGCGGGCATTGCGCGAAGGCGTAAGGCCTGATGGTTCAAACTATTTCCCGGTATTTCCCTATCCGAGCTTTACCAAAATCACCGATGACGACGTGCGGGCGATCAAAGCATATCTCTTTGCCCAGCCGGCGGTAAGGCAATCCAACCGTGCGCACGATGTGGCCTTCCCGTTCTCGTGGCGCTTCTTGCAAAGCGGGTGGAAGCTGCTCTTTTTCAGTCCGGGCCCATTCCGGCCGAACCCAGCGCGCGGCGAGGCTTATAATCGCGGCGCCTATCTCGTCACCGCGCTTGCCCATTGCGGCGACTGCCACACGCCGCGCAACTGGTTCGGCGCCACCGAGCCGTCGCGCTTTCTTGCCGGGACCTCCCACGGCCCGGACGGCAAGGCGGTACCCAACATCACCCCCGATGCGGACACTGGCATCGGCAATTGGAGCGAGCAAGATATCGTTACTCTTCTGAAGGACGGGCAGACGCCCGATTTCGATTTTGTCGGCGGCGCTATGGCCGAAATTGTCCGCAACACCTCTCGACTCGATGATGCCGACCGGCACGCAATCGCTGTTTACCTCAAGGCCCTTCCTCCCATTCGATCGGAGAAGACGGGGCGATGACAGCGGCTTTCGCCCCTGGACGCGCAGACGAGACCTCCTATGATGGCGGATTAGAGCCTGGGTAGGGAGCAAGTCTTGGCCCGAGAGCGACCGGATGAGAGCTTGGCCCGTTTCAAACGGATCGCTTTGGTGTTGTCGGGCGGCAGCGCGTTAGGCGCTTATCAGGCGGGCGCCTATGCTGCCCTTGAGAAGTGCAGCGTCCGGCCGAACTGGATCGCCGGGACGGCGATCGGTGCGATAAATGCCGCGATCATCGCGGGAAATCTGCCGCATGAACGCGTCCCGCGCCTGCGCCAATTCTGGCGAGAATTGTCCGGGCGGGCGGCGTTGCGACGCTCGCGCGGCCCCACACGATGGGCGAGATCGGCGCTCAGGCGGCTGCTGGTGGGCGGGTCGCGTTCAACGACCATACCTTTCATCGGCCAGGAGCCGGTCCTCTCGGCCGTCGAACTACAGGTTTTGCTTTGTACAAACGTCGATTTCGAGCGGATCAATTCGGGTGCTGTTCGGGTCGTCTTTGGAGCGATGAACCTGACCACCGGTGCCGAAACCTTCTTCGATAATGACCGGCATGTACTTGGCCCCGATCACGTGTTGGCCGGCAGGCCATTGCCGGGTTTGCCGCCGGTGACGATAGACCGGCAGCTCTTCGGTGGCAGTGCTTTGCCCGTTTCCGCACTGGACGATGCCCGTCCGGCCGATACGCTGTGCGTTGTGATCGACGGTTACGATCCGGTTCCCGCCGCCAATGGCGGGATCAGCCGGACGGGGAGGGAAATCGCCGCAATTCGGCGCACATATGATCTGCGGCGCCGAATCGCCGTGCTCGGTGAGCGGCTCCCAGCGGCCCTGCGAGGCGAACTCGACATACGCCGCTGTCTCTCCGAGGCGAGCGATGCGACAATGACGATCCTGCACCTCGTACATGAAGGCAATCCCACCAACCTCGCCGCCAAACTGGCTGATTTTTCGTCTGCCGCCGTTACGCGGCGATGGCGGGCAGGAGAAGGCGACGTCGAAGCCAGCCTGGCGCATCCGCGCTGGCTAGCTCCGCCACCGCGGCTCTCTGGCGTCGTGCTACACGAGATGCGCGGCGGCGTCGCGGCTCCGCCACGCTGAACAGATCAGACTGCGTTCTCCAGAGCGAAGGCACCCTGCGAGAGATGCTGGTTTTTCGCAGGATGGCGGCGCGCGTATCAGGCGTCGTCCAGCGACTGCTGACATTGCATCTCATTAACCAAGAAACGGAAGATTAGACAAGGCCTTTACCCAGGGGTTTAAGTGGTGGCGAGGGTTGTCGCGCGCGCCTTGCCTAAGCCTTTGTCAATATAAATATATCATTGAAATGGAAGAAGTTTTGGGGTGGGATGAAATCGCCTTTCGATGGATCGAGGCGGGCGCCGTTTCGACCTACGGGAGGCTCGCGAACCCGAGGGCGCGCGCAAACGAGGATATATGCTTTACGATACCTACCAGGTACACAGCGACGTACTCGCCCCGATCCGACTGGCGGCCGAGTTTTTCCGCGGCGTGCTCACCCAACCATGGCCTTTGATCAAAGACGCCCCCCTCGTCAGGGGCGCGGCGGCAGCAATGGAGCTGCTGTCCAACGCCGGGATGTCGCACGACCGGCCGGATTTCGGCATTAGATCCGTAAAGATCGACCGTAAGGACGTCTCCGTCACCGAGGAGGTCGTCGCGAGCCATCCCTTTTGCGAGCTGCTGCATTTCCGCAAGGATGGGACGCAAGACGACCCGACCGTCCTGGTCGTCGCCCCGCTTTCGGGGCATTTCTCCACGCTATTGCGCGGTACCGTCCAGACTCTGCTGCCGGAGCACAATGTTTACCTCACCGATTGGCAGAACTCGCGCAATGTGTCGCTCCTCCATGGCCGGTTCGATCTCGACGATTTTGTCGATTTGGTGATCCGGTTTATCCGCCTATTGGGGCCGGCCATCCATGTCATCGCGGTCTGCCAGCCTTCGGTGCCGGTCCTGGCGGCCGTTTCGTTGATGGCGGCGGCCGGCGACCCCTGCCAGCCAGCATCGATGGTGCTGATGGGCGGTCCAATCGACCCGCGCGCGAACCCGACCGAGGTTACCCGTTTTGCGATGGCCCATTCGCTCGAATGGTTCGACCGCACCGTCATAACGACGGTACCGGCGCGTTATCCTGGCGCGTTTCGCCGGGTCTACCCGGGCTTTCTGCAGCTCGCCGGGTTCCTCAGCATGAACCTCGACCGGCACGTCTCGGCGCACTGGTCGATGTTCCACAATCTCGTCAAAGGCGACGGCGACAGCGCGGCGGCGACGCGCGCCTTCTACAAAGAATACAGCTCGGTCATGGATCTGCCGGCCGACTTCTATCTCCAGACCATCAAACGCGTCTTCCACAACCACGACCTGCCGCAAGGCCGCTTTCGCGTGCGCTGCAACCTTGTCGAGCCGGCTGCCGTCGAACGCACCGCCTTGATGACGGTCGAAGGCGAGAGGGACGATATCTGCGCGGTCGGCCAGACGGTCGCCGCGCATGCGCTCTGCGCCGGCATCCCTCCGGCAAAAAAGGCGCACCACCTGCAGCTCAAAGTCGGCCATTTTGGGGTGTTCCACGGTCGCCGGTGGCAGACCGAGACCTATCCCCGGGTCAGGGAGTTCATCCGCGCGCAAGGGTAGAGCCGCGACCTCGACGTCTGGGCGCTCTCTATGACAGAAGACGAGCGGATCTGCCTTGAGCTACCAATGGCTTCGTGGCCTCCTTGTCGAAGGACACAAAGGCCTCCGCCCCGGGCCAACTTCCTTCATGGGAAATGACGCCATCGGCGAAGTCACCGCCGGTACCGAGCATGGCCAACCCAGCTTCCACTGCCGGCCGGTTCACGAGGACATTTGCGCTGTTCGTCAAGCGT
>Ga0126381_100004202_pt1 | contig 15652 bp, 12 predicted proteins | sample PanSoiMetPlot_28_FD_96465 | JGI IMG/M metagenome (GOLD analysis project Ga0126381, IMG submission 96465) | Tropical forest soil microbial communities from Panama - MetaG Plot_28 | ecosystem: Environmental > Terrestrial > Soil > Tropical forest > Bulk soil | place: Panama | collected 2016-02-17 | reverse complement strand
TGCTCGATGGGTGGTGGCGGGAAGGCTACAACGGCAACAACGGCTGGGCTATCGCCGCTGAGATCGACGATGGAACCGCCGAATTTCAGAACGAAGTGGACGCCAGCAGTCTTTACCAGTTGCTCGAGAACCAGGTCATCCCGCTCTATTACGCGAAGCCGGACGGCAAACTTCCTCTCGCCTGGCTGCAATTAATGCGTGAATCAATTCGCAGCGTTACGCCAGTCTTCAACACGCAACGAATGGTGAAGGAATACACCGAACGCCTTTACGTTCCTGCCGCGAAATCGCACGAAAACTTTTCTCTCGATAGCTGTGGTTCGGCCACGCAGCTTAGCCAATGGAAAACCCAGATACGCAAAGATTGGCCGCAAGTGCGAATTTCCGATGTGCAAATCAGCAACAAAGACCGACAAAATATTTTGGTCGGTGAATCGCTGCAAATCAGCGCGCGCGTACATCTCGGCGCAGTCGATCCGCAGCATGTGCGTGTGGAAGCGTACCATGGCGAAGTCGACAACGGCGACATCCGCAATCCCACGGCCACTGTCCTGAATCAAAGCAGCCAGCCCGATGGAGACGGCAATTACATTTACGAGGGATCAGTCCCCGCTGCGGAAAGCGGCACCTACGGCTTCAGCGTCCGCGTCGTGCCCACGCATCCAAATTTGATGCAAACGCACGAACTGCGCCTCATCACCTGGTCGTAAAAAAGCTCCCCATTTCTCTGCGCGGAGATTTTGCGTACTCATCACGCGACCGCTTACACTTACTTATCGCGAGGTAAATTGGCGCCACACCACTCAGTCAGAACTGCACCGAGATTCCGCCATGCAATCGATAATCGGGCACAACTTGCAGCGCGGTATTATCGACCGAGACCGGAAGATCGACAGCAAGCTCGGCACTCCACCGTCCGCGCGAGGCAACCAAACGCGGCCCGAGAAAAATGGAAGTGATCCCGGTATCCTCGGCCTTTTTTCCGCGGAAACGATCGACGTCCTTGTATTCGCCCGACACAAGAAGTTGCACCCCGAAAATGATGTCCTGTTTCCGAACCACGAAATAACCGGGTCCGCCGCTCCACACCAGATCGTTGGCGAAGTGATATTGATGCGTGCCGTCCCCACGTAAGGTGAATTGAACGTTTGCTTCAAAGAAAGCATTCTTGTAGCGAAGCGACGTTTGCTCTCCAAAGATCCCGTCATACGATCCCGTGCCCAGCGTCAGATCGTGCCCGTGTATGCCGCTCTCGGGAGCGCCGGGGATTTCGACCTCGTGGAATTCTTCTTCCAGCCGGCTGCTGTCACCTGTCGGAAATTTGATCCCGGTGAGAAGAATTGCGGAGACTGCAAATTCCGGTTCGTGCTCGACAGCTATCGGATTTTTACCCTGGAACTCGAAGCTTCTTCGCGCCGGCGTCGCGTAATGAAAAAGAACGGTTTTCAACAGAAGGGAGACATCGCCCAGGCCCGACACTGTGCCTCGATCGATTTCAAAGCCTTCCGGCCTTTTAAATTCGCGATAGATCAACGGCACGTTGAGCTGCAATGCGAATCGGCTGTTGATCTGATAACCCGCAACGAGCTGCGTGATCGAACTGTTGAGGTACTGGCCGGTCGGATTTGCAACTTCGCGTCCATCAATCTGAACAGTCGCAAACCGGGTGAACTGCTCGCCGACAGCCGCGTACCATCCTGTCGTCCACGACGGGAAGAGCGGGGATTGCATCTGTGGCATCGCGTTAAGTTGCGGCGCGTAGCAACCACACAAATCGCAGGCGCGGTTCGTCGCTGCGCCGCCACAGACAAAAACTAGTAATAAAAGCGTACGTAAAATTTTCATCCCGGTCCTCAAAAATGAGAACATCCGCGCGATCGCGACTTGCTGGGCCAGTTCCCAGTTTCCGCAAATGACACGGTGCTGCGATCCGTGCACCCGCACGACGCAGCAGAGTTAATACGAGCTATGCCGCTGCTCGCGGCGGCGGAAGGGGCGGAGAATATCCGATCTCGGCGACGGAAAAATCGTGCGACGCGTACTCGAACAGGTTGAAAGGCGACATCAACGTGATTGTGCGCTTAACGCAAATGATGTCGATCTTGGGCACAGGCGATTGCATATCTGATTTCTTTTCCGACGCTTTGCCCTTGCCGACGATGTGACAAAGCGAACATGGATGCGCGCCATCGAAAGTCGACGCAATGGCCCGACAAAAAGAGACGTGCTTTGAGTTCTCGATCAGCATGCCGGTCCAGGCAACGGACTGCAGCGCCAGCCAATGCAAACCAATCGCGCAGCAAAGCGCGCTGATTGTCGCCATGCGCCCAACGCAACGAAACACCTCGTGAGGCTAGCGGGCCGAGTCATTTGAGTCAATGATCACGGTTTCTGCGGCACAAAAGCGCCGTCGCCTTCGTCCAGATAAATTGTCGAACCGGCTCGCGAGATTTTCAGTGTTTGCCGCCAGTTTCCCGACCGACAGCTTTTGGTCGCCTCGACCGTTTTGGTTTCCACGGCCGGCGCTGGAGTCTTGTCTTTGAGCATCGCTTCCGACAAAACTCTGCCATCCATTTTGTGCGGCGAAGTGATGCCAAGGATGCGCAGAATCGTCGGCGCGAGATCGACATTGCCGGTGGGCAAATCATCCGTGTAACCACGGCGAAAATCGGGGCCGGCTGCAATCAGGGTGTTATGCATGTCGAACCGGCTGAGAGTGGCGTGTGTCCCCTGCCCTGCTCCACGTTGCCAATCCGCGTCGATCATACCCGGGACGCCAAACCGATTTTTCGAATCGTTCCACCGGAACGCCATCACAACGTCCGGTAAACGGTTGGGCTCTGGCCCCTTGAGTTTCGCCTGTTCGAGAGCAAACGTTCCTTCCATTGGTTCCTTCGTGAAAATGACGCCGGCAAAATCCGTTTGTTGCAAAAATTCAACGAGCCGGCGCGTTACTTCACGGTCACGATCCTGAACATAAAAAAGAACGCTGCCGCCGTTTCCGACGAGCATTATATCTCCAGGGTTCGCTTGATCTTTAAATTCCGTTTTCGCCGCGAAACCGGCATCAGTTAAAATTTTCCGCAAATCAATTGATCGCTGAATGGTAGAGAAACCGTGGTCGGAAACGACAAACACATCTGTCCTTGCGCGCGCGTCTTTTTGTTCCAGCGCAGAGAGTAGCCCAGAGAGATTTTGATCGGCGGATTTGATCGCCGCGACCGCCTCCGGCGCTCCCGGGGCGGATCCGTGCTGAGTGAGATCCGGCTCCCCTAACCAAAGAATCGAAAACGCCGGCACCTCATCTTTCCAGAGAAAGTCTGTCAACGCTTTTGTGGTCCAAAAATCCTGGTTTAAATGTGCAGATGGAAACGGGCCGAGCGCGGCGGTAATTGGGCCAAGAATCTGAGACGGGATCGCTTTGCCTGCGAAAAGGGTGCGCCCTGTGGCATCGGCATCGTGCCGATCGGGCGCGGGCTTGGAAGGCCATGCCACGCCAGCATGTCGATCCAAGAGGAGGCCGACAGTTTTTGCGCTGGCGATCGCAGTGCTTCCGCCGGTTCGTTGCACAAGCTCAGGGATTGTGGGCGCGGAAATGTATTTTCCACCTGAAAGTTGATCGCCCTTTTCTACCACGGCTGGAATCTCTACATCGACGGAATGCTTCCGGTCGATTTCGGGGCGATAATCATGATTTGCAATTAAACTGCTGTGACCTGGATAAACGCCCGTTACCATTGCCGTTCCGTTTACGTTGGTCGCGCTGGGATAAACCGCATGGTGATTACGAAACGTGGTTCCTTCGTTCGCGAGCTTCCAAAGCACCGGCGTATTTGACTGGCTAACAAAATCCGGACGCATTCCGTCCCAGACCACAACCACCACATGCCGTTCGGATTTGGCTGACTCCGCTGCGGCCGCATCGTTTAAACCAAGGGCATAAACGATCCAAGCGAGCGATAAAATGATTCGCACCATTTGTGGATAATAGAACAAGGAGCGGCGGTCTCCAGTCCGCCGTTTCGGCCAAACGCGTTTAAAGGCCGCCGCTTCTTGTGAAGCCTCTCCAAGCGTGCGAGTGAACGCTGTGGGGACGATTTGGGCCGCTGTTTATCTTTTCGGTATCACCTCCGTACTCGCCGCTCCGCTGATTCCCACCGACCCGGGCACAGCCTGGCGATACAACATGACGGAAGAACTTGGAAAAGGTTTGAGCATTCCCAAGGTAACACCAGATGCAGACGGAAAAATTCGCGCACAGGTAATATATCGCATCGATGGTACAGAAGACGTAGATGGGAAAGACCTCCTGAAATTTGAGATGCACCGTGCCGGCGCGGTCACGAACACTGATCTTCTCACAGTGAACGACAACGGGATTATTTGTTCGGCGCGGATCAATCTCGATGGCGATTTTGTTAAGTTCGATCCTCCGCAGCCGATAATCGCCACGCCCCTCAAACGCGGCGCAGGCTGGAATTTCGACGGCCAGGCCGGCGACTTTAAAGTGCATCAACACTACGCCGTCACCGGCGAAGAAGATGTCGATGTACCGGCTGGGAAGTTTCACGCATTCCATATTCACGGGGACCAAACTTCCCCCAGCGCGATGGTAATTGATCGCTGGTTTGCCGTTGGCATTGGCATAGTCAAGGACGTAACCACCATGCGCGCTACAGATGGCGATCTGCTCCAGCGCATTTCGCTTGCCTTGCTGGAACGACCTAAAATCATGGAGCGGCCCCAAGTGAAGTCGGACGTCGCGCCAAAAAAAGTTTCCGCGAGCGTTGCAAAAGATCGCTTCGGAAAAGCTGCCGCAACACTTTCCTCCGACACACCTCGACTATGTGCGCGATGGCAAGGGCACGGCCTGCGGCAAGGAGCCAAGGTAAGGGCCGAGTGGATCGCAGAAAACATCGGGGAGGATTTTCCTCAAGATTACAAAATCGACGAAGCTTCCACCACTGCCGAGAGTCCCACCGCTCATGGGGTATTCACGTTAACACGGCCGGAAGAGGGTTGGGCTCCGGGAGATTATCGCGTGGAGTTTTACGTGGACGACATCCTGATAGAAACGGTGAAGCTGAAAATTGTCGAGTAAGCAGTGGCTGCTCGACGCCGTCATAGTTTTCCTGAATCCAAAGCGAAGCATCGCCGCATCTTAACAACAGGAAGCATTTTTATATGAAGAAACTCAGTGTCGTATTCTTTGGTGTATGCGCTCTTCTCGCCGTTGGCTGCCGATGGATGGGAATTCGAGGCAACGGTCACATCATCACCGACCAGCGCACTATTGAAGATTTTTCGGAGATTTACAGCAGGGGCGCGCTCGACGTCGAATGGCGAGCTGGCTCGCCCGCGCTCAGCATCACGACAGACGAAAATCTTCTTCCTGAAATCGAGACCCGGACGGTCGGTAATCGCCTTGAGCTACGTATTAGGGAGCAGCTTCGTCCCACGCATCGAATCAAGGTGGTCGCTTCCAGCACACAGCGCACCGGCGCAAAGCTCAGCGGCGCAGGTGATTTAACCGTGCCGGGACTCGCCGGAGGGAAATTCGCTGTCCAATCATCCGGCGCAGCCGACATAACGCTCGACGGTACGGTGGACGAACTGCTCGCCGATACGAGCGGCGCCAGCGATTTAAAGGCGCGTGCGTTGCAGGCGCGCGTCGTGCAAATCGCCATCACAGGAGCGGGCAGTGCGCTGGTCAACGCAGCCGATACACTGCGCGTGTCGATCACCGGTGCGGGTGATGTAACTTACTTCGGCAATCCGAAAACAGCGGAGAAACACATCACCGGAGCCGGTTCGATCCGACAAAGAGTAAAATAGGTTTTTGCTGTAGCTGTAGTGGTCTGCCTGATGCGGCATTCTAACAACGAATGATTTGATCCACGATCCGCGGTAATGCAATCGCGGCCGGTTCGCGCACGAGTTGCGTAGCATGTTGTGAAAGCGGCGTTGCCTCAGGGTTCACCTCCCAAAGCTCGCCATTCGCACCGCGAGCGCGCAACGCCCAATCAATGATGTAGCCAAACGTCGCCGTGGTCCCAACGACGATGACGCAATCGCAAGGACCGGCCTCCAGAAAATTCTCTATGCCCTCGATCTCGTTCCAAGCGAGTTGTTCTCCAAACCAAACAACACCCGGTCGCATCAACGCGTTGCACTCCGGACACCGTGGAAGATCGACACTTTCGTTCTCAGGCTCATGCTTGCTTGCCACGTCGTAAGTCCCCGCGGCGACTGAAGGCGGGTCCTCATAGTCCTGCCGACTAAAATCGCAACGCGAGCATCGCGTCACAAAAATGTTCCCGTGAATCTGTACCATCTTGTGTGGAGACAAGCCTGCGCGTGCGTGAAGGTCGTCCACGTTCTGTGTGACCAGCAGAAACTCGTCTGCATATTTGGCCAATTTCGAAATCGCTGCATGCGCGGCGTTTGGTCGCGCGTTGCAAATACGCTGCCGACGCTCGCGATACCAATCCCAAACCAGTTTCGGATCGCGCGCGAACGCTTCCGGGGTAGCCAGCTTCGCCGGATCGAAGTTCCGCCAGTGGCCGCCCTTGCCGCGAAATGTAGGGATTCCACTTTCAGCCGAAACGCCCGCGCCTGTTAGAACCAGAACACGCACATTGCAAGAATACTAAGAAGCGCCAATTTCCAAATCGCTGTTCCCCGGAATGTTAGTTCGGTTTGGGCAGTTGATGTTGCTACTTTAATCTCGGCTTGCCAGACTCGCTCTATGAATGAGAGCACAAACGAGATTGCATCCGGCGCTGTGCGCGAGATTGAACCAGAGCTGAGGGAGCTGTTTTCAAAGGTGGTAGAGCGAGCTCCAAACGAAGCAGTAAAGATGCTGGAACCGTATCCGGATGAGTTTGTGGTCCGGATGCTGGAATTGCTAAATCCCGCGCTGGCACTGCGTATCCTGGAACGCTTCGATCCCTCGCGACGGCAGACGATCATGGCGACGGCTTCCGTTGAAGACACCCAGCAATGGATGCGTAACCAGACTTACCCCGAACGTACCATCGGACGATTGATGCAGCCGCCATTGGCCGTTTTCCGGCCGCAGACAACGGTCGCTGAAGCAACCGAACAAATTCGAAGGCTGGCGAGCAAAGCCATCATCACCTATGGCTTTATCACAGACGAGCAAGAGAAACTCCTCGGAGTAGTTGTTATGCGCGACATGCTGCTGGCGCACAGCGGTCAACGCCTGGAAGAGATCATGCTTGGCAATCCGTTCTATCTCACCCCGGAAATGTCTCTGACCGAAGCGATGAGAGCGGTGCTGGTGCGGCATTATCCTGTTTATCCCGTGTGCGAAAAAACCGGGCGCCTGATTGGCCTGCTGCGCGGGCAAATGCTTTTTGAAGCAGAGGCGATCGAGTTGAGCGCGCAACCGGGAGAAATGGTGGGTGTAGAAAGAGAAGAGCGGCTCACCACGCCTTGGGTCCGAAGTTTGAAGTTCCGGCACCCGTGGCTGCAGGTGAATTTATTCTGCGGACTGCTCGCCGCGGTAGTAGTCGGATTTTTCCAGGAGACGATCGACCGCGTCATTGCGCTGGCTGTGTTTCTGCCCGTCCTCATCGGCCAGGCAGCAAATACCGGAGTGCAGGCCCTGGCGGTATGCCTGCGCGGGATGACGCTGGGCGATCTGAGATCTGGCAGAGAACGCATCCTCCTGGTCAAGGAAATGCTGTTGGGAACATTTAATGGAGCCTTGACCGGCGTGACCGGAGGAATCGCGATGTTCGTTTTTGCTACCATGCTGAAGAGCCCGTTGGCTCTCATGCTTGGCATTGTTGTGTTCCTGGCTATCACCATCAGTTGTTGCTTTAGCGGTGTGGCCGGCGCGATGGTCCCATTGGCTCTCAAAAAATTCGGAGCCGATCCGGCAACGGCCTCCAGCATCGTAGTGACGACCTTTACCGATGTTGGCTGCCTGGCTGTTTTTCTGGGACTCGCCAGATTGCTGACGTGAAGTATTCTTCTAGTCCGTTTCCTCACCGTTCAGAATCCACGCTGCGTGCATCATCGCGACGTGGGTGAAAGCCTGTGGAAAATTTCCGAGCTGCCGTCTGGCGACTGGGTCGTATTCCTCGGAAAAGAGACCGAGGTCGTTTTGCAAGCCGAGCAAGCGCTCGAATAATTGTCTGGCTTCTTCTTCGCGACCGATGAGATGAAGACAAGCGGCCAGCCAAAACGAGCACGGTAGGAAAACGCCTTCGCGCCCTGGCAAACCGTCAACGTTTTCCTCGGCCGGCCGATAGCGCAAAACAAAGCCGTCCTGCATCAATTCGCGCTCGATCGCCGCGATCGTTCCGCGCATGCGCTCGTCTGTGGCCGGCAGAAAGCCGAACAGCGGCAAGGTCAGCAAACTCGCATCGAGCGCGTCCGATCCATAAAATTGAGTAAAGGCCTTCTTGTTGATGTTATAACCGCGCTCGCAAACTTCGGCGTGGATCTGGGCGCGAATTTTTCGCCAGCGCTCGATATGTTCAGGTTTCGAATGCCTGCAGGATTCGGCCAGCTTGATCGCGCGATCGAAAGCGACCCAGGCCAGCACTTTCGATTGCGTGAAATGCTTGCGGCCGCCGCGCACTTCCCAGATTCCATCGTCCGGCTTGTGCCAGTTCGACTCGAGAAATTCGATTAGCTCCACTTGTGAGCGCCACTCAGGCTCGCTTGTTTTTAGTCCGTTGAGCTCGGCCTGATACATGGCATAAAGAACGTCGCCGTAAACATCGAGCTGGAACTGCGTGGAAGCGGCGTTGCCAACGCGCACCGGCCGTGAGTTTTCATAACCAGACAACCACGGAATTTCAATTTCATCGAGCCGACGTTCGCCATGCACACCGTACATGATCTGCGTTTGTGCGGCGCTGCCGGCGATTGCGCGCAGCAACCATTCCCGCCACGCTCGCGCTTCATCGCGATAGCCGACCCACATCATTGCATGCAAGGTGAAGCTCGCGTCTCGCAACCAGCAAAAGCGATAGTCCCAATTGCGCACTCCGCCGATTTCTTCCGGCAACGAAGTCGTGGCTGCGGCAACAAGTCCCCCCGTCGGCGCGTAGGTGAGACCTTTGAGCGTGATCACCGAGCGCAAGACCGCATCCTTCCACCGGCCCCGCCAACGAAAATGTTTTGTCCACTCGCCCCAATACTTTTCTGTGTCGCGCAAAGCGTGGTCCGGCGTGATCGCCGCCGGAGGCGGTTTATGCGATTCAAACCACGTGAGCACAAACGGAACGCGCTCTCCCTCTCTTACCCTGAAATTCGCGACCGTAGTAAAATCCTCACCGCGCGTCTCAACCGGTGTTCGCAGAATCAGGCCATCTGGTCCGGCGACGATCTCGAGTCCGCCCTGCCGTTTCCGTACCCATGGAACGGTGCGACCGTAATCAAACCGAACGATCAGTTCCATCTCCATCGCGACTTCGCCCCGAATTCCTTCCACGATGCGAACAATGTCGGGATTTTCACCGCGCGGCGGCATAAAATCGATCAAACGCACCGCGCCGGTCTTCGTTTCGATCTCTGTTTCCAAAATAAGAGCGTTGCCACGATACCGGCGGGTCGTTTTGTCGACTTTTTCTTTGGGAAAAAATCGCCAGTGGCCATTCTTCTTCTCGCCGAGCAGCGAAGCAAAACACGCGCCCGAGTCGAACCGCGGAAAGCAGAGCCAATCGATACATCCGTCGCGGCTGACGAGCGCCCCGGTATGGGTGTCACTTAAGAAACCATAGTCCTCTATCTGTGTTGTCGCCTTTGCCATCGCCGAACCAATAGAGAACTTTTGCTCAACCAATCAAATCCTCTGCCGGCAGGTTGATTCCCCATTCTGGCCGCATTTTACGTAATGAAATGACTGCCTAAGTTTGCGACATGCGCAAAGTCCTGAAGTCAGATAAACGGCCGTTCGAAATCAAACCCCAGGGAGAATCGGTCTGGATTTGCATGTGCGGCCTTTCCAAAAACCAACCGTTCTGCGACGGTTCGCACAAGACCACCAGGGACGAAGAAGACGGCAAGACCTACGAATACGACGCGGAAGGGCATCGACGCGAAATTTGAAGATCGACATCCATCAGATCGGCGCTATACTGGCGGGTAATGAGCGCTGACGTGTTTAACTCGACTAACGTCACAAATCGAAGGTGCCTTGCCTTCGCGTGGGCGCTCGTAGTCTGGCGATAAAAAGCGACCGTTTCTCAACGGGACGCTGATTTCTCTTTCTCCTCGCAGGAGAAATCCAGCCTTCGCGTCGATGAAACGACCCAAAACACTTTAACCTATATGTTGATTGTGATGAAACCCAGTGCCACCGCGCACGAGATCGATGCGGTGGTTGACATTATACGGACGATCGGTCTGCGCGCGCATCCGATGCCCGGTGCCACGCGCACTGCCATCGGCATCACTGGTAACGAAGGTCCCGTCGATGGCAGGCGTTTCGAGAACTTGCCGGGCGTCGCGGAAGTCATCCGTGTGACCAAACCGTACAAACTGATCACGCTTGATCTGCGTCCCGAGAAAACCGTCGTCCGTGTCGGCGACGCCACTATCGGCGGCAACGAGCTCGCGATCATCGCGGGACCGTGCGCCATTGAAAGCCGGGAGCAGGCGTTTGCCGTGGCCGACGCCGTGCAACGCAGCGGAGCGCGTTTCTTTCGCGGCGGCGTGTGGAAGCCTCGAACTTCGCCTTACACGTTTCAAGGTCTGGGCGATAAGGCGTGGGAAATCACCACAGAGATCCGTGAAACCTTCGGGCTGAAGATTGTCACGGAAGCAGTTGATGAGTCACACGTCGATCTTATCGAAAAGCACGGCGACGTAATTCAAATCGGCGCGCGCAACATGCAAAACTTCTCGCTCCTGAAGCGGGCCGGTCGATCGAAGCTTCCCGTGCTCTTGAAGCGCGGAATGGCGGCAACGCTCGAGGAATGGTTGCTTGCAGCCGAATACATCATGGCTGAAGGCAACTACAACGTCATCCTGTGCGAGCGAGGTGTGCGCACGTTCGCGCAGCACACACGCAATACACTCGACCTCGCGTCGGTCCCAGCGATCCGTCGCATTTCGCATCTGCCGGTAATCGTAGATCCTTCCCATGGCACCGGCACTGCGTACATGGTTACGCCCCTGGCCCGTGCCGGCGTAGCAGTAGGCGCGGACGGCCTCATGATCGAAGTCCACGATCACCCGGAGCTCGCTCTTTCCGATAGCGCGCAGGCACTAACGCCCGCTGAGTACGCGCAGCTCATCGAGGAAGTTCATGCGATTCGAGATTTAATGGCTCTGGATAATGAGGAGCGCGCGAACCCAAATTAGGAAACCCGATGGTCCTCCTAATCGATAATTACGATTCATTCACCTACAACCTCGCCCAGTATTTCGGCGAGCTCGGATGCGAGCTTCTTGTTAAGCGCAACGATGAAATCTCGCTCACTGAAATCGCGGCGTTAGCGCCAACGCGTATCTGCATTTCACCCGGGCCATGCACGCCGCGCGAGGCAGGCATCAGCAAGGAAGTCGTCTTGCGCTTTGGCTCACATATTCCCATTCTCGGCGTCTGCCTCGGACATCAATGCATCGCAGAAGCGTACGGCGGCAATGTGGTCCGCGCCGCTCGTCTCATGCACGGCAAGTCGTCCAAAATCAGCCACAACGGAAGCGCGCTTTTCTCGGATTTGCCAAACCCATTTGAAGCGGGTCGATACCATTCGCTCGTTGTAGAGCGAAACTCGGTTCCTCCGTGTCTCGAAATCACGGCTGAGAGCGACGACGGCGAAATCATGGCGTTGCGTCATCGCGAATTTCAGGTGCAGGGAGTGCAATTCCACCCCGAATCGGTCCTCACCCGCGATGGTAAAAAGATCCTCGCCAGCTTTCTCTCGCATTGAATGAAAACCCTGATCACTCCAACGCTGAATAAATTCTCGCAGCTGGCGAAACAGGGCAACGTCATTCCTGTTTTCGCCGAATTCATCGCTGACGGTGAAACGCCGGTGTCAGCATTCAGCAAACTTAATCACAACGGTTACAGCTTCCTTTTCGAATCGACCGAGAAAAACGATGTGTCGGGCCGGTTCTCATTCATCGGGATCGAACCACGGACAGTCATTCAAAGCTACGGGCGTCAAATCCGGATCATCGAAAAAGGCGGCAAGCGGCGGTTCGAAACGACCACCGATCCTCTCGATGAGGTCCGCAAATTGATGGCGCGCTACCAATTTGTGTCGCGCCCGGAGCTGCCGCGGTTCGCGGGCGGCGCTGTCGGTTTTCTCGGATACGAAGCGATCCGGTTCTTCGAACCAACAGTTCCCGTACCGCGTGAAGACGATCTGCATTTACCCGAGCTGCTTTTCATGCTCACGGGTAGCGTCCTCATTTTCGATCATCGGCTGCGCAGCTTGAAAATCGTGGTCAATGCATTCCTCGATGACGGGCCGGTGGAGCAGGTTTACGCGCAAGCCCTCGAATCGGTCGATACGATCATCCAACAACTCGTAGAACCCATCGATCTTCCGCTTGTTCCGATTGTAGAAGGCGAAACGCAGCCCGCTCGCAGCAATTTCCGGCGCGAAGAATTTGAACGCGCAGTCGAGCGAGCAAAGGAATACATTCGCGCCGGCGACATCTTCCAGGTCGTCCTGTCGCAGCGATTTGAATCCGATTTCAACAGTGGGCCGCTCGATTTTTATCGATGCCTCCGTTTCATCAATCCTTCGCCGTACATGTTTTGCCTCAAATTCGGCGATGACTTTTCGCTCGTTGGCAGTTCGCCGGAATTGCACGTCCGTCTCGTTGGCGACACCATCGAGATTCGACCGATTGCCGGCACACGCGCGCGCGGGAGCACTCCGGGACAGGATGAAGTCAATGCCGCCGAACTGCTCGCCGATCCGAAGGAGCGCGCCGAACACATCATGCTTGTCGATCTTGCGCGGAACGATGTCGGCCGCGTGGCGGAGTTCGGGTCGGTCCAGGTAACCGAGACGATGGGAATCGAGCGCTACAGCCATGTCATGCACATCGTTTCCAACGTGGCCGGCCGCTCACGCAATGGTTGCACTGCGTTCGACGTCGTCAGAGCGACATTCCCTGCCGGCACCGTCTCCGGCACTCCAAAAATCCGCGCCATGCAAATCATCAGCGAGCTCGAAAAGACCCGGCGAGGCTGTTACGCAGGCGCGGTCGGTTACTTCGGATTTGACGGCAACATCGATTCCTGCATCGCGCTACGCTGCGCCGTGTTGAAAAGCGGAAAGGCCTACTTTCAGGCGGGCGCGGGCATCGTCGCCGATTCCAATCCGCGCCTGGAGTACGAGGAAACCGTTAGTAAGGCGCGGGCCATGGCAAAGGCGCTGGCAATGGCGACGCAAATGAAATCGTCATGACTTCTCGAAAAACGAAGCCAAAGCAGACCAGGGAGAAGTCCGCCCGGCCGGTCTGGCTGCTGCCGACGCCACCGCGAACAGATGAGATCGCTCGGCAGGCACGCGACATCGGCAATGTCGAGCTTCGCCAAATGACGTTGCGCTTCATGCGCGGCGAAAATCTTACGCGAACCGAGGCAGCGAATTTTCTGAACACGCTGCTCGATCCAGCCGCCACAGACGCGCAGGTGGCGGCAGCACTGGCTGTTTTAGCTGTCAAAGGCGAAACAGTCGAGGAACTCGCAGGCATGGCCGACGCCGTGCGGAATCACGCCATTCCAGTGCGCTCGCATCACGAACGTTTTGTCGATACCGCAGGAACCGGCTCGAGCGCAGCGAAAACTTTCAACGTCTCGACAGCAGCGGCTTTTGTCATCGCCGGCGCGGATGTGCCCATAGCAAAACATGGCTCGCGCGCGGCGACATCACATTCCGGAAGTGCGGATGTGCTCGAATCACTTGGGGTCAACACGGCTGCCCCACCCACAATAGTCGAACGTTGTCTGAACGAGCATGGAATCTGTTTCATGTTTGCGCCGTTGTTTCACGGAGCAACTGCTCGCGTTGCACACGTGCGGCGCGAACTCGGTGTCCACACGACATTCAACTTGCTCGGCCCATTGACGAATCCCGCGCGCGCACCCTTTCAAATCCTCGGTGTCTGGCACCGTTCCTTGCTTGAGCGGGTGGCGTCGGTCCTTGTTCTTCTCGGGGCGCAACGAGCATGGATCGTGCATGGCGCCGACGGTCTTGACGAGATAACAATTACGGACAAGACCTTTGTTGCCGCCTGTTCGCCGACGGGCAACGTGGAGACATTTACCGTTTCGCCTGACGACTTTGGACTGAAACGGCAGAGCCTCGATGGATTGCGTGGAGCCGGACCGGGGGAAAACGCACAACTCATCCGCGCGATCTTACACGGTGAAATGGCGAAGCAGACAGCTGCGGCCCGCGATCTCGTCATCATAAACGCCGCCGCGGCGATTCACGTGGCTGGATTCGCGCGCGATCTTTGTGAGGCGGCTGCTCTTGCGCGCGAAAGCATCGACAGCGGACGCGCGGCGTCAAAGCTGGACGCGCTCGTCCGCGAGACCAATCGAGACCGATGAGCAGAAATTTTCTCTCCGAAATTCTCGCGCAAAAGCGCAAGGAGTTAGCGCGACGTAAAAACGATCCTTCCGCGAGGCGTTTGCGCGAGAGCGCGGTCGAGATTCGAAAAAAGGCTGTGCCGCATCGGCTACTGCACGCGTTAAAATCGGAATCACCGCGACTAAAAATCATCGCTGAATTCAAGCGCAAATCGCCGTCTGCTGGAATTATTCGTGGCGATCATTCACCCGGCGAAGTTGCCCGTCTTTACGAGCGCGGCGGCGCGTGCGCGATTTCCGTCCTCACCGATGAAGAATATTTCGGCGGTTCGATTGCCGATCTTCGTACGGTTCGTTCCACAACGAATCTGCCGATTCTGCGCAAAGATTTCATTGTTGATCCGATCCAGATTTATGAAGCGGCCATAGCCGGAGCCGACGCAGTGTTGTTAATCGCCGGAGCACTCAATGACGATTCTTTAGGTCAATTGCGTGAACTCGCAGAGGACCAGCTCGGGCTCGACGCGCTTGTTGAAGTGCACAGATCCGACGAGTTGCGCCGGGCACTGAAAGCGGGCGCCATGATCATCGGGGTTAACAATCGCGATCTCACGACATTTCATGTTTCGCTGGAAACCAGCGAGCAGCTCGCCCTGGAAGCGCCACGCGACAAAATCATGATTAGTGAAAGCGGGTTGCATACTGGGGAAGCATTACACCGTCTCCGCGCACTCGGTTTTCGGGGTTTTCTTATGGGCGAAGCATTGATGCGTGCGGCTGATCCAGAAAAGGCGCTGCGCGATCTCATGGCGGCGGTCGAAGGTCACCAACAGGTGCAAATTAAAATCTGCGGCATCACCAACATGAGAGATGCCATGGCCTGCGTCGAGTTGGGCGCACAAATGATCGGGCTTAATTTTTATCCGCGAAGCCCGCGCTATATTGAACCCAAGCTTGCCCGGCAAATCGTCGAGGCGATACCGTGGAACGTTCATGCAGTTGGTGTTTTCGTTAATGCAAATGCCGAGGATGTTCGCTACGCTGCAAACATCGCCGGAGTCCGATGCGTTCAACTGCACGGGGATTCTTTACCTGAAACCGCGCGCG
>Ga0126381_100004200_pt1 | contig 15652 bp, 16 predicted proteins | sample PanSoiMetPlot_28_FD_96465 | JGI IMG/M metagenome (GOLD analysis project Ga0126381, IMG submission 96465) | Tropical forest soil microbial communities from Panama - MetaG Plot_28 | ecosystem: Environmental > Terrestrial > Soil > Tropical forest > Bulk soil | place: Panama | collected 2016-02-17 | reverse complement strand
CGCTGGCGCATGCCGAGCGAGTAGGCCCGGACCGGGCGGCGGTCGATGCCGGCCAGGCCCACCTGCTCGAGGGCGTCATCGACACGGCGGCGCCGGGTCCGCCGCGACCCGTGCGGGGTACTCCGCCCGGCCGCGTCCAGCAGTCGCAGGTTGGCCCGCCCGGACAGGTGCGGGTATGCCGCGGGTTCCTCGATCAGCGCCCCGATCTGCGGCAGGACACGTCCCACGTGCCGCGGCACCTGCTCCCCGAGCACGGAAATCGACCCGCTGGTGGCGTACACCAGGCCGAGCATCATGCGGACCAGGGTGGTCTTGCCCGAGCCGTTCGGGCCGAGCAGGCCGTAGCGGTCCCCCTCGCGGACGTCCAGATCGACCGAATGCACCGCCTGCACGGTGCCGAACCGCTTGCTGAGCCCCTGGGTGACGATCATCGCAGCGTGCTCGTCAGCGTCGCCGCCGCCTGAAGCAGCACGGCATCGCTCACCGTGCCGGCGATCAGGACGGTGTCGGTGGACCGGTCGGACTGGGCGATGACGGCGTTGACCAGCGAGGCGCTGATCAGGACGCCGGTGCCGTCAGGAAAGGTGTACGGCGTGCCGCCGTCCGACCTGGCGCCGTCCAGCAGGCCGGAACCGGTGCCGCCGCGCAGGGTGAACACGGCGAACGTCGCCAGCCCGCCGCCGTACAGCCCGACCGTGGAGAAGCCTGGCGGCGCCGGTATCCGCTGCCGTCCGGCCAGCGTTGCTGGCAGCGCCTCCGGCTCCAGGTTCTTCAGCGCGCCGGACAGATTGCTGGCGCTGGTGACGGTGAACCCGGTGCCTGGGCCGCCACGCACCGGCGGGGTGAGCACGCCCGCGTCCGCCTGCCACGGGCCGACCTGGAAGAACTGGCTCTGCAGGGCGGGCGTGCGCGCGCCTCGCCCGTAGACCTCGACCATCAGCGGGAGTCCGGTCGCGGGCGCGGCCCAGATGTCGATGTGCTCGATGGTGGAGGCGGGATCGCCGGGCGTCACCCGCAGCCCGGCCGCGCTCTGCCCGGCCACCCGGAGCGGTGGCAGCAGGCTGTACCTGGCGTCGCGGCCGGCCTCCGACAGGACCCGTGCCGCCAGCGCGGTCGGCACCAGATCGGCCGCCCGCGGCAGCCGGACCCCGGGTGATTGATCAAAGCGCGATCGGTCAAAGGAGGGGAGCACCTCGGTGGTCAGCTGGGCGCCGGAGTTCCACAAGAACTCGCGGCGGCCGAACTGGTAGGTGTCCCGCTCGCCGGCGTCCGACAGCACGTCCACCCGCCACACCTGCGGCGCCGCCTGCCACACGCGCATCTTCGTCACCCCGTCCAGCAGGGACGTCACGCTGCTCAGCCCGGATAGCGGCGGCAGCCCGAACGTCGCGTTGCTCTCGGCGTAGCCGGAGTATGACATGCCCTCCGACCCCAGGATGCGGGAGCGCAGCTGCACGGCGGTGAGCGGCGGCACGTTGACCGGGAGCGCGCTGGCTATCACCGGCAGCGCGCACAAGATTGCCACGCCGGCGGCCACCATAGCCCACCGGCGCCCGGTCTGCGCCGCGACCACACCCACTCGATTAGCCTACGAGACGGGCCCGAGCTGGACATCATGCAATGTTCCGGTAAATGCCACCCCTGGCTCTCGTCAACCGACTAGGCCAGGTCTACCATCGGAAGCGTCTGCATTAGGAAATGCGGAAACTCACCAGCCGGAGTCTGTTATGACGCTTGTTTCCGGTGTACGGCGTGTTGTCGTCGGTGTCGATGGGTCCGCCGAATCCGTGGCCGCCCTCATGTGGGCGTGCCGCGAGGCGAACCTGCGCGAAGCTGATGTACATGCCGTGCTCGCTGTGGAGGCAGCCTGCCACCGTGTGGCGACCTATGCTGCCCCGCGCACGGCCGAAACCCAGACAAGCTGGGGTGCGGCCAGAGATGTGCTCCGGCGAGCGGTGAGCCACGCGGCAAGCCGGTATCCGGACATTAGCGTGCGTGCCGAGGTCGCGGAAGGCCTGGCGGCGCGCGTCCTGCTCGACCGGGCGACTGGCGCGGACATGCTGGTCCTTGGCCGGACCGTCCACGACCCCGAGCACCACCGTGGCGCCGGGCCGGTGCTGCGCGCCTGCCTGCGGTCCGCCGCGTGCCCGGTGGTGGTCATCGGTCTGGCCGAGGCCATGGCCCATTCCGACGACCACGTGCCGGACTCCTGGGACCGGGTGCTGGAGCAGGCCGGAAGGTAAATGCTCCGGATCAGCATCCGGGTCAAACCCGGCGCCTCGCGCGCCGGGGTCGGTGGTGCGCGCGGTGATGCCTTGCTGGTCGCGGTCAGCCCGCGGGCGGTCGACGGCCAGGCGACCGAGGCGGCGCTGCGGGCGGTGGCGTCCGCCTTCGGCGTGCGCCGGGCCGACGTGGCGCTGGTCGCTGGCCGGGTCAGCCGGGACAAAGTCGTGGAAATCACCGGTCCCGAGCCGGAGCTCACGCGCCGCCTCGAGGCTCTGCTGGGCCGCCCGTAACCGGGCGCTGACGACCGGGATGAGAGAATCGTCCTCATGTCATCCCAGGTAGAGCTCTCCCCGGCGGTCCAGCGGGCGCTCAGCGACGGGGCGCCGGTGGTGGCGCTTGAATCGACCATCATCACGCACGGCCTGCCCCGTCCCGGCAACCTCGACGCCGCACGCGAGTTCGAGTCGATCCTGGCGGCGCAGGGCGTGACCCCGGCCACGATCGCACTGGTTGACGGCGTGCCGAAGGCCGGCCTGTCCCCGGCCGAACTGGAGCGCGTCGCCACCGACGAGTCCGTGGTGAAGGTGAGCAGCCGTGACATCGGCATCGCGATGGCACGGAAAGTGACCGGCGGCACCACGGTCGCGGCCACGTCCGTACTGGCCGCGAAGGCCGGCATCCGGGTGTTCGCGACCGGCGGCCTCGGCGGGGTGCACCGCGGCGCGGCGGAGACGTTCGACGAGTCCGCCGACCTGACGACGCTCTCCAGAACCCCGGTCACCGTCGTGTCCGCCGGGGTGAAGGCGATCCTGGACATCCCGGCCACGCTGGAACGGCTGGAGACACTGAGCGTCGCGGTGGTGGGTTACCGTACGTCGCGGTTCCCGGCGTTCTGGCTGTCTGACTCGGGCTATGACCTGGACTGGCGGGTCGACAGCGCGGCGGAGATCGCCGACATCATGGCGGCCCGTGACGCCCTGGGCGAGCAGTCCGCGCTGCTGGTCGCCAACCCGCTGCCGCCCGACCAGCAGCTCGACCCGGCCGTGCTCGGTGAGGCGCTGGCCGGCGCCCTGCGCGCCGCGGCGGAAAACGGCATCAGGGGCAAAGCGGTCAGCCCGTTCCTGCTCGACCGCATCCTCCAGGTGACCGGCGGCACGAGCCTGGCGGTCAACCTCCGGCTGGCCCGCTCCAATGTGCGGCTCGCGGCCCAGATCTCTGCCATATGGGCAGAACGTACTGTGGTTGCTCGTGCCCGCTGACGGCTCCCCTGGAGAGAGGGTCGCCGTCTGCGGCGACGTCATCAACGACATCGTGGTCAAGCCCGTCGCCCCGGTGGTGCGGGGCAGCGACACGGTCTCGGTGATCAGCGCCAGGCCCGGGGGGTCGGCGGCGAACCAGGCTGCCTGGCTGGCTCACCTCGGCGTGGACGTGGTGTTCGCCGGGCGGTGCGGAGCGCGCGACGCCGGGTATCACCGCGGCGAGCTGACCCGGCACGGGGTGGACGCCCGCATCGCGGCGGACAGCGACGCGGAGACCGGCTCGATCGTGATCATGGTGGCACCGGACGGGGAGCGGACGATGTTCACCGACCGCGGCGCGAACCTGCGGCTGCGCGGAGCGGACGTCGCCGGGCTGCTCGACGGGGCCTCGGTGCTGCACCTGACCGGCTACACGTTCTTCGCGCCGGCGTTGCTGCCGGTCGCTTCTGCGCTGATCGCTGACGCCCGCTCGCGCCAGATGGCGGTCACCGTCGATCCGGGGTCGGCGGCGTTCCTCGCCGGGCTCGCGCCGGGCGAGTTCCTGGGCTGGACGTCGGGGTGTGCCGTCTGCTTCCCGAACGCGGACGAGGCTCGCGTCCTGACCGGCGGCGGCCCGGATCCAGTGCCGATGGCGGCGCGGCTCACCAGGCATTACGGGGTGGTGGCGCTGAAGCTGGGCGGAGGCGGCTGCGTGCTGGCGGTGCCGGGCGAACCGCCGGTCCGCGTCCCGGCACGGCCCGCGCAGGTGCGGGACACGACGGGGGCCGGCGATGCGTTCTGCGCCGCGTTCCTGAGCCAGTGGCTGGGCGGTCGCGACGACCTGCCCGGCCTGACCGCCGCGGCCGAGTTCGCGGTCGCCGTCGCGGCGCGGGCCGTCACGGCACTCGGCGGCCGCCCGGTGCGCTCATGAGCTCAGGCCCACCTGCGCGAGCCACCGCGCCGCGACATCGGTCGTGCTGTCCCGGTAGTACATGACTTCCTGGTCCATGCTCAGCAGGTCGCCCTGTGTCAGCTTGGCGGAAACGGCGTTGAGCGTATTGATCACCGTTGCGTTGACGCCAGCCTTGTAGACCAGCGGAACGATGTTCTCCGCGGTGAACACATGGCGCGGGTCGGTCAGCCAGACAAGATGATCCAGGGTCATCAAGGGATCGGTGCTGAAGACGTCCGCGACCTGGACCTGGCCGCTGGTCAGTTCTGGGACGCTCTTAAGTCCTGACTCATCGAGTGGCTGGAAACGGCTGAACTCCAGGCCGTAAGCGGCCTGCAGGCCGACAACCCCCTGCTGGCGGGACAGGAATTCCGGCGGCGCGCCGATCGTCAGTGTGGCCGCGACCCGGCGCAGGTCGGTGATCGACGCGAGATGGTATCTGGATGCCGTCGCTCGCGTGACGGTCAGCGTGTCCTGGTCCTGCGCCTGCGACGGGTCGAGGATCATGAGCGAGTGCGGCAGGCCGGCCTCCAGCGCGGCGTCGACCTGCCCGGTGGTGAATGCCTTGCTGCCCGGGTCCACCGACGTGGTGAGCAGGGCGCCGTTGTATTCGGGCATGATCGTGACCTGGCCCTCGCAGACCTCCGGGAAGGAAACCTCGCGGGACGAGCTGCCGAAGTCGTCGACGACGGTGATGCCCTTGGCTTGCAGCGCGTCAGTGTAGATCTGGCCGAGCAGCACGTCCTCGGGCGAGGTCGTCGCCCCCACCACCACGTCGCCCCGCGGGGTGGTGCCGGTGGATGCGGGACAGGAGAGGATCCCGGACCGCGGGCCGATGACACCAGCTCCCAGCAGAGCGAATGTCGCTAATGCCGTCGTCGTTGCCGCTATGGCGGCCGCTACGAGCGCTGGCTGCTTCAGTGCTCGCCGCATCATCGACGGCTGTGGCCGGGGGAAACGTTCGATGGGGTAGGGCAGGAGCGCGGCGTTCCTGGTGAAGACGAAATCGCCGGCGGTGTCAGTGCCCCGCTGGTTCGGGGCCGGGAGCTGGGCCTTGCGCAGCCGCCGCCGCAGGTGAGCGTAAATCATGGTCAGCGTCAGTGACTCCGGGCCACCTGGTATCCCGGTCCGGATGAGATCCAGCAGCTCGCCGGTAAATGAGGTGCAGGCCCGCGTTTGCTGCGGCGGCGGAGGCACATGTGCGGCATGATCACTAGCGGTGATGGTATAGGCGCCGCGGATATCGGTGAGGTCGGCGATTTCCTCCGCACTGGACAGCGCCTGGATCGCCCGGCCCGAGTAACAGCAGTCCAGGATCACGACCTTGATCCGCGCGGGACTGTCAATGAGGGCAGAGCGGACGCGCCGGTACTCGATACCGGTGATATCGGGCTCATCGAACTCCGTGTCGGACAGCGCGAGGCACAGTTCCCCGTCCGGCGTGATGGTGCCATGTCCCACGTAGTACACGAGAAGCACGTCTTCGGTATCCCGCGCCCATCGGCGCAGGTCGGTGAGAATCCGCCGGGGATCGGCGGGATTGAGCTGAGCCGAGACGCTCGCGGCCGGCCAGCCGCACAACTGCTCGTCGAGCAGGATTTCCTGAAGTCCTTTGAGGCTGTTGGCGGCCGCGGGAAGCGGGAGAAAGCATTTATCGCGATAAACAGAAGTCCCGATGAGGATTGCCTTAGATCGCGAATAGTCCGGGTGATCAGGCTTCATCGCGGGCCGCCAGGGCTCCTCTGAGCAGTGGTATGACGTCGTCGTCCTTGACCCGGTGCGCATCGATGGTGACGGTGCCCGAAGGGGAGGTCACCGTGACCGTGATGTCCGGGCGACGAGTTCGCAGCCACGTCGCCAGCGACCTGGCCAGGACGGCGACGGTGCCGCCAGAGCCGAGGGCGACCGCGAGCAGATCGTAGACGCCTCCCAGTTCGGTTTCTCCGGGTTGCCTCCGGACAGCCCGGATCGTGCCGGCCAGGGCGCGTTCATGCCGGAGCCAATCAAACAGCGCGGTAATTTCCGCGACGTCATCGCCCCCCGAAACCCGGATCTCCGCCTCCAACGAATACCTCCCCGGCATCAGCGGGCACATCAGCCCTATAGCCCCGCGGTGCTATTTAGCACGTTACCGGCAGTAATATGGGCCGAATTCTCAGCTGCCAGCCTAGCTTCAGGTCAGCCCGGTCTCCAGGGACGCAATCGTAAACTGGCTCTGCCGTGGAAGAACCTCAGCGGAGCGATGCCATGAAGAAGCTCATCAACAGCCCGGGGAGCGTGGTGACCGACGCGCTCGCGGGCCTGGCCGCGGCGCACCCGTCGCTGGCGGTCGACATCGAGAACAAGGTGATCGCGCGGGCCGGCGGCCCGCGATCAGGCAAGGTAGGACTGGTCTCCGGCGGCGGATCCGGGCACGAGCCGCTGCACGGCGGGTTCGTCGGCCACGGCATGCTGGACGCGGCCTGCGCGGGCGAGATCTTCACTTCGCCGGTACCTGACCAGATGCTGGCCGCCACCAAGGCGGTCGACGGCGGGGCCGGCGTACTGCACGTGGTGAAGAACTACACCGGTGACGTGCTCAACTTCCAGCTGGCCGCCGAACTGGCCGGGGACGAAGGGCTCGAGGTCGTCCCGGTCGTGGTGAACGACGACGTCGCGGTGCAGGACTCGCTGTACACGGCCGGCCGCCGCGGTACCGGCGCCACCGTGTTCGTGGAGAAGATCGCCGGGGCGCTGGCCGAGCAGGGTCCGGGCAGCGGCGCCGGCCTGGCCGCGGTGGCGGCCGTAGCGCGCGAGGTCAACGAGCGGAGCAGGTCCTTCGGCATAGCGCTGAGCCCGTGCACGATACCGGCGGCGGGCAAGCCGACCTTCGAGCTCGGCGACGCCGAGGTCGAGCTGGGCATCGGCATCCACGGCGAACCCGGCCGGACCAGGGCCGCGCTGGCCAGCGCCGCCGAACTGGCCGCGACGGCCCTGGACGCGATCCGCTCCGACATGCCCGTCGACGGCGACCTGCTGGTCATGGTCAACGGCATGGGCGCCACTCCGCTGATCGAGCTTTACCTGCTGTACAACGAGGTGCGGAAGTACCTGGAAGGCCACGGCGGGCACATCGCGCGGAACCTGGTGGGCAACTACGTCACCAGCCTGGAGATGGCGGGCTTCTCGGTGACGGTGTGCCGCCTCACCGGCACCCTGGCCCGGCTGTGGGACGCGCCGGTGGACACGCCGGCCCTGCGCTGGGGACGCTAGGGCCATGGATGCCGAAGTCTTCCGGACCTGGATCGTGGCGGCCGCCGAGGTCATCGAGGCCAGTCGCGACCACCTGACCCAGCTGGACGCGGCGATCGGCGACGCCGATCACGGCATCAACCTGTCCCGCGGGTTCACCGCGGTGCTCGCCGCACTGCGCTCAGCCACCCCCGGAACACCCGGCGCGATCTTGACGCTCACGGGGAAAACCCTCATCTCCAAGGTGGGCGGTGCCTCCGGGCCGTTGTACGGGATGGCGTTCCGCCGGGCCGGCCATGCTCTCGGCGACTCGGCCGACGCGGACCTGCCCGCGCTCGCCGCCGCGCTGGAGGCCGCGCTGGCCGCGGTGCAGCAGCTGGGCGCCGCACGCGAGGGTGACAAAACGATGGTCGATGCGCTCGCGCCGGCCACCCGCGCGTTCAGCAAGGCAGTCGCGGAGGGAGCTGCCCGGGACGACGCACTCGCCGCGCTCGCGCAGGCCGCCGCGGCCGGCGCCGACGCGACGGTCCCCATGCAGGCGGTTAAGGGCCGGGCCAGCTACCTGGGGCCGCGCAGCGTCGGCCACCAGGACCCTGGCGCCGCGTCCACCGCGCTCATCCTCGGTGCCCTGGCCGCGGCGGGCCGGGATGGCGCCCCGCGGGCACCGCGATGACGGCGGACTGCCGCTACCGCGGGCTCGCGGTATCCGAGGGAATCGCGGTGGGGGAGATCTACCTCGGCGACACGCGCGAGGCCGACACCGTAAAGGCCGGCCCCGTACCGGCGGTCACCGTGGATCAGGTGCGCGCGGCCTTTGCCGCCGTCGCCGGGCAGCGGGCCGCCTTCGCGGCCGAGCTGCGCACCCGCGGCGCGGACCTGGAGGCGGGGATCGTGGAGATCGGCGCGCTGATCGCGGCCGATCCCGCGCTGATCGAGCCGGCCTTGGCCGCGATGCGGGGCGGAGCCAGCGCGGTGTCCGCGATCAGCGATGCCGCCGCCAGCCAGGCCGCTCTCCTCGAAGCGCTGCCCGATCCCGATCTGGCGCAACGGGCCGGTGACGTCCGCCAGGTGGCCGCCGCTGTGCTCGACCGCCTGCGCGGGGCCGCCGCACCCCCGCCGCCGGCCGGTCCGTTCATCCTCGTCCGCCGCGACGTCGACCCGGCGGACCTGATCCGCATGGCCGGCTCCCGGCTGGCCGGAGCCGTCTCGGTGGGCGGCGGGGCGAGTTCGCACGCGGCGATCATCGCGCGCGGCCTCGGGCTCCCGATGCTGGCCGGCGCCGATCCGGCGGTGCTCGGCGCCGCGGCCGGGCGCGCGGCGATACTGGACGCGGGCACCGCCGGCCCCGGAGAGCTGGTCGTCGACCCCAGCGACCAGGACCTGGCCGCCGCGGCGGCAGCTGGCTCCGCGCGCCCGGCGGGCCGTCCGGGAGACGGGCCGGTCAGGACGGCGGACGGCGTACTGGTCACGCTCCTGTGCAATGTGGCATCGGCGGCCGAGATCAGGCTGGGGTTGTCCGGCGGGGCGGCGGGCGCCGGATTGGTGCGCACCGAGATCCCGTTCACCGGCGCGGTCGCCTGGCCGTCAGAATCGGAGCACCTCGCGCGGCTCGGCCCGGTTCTCGCCCCGCTCGACGGGAGGACGGCCGTCGTGCGCCTGCTGGATTTCTCCGGCGACAAGGTTCCGCCGTTCCTCACCGGCCGGCCGCACGGCCTGACCGCCCTGCTCGGCGCGCCAGATGCCCTCGACGCCCAGCTGCGGGCCATCGTGCGCGCGGGTGCCCGCACCCGCCTTGCCGTGCTGATCCCGATGGTCACCTCGCTCGATGAGGTGAGCGAGGTCCGCGGGCGGCTCGCGGCGGCCGCGGCCCAGCTGGGCACCGGCCCACCGGACCTGGGCATCATGGTCGAGGTCGCCGCCACCGCGGCACGGGCCGGCGAGTTCGCCCCGGCGGCCGGCTTGCTGTCCATCGGTACCAACGACCTGACCAGCGAGGTGCTCGGCAGGGACCGTGCCGACCCGCGCACCCGCCCCGCGCTGGCCGCCGACCCGCAGGTGCTGGCCCTGATCGAGCATGTGGTCAACGCGGGCACGCGGTCCGGGGCTGAGGTCTGCGTGTGCGGCGACGCAGCCGCGGATCCAGACGTGCTGCCGTTGCTGCTCGGCCTCGGCGTACGGACGGTCAGCGTCGGCGCGGCGCGCGTGCCGCTGGTCGCGGACGCGATCGCGGCGACCGACACGGTGCTCGCCGCGGACCGGGCCAGGCTGCTGCTCGAGCCGGCCCGGCGAGGGGGGGACACGCCATGAGCGGCGCCGTGGTCGGGATCGTCCTGGTCTCGCACAGTGCCGAGCTGGCCGCGGGGGCCGCGGACCTCGCCGCGCAGGTCAGCGGCGGAACGGTGCGGATCGTCGCGGCGGGCGGCACTGATGACGGCGCGCTCGGCACCAGCGCGGCCAAGGTGGAACTCGGGCTCAGCGAGGCCGACTCCGGCGCGGGCGTGGTGGTGCTGCCCGACCTGGGCAGCGCGGTGCTCACCGTGCGCGCGGTGCTCACGGACCGGCCCGGCGGCCGGGTCGTCCTGGTGGACGCGCCGTTCGTGGAGGGCGCGGTGGCGGCGACGGTGACGGCGGCGGCCGGCGGAGACCTCCAGGCGGTAGCCGTGGCCGCGGCGGAGGCACGCCATGCCCGCAAGCTCTGAGCAGCCCCGCGTCCAGCGGGTGCTCACGCTGGCCGGGGATCTGCACGCCCGCCCGGCCGGCGCACTGGCCGTGGCGGCGGCCCGGTTCGCTTCGTCGGTCTCGGTTACGGCCGACGGCAAGACGGCCGACGCGAAGAGCGTGCTCGGCGTCATGGGCCTCGGCGCGACCGCCGGCCAGCAGCTGACGGTCGCCGCGGCCGGCCCGGACGCGGCGGAAGCCGTCGCCGTGATCCTCGCCGTCCTCAGCGAGGCGCGCATGGCCGGAGACTGATTCGCGCCATAAAATACAAGAATTTCTTTCCTGTGATAATTCCGGCATAAGGTTGCCATTCCTGCTAACTTGGTGCTTTACGTGGGAGGGGCGCTGGGAATGGGGGCGCATGGGCCGTGCTACTGCGGCGGACATGGGGGCGTGCTACAGGTCGGCCCGCGGTCTGGCTGGGCCTGGTTCTCGGGCTAGACGCGGTAATCGCTGTCGCCGGGATCGGGATCGGGAAGAGCCTCAACCTGACGGGGCTGCTGTCCGCTGGGCCGCTGCTGGCCTGCGCCCGGTGCAACGGCCGGGTTACCGCGCTGGTCGCCGGGTACGCGCTGGCGCTGTGCGCGATCGTCGCGCTGATCACGGGCGGGGCCACCTCCCAGATACAGCAGGACCGCTTCCTCGTGGTGCTCATGTCGGGGATACTCGCGATAGTCGTCGCCGTGATACGCGCCCGCAGGGAAAGCAAGCTGATCGCGATCGCCGATCAGGTCCAGCGCGCGATCTTGCGGCCGCTGCCCGCCGAGGCCGGCGGCGTCGCCTTCGCCTCGCACTACCAGTCGGCCACGCCGGGGACATTGGTCGGCGGTGATCTTTATGACCTCACGATGACGCAGTTCGGGCCCCGCCTCATCATCGGCGACGTCAAGGGAAAGGGCCTGGACGCGGTGGGACGGTGCGCCTCGGTAATCGGGACCTTTCGTGAACTCGCCTACGCAGAAGCGGATTTGATCAAGCTCGCGGAGGGGATGGACGACCGGCTGTCGAGGGAAATGGGTATCGAGGACTTCGTGACGGCCATCGTCGCGGAATTCGACTCGGGAGAAGTGCGGCTGGTCAACTGCGGTCATCATCCGCCGGTGAAGGTGGGGCCGAGCACCAGTGCCGCCGGACTGGAGCTGCTGGCACCGGAGCGGTCCGCGCCCCCGCTCGGCCTGCATCCCAGCCCGGTCCGGCAGGACGTGGCGCTGAAGCACGGCGACCGGATGCTGTTCTACACCGATGGGCTGGTGGACGCGCGGGATCGCGCCGGCCGTTTTCTCAGCCTCGACGGACGCGTGGCGGCGGCGCTCACCGCGCCCGGCCTGGACAACTGCGTGCGGCGGGTGGCCGGGCTGCTGCTCGAGCACACCGGCCACGCCCTCGGCGACGATGTACTGCTGGTGGTGGCCGAACCTCTTGCCTGAGGAAACCGCCAAGTGAATAACCATAAAACCCGGCGAAAACCAATCCGACGCGGAGCTCGGCCGGGTGGCTCTCACCACCATGTGGTGAGCGGCGGAAGGTTCAGGGCCTGATACCAGCACACCCGTCACACCGGTCTCGGTCGCATCGCCCGTACGCGGTTCTCGGTCAGCCGCAGGCCCTCCTGGGTGACATTCCGATTATGGGTTCGGATGGTTGTGGCATCCACCCGGTTATAACCGGGTGGATGCCACAACCATCCGCCCGCGCGGATACGGCGGGCGCGCGAGTCTCGCGGGTATTCTCAGGAGTAGTGATCGCGCGTCGCCTCCGGATTGCCGTCGCGGCCGGTCTCGCCGCCGCTGCGGTCCTTTCCGCGTGCTCATCGCCGGCGAAATCCGGTCCGGCCAGCTACTATCTCGCGCTCGGCGACTCCCTTTCTCAGGGAGTCCAGCCGAATGCCGCGGGGACAAGCGTGGCGACCTCGCAGGGCTATCCCGATCTGGTGTACGCGGCGCTGCACCGCGGGGTTCCAGACCTCAAGCTCGTCCAGCTCGGCTGTACCGGCGAGACGACGAACACGATGATGCACGGCGGGATGTGCGGCTATCCCGGCGGCTCGCAGCTGGCCGCCGCCGTCGCGTTCTTGCGCGCGCACCGGGGCCACGTGTTCCTGGTCACCCTCGACATCGGCGCGAACGACCCGGAGTCGTGCGGCAGCCATCCGAGCATGAGCAAGCTCGCCTCCTGCATCGGATCCTCGACCGAGGCCGCCGCGCACCTGAGCACGATCCTGGCCAGCCTACGGGCCGCGGCCGGTCCCGGCGTCCGCATCGTGGGCATGAGTTACTACCTGCCCGAGCTCGCCGAATGGCGCCATGGCATTCTCGGTCACGCGATCGCCTGGGCCAGCGAGCAGATCGCCGTCAGCTACAACGGCATGCTGAACGGCGCTTACGCGAAGGCCAGCATCGGCGTCGCGGATGTGTTTGGTGCGTTCCGCACCACCGACTTCGGCGATCAGACGACGATGGCTGGTATCGGCACCGTACCCCGCAACGTGGCGCTGATATGCCAGTGGACCTGGGAGTGCGCGCCGCCGCCCCGCGGTCCTAATCAGCACGCCAACCCGGCCGGCTACCAGGTCATCGCCACCGCGGTCCTCAAGGCCGCCCACCTCAGCTGACCCCGGCCCGGCTGGCCCCGGCCCGGCTGGCCCTGGCCCGGCTGTCACCGGGAGTTGTCGGCGTTGGCGGAGAGGACGGGAACGGCGTCCTCGTGCGTTGGGCCGGCCGGGAGGCGCGGTCGTGGCGGTACCTGCCGGGGACGGAATACCCAGCTGCGGTACAGGACGAACCGGACCAGGCTCGCGGCCAGGCTGGCGGCGATCAGCACCGCGAGCTCGGTGATGCGGGAAGGCCGTGGCGCGGCGGCGTGCAGGGCGGCGAGCGCGATGGCGGTGAGCATCAGCCCCGCGGCGAACGCGAGCGCTCCTTGGAGCTGGTGGCGGGCGGCATGGAGATGGCCGCGGATGCCGAACGTGATCCGCCGGTTGGCGGCGGTGTTGGCGACAGCGGTGAGGAGCAAGCTGACCGCGTTGGCGGCTTGCGCGGTTATCGTGGTGCGCAACAGCAGGTAGATGAGGATGTAGGCGAGGAGGCTGACCGCGCCGATTCCCATGAACCTGGCGGCCTGGCCGGGCAGGCGCTGGGCCGCGGGTTTCGGGTGCCCGGCGGTGAGCTCGGCGGGGATGGCGGGGGTGCCCCGCCAGCTGCCCCAGCTGAGCCTGGCGATGCCGCGCAGGTCGTCCTTGGCGGTGCCGAGCACGTCGACGCGGGAGTCGGGATCATCGACCCAGTCCACGGGAACCTCGTGGACGCGCAGTCCGGCCCGTTCGGCCAGGATGAGCAGTTCGGTGTCGAAGAACCAGGCGTTGTCGCGGACCAGCGGGAGCAGCAGCCGTGCCTTGTCGGCGCGGATCGCCTTGAATCCGCACTGGGCGTCGGAGAAGCCGGCGCCCAGGACGGCCTGGAGGAGCAGGTTGTAGCAGCGGGAGGTGATTTCGCGCTGCCGGCCCCTGGTGACCCGGGCGCCGCGGGCCAGCCTGGTGCCGATGGTGAGGTCGCTGTGTCCTGACAGCAGCGGTGCGACCAGGGGGAGCAGTCCTTCCAGCCCGCTGGACAGGTCGACATCCATGTAGGCGACCACGTCGGCCTGGCTGGCCAGCCAGCATTCGCGCAGCGCCCGGCCGCGGCCGCGTTCGGTTAGCTGGACGGCGCGGACGCCGGGCAGTTCGGCGGCCAGTCCGGTGGCGATGGTCCAGGTGCTGTCGGTGCTGCCGTTGTCGGCGATGGTGATGACGGCGCGGAACGGGAACTGGTCGCGCAGGTAGGCGGCCAGGTGGCGGATGCTCGGGCCCAGCGCGCGTTCCTCGTTGAGCACGGGGACCACGATCTCTACCTCAGGCGCCTGCGCGGGCGCGGGAGTGCGCAGCTGAGATTCCTCGGCCTGGTCCCGGTCGCTGACCCGGTCGCGGGTGTCAAAGCTCATCGCTGTCATTTCCCCCTGCCGGCGACGCCATCCGCATCAGGTAATGGCTGGTCGGTATCCGGCCCAGCGTGTCGATCAGGCGTGTTTCCACGTCGTCGAAGCGGTGGCCGGCCAGGGTGTCGTAGGACTCCGGGCGGCGGACGTAGCCGCCCCGGTCATGCTCGGACATCCAGCGGGATATCCGCCGCTGGCCGGCGTGCAGCGTCGGGTCGCAGCTGATGACCCGGCCGCCGGGTGCCAGTGCCCTGGCACACAGGTCCAGCAAGGCGGCGCACTGGGCGTCGCTGAGGTGATGCAGCAGCCCGAACAGCAGGACCGCGTCGAACTGGCCGAGTTCGCGCAGGTGCGGGCCGGTGAGCAGCTCACAGCGGAAGTCCCCGCGCCCGCCGTGGCGGTGCCGCGCGTACCGGATGTACGCCTCGGAGGTGTCGAACCCCACGTAATCCCCGCCGGGCAGGCGATCGAGGTAGTACGCCGGGCCGCAGCCGACGTCCAGAACCCGCTCGCCGGGTTTCAGTTCCGCCTCGTCCAGGCAGCGGTACCTGATCTGGTCCGCTCCGATGCCTTTCTGCACGGCGATGTAAAGACCAGGGTTACCGAGGAACCCACGTAGCCAAGCCCCCATAAGGATCAGCCCCCCTTTGCTGACGATCTGATTTCGGCGCGGTAGACGTTCACGGTCATGCCACCCGGCGACCAGACCCTGACCTCGAGCCGCTGGCCTGGCGGAGGCGGGACGAACTGGGCGCGGAACGGCCCCCATCCGGAGTACGCGAGGCCATCGCGGGCGCGGGGCGCGCGCACGGGCAGCGTGACCTGCTCGATCCCGGTGGTCCTGGTGATGGTCCGGTGAGCCAGCAGCTTGTTGACCGTGTCGTCCCACACCTGCACGTCGACCCGCCTGTGCGCCGTGCCCGACGTGGCCGAGAGCGTGACGCTCGCGAGGTACCGGCGGCCCGGTGGCTTCATCCACTCCATCCCGTACGCGACGTAGCCCCGGCCCCTGGTGGCGGCCAGATGCCACCCCGGGACCGGCCCGGCCATCACGCGCCGGCTGGCCGCGCCCATGGCCGCCCAGGCCGGCACCGGCGACGAGCCGCCGGGCACCATGAACTCGCGGACACCGGGGGGCGGGGTCCAGCGGAACACCCAGACGCCGTTGGCGTCGGTGATGAGCGTGGCGTGCAGCGGGCCGGCCAGGTCCCCGATCAGTGCCATCGCGCTGGCCAGGCTCTGCACCTCCGGGCCTTGCGACGGGGTGATGATGAACCACGTCTGCGGGTAGACCTTTACCTGGCCCGCTCCCCACAGT
>Ga0126381_100004197_pt1 | contig 15660 bp, 7 predicted proteins | sample PanSoiMetPlot_28_FD_96465 | JGI IMG/M metagenome (GOLD analysis project Ga0126381, IMG submission 96465) | Tropical forest soil microbial communities from Panama - MetaG Plot_28 | ecosystem: Environmental > Terrestrial > Soil > Tropical forest > Bulk soil | place: Panama | collected 2016-02-17 | reverse complement strand
TTCATCTTGTTCCGCATCTTCGGGTAGTCATCCACCGCCTTCCGCACATCTCCAAGAACGCGAATGATCGCGCTCTCTAAATCCGCCAGTTTATCGGGATCGGTTTCTCGATCGACCTGCAAATGCATGAGCGATTCAGAAGTGGCCTCTTGACGCGAGCGCGACAGCAAGATCTGCAGAAGGCGGCTGTCCGCATCCCGCTTAACTTTCATTACCGGATGGATCGTTAGATGCAGCGTGATTCCGCGCCGAATGATCTCCATCGTCACCGAATCCACGAGAAACGGCATATCGTCATTGACGATCTCGATGACGGTGTGGGTGGACTGCCAGCCGTCCTTCGCGTGTTGTGGATTGTAAATCCGCAACTTGGGCGCACCCGACTTGAACTCCTCCATGAAGCTCAGATGTGCCATTGCCGCACCAAACAGGTCAGCGATCTCTCGCTCGGCCAGCTCCTCAGGAGCAACCTGGCTGTAGTATTGGCGGATAAACACTTCGGCCAGGTCGGCCTTCTCTTTTGCCAGGTTCTCTCGAGCGTAGGCTACGACGCCTTGAATGATAGGCCCACTCCTTGCTTGCACTTCTGCCTGCATACGAATCTCCTAGTTACTCCTTAGCCAGGAGTCGGCGTTAACAGAGGCAGCAGAAATCAATGGATCGAGTCGATTTGTTTTGGAGGGCATAGGCTTTTTGCGTCCGCCTTCGTCCCGCTACGGCGGGACTACGGCGCGACAGGTTTTGGCGTTTGGGGTTTGGCGTGGGAAACTCAGGTCTCGCAGAGGGTGAATGATTTGGTGAGCTCGCCGTAATCGCGCACTTCGGGATTTGTGCTGCAGGTGCTCGCGAAATCCAAAATCGATGCTTTTCAGCCACGCCAAATTCATTATAGGTGCCGAAACGGCGAGTTCAAGCAGGCCGCGTAGCGGCCTTTTGAGATTAGCCCAGGCCTTCAGCCCTGGGTGAATCGTAAAATGGCAATCTGCCCTGTAAGGGCATCAAATCAGGCACGACAGGCTCGTCGATTCTCGTCCTCGATCTTCGCTCCGTCCATTACAGGCCCCGGTCTATCACCGGTAGGGTCGCCCAGCACCATTTTTGATGTTAGCTCACGTCACTGCCTGCCCAGCTCTTGAAATGGTGCCGGGCGACCTCGCGCGGCAGCCACGTCGAGGACGGTCAGCCGAAGACGAGGACGAGACGGGAAAAAATTGGTCGACGTTTATTTCTTCGGCGGAACAAAATCGCAGATGTCTACGACGTGATCATGAAACTTCGGCAATGTGCTCTTGTAGGTCGCACTCACGATCGTCATCTGCCACGGCGCGTTCTGGAGCAGCCCGTATAGTTTCGCCTCAGTTTTGTCATCCAGCGCAGACGAAGCATCATCGAGAAAAACTAGCGCCGGCTCTGTCAGCAAGATTCTAGCAAAGGTAAGCTGTTGTTCTTCCGCCAGCGACAAGCGTCGGCTCCAGTTTTCGACCTTATCGAGTTCTTTGGTCAGATCCTCCAGATCAGCCTGCCGCAGCACTTCAGTGACCCGTTCCTTCGAAATTTTCTTTCCGTTTCCATATGGGTAGAACAAGACATTGATCAGCGTGCTAAACGGCAGGTACGGACTTTGTGGAACGAAAAGTACCCGACCTTCGGCCAACTGAACTTGACCGCGACCAAAGGGCCAGATCCCGGCCACCGCGCGCAACAAAGTCGTTTTGCCTGTGCCCGAGGGTCCGGTAATGAGCACTGACTTTCCGGGCGCTCCAGCGAAGGTGATCCCGTGTAAAAGCGGACTGCCATCAGGCAAATTCAAGTCGAGTTTGTCAACTTTAACTCCGATACCCTTGCGCTGAATGGCGATCTGCTGGGTTGCCTGCGCCGTTTCATGTATCTCCTGAAGGTGCTTCTCGAAGCCGCCTAGCCGATCGGTTACCGCTTCCCACGCGGCGATGTCCTTGTATGCATTGATGATGAAAGAGAGAGCGTTTTGTACGAAGGCGAACGCGTTGGCAACCTGCATTAACTCGCCCAACCCAATCTGATGTGAAAAATATCGCGGAGAAACGACAATCAAGGGAAACACCACGACGAACTGGGCGTAGCCTAAAGTGAACCAGTTCAGCCGCCTCTGCTGTTTCATGATTTGCCAAAAGTTGGCGAACACCTTTTTGAAACGTTCCTGAAATAGATGAAGTTCGACAGGTTCTCCACCATAAAGCGCAACGCTTTCTGCATTCTCACGCAAATGTGTAAGGCCGAATCGGAAATCGCCTTCGTAACGCTGCTTGGCGAAATTGGATGACACGAGAGGGTGCCCGATCAGGATCGTGATCCATGTCGCAAGGCCGGCGGAGAGTAGTGCTGCCCAAACCAGGTAAGCCGGAATTTGCAGAATTCCCCAAGATCCCAGCGGGATCCAGGCCGGACCTGAAAGTCCCCAAAGTATTACGATAAACGACGCGAGGGAAACAAGGGAGGTAAGCAATCCGATCAACAGATTTAAAACGTAGGTGGTGAACTGCTGAATATCTTCGGCAATCCTCTGATCTGGATTGTCGGTCGTTGTTTCGAATTGGATTCGGTAGTAGGCGCGATCAGCTAACCAGTCTCGCAGGTATTTATGAGTCAACCAGCGGCGCCATCGAGTCTGCAGCGCCTGGTTCCAATAGGTGGCGTAGACTGATAACCCAATGGCCAGCGCAGCCAACAGACAGAAAATGCCCAACTGGCGAAAGACTTCTCCCTGCTCGAAGGCCTGGAGCGCATTAAAGAAGTTTTTGTTCCAGTCGTTGATCCGGACGCTGGTGTAAACCGTGCCAAGATTCAAAGCGATAATGCCAAGGAGCAGCCCCCAGGCGACCCATTTTTCGTCACAGGTCCAATATGCTTTGGCGAGTCGCCAGGCTTCTTTAAAGGCGTTGCTTTTAGGTATAGGGGATTTCATTAGGTGCCGAGTTACAGCGTTCCGATTAGCAATGCGTTAATCGGAACACTTCCCGCATAACGAATAGGCCGCACTCACCAATTGTCGAGTGTTGTAGGGGCAGGATGTACACGTTGAGGATCGCTTATCGCAACGCGACAACAGAGGAAAGCCAGGGGTGATCCCGCCTTGGCGGGAGAACCCCTGACTGAAATTTGTCGTCGCTTTGCGACTTCTGACACGGCCTCCTTTAGCATCAAAACGTTGAACAGATGGCCATCAACGTGGACGGTTGGTTCATGCGTAGATTCAACACCCCTCATTCACGCGTACCGGAAGTTCACTTCTTATACAACGGTCATTATCAGGTGATGGTCACAAACGCGGGCGGTGGCTTTAGTCGATGGGGTGATTTAATGCTCACCCGTTGGCGCGAAGATTCTACCAGCGACCCTTGGGGAACTTTTGTTTATCTGCGCGACCTTGCTACCGGCGAGTATTGGTCAACCGGCTATCAGCCTACTCTTCAGCCGCCCGATCGATATGAAGTGATTTTTTCTGAGGGGCTCGCCGAATTCAAAATGCAACGGTCTGGCATCGAAGTCCAAATGACCATCTGCGTCTCGGGAAAACATGATGTAGAGCTGCGCCGCATCCATCTGGTCAATCACTCCGCTCAGTCCCGATCCATTGAACTGACGAGCTACGCCGAAATCGTTTTGGCGCATCCAGCTGCTGACGCCGCACATCCGACATTCAGCAATCTATTTGTGCAAACAGAGTTCGAGCCAAACGAGAAAGTGCTGCTTTGCAAGAGGCGCCCACGATCTGAGGGCGAGAATCCGCCATGGCTTTTGCATGCAATCGCCGGACACGACGAAGGAGATATCTCGTATGAAACTGATCGGGCCAGGTTTGTGGGCCGTAATCGAACACCGGCGAGACCTGCGGCAATGGAGAAAGGCGAGGCGCTATCGTTGACCACTGGATCTGTTCTCGACCCGATCGTGTCACTGCGGCGAGCATTCATTCTAGAGCCGGAAAACGCGGTGGAAATTGATCTCATTTTTTGCGCGGCTGAGAATCGGGAATCGGCTCTTGCCGTTTTGAAAGAGTACCGTCAACGCGAGCTGGCAAACCAGACGATCGAGGCCGCGAGGAATCTGACGTCGCCGTCAGATGTCAGTTCGGTCGAGCTCGAGCATTATGAGCGGCTTGCCGGTGCACTGGTTTACGCAGACGCATCCTATCGAGCAGCTCCAGACATCCTGCTTCAGAACCGTCTTGGGCAGAGTGGGCTCTGGAGACACGGTATTTCCGGAGACATTCCAATTGCGCTAGCGCATCTCCGGGAAAGCGCTGATTTAGGCCTTGGCAGACAGTTGGTTCAAGCCGCGTCTTACTGGCGGTCCAAAGGTATTGCAGTGGATATCGTGCTTTTGCTCGAACAACCTTTGTCCTCGAACCGATCACTGGAGCAAGAGCTCGCACACTTGGCTGCGCAAAGCGCCAAGATCATTCGAATCGATCAGATTCCTTTCGAAGAAGCTGTGCTTCTGCAAACCGCGGCTCGGATTGTGTTGTCTGCGCGGGTTTCTGGTTCCGGGTTTGCCAACGTTTCGTTGGGCACGTCAGCGCTGAGCGCGGGCGTTGCGAGCAACGCCCCTCCAAGCCCGGTTCATCAATCGAGTTCAGAATCAGCCCAATCGCAATCCGCGAAACGCCAAACGCCAAACGCCAAACGCCAAACGCTCTCCTTCCACAACGGCACCGGTGGATTCACCGCTGATGGCCGCGAATACATTCTCACCTTGCATGCGGGACAAACGACGCCGGCGCCATGGGTGAACGTTTTGGCTAATCCAAATTTCGGAACCGTAATCTCCGAGAGCGGTTCATCGTATACCTGGGCCGAAAACTCGCACGAGTTTCGATTGACGCCGTGGAATAACGATCCGGTTACCGACTCGAGTGGAGAAGCCTTTTATATCCGTGATGACGAGAGCGGCCAGTTCTGGTCCCCTACTCCTTGGCCTGCGCAAGGCGCGACTTCTTATGTGGTCAGGCACGGGTTCGGTTACTCTGTTTTTGAGCATTCGGAAAATGGAATAACTTCTGAACTGACAATCTGCGTAGCGATTGATGCCCCGGTAAAGATCGCAATTCTGATGTTAAAGAATGTGTCCGGACGGCCACGCAAGATTTCTGTGACGGGGTATTGGGAATGGGTTCTCGGCGATTCGCGCCAGAAGTATTCTCTGCACGTGGAGACCGACAGGAATAGCGGAGCGTTGCTCGCCCGGAATCCCTACAATTCAGACTTTGCCGGGTGGACTGCGTTCGTTGATTTAAGCGAACCTGAATACACCTTCACCGCCGATCGAACAGAATTCCTCGGCCGGAACCGGACCGCGTCGGACCCTCAGGCGTTGCGCGGCGAGCAATTGTCAGGTCGAACAGGAATCGGGATCGACCCGTGCGCCGCTGTGCAGGTGAAGGTCGATTTAGCCGACGGCGAGACGCGAGAAACCAGTTTCCGTCTGGGAGCTGGTCCGAGTTCAGAAGCTGTGGAACAGCTCATCCACCGATTTTGCGAAGAAGGCGCGGACAGGTCGGCGCTGGCAGCGACCCAGGCTTACTGGCAGAAAATGCTCGGACGGCTTCAGGTGGAAACGCCGGATCCTTCAGTGAACTTTCTGGTGAACGGCTGGCTCCTTTATCAAGTCTTAAGCTGCCGTTTCTGGGGTCGCACGGGTTTCTATCAATCTGGCGGAGCGTTCGGATTCCGGGACCAGTTGCAAGACGTCATGGCACTTGTTCATACCGAACCAGGGCTGGTTCGCGAGCATCTACTCCGGGCGGCCGCGCATCAATTCCGAGAAGGTGACGTTCTGCATTGGTGGCATCCTCCCGCTGGACGCGGCGTCCGAACACATGTCTCGGACGACTACTTGTGGCTGCCCTACGTCGTGCACCGGTATGTATCTGCTCTCGGTGACGAAGCAGTTCTTGATGAACAGATATCTTTCTTGGAAGGGCGTCCTGTAAAACAGGACGAAGAGTCCTACTACGATCTACCGCAGCGCTCGCGGGAGTCAGCCACTCTCTACCAACATTGCGTACGCTCAATTAAAAACGGTCTGAGATTCGGTGAACATGGTTTGCCACTGATGGGAACAGGCGATTGGAATGACGGGATGAACCTGGTGGGAGCGCAAGGCCGCGGCGAAAGCGTTTGGCTAGGTTTCTTTCTCTATGATGTATTAACCCGATTTGCTGAATTGGCCCGTCGTCGAAATGATATCGAATTGACAGACCATTGTTTGAGTCAGGCAAAGCAGCTCCAGACAAACATCGAAGCACACGCCTGGGATGGCGACTGGTACCGGCGCGCGTATTTCGACAATGGGGAACCACTCGGCTCACATGTGAACCAGGAGTGCCGGATCGATGCGGTTTCACAGAGCTGGTCAGTCATCAGTGGAGCAGCTCCTTTCGAACGGGCGGCCCGAGCGATGCAGTCGGCAGCCAAGCATCTCGTCCGCACTGATGGGAAGCTAGTTCAGCTGTTAGATCCGCCGTTTGATCGATCGGTTCCGCATCCGGGCTACATACGCGGTTATGTTCCTGGTGTTCGCGAGAACGGCGGTCAATATACGCATGCAGCGATCTGGACTACGATGGCTTTCGCGCTTTTGGGCGATGTTGACTACGCATGGGATTTGGTGGCACTGCTGAATCCGATCCGTCACGCGATGACGCCGGAGCAAATGAACATTTACAAAGTTGAACCGTATGTCATTGCTGCGGACGTGTACGCGGTCGCACCACATACCGGTCGTGGCGGCTGGACTTGGTACACCGGTTCAGCCGGATGGATGTACCGGTTGCTCACAGAAACGTTGTTAGGTTTGAATTTGGAAGGTGATCGGTTGCGGTTCGCGCCGCGAATTCCGAAGAGTTGGACGGGTTATAAAACGGATTATCGGTATAAAGAAACGTGGTACCGCATCGCGTTTGTCAGGCAGCCAGTTGCAAAGGGCCTTCGGGTGTCGCTGGATGGGAAGTCGATTGATGATTCGGCGATTCCGTTGGTTGACGATAAGCGCGACCATCAGGTTGAGGTGGTGATGGCCGAGTGAGGTGGCGGTTAGCCAAGTCATGGGTCCAGGTCGCGCAGGAGCGCGAACCCTACCCATCTCGCCATACGGGTTAGGTGCGGCGGAACCCTAAAGGGCAGTATTTGAGATCGGTCTGTGTGGCGATTTCGTTGGTAGGGTCCGCGCTCCTGCGCGACCTGGACCCACCGTGTGCCACCTACAACTCGCACCCCACCGCCAGTTCGTACCGGTCATGGTGACGTATCCATGCCATCGGAAAAGGCAAAGAATCTTCGTCGCGGCCTTTTGGTACGAGGTCCAGATAGAAATAAACGCCGAGCATCTCTTCGCAGCCGCGCCCGTAGGCCGAATACGTATGATAGATGTTTCCCGCCTCGTCTTTGTAGAACACACTCAAGCCGTGCTTATCTTCGGTCGGGTATTCTTCAAACTTTATTGCTCCGTAGTTGTAGTGGACCGCGTCGTTAGCAACTTCCTCTCTGGTGGCCAAGACACCAAAGTCGCGATTGAAGTCATTCGTTAATGACGAGACCCAATTGAAATTCCAGCCCATGCGTTTTTTAAGTGCTTCAATGTTCTCGACAGGCAGACGCGAGACTACCGAGAGAGTCACATCGCGATTCTTCAGATGCGTGAAACTGGCATTAATATGGTCGGCAACGGTAGAGCAAGTCGGACAGCCATCCGACCATCCCGGGGAAGTGTCACCAACCGCTTTCCCCATAAAATGATAGATGACTAGTTGGCTTCGTCCTTCAAACAGCATGCTAAGTGGAACCTTGCCGATGGCGCCGTCAAAGACGTAGTTCTTGTCGAGTTTGACCCAGGAAAGCTTCCGCCGCTCAACACTCACTTGATCCCTTAGCCGGGTTATTTCTTTCTCTTTCTTCAAGATCTCCTTGCGTCTTTTGATCCAATCTTCTCTCGAAACGATTTCATGCGCCCTCATAGGTTTCCTTTCTTATCGTGAACTCCGGCTGGCGTATCAGCTCGATATTGGCTTCGCGCGCGATGTACGGCACGTATCGAAAATCTCTGATCGTTGCCACCCGTTCGTTCGAAAATGTTAGCTGCACAAAATAAAGGGGCCGTGGATCCCCAGGATTGTTGAAAACTGCCAGGACTTCGCAGCCACCCAAAATTGCCGGAACAACTTTCCATCCCGCCACCTGATCGTAATTTGAAAAATAGTTTCCTACCGCGCTCCGCCCTGCAAACTTGAATCGAGAGGCGAGCTCGAGCTTGACGTCGTCAACGAGCATTTCTCGCAGACTATCCCAGTCGCGCCGGTTGAATAAGTCGGCGTACTTCACAAGCGCCGGTGAAACCGTCATAGAGCTATCCCTAGCTTGATTTTCGTCGGCTGGAGCGGACCCTTTGCGCAGCCGGGCACGTCCACGGGCCAGCGCAGCTTTAATTGCCGGAACACTTAGTCCCAACATTTCGCTGATCTCTTCCAAAGAATAGTCGAATACATCTTTCAAGATGACGCAGCTGCGCTGCACGGGGGCCAACTCGAGAAAGCGCGTGATAGCACTCCGCACCGCTTCTTGACGGGCAGCGGCATTGTCAGGTTCGAACGAAGGATCAGCCGGGAACTCTAAAGCTTCTTCCAGCGGTTCGCTCACCCGGCGAATGCGCGCGCGAAGATAGTCAATCGCACGATTGTGCGCTATACGGAACAGCCAAGAGCGTAGTGCCGGCATTTCTTTTAGCTCTGCAAGTTCGTAATAGGCATGAGCCAGAGTTTCCTGAACGACATCTTCGCCGTCGATTATCGAACCGGTCATTCGCGCGCAGTAGCGGTGCAGATCGGGGCGTAATTGTTCAACCAACGCCAGAAATCGGCCCCTGTTGCTCTGCAATTCGGCAAAGAGGCCGTCGTCGCCTGCGACACCATTCGCTTTCTCTGTTCGTTCCATCGATCGCTCTACCGATACAACGAACGGAAGGGACCGGTTCTGGACGCGTGGCAACGATTTTATGTTATTCACCGGGATTCTTGGTGGCACGTTGATTTCGAGTCTCTTTTTGCTCTTCAGCTTCAGAGACGATCGGAGGCGCTAAAAGGATCCGGAGTTTTTTTGGGAGCCCTGGAGGCTGTGGGGAATCGGCGGGATAATGTCGAGCGCGTTACTACAACCTCCAGCGCTGTCTACTCGGCCGTCTTCAAGCTTACCGGAGGACAATACATTTCAGTCTCTTCCCTGACCCACCAGGCGCCTGTCCGTTTTCGTTCCGATTCGCTGGAGAAGCGATATTGGAACAGCCGCGCTCGGACGTAACGTGGCGGCGAGTCCGGGAACGGGTTCTTTGCCAGCAGAGAAACGACAGGCTTTGAATTTTCGAGCAGACGCATCATGAAATTCAAAAACCATGGTTCGCGCCGGACATCGTCTAAAGCAGCAAACCACATTTGCCAGTCTAGTCGCGGCTGATGCGGCGCCACAATCGGCGGAGGCCGATTAGGATCTCCCGGTTTGTACTTGAATTCGTAGGCAGTCCACGTCTCTCCGTCAGCGCTTCCTTCGACAACTATTTCCGGGCGGCTCTTTGTCATTACTCGAAACAGTCCATATCCATTGAGTGAACGGAACGATTCGATGTGGCTGTAAGGAATAGCCAGCAGGGATGGCCACTGATTTTGCGGAAAGAGTGCTTCCCAAAACAGCATGCCGCTGAATGTGAGTACGATGATAGTTACTGGAACAAGGATCCAATCTGGCCATAATCTCCCGCGCACATCTGCGGAATCTCTTTTGCGTGAGCGAGGCCAAACGGCGTCATCTATGGCCAGCAGACAGAGCGCAATCGTAAGCAAGTTGAAGAAGCAATAGTTGCCGGTCAGAGCAATCAAGATCTGAAACGCGATCAGAGACGTTGCTCCGAACAAACGCAACCGCCGCGGTGCAAACAGCAGAAACGGAGCGCCAATTTCGATGGCAAACATCACGACAACTGACGCTGCGTGAAACGAGTCGGGGAGCCAGCGCGCCCACCACGCAAGCGGAGTCGGCAACGGTTGCGTCTCATAATGATAACTGAGCGCAGTCAGATTCAACCATGATTCATCGCCACTGGTAAGTTTGACGATGCCCGACATCACCATCAGCCGAAACAACAACAAAACGAGAAGGAAGCGAGCGAGCGGCTGCACCGGCGCGATCCGGCGCGTCGATGGTAGAATTCTTAACGGCGCCAGAAAGATGCTGAAGAACCCGGTTTCCAAAAGAAGGTAATCCCACTGAAAATTCAGAAAGACCTGCCCGGCGACGGCTAACGACAAGTAGCAGATCCAGAGTAACGCAAGGCAGAGTGCAGGAAGAATTTGAAAGATCAGAAGTGCGCTTAAGATCACGCCGGCTGCGCAGAGGGAATGTAGAAACCAATCGCTGGAATTAAACCAACATAGAGTTGGTAGAATCCGGTAGGCGTCCGGTCCGAGATGAGCTCGAACTGCTGTCAACCAGCGCGCGACCGGCACAATTCCGTCGCTGCCGATCAACCCATCGATTTGGACCCAATAAGAGAGAAAGGCGATTAAGTAGATGACGCCGAGCAGGCGGAGAAACCAATCACGCGCGGAATAGTAGGTTGGTAAGCATACGGCGTCTTCTCCTTTTCCCCAAAGGAGACTGGTGAATAGGGATGCAAACGTTCGATGTTTTGCTATCCAACGATAGATCGAAGAGAGAACTGGCCGGCAACCAGGAATCCGTTGAAAACACCATAATGGAAGACCGGTTGCGAATCCCGGTCGATAGCTCAGTGTCCGGAAGACGGCCTCGGCTCCAGCGAACACCTGGCCGTCCGGCTCGATCAGCCGCACGGCAGCCTGAAACGATTCGACTGGTATATCTTGAGTGAACCTCTCCCCCACAGATTGATACGAAGCCGCATCGATCTTTCCTTCGGTCACCTGCAACCAACGCCGGACCCACCGGATACAAAAATGGCAATCAGCGTCGTAGACCAGAAGAGGGCGGTCATGGGGTGGCTCGCTATGGGTCAGTTGTTTCGGGCCCAGGGATCGAGGCATAACCGTAGTTAGCGCACAGCGTGTAAGACGTCGACCTAGAAGGTTTGGGAACGCATAGGAACGCCGGGAGCGCCGCGATCGCCGGGAACGCCGGGAACTGAAAATGGGTCTAACGAGCCGTCGACCTGGAACGTCGACCCACGGTCAATCCGGAGGATTGGGGCGGCCGAAGCTTCCAGCGTCATCTCGCCATTGGCGGATTGCGCTTCCAGCTCGACAAATCAGCGCGTTGAATCGCACCTTCAAGCGCGGCCGTCCGTAAAAACAAAATACCTTGGGCTACGCTTCGGTAGGGTCGCGCTCCCGCGCGACCTGAATCCAGCGATTTGCAAACAGACCAGCGGCGCCAGAGAGCATCCGAAATGGCGCGTCAGGGGTCCAGGTCGCGCACGAGCGCGAACCCTACCTGGAGGCCTGTTCAGTTCTCGGCGCCCCCGGCGTTCCCGGCGTTAATGATTATCCGCGTTCGACGCTTCTTTGTGCTCGTAGCCGATTGCCTTGTCGATCTGATGCATAACGTCCGGAGTCAATCTTTCGACAGCAGTCGACGCGATGAGATTTTCCTCTAGCTGCGAAACTTTGGAAGCTCCGAGAATGACTGTGCTCACATGCGGATTCTTCAAGCACCATGCGAGGCCCAGTACCGATCTGGATAAACCGATCCCTTTGGCTAAGCGCCCTAGAGCGCGAACTTTTTCCAGCCGCTCCGGGTTTACCACCCATTCGCGTAACCAATTGTAACGATCGAGTCCTAAACGGGAATCCTTCGGAACACCATTGTCGTATTTTCCGGTTAAAAGCCCGCTGGCCAGGGGCGACCAGATCGTCGTTCCTAAGCCGAAACTCTCATATAGCCGGGCGTACTCGACTTCCACTTTGTCGCGCTGGAGTAGATTGTAATAAGGCTGTTCCATTGTAGGCGGAACAAGGTTGAGTTGACGCGCGATCGCGTGGGCTTCGGTAATCTCCTGGGCACTCCAGACACTGGTCCCCCAGTAAAGTACTTTTCCTTGAGTCACCAGGTCAGACATGATTCGGACCGTTTCTTCAATCGGCGTTTCGGAGTCGGGCCGGTGACAGAAGAAAAGATCCAGATAATCGACCTGCAGCCGCTTCAGAGCAGCGTGACAAGCCTCGAAAACATGCTTACGACTCAACCCATATTGATTCGGTTTTTGCGGATTCGGCGCGGAGCCAAAAAAAACCTTACTGGAAACCAGCCAGGTGTCTCGTGACCAGCCGAGCTTCTTCAGGATTTTGCCCATGACAAGCTCGGAACGACCCGATGCATAAGCCTCCGCATTATCAAAAAAGTTGATGCCGCCTTCGTAGGCCTTAATCATGAGCGCCTCAGCGACATCGTCAGAAATCTGGTCTCCAAAAGTGACCCAGGATCCGAACGAAAGCTCACTGACTCTCACCCCGGCTTTACCAAGTCTGCGATAATTCATAAGGCGAGAATCTGGCCGAGTGTGAGCGTTAGTGCTAGTGCGAGTAAGCACTCGCTATTCCAGCTTTCAGTTCCCGCTCGATGCCGTCCGATCCCGCTCGATGCCGGCGATTCTTTACGACGGTCGACTGTTGACGGTCGACGGTCGACCGCGCCCTGAAAGGGCGCGCCGCCGCCTCATTATTGCCCGAGATAGTCGCTGTGTTTCTAGCCGAAACACGCTGGACCGGCGGTCGCGCTTTCAAAAGAGCAAGACAGTTCCGTCGCGCCGGGGGAGCTAGTCTCCGGCGCGCGTTTATCGCGATATCGCGGAGTCGAAAATCCAAACTAAGCCGAGCCTCATTTTCCTGCGCCTAACGGCGTGGCAGCTTCTGGCTGCCACGCCGCCCACCTCATTATTGGCCGAGATAGCCGCTGTGTTTCTGGCCGAAACACGCTGGACCGTGTTGCTCCAGAAACGCCCTAATCTCGGTTTGGCTCCCCTCTCGAGGATGGCTTGCTCCGTTCAACCAGCTTTTCATGGCGTTGGCTGAAACGCCCATCATTTGCGCTACCCGATATTCGCTGAGTCGCGATTGTTGGATAAACGATCTCAACGTTTCGAGAGTTCCCTGCACATTCGTGTGATCCCTTTTCTTCGCCGTGAACGTGCTGATCCCAACGGAAATGTTGAAAGCATTCATTGAACGCCCTTAAGTCTGCCAGGGATGAGAAAGGAGGGGTATGGCCCGAAAGGGTGAGAAAGAATGTGTCGGCGTATCGGCGTGCCGGCGTGTCGGCGTGTCGGCGTGATAGCTGCTCGGGCGAAAAAGCGCCGTAGGTCCAGTGCCGGTAGGCTCGCGCTTCAGCGCGACCTCGTCGGCCAGCCGGAATGAAGCTCAGCTCTATCGACGCTGGACGATTTCACGCCGATAGATGGCAACGCCGACACGCCCGCACGCCGATACGCCGACACGCCGACACGTTCACCCCCCTATTTCCCCAAGCCGACTGTTCTTCCAGGGAAACCAGCGGCGTCAAAATAAACCGTCTGACCAACTTGCTGATAACGCAAAACGGTCTTCTGGCCGTTTGCTGCTGGCGTTGATTGCAAAGTTTTCGATACGCCGGCCACGCTGCGCGGTCCATTTACTAACGCTTCAACCGCAGTTCTTCCAAGCAGCGTTCCGTTGTGCGGAATCTGTAATTTCAGTATCTGCGCAAATGTCCACGTTAAATCAGCATTACTAACCGGCGTTTTATCAACGAAACGTTTCTTGAAATCCGGCCCCATCGCCGCCATGCAGTTGAACGTATCCGCTCGGTTGAAACTTCCGTGCATCCCCTGCCCTTGCTGAAGGGCGGAATCGCAGACTGTGACAGCCGACATGTTTGGATTTGCGGGATCCGTGGCAAAACTTCGAAAGTTCACCACCACCGCTGGTGTCGGCACGTGAGTCGACCCTTTCAAACCGATATCGGTAAGGTTCAGTGCTCCGTCGAATTCGCCGTACTCCGGATCCGAAAATATCCCGCTGATATAGTCCTGCGTAGTCAAGAATTGCACGATCTTCTGAACCAGATCCCGATCTTTTTCGGTCACGTAGATCAGATCTGATCCGCCGTTTGCCGCTATCACTACTTTTGCATCCGTGGGAATTTTGCCGGTTCCACCGATGACGCCGTCTCCTTTGACAGGACGTTGTGCAACCTGGTTGGTTGGTGCTGACGAAAGTTCGGGGTCCACCGGTTTATACATGGTGCTTCCGTCCTTGTTAATCGTCTGGTCTGGATCGAATAGTGGCAGACCTAGCGCATGGGCAAGATCGATTGCCAGAAAACCGGGAGGCAGAAAGCCGGTATTCACTTCCTGGCGACCTTTCGAGTCCCGATAAGTGTTGGTCGCGGAGTAACTCGTTGTAACGTTCCTTCCGGTCGCGTCGAGAGGAGATTTGCTAATGGTCGAGAAACCGTGATCTGCTGTGACAAACACGTCGGTATCTGCCACAAGACCATCTACCGACTCCAAATATTCAAGTATCTGGCGCAGGTTATTGTCAACGTTTGACAGAGCTTTCCGACAGGTCGGCCCATTAATTCCCGGTTTCAGTTGATTAAGGCTGTCGCCTTGATTGTGCTGAGTGCCATCAGGATCTCTTGACCAATAGACAACGACGAACGGTTTTCCCGCTCTGACAAATGCAGGCAGTATGGCCTCGGTCAGGGCGCTGGCGAAATATTGCTGTTGTACTTCGTTAGGAGCGATTGTTCCGGGCGTTTCGTTGTTCCCGGAAAATCCATTGTCCCGTTTGGTTTTCTCGAATTGACCATTTGCGCGCGTGGGGGCGACCGTGGTCAAGCCTGCGGCCCGTAAAGCATCAGCAATATCAGGACGCAGCGGGACTCCTCCGTCGCGTCCGGTAGAATCATCAATTATCACGGTGTCAGGAACGGGAACGCTACCGTTGGTCGAAGCGCCTTCGGAGGCATCCTGAATAAGCGTTGGACCGAGCTTACCGACGGCTGCCGTCAAATATCCATTCTTACGGGCAAAAGCTAAAAGGGTTTCCTCGTTAAGATAGTTGCCACCGAAATGATCATCGATCTCCTCGATCACTGTGTCGTTCTCGATGAACGGCGTTTCAGTCGACGGCACGTCAATACCTGTTTTCTTCTCGATCGGGAAACCGGTGTAGAGGGTGTTGCCGAAATCTCCAGTATCTCCAAGCAAGTGACCGGTCGCTATTGCTGATGCGTTTGGTGTCGTGAATGTCGGAAACAAGGAATGGCTGTTGGTAAACCAGACCCCGCCCTGTCGAAGCGCATAAAGAGTCGGCATATCCTTCACATTCACCGATCCACTGCGCAGGCCGTCGGCGACGAAGATGATTACATTGCGACCAGACGACGAGCGCACAAACGACAAAGCGACAATTGCCGCAAGGCAAAGAACGCGGGCTATTTTCATATCAGGATCAGCGACCCGAATAAGGCTTTTCGCTAGCCGAGTGCAAGTGACAATTGTGAGGCAATATTGGAACGCCGAGAGCGCCGGGAACGCCGGGAACTGAAATGGGTTGAACGCGTGCCGGTAGGGTTCGCGCTTCCGCGCGACCTGGACCCCACTTCGACGCTCTTTAGCGGCGTGATG
>Ga0126381_100004196_pt1 | contig 15661 bp, 15 predicted proteins | sample PanSoiMetPlot_28_FD_96465 | JGI IMG/M metagenome (GOLD analysis project Ga0126381, IMG submission 96465) | Tropical forest soil microbial communities from Panama - MetaG Plot_28 | ecosystem: Environmental > Terrestrial > Soil > Tropical forest > Bulk soil | place: Panama | collected 2016-02-17 | reverse complement strand
GCATCCGTTCGTGATGAGCAGGAAAACTCCCGACAGAGCGGTGACTGCGAACAGGGTCGAACCAAACAGGACTTTCTGCCTGGCCAGCTCCCTCGCCGCCTGATCTTTCTTGGAGATCTGCTGAGTTTCTTGCGATTTGTTGCTTAGGTGAAGTTGCATGAAGTTTGCCATCTTGGGCCTCCCGTTACTGGTTCCCCCAGTCGCCGGGAGCAATCGCACGGGTGCAGCCAAGTTGAGATTGATTGATTCTTCAAGACTTACGTGCGACCACGCATTCACAAGCGTGGCTGCACAAACACGCTGTGGTGGGCCACACACGGCGCCCCCACTCGTTCTCGTAACGCCGCTGGCTCAATCCGCCCGCCTTCCCGCTTGCGCAGGACAACAAGGTTCACTCCAAGATCGTTTCTGCCTGCCTTGGTGGATCTATATCGCGTGATGGCATAGGCGAAATCGCCTGAACAGTGCGTACCCAGCACTTCGATTGCATCGATGTGATACAACCCGTCAACCCCGCGCTGCACATACCCCTGAATCTCCTCTCGCCCGTGAAGGATTCCAGTAACGAAGTGTTGCGTCAGGTAGTAAGCGTCTTCAGTGTAGAGTTCCGCAACCTGCTCGGCTTGGCCCTCGTTATATGCCGCTCTCCACCGTTCCGGAATCTCGCGCAGCGCGCGATCGTCAGCGCTCACCCCACACTTCATCGAGGAGTTCAATGAACCGGCCTGGCCGTTCTGGCCTTGGGCGCAGGGAATAAGGGACATCAGCAAACCCAGCGCCCCAGCAAAATCAGACAAATTTTCATACCAACAGTGTTCCCAAAAGTAACCCCGTTCGCAGTGATCCGCAAGCACTGCGAAAACTGCCCGCAGGCGCTTCCCCGGGCACACCCGATCGTAATCTCGTCCGCCACCGCGAACCCAAATAACATGGCGGCAAACCTGTCCGATTGAATCCGGCTGTGAGGTACAAATGGGGCTTTCTAATTGGATGTGGAATCATTACCGTTTCCTGAGCGCCATAGCGGTCGCATCCCTCCTGTTGACCGCGGCGCCTGTCACTCGCGCGCAATCGTCAAATGATCCGACGCCCAATACACCATCTCTGGGCGATCTGGCTCGCAAGCAAAAGCAGAAACAACAGGACGCGAAAGACAAGGGTGCCAAGCCCAAAAAGGTCGTGACCGACGAAGACATGCCGGAACATGCGCCGGATTCTTCGACGAGCGAGGCTTCCACGACCGACGACTCTCCGCATGCTGATGAAGAAGCCACTCCTGCGAATGTCGTGTCACGGAATGGTGATCAGAGGAAAGCTGCCATTTTGCAGCAGAAGAATGCCATCGCCGACCTGAAAGCTAAAATCGAAAAGGCTCAGGCCTCCATTCATTTTGTGGAGGCAAACGCCTATCGTAACGGCGTCGAATACAACAAAATTCAGGCGCAGAGACAACAGGAAGTCGAGCGAGCTCAGAATCAACTAACCGAGATGCAGAAGAACCTCGAGAAAATGCAGGAAGACGCTCGCCGGGCGGGATTCGCGAGCGCGGTCTGGGATCCGTAAGCCGAATCCTCTTGCCCAACTACGATCGTCCGGGATTTGCTAGGCCCCCGGATGAAGCAGCCGGATCGCCTTGAACACTGCCGCCGCAACAAAAGCCGACGCTGGAATCGTTAGAACCCAGGCCCACACGATCCTGCGCGCCACGCCCCACCGAACAGCCGACAGCCGCGTCGTTGCACCCACGCCTACAATCGCTCCGGTAATCGTGTGCGTCGTGCTGACCGGAATGCCGGCAAGCGCGGTGGCAAACAACGTAATCGCCCCGGCGGTCTCGGCGCAGAATCCGCCTACCGGTCTCAGCTTCGTGATCCGCGATCCCATGGTGTGTACGATTCTCCACCCACCGAAGTACGTCCCCAGCGCGATCGCCGTATGCGCGGCCAGAATGATCGGCCAATGGAACGGACCCCAATTGTTGGCGAGTTGGTCCGCCGTCATAAGATGCGCACCGTAGAAAGCGCTGGCGACAATGCCCATGGTCTTCTGCGCGTCGTTGCCGCCGTGTCCCAGGCTATATCCGGCCGCAGACAGTAATTGCAATTTCCTAAACCACTTGTCAATGCGTTGCGGCGCTTTGTCGCGCAATAGCCAGAAAATCGCGACCATGAACGTGAAACCGAGGATCAGACCCATGATCGGCGCGACCACGATGAAGATCAGCGTTTTGTACCACCCCTCGACGATGATCACCTGGTAGCCGGAGCGCATGATCGCCGCTCCCGCATAGCCGCCGATCAGCGCATGCGACGACGACGTCGGCAGCCCCCACCACCACGTGAGCAGATCCCACACGATCGCGCCCAGCAATCCGGCGATCACGACATACTGCGTTACCGAATCGATCCGGATCATGCCCTTGCCGATAGTCTTCGCCACCGCCGTACCCAGAAAAAACGCCGCCACAAAATTGAAGAACGCCGCCCACACGACTGCCAGCTTCGGCGAAAGCACACGCGTCGAGACGACCGTGGCGATACTGTTCGCGGCGTCATGAAATCCGTTCAGGAAATCAAACGCCAGCGCAACCGCGACCGTAATGATCAGCAGGAGTAGGGTTGAGCTCACCGGTTCGTCCGTGAACGTGAGGATGCGATGGCCCTAGGCATTCTTCAGCATCACCGTCTCGAGAACGTCGGCCACATCTTCCGCACGGTCGGTGGCGGTTTCCAGGAACTCCAGCACTTCCTTCGTCTTGATCAACGTGATGGGATCCTTTTCATGCTCGAACAACCGGGCGATGGCCGCGCGCGAAACCTGATCAGCCTCGTTCTCCAGTCGGTTGATTTCCTCGCAATGGGCCAGCACGTCACCGTTCTTCTCCAACAGTGGAATGGCCTGTTCTAGCTGCTGGCTTTGCGCTAGGATCAGCCGCGCTAGGTCTCTGGCCTCCGGCGGAGGGTCGGTAATGCGATACATGACGATGCGCGCCCCGGCCGCATTCAGGAAATCCAGCACGTCATCGAGGGATGAAGCCAGCTTGTAGAGATCTTCGCGGCCGAACGGCGTGATGAAGGTCTGGTTCAGCTTCCGCATGATCGAGTGGGTCATCTCGTCTCCCACGTGCTCGATCCTCCGGATCTCCGCGATCTTCTTCTCGACATCCGTGTAGTCGCTGAACAAATCGACCATCGCCCTCGCGCCGTCGATAAGGTTATTCGACATGACGGAGAACATCACAAAAAAGCTTGTGTCTTTCGGAATAAGTCGGACCATTTCGTCAACAAGCTCCAGAGACCTGGTTGCTTGCAGTTATCGAGCAGAGTTGCGAGAAACGTGTGACTATCTCACGCCGCGCGGAAGGCAGTCAAATCGCTGAAATCATTGGGATAGTAGGAAAGATTAGTCGCAGAGACCTAAAGAGTGGGTCACAACTTTGCTCAACGGCTTCCGCAATAGCATTGCCTGCTGCTGCGTTTCGAAGGCCGGTTAGTAGCGTTCCCGTGGCCGGGCGTTGACCTTGGCACGACGCGGCATGCTCCATCCGAGCAGCACGAGTCCGGCCAGGACGCCTACCGTTCCAAAAGCCACCGGGCGCAAGAAATCGAAAAACACCATCTGTAAATCCATCCTCAGAGTATGATGCCGATTCTTTTCTTGAAGATAGTTACTATTTGTCTAGAACCACCAGCGACACGTACGCTGGCGAAGCTTCTCGCGTGTACTCTCTTCAACTTTCCGCGCAACACAATTACTTCCGAGTATTACCAACGTCCTGTCCGCCATCTTTGCGCGCCTCTGCACCCGTGATATGCTCCCGCGCCATGCAGGACGCGAATCCTAGCCAACCTACCCCGCAGTTCGACACCGCCGAGTATGCCAACGATCTAGCATCCACGCGCTGCGCTGTCTGCCAACAGCCTTTTACGGGTGCCTCGTATCGCATCAACGGACACCCGGTGTGCGCCAGTTGCACCGACCAGTTCCGTAATCGTGCACCCAGGGACAGCCACGCGTCCTTTGTCCGCGCGCTCGCCTTCGGAATTCCCGCGGCAATCCTCGGCCTGGCCGCCTACGCTGCCTTCGAAGTCATGACCGGGTGGATCATCGGCTACCTTGCTCTCGGTGTCGGATATATCGTCGCGAAAGCCATGCTGATGGGTTCCGGCGGGATCGGTGGCCGCCGGTATCAGATTGCCGCCGTCGTTCTCACCTATGCAGCCGTTTCCATGGCGGCAATCCCGGTCGCGCTAATAGAAATCAGCAAGCACCGACAGCCCCATGAGAGTTCTGCGCAAACCTCATCCGACGGCAGCCAGAGCGACCAGCAGTCCTCGCAACCGCCAAAGCACAAGATGAGCCGAGCGCAAGCTTTGGGCTACCTTGCATTCCTGGGCCTGGCATCCCCATTTCTCGACCTGCAATCTCCGCTCAACGGTCTTATCGGGCTCGTCATCCTTTTCGTAGGAATCCAGATCGCCTGGAAAATGACCGCAGGGCCGCCCGTCCCCGAAATCACGGGACCCTACTGACGGCTCACTTGCCAATCATGCCCGCGATCGATTAAGAAGCAATCTGTGTCCCCTCTCACCCCCGATCTGATCCGCAATTGCAGCCGATGCGGGCACGAGCTTGCGCTCGGCGCAGTGGCTTGCGATCAATGCCACGCTCTCGTGCACGCCGAGCAACTCGCCCAACTCTCCGAGCAAGCTCGGAAGGCTGAGAGTCAGGGCGAACTCCAGCGCGCACGCGACCTTTGGCTCCAGGGACTGCCTCTGCTTCCGCCGCACTCACGCCAGGCGGATTGGATTCGCGATCACGCCCAATCCCTCAATCAGGCGGCGCAATGCGCGGAAGCAGTGCAACCGCAACCTCAACCCGCCAATCAATGGGCAAAAAAGCTAGGTCCGCTGGCGCCCATCGCGATCCTCCTCGCCAAGGGCAAATCGCTCCTCGTCCTCTTGAAGCTGAACTTCCTGCTAAGCCTATTCGCCTTCATGGGTGTCTATTGGGGACTCTACGGCGCTCGTTTCGGAATCGGCTTCACGATCCTGATCCTGATTCACGAGATGGGCCACTTCATCGACATCAAGCGCCGCGGTCTGCCCGCCGACATGCCCATCTTTCTCCCTGGACTCGGCGCATTCGTTCGCTGGAAAGCCTTGGGGGTTTCGCTCAAGACGCGCGCCGAGGTCAGCCTCGCCGGGCCCTTCGCCGGATGGATCGCATCCGTCGCTTGCGCGTTCATCTGGTGGAAGACCGGAGAAAACTTGTACGCGGCGCTCGCCCGGGCGGGAGCCTGGTTGAACGTCATGAACCTGATCCCGGTTTGGGTTCTCGACGGTGGCCAAGCCGCTCTCGCCCTCAACAAAGCCGGAAGGCTCACCATCCTGTCCGTCAGCCTTGCGCTCGGTATCTGGTTGAACGAGCCTGCCTTCTACCTTGTAGCGGCAGGTGCCGGATGGCGCCTCTTCACCAAAGACCTACCCTCTCAACCCAGCCCAACAGCGACTGTCTATTACGCAGGCGTTCTGACTAGCCTCGCCGCAATTCTCTGGATCCTGCCCGGAAAGGGCTTCGGCCCACAGTAAATCGTCGAAACGCCGAAATTTCCCCGTGACCATTCCCAACGTCTCCCGTCTACATACTGCTTATCCCTAGCCGGAGAGACTCCCATGCGTTCTTTTTTTCTTTGTTCTGTGCTCCTGATGCTGGCCGTCTGCGCCTATTCCCAACCAGCCCCACCCAAAGACGAAATGCCCGACCTCGAGCATTTCACCCCCGATCAAGTAGATAAGGCACTCGACCCCTGCAACGATTTCTTCCAGTACGCGTGCAGCAAATGGGTCAAAGCCAATCCGATCCCCGCCGATCAAGCCGCATGGGGAACCTTGAACAAGCTGGCGATCTGGAACGTCGCCGCCGTCCACAATGCGCTGGAGCAGGCTGCCGCAGCTGGCGAGAACAAGAGCCCGATGGAGAAGAAAGTCGGCGACTACTATTCCTCCTGCATGGACGAAACCGCCATCGGCAAAAGCGGCATCGCTCCTCTCAAACCGCTGCTGGATCAAATCGCCGCGCTTCAAGACAAATCCAAGCTTCCCGAACTGATTGCGGCGCTCCACCAGAACACCCGCCCCGCCGACCTCAACTTCATCGACGCCCAATATCAAGGCGTCCTTTTCGGAATCTATAACGGCCCCGACTTCGACGACGCGCGCGTCAACGTCGCCGTGCTCGACCAATCCGGCATGAACATGCCGTCCCGCGAGTTCTATCTGAAAGACGATGACAAAGCGAAACAGATCCGCGACAAGTATCTTCAGCACGTCGCGAAGATGCTCGTGCTCAGCGGCGAGAATCAAACACAAGCTGATGCCGATGCAAAAACCATCCTCGCGATGGAAACCTCGCTCGCTAATGCGGCCATGGACATCATCCTGCGCCGCGACCCCAAGAACCTGAACAACAAGATGACGCTCGCGCAAATCCAGGCGCTCACGCCGTCGTTCAACTGGAATCACTACCTCACCGCGATGCACGTTCCCGCGACAGAAAAGTATCTCGTCACGTCACCCGACTTCTTCCGCGGCATGCAGAAGCTGATCGCCTCCGAATCCGTCGATCACTGGCGTGCCTACCTGCGCTACACGCTGGTCCACCTGTCGGCGCCGTCGTTGTCGCAGCCCTTCATCGAAGAGAACTTTGACTTCTACGGACGCACGCTCTCCGGCACTTCGCAGATTCAACCGCGCTGGCGCCGCTGCTCGTTCTACGCTGACGCCGATCTGGGCGAAGCCGTCGGCCAGGCTTATGTCGCTCACTACTTCCCGCCTGAGAGCAAGGAGCGCATGCTCCAGTTGGTGAAAGGCATCGAGACAGCCTTGCATCAGGACATCGATGCCTCGCAATGGATGTCGCCCGAAACCAAGGCCAAGGCTCATACGAAACTCTCCGCACAGATCGACAAGATCGGCTACCCGGACCACTGGCAGGATTATTCCTCGATCGAGATCAAGCGTGACGACTTCCTCGGCAATGTGCAGCGTTCCAGCAAGTTTGAAATCGATCGCCGCCTCGCGCTGATCGGCAAGCCCACCGATCGCTACAAGTGGGGGATGACGCCGCCCACCGTCAATGCCTATGAAGATCCGCAATCGAACACAATTAACTTCCCGGCCGGAATCCTGCAGCCGCCTTTCTTCGACGGCAACCGCATTGACGCAGTGAACTATGGAGCAATCGGAGTGGTCATCGGTCACGAAATCATCCACGGATACGATGACCAGGGTCGCAAGTTCGATTCCGACGGCAATCTCAAAGACTGGTGGACTCCCTCTGACGCAACCGCCTACGAAACCCGTGGGCAGTGCATCGCCAACGAGTACACCCAGGACATACCCGAAGCGGGCGTGAAGCAGAACGGCAAGCTCTCGCTCGGCGAAGACACCGCCGACAACGGCGGAATCCACATCGCCCTCGCCGGACTGCAGAGTTCACTCAAGCAGCAAGGCAAGGACCTCGACTCGCCGGGTGAAGAGGGCGTCACGCAGTTGCAGACATTCTTCCTCGCTTACGCCAACGTGTGGTGTGGCGACTATCGCCCCGAAGCCGCGCGCACGGCGGTGCTCACCCAGGGCCACTCGCTCAACCGATATCGCGTCAACAACGTGGTCAGCAACATGGACGAGTTCGCCCACGCCTTCAATTGCAAGGCAGGCCAGACGATGGTCCACGCCAACGCGTGCCGTATCTGGTAAGCACATTTTGCCCGAAAGCTGACGTGATCTAGATCACCGACGCCGCAACCTTCCCTCATTAGCATTCCACGAGGGTCAGGGTTGCGGCATTGGGTTTGTGCACCATCTGCATCGTCCGCCTCGCGGCTTGCGAGCTTTCTAAGTCCTCTAGCTTCAGAGGTTAGAGATGACGCATATGTCCGACAGCCCTCGATCAGAGCTGCGCCGATAAATGCAGCCGGGCACGATGACGACCACATTCGAAGAACGCTGGCTTCCGAAATCTGTTCTCTGCCTACGCGACTACGACCTCAACAAGTTCACTCGCGATCTCATCGCCGGAGTTACCGTCGGACTGGTCGCTCTGCCTTTGGCGATGGCGTTCTCGATCGCTTCCGGCCTCTCACCGCAGGCGGGTATTTACTGCGCGATCGTCACCGGATTCCTGATCTCCGCTCTCGGCGGCTCCAAGACCCAAATCGGCGGGCCCACTGGTGCGTTCGTCGTTGTTGTCGCTGGCATCATCGCCGCGCACGGCGTCGATGGCCTCTTCATGTGCACCGTCATGGCGGGGGTGCTGCTTCTCGCCATGGGCCTCACCGGGATGGGCTCGGCGATCAAGTTCATCCCACGCCCGATCGTCATCGGATTCACCAATGGCATCGCCATCCTGATCGCCAGCACGCAAGTCAAAGATTTCTTCGGCCTGCAGATGGAGAAAGTCCCCGGCGTCTTCTGGCTCCGCTTGGAAGCCTTTGCCGCGCACTTTCACACGCTCAACTACGAAGCCGCTCTTCTATCCGTCGCAACTGTACTCATCCTGATCACCTGTCGCGCTGTTTCAAACAAAATACCCGGCCCCATTGTCGCCTTGGCAGTCGGGACGCTGGTCGTCTATCTCTTCAAGCTTCCAGTGGAAACTATCGGCTCGCGCTTCGGCGGGATACCCAGCGGCTTGCCGCACTTGCAGATCCCCAAGTTCCGTGCCGACCTCATCCACGGCCTGCTGGGTCCCGCCGTCACCGTCGCCATGCTGGGCGCCATCGAATCACTGATGTCCGCGGTCGTCTCCGACCGCATGAGCAACGATCATCACAATCCCAACGTCGAGTTGATGGCACAAGGAGTGGCGAACATCGCGTCGCCCATGTTCGGCGGATTGCCCGCCACCGGCGCCATCGCCCGCACAGCAACAAACATCCGCTCCGGGGCTCAATCCCCCGTCGCTGGAATAATTCACGCCGTGACCTTGCTTTGCGTGCTTTTGTTCGCATCGCGCATCGTGAGTTATGTCCCGATGGCGGTGCTCGCCGGGATCCTCATGGTTGTCTCCTACAACATGGGCGAGTGGCGCGAGATCCCGCAGCTGTTCAAGCTCACCAAAACCGACATCAGCGTGTGGATGGTGACGTTCGCTCTCACCGTCTTCGCCGACCTCACCGTCGCCGTTGAAGCAGGAATGATCCTGGCCGCCCTGCTGTTCATCAGCCGCGTGGCCGCCACCACAACGGTCTCGCAGGTCACCGACGACTACATCGAAGACGGCCGCGTCCACATCCTGCAGGACAAAGACATCCCTTACTACGCGACCATCTTCCGTATCCACGGACCCTTTCTCTTCGGCGCCACAGATAAGATCTCCGTCGTTACCGAGAACATGCACAAGCTGCCACCGGTCGTTATCCTGCGTCTACGCAACATGACAGCCCTCGACGCTACCGGGCTCTACGCCATCGAGGAAGTCGCCCGCGCCTTGCAGGCTACCCGACGCACATTGATTCTCTGTGGTGCCCGCGAACAGCCCGCCAAGCTTCTGCATGAAGCCGAATTCGAAGAAGTCATCGGCAAAAACAACATCTGCGACAACGTGCAGGCCGCCGTCGCGCGTGCTCAGGACGTGTTCGAGCGGATGGAAAGCAGGGCAGTGGACGCAAAGAGGTAGCCCGCCTTCAGGGGCGGTTTTTCTTTGCGCTCTTCGCTGGCCGTTCTTTGCGCTCCTTGCGGTTGAAAGCCTTCCTCGGCGACCTCTGCGCCTTTTCTCAGCGAACTCTGCGGTTCAATGCTTTTTGAAACCTGGACATTCCTTCAGTCGCGAGTTCGATTGTCTGCAGGACAAGCCGACAACTGGACTCGAGAAGAAGCTACCCGCCCTTGGCGTGCGCGAGGGGCGCAATTGTCCCATTAGTGGCCTTCAGATAATCCGCCGGCGCCATCAAAATCTGCATCCCGCGCACGCCCGCCGAGATCGAAATCACGTCGAATAGTTCCACTGTCTCGTCGACGTACACGGGATAGTCCTTCTTCCCGGCCAGCGCCGTCACACCCCCGCGGATGTATCCCGTCAGCGCCTGCAGCTCTTTCACCGGCACCAGCGCCATCTTCCGGTTGTCCGACGCCGCGGCGAGCGCCTTCAGATCGAGCTCGGCATTTCCCGGGATCACCGCCATGCAAATTCCGTTTCGATCGCCTCGCGCCACCAGCGTCTTGAATACCTGTTCCGCGGGCAGCCCGATCTTCGCAGCCACAGTTTCAGCCGCCAGATCTTCCGGATCGACCTCATACTCCCGCAACTGGTAGCCCACGCCCAGCTGATCCAGCAGACGCACGGCATTGGTCTTGTGTGCCATCCAAAACGATTATGCCGCGTTCAGCACGTGTTTATCTGCATCGTTGAACCCTTGCAACTCTGAAACCCTGAAACTTTGGCACACACACATTTGCCCTTGCAGCCAGCAGGGTTCTATATTCTCCCGTACCCGTTCCGAGGATCACTTATGCGGATGCTGATTCATTGGGTATTGACTGCGCTGGCGATCTGGATCGTCTCGCGTTTCGTGCCGGGATTTTCGGTGAGTGGTCCCGTCGCCGCATTGATCGCCGCGGTCGTCATCGGTTTCGTCAACGCGACCTTGGGATTGTTCCTTAAGATCGTCACCTTCCCGCTTACCGTCCTGACGCTGGGATTGTTCTGGCTCATCATCAACGCGCTGATGATCGAACTAGCTTCCGCGATCGTGCCGGGCTTTCATGTCTCGGGCTTCGCCGCCGCCTTCTGGGGAGCGATTGTGCTCAGCCTCGTGAACATGGCGCTGAAGTGGTTGGTCATGCCGGACAAAGCCAATAATTAATCCGAGCCATCGCGGCAGAGCGGCGACTCTCCCACGCGCCCGCAGAGCGTGACACTGCCTGTGTAGCGCGAACACGCTTGTGTGCGTAGCCGCGAAGAGGCGACCGATTTTAGCCCACGCTTCAGCGATGGGGCCACACATCAAATAAGAGCCCGTGTCCCGTGGGGACGGCCGACGAACCGCTACTCAAATCACCAACGATCGTCCATTACCCAACACCGGGTCCCGTTTGCTCCAACACCACCATTCTCACCGAGCAGGCTTTTTCGGCTTCATCATCTCCCACTCTTTCTCCGTCAGCATCCTGCCCAGCGACGAAAACTCGCCCGCTCCTTGCAGCCATTCGCCGCCATCCATCGTGATCACATCGCCGTTGATGTAACCCGAACCATCGCTCACGAGGAACACCGCCAGATTGGCGAACTCCTCCACCGTGCCGAATCGCCCAAGCGGTACGCGGTCTTTCGCGAGTTTTTCGAACTCCGGACGTGGCAACAACCGCGAAAACGCACCTTCGGTTGGAATCGGCCCTGGTGCAATGGCATTCATTCGGATTCCGCGATTTCCCCACTCCACCGCCAGGCTGCGTGTTAGCGCCTGCACTCCCGCCTTCGCGACCGCCGACGGAACCACGTACGCCGATCCCGTCGTCGTGTACGTAGTCGTGATGTTCAGCACCGTCGCGCGCCGTCCTTCGGCAAGCCAGCGCTTCCCGCAAGCCATCGTGGTGTGCAGCGTGCCGAGCAGAACGATGCCAATCACCGCTTCGAACGCGCGCAGCGATAACTCCTCGGTGCGCGACAGGAAGTTTCCGGCAGCGTTATTCATCAGCACATCGAGCGCGCCGTCCTTCCAGATCGTTTCGATCATCTCCTCGACGGCCGCCGCATCACGAACGTCGCACGGACGCGAATGAATCGTGCCGCCAGTCTTTTCTCGCAGCGCGGCCTCGGTTGCCACCAGCGCTTCGTGTCGCCGCCCGCAGATATACACGGTCGCGCCTAGCTCGAGGAATCGTTCCGCAGTGGACTTCCCGAGTCCTGTGCCTCCACCAGTAATCAGAATGCGTTTGTTCTGAAGAAGATTGTTTTGGAACATGGATCACCCTTCGTGAGCGCGATGATTGTAGCGAACGTCTCACTGAGTTTGCCCGAAGGGACGATTAGCGTTTGGTGACTCTAGGTGCATTGACGGCGAGCGGAATCACGCCACTATCGCTGACCAACAGAACGCTTGTTCAGTTTTCCGGTACTCAAACGACGTCGCAAGCCACCCGAAACCCGTAATCGGCATACTGAAATTGCGGTGGGATGCTCGAGCGGCCAGCGCAGCGTGTCACCTTGATGTGATGGCGCCACGAGCCGCCGCGTGAAGCGCGCCTCTGACCCGACTCCGGTCCGCGCGGATTTCGCTCCGGAGAAGCGGCGTAGTAATTCGCGCCGTACCAGTCGCTGCACCACTCGTGAACATTCGCACAGATATCGCAAAGCCCGAACGCATTCACTTCCGACTGCCCAACAGGCTCCGGTCCAGTTGACCACCGAGCGGCATAGTTGCGGAGCGACTCAGGCGGCGCATTGCCCCAAGGAAATAACCCGCCCTCGACGCCGCCGCGCGCCGCGCGCTCCCACTCCGCTTCGCTCGGCAGACGATACGGACGCTCGGTCGAAGCCGCGAGGCGGTCGCAATACTCCTGCGCCTCAAACCAAGAAACACCGGCCACCGGCTGCTGCGGATGATTGAAGTTGGGATCTTTCCAGAACGGTGGCGGAAGTTTTCCCGTGGCGCGCAGAAACCTCGCGTACTCAGTGTTCGTTACCTGACATGCTGCAAACTGAAACGCGTCGACCCAGACGCGGTGCACAGGACGTTCGTTGTCCTGCCCAACCTCCGATCCCATCAGAAACCAGCCGCTCGGAATGACCACTAGCGCCGGCTCCAGGACCGAAGGCATCGAGGTGGAGACCATTGCCGAAAGCGTAGCACAAGGCTGGGAATTCCATCTCGGCTTGGTGCCCCAGGTTCGCGTCCCCCCTTTGGACGCTAACCTGGGATCCTCTCCGCGAACTCCGCGGTTTCAGGCTTTGCTTTTCTCATCCGCTGGCTTACTTTCACTACTCAACCTGCTCACAGCGCCTCCCGCTGTCCGCATCTCGAAACCACTGCCTGATCCTTGATACCCTTAAAGAGGCCTTAGATCACCCGCCATTTTGAAGCGGGAAGCAACTCAAAGCTGAAAGCCCAGAGCCGTGAGCCCAAACGTCTGGGACCGGGACCTGACACCTGAGCTCCTACGAAACAGCCATCGCCCGCATGTTTGCGCTCGGCCATGAACTGGCCCATACGCCATCGCAGAAGTTCGACCTCGAGCACATGCGCGTTCTTCTCGAGGCCCTTGAGCACCCGGAGCGGAAGTCTCCCGCCGTCCTGATCGCCGGCACCAATGGCAAAGGCTCCACAGCAGCAACACTGTCGTCGATCCTCCAGGCCTCCGGCTACAAGACCGGCCTCTACACTTCGCCGCATCTTGTGCGTATCAACGAGCGCATTCGCATCGACAGCACCGCCATCGCCGACGACGACTTTGCTGGCATCCACGATCTCGTCGATCGCACCGCCGAACGCCTCGTCGGCGAAAACGAACTCCCGTGGCATCCGAGCTTCTTCGAGATGCTCACCGCGATCGCCTTCGAATATTTTGCGCGCGAGAAAGTAGACATCGCCGTACTCGAAGTCGGAATGGGCGGACGCCTCGACGCCACCAACGTCGTCGAACCGCTGGTCAGTGTCATCACCGACATCTCGCTCGACCACCAGAAATTCCTAGGCGACACGCTCACGGAAATCGCGCGCGAGAAAGCGGGCATCATCCGCGCCGATCGCCCGGTCGTCACGCTCCCGCAAACGCCCGAGGCCAATGATGTCCTCGGCAACACGATCCTCGACCTCGGGGCCCGCGTCGTCAGCGCCGTTCCCTACGTCCCGCCCGTGAGCCCGAACAGCGCTCAGTACTTGCTTCTGAGCGAACAGGAGAAAGCGGGCTACGTGGCTCGCTATCCGCTGCCGGTGCTCGGAAACGAGATCATGGTCGAGACACCGTTGGTCGGTCGCCACCAGCTTCGCAACATCGCGCTTGCCATCGCCGCTGCCGAAGAACTCAGCCGCGACCGATATCCGAATATCAGCGCGGCCACGATCGAGCGCGGCATCCGCGAAACGCATTGGCCAGGCCGCTTCCAGATCCTGGCTGCTGCTGCCGCTAATCCCGAAGTCGTCTTCGACGTGGCCCACAATCCCGCCGGAGCCTGGGCCCTGCGGTCCACGCTCTCCGCCGCTTACGAAGACCGTCCGCTGACCTTCGTCTTTGGTGCGATGCGCGACAAAGCCATCGGCGAGATTGCCGAGATTCTCTTCCCGCTGGCCGAACGCGTGATCGCCACTCACGCCGACAACCCGCGCGCCGCCACTCCCGCGGAAATCCGCGAAGCCGCCCACCGCGTAGCGGTCGAAATCGATGAGGCGCCCGACGTCCCCATCGCCCTCGCCAAGGCCCGTGCCGCTGCGGGAACGAAAGGTTTGGTGGTCGTCACCGGTTCGATTTACATTGTAGGAGAGGCGATGCGCGCCCTTGGCGCCCGCATCTTATAGACAGTGCCGTTCCGCACCACATCTACGGAAGTCGAAACTGGCGAAGTCCACGTCGTCCGCGAGCCCCAGCGTCAAGACGATCGCATCACGCCGAAGAACCCCGTTCACCGCCACGGAATCCTCAGCCACCTGCGCTCTTATCTCATCGTCGATCCGTTAATCTGGCTTTACACGGTGCTTTTCGGGCTCGTCTCGATTCCGGTGTCGTTGTTCGGCGATCGCGAACGCATCCTGCACAGCTTCGCGCGCGGCTGGTCGTGGATGATCATGAAGACGATCCTCTCTCCGGTGAAGGTCACCGGCCTCGACAGGATCGACACCTCGCGGCCGCACGTTTACGCCGTCAATCACGCCTCGGCGCTCGACATCCCGGTGCTCTACGTCTACCTGCCGTTTCAGTTCCGCATCGCATTCAAAAAAGAACTGCTCGCCTACCCGATCGTCGGCTGGCACCTAAAGCGTTCCGGTCAGATCTGCGTCGATCAGCAAAATCCCGCGGGCTCTATCGGCAGTATTCGATCGGCGCTGAAGAGTCTCAAAGCCGGCATGCCACTGGTGATCTTCCCCGAAGGCGGCCGCACACCCGACGGCGAAATCAAACCCTTTCTGCCTGGCGCGTTCTTCCTTGCAATCAAGGCGAAGGTCGACATCGTGCCCGTGGCCCTGATCGGCACCTTCAACCTGCTGCCGATGAACACCTACCACATCAAATGCCAGCCGCTCGAGATGCGTGTCGGCGAACCGATCTCTACCGAAGGCCTCTCCGGCCACGACATGCAAGCCCTCTCCGACAAGGTGCAGAAAGCGGTGACGGACCTGTTTACTGCGCCTTCTACGTAGGGATCGATTCGCAGTTTCACGCGTGCGCTCGGTGTCGACTCGAAGAGGAGACGCCCGTCGGTCCGAACCACCTCTTTTAGCCTCAAGGTTTTGGACCTCGGTCAAAAACAAGCATTTAACGGGAATGCTGGTGCAACCCTCAAAATACTTCTCTCGCTACTCGAAACGTGTTCGCGTGCGCCTCTGACGTCAGCTCGATCGGATCGGAATATCCACCGCCGATCGTGACTACAAACGGCGCTTCTAACTTCTTCACCCGGCGCATCACCAACCGATCGCGCTCGCGCAACCCATCGTGCGACAGCT
>Ga0126381_100004195_pt1 | contig 15665 bp, 23 predicted proteins | sample PanSoiMetPlot_28_FD_96465 | JGI IMG/M metagenome (GOLD analysis project Ga0126381, IMG submission 96465) | Tropical forest soil microbial communities from Panama - MetaG Plot_28 | ecosystem: Environmental > Terrestrial > Soil > Tropical forest > Bulk soil | place: Panama | collected 2016-02-17 | reverse complement strand
GCCAGGCTACTAGGGAGGGCCTAGTACCTGGCTATTAGTGTGAGTGGGCTCTAAGGCGAGCCCACTAGAACGGTCTTACTATCGACCTGGGCGGTTCCGCCTAACTGGCGGCGGGGTCGGCCGACGAATCGGTTGCTGTACTGGGCGCTGCGACTGTGGCGGAGCAGGACGTGGACGAACTGGCTCACTGGCTACGCTGCCTGTAGTGGGCTCGTCTTCTTCTTCGTCTTCTACCTCGTCTTCTGAGGCACCCTCAGCCGCATCGGCTTCCGCTTGTGCCTCAGCAGCGGCTTTCTCTGCCGCTTCTTTAGCAGCGGCTTCTTTTGCGGCCCGCTCTTCGACCGTTTGAATGATGCGGCCCAAAATGCGGCCCTGAGGTTGTCGCCAGCGAAACTCGTCCCACCCGAGACTCTTTGCGGCGAGGTTCATTCGCCGCTTGAATGCTCGAATAGTAATCCACTCGGGATTTTCGCCTTCCGACTCGTCAGGCTCTATGTAGGTCTCGTTTTCCGTCCCGACGATTTCTCCCGCCTTGTTCTTGACGTCAACGGGATAGGTAACTGTCGGGAATTCGACGGTGAATTTCTTGGAGCGAGCAAAGTTGGGCTCTCCAACTTCGATCAAACCAAGCTCAACAAGCATGTCAGCGTATTCGCTGACGTCTTCAGCCGAACGATCGGCTCGATCATACTGAGCGTCGGCAATTGCCTGCTCGACTCGTGTGCCTTTACGCATGGTGCGTTCTATCTGTGCCTCTGTGACAGTCTGTAGAACGAGCGGGCCAAACCCACTCAAATGGACGAACCAACTAAACAGAGCCAATAGGCCCAGGCTTGCAAAACCGACGCTTGCGGCGACCCCCGCGACTTCTTGCATGGCGTAACTATATCAGGTCTAGTGTTGAGTGACTAGTATTTCTCGGGTTGAGCCGACGTTAAGGAGCCGACCTGACCGATGCGGACTGGGGTCGGCTTAGTTGAGTCGGTTTACTGTCGGGACACTCAGGACAACGCGAGTCGGACGGCTCAAACTCGGGCCGCTTTTGCCTGATAGTTAAAGAAGTGTAAAATGGGCTCTAGTCGGGTGGTACAAATTTCACTGTAGGGCTTCCTGGCACTAGTACAAGTGATCAAAACGTGTACTGAGTACATTCGAGGGCAAATCGGGCGATATCTGGCCACCCGTAGTGCTTGAGATTGGCTGAGCCCATTATTTGACAGGCACTAACAATTGGCGGTAAGAGACGGATCCTTACTAACTTTGGCTAATGGTATGCAACAAATGATGGTCCCAAAGTTGGGACGATATAGGTGGGCGGTACTATCCCGAGTCTAGAGATAGTCACTAGGGTAGGGATTATCTGGGCGGTCGGGACTATCCCTGGTAAGTGATGATCTAAAGTTTCTTATTTCTTCCTAACTGGTGTGAACTTCTGTTCGTGGCTTCCTGGCTTCCACCAGCGTGGCCTTTGTGATAAGTACTTATCCAGGTCGCTTCTCTCGACCTCCCAATTACCGCTAGACTTGTGAGCTTTCAATGCCCCTCTAAGTATCGCGGCTCTGAGACTAACTGGTTTGATGTTCTGACCGTGCCTACCTTTGGCGTACTTACTAGCTTGGATCAAGTCCACGCGGGTAACCTCACGAACGCTATATAGCGACTAGTAGTCATTGATTACTTTCACGCTCTAGTAGTCCACGTACCCGCGAGCTTGATAAAGAACGTCGTACCAGTGCCACCATCTGATCGGAAGAAAAAGTCTCCGTTATTTCCCAGGCTATTAGACGGAGTGCCTATACCTGAGAAGAAATTAGAACCTTGAATGAGTATGCCATTATTAGCCTGGGGAATATCGTTACCTATATCTGCTGGCTTTCTTGAGCCACTATTTCCGCCGAGGTTTCCGCCTGGAGCTACCATTCATCACCTTCTTTTCGACGACTTTATTACCCCGATAAGCGAGTCGGATATTTTTCCCGCCTCTTTTGATCGTGACGTATCTGACTCCTTTTAATGGCATCTTCTTGAGCCTTTAAGCATGGCCAGGTAACTCCGCAATGACCGCAAACAAATACGAAGCCCTTAGCTGCTCGTACTGTTCTCATTATATGCTTCGGTGAGAAATCTCTTCTGGTATCCACGCCTAAGTCCTATCAAGTATTCGAACCACTGTCTATACCAACCTTCATTGTTGATAAAGTCTGGCTCGGGAACATTGTGACGTAAAGCCTGTCGCAAATCATCAAGCTCTTTACGCGTCGGCGGCGGGTCGACTTTCATGGCAGTACCATCCAGGCAAGAACAGCCGCTTTAGTCGTCGGGTTCAAAAAGATGGCAGTAATCCAGGCAACGATACCAGCCAGTATGAGGCCGACAGTCAGGACGTAATCAGGAGCCCCTTCTAGTTTGGCATCCAGATTCTTGATAAAGTTCACTGACTATTGTCCTGTTGTAGCAGAACCAGTAGAATAGATGGGATTAGTATAGCCACCATAAGGTGGGAATAAATAGTAGCCACCACCCATCATACCTATTGAACTTGACAACTGTCCTGGCTGTGGGTTCGAGGTTCCTGGCGGCAAACTCGAGTAGCCTACTAGATTGCCGTAAGGATCGGTCGCAATGATGTGTTGCACTCCCGTTCCGTCGAGGTAGCTATAGGTGCCACCTAATGCGTTGACGGCAGTCTGGCCATTCGAGGACAGACTACTAACGTCGGGCGTCTGAGCCCCAGTAGTATTTGGGCTCGAAAGATTGCCAGCAGTTGTAGGGTTCTGTGAGCTGCCCTGATTCTTCATCAAAAAGAGGACTAGAACTACCCCACCTGCACCAATCAGAACTAGTGGGTTCTTAAGAAACTCCATAAGTTATGGCAGGTAAATAAGTGAGACAGGACCCAGGCTATTAAACTGGCTTCTACTGAGGTAGTCGCCAACTCCCATATATCCTGGGGCACTATTAGCTACCCACAAAAGATCGCCGCTTACTCCACGGCAGGCCATAAAGTGGTACATTCCCTTGGGGTTTATTGTGCCCGTATATTTCTCCATGATCGAATAAGCCTGGTCAAAGTTGACCCACTCTTGAACTGGGTTTAATCCATAGTGCCTGAAAGCGTTGAGCATACAGTCGACACTCATAAGTCCGTATGTCTCGTTGACGCAATTAGGGTACCCTATTATCTGGAGAGCCTGTTCTCGAGTAAGTCCTGGGTCTATACCCGTCGCATTGATAACCCAGGTGAAAGAGCAGACACTACAAGTCCAGCTTTGTTGCTGGGGTGCCATCGGGTAGTTAGCATCCCAGCCTAAGATTTTGGGGGACTGGTGTACTCCGATTGAGTGACTGGAGTATCGAGTGTTAGTGTGCCCGTCATATTAGGGTCGAGCGCATACAACAAACCCTCGACGGTATTGGCCCCTGCCGACCAGTCGCCTTCTAGCATGCATTTAAGAGCTTGGGTAAATAGTGCCTGTTGTTGTTGAAGCTGATTAATCTCGGCTGACTGATCCGTCATTAGTATTACTCCCCGCTAGTTGTTGTGATTGGTTAGCAAGTATTCGCTGTAGTACTTGGGCTTGAACGTAGAGCTGTCCAATACACTGTAAAAGATCCTCGGTAGTGATTGGAGTACTACCTGTAGGTAATGTGTCGCTCGAGTGAATCGAGCCGTTTGTTTGTTGCAAGCATATACTCCTTTAGTGCTTCAAATACTATAGCAGCTACTCTACCGTAGTCTATTCCTGCGGGTTCTCCCGAATCTGGGTGGTTGGCTACTATCTCGGGTACTATGGTTGACCATTGTTCAGCCATCAATCCGATGCTATGGGTTTGCGTTAAACTATTTGGATCTAAATGTGGATCAAAGATTTGATCGTATTCTTGGGCATGAAGATCGTCGTTTAAAACGATGGCAATCGGATCACGTAATGGACTGACATTAGTTTTGATCTTTTCTGAAGAGTAAGTATTCCAGGAGACTGCTATACCCAGACCGCCATTGTTGGTAGCATTCTGAGGAAGCAGAATGCCCCAAGTAGTCAAGTTATCTTGAGAGGCTGTAATTCCGTTGCCTACGCGCAGGTTCCCGCCACTAATGTTTGTGTTGCCATACAGTGTCTGACCAGTGTTACTAAATAATGCGTAGTTAGTATTATAACCTATTGAGTGGATAACTAGTTGGGTCCAAGTATTGAGATTAATATTGGCGCTAGTATCACCTGTAATATTGGTATTGGCATCTCCCCATAGAAGCATATTGCCTCTAGGCATACTGATACTAGCATTGGCTGCAATAGCACCCGAAAAAGTTACGGTACTACCACTTCCCTGTAAATATACTGAACCATTATTGAGCCAGAAAGTTGTCCCAACTATAAGAATACCACTACCACCGTTGAAGCCTATCCAGCTACCTGACCACCATGAATAAGCTCCACTACCTATACCGCTATAATAGTAGTAGTTACTATTAGAGCTAATATTACCCGCAGAAGCAATGTTACCAGCATTGACGAACAAACCACTAGAGCCTAATGAAGCCCATTGAATAGTGTTGGCTTGATTGACCCATCTAAAGCCGCCACCCATTGCGTCCCAATAGAGAACTTCAGTTCCAAAGGTTGTATAGGGACGCAAAGTTCCGCCACTATCATAGACTTCAATAGAGCTATTGTTTCGGACGCCAACATGACCCGCATTTACAGTGCCATAAAGATCGGCGCCTAAAGCTGTGCCTCCAATAATGGCAGGAGCGTTGTTGCTATCTAGAACATTGTAACTTGTGCCATTACTCTGGAGGACATTCAGATGGCCGTTACTATCAACCCAGAGCCTGGTAGTATTTGCGGGTGGATTGGGCGGCTGAACTCCTTGAACAAAGTCCACACTTGTTACCTGCGTCTGAATAGCTCGACCTATTGACCAGAAGCGAGGGATCTGTAATGCCTGGGGCATTGCGTAGACTATTACTTGCCCAGGAACCCCACTACCGCTCTGGTCGACATAGTACATCGAAAGATAGGAGTTAATAGGACCCGGAAATTCTCCGCCACTTTGGGAAGGTAGTTTATGATCGTAGTCTAAAAGAGTGGCAGTTCTATCAAGGGCTACTAGAGCATATCCATCGTTCGGGTTATATGCCGTGAAGCTTCCCGTGGCCTGAAACGATAAGTGTTGCTCGGTACTGGTTGGGATATTAAACTTGAGCCCTTGAATAGGCACTAACTCATCCTCCCTAACCCATCCTCCCTAGTAGCTCCCGACTCCTATGCCTGCCTGATGTCCATACATGGCCATGTTCTCAGTAGCTTGCCAGAAATAACCCTGCTGTTGTGGGGTGAGATTACTATTGTTGGCTACTTGGTTCTCATAGAATTGCTTGACCCACGGATTAGTCTGGATGGCTACTAATTGACCATATTGCTCGTTCGACAAAGCCTGGTTATTAGCCATCGTATTAGTCAGGCTGTCAAAGATGGTCTGTAACTGACTCGAAGTCGCCCCTTGACTGGCCGAGATCAAATTCTGGGTATCCTGAAAGCCCTGCTGAGTCTGGCCAAATCCAGCCGTCAATTGTTGTTGGACTCCTGAGAAGCCTCCAGCAATCTGCTGAGCCTGAGCGGCAAATCCAGAAGTCATCATATTCTGGGTATCTGTGATGGCCTGACTAGTCGCGGCTTGATTTGCGGCCATTTGTTGGCTTGTTTGCATGAAGCCTGCTTGGGTGGTCCCTAGTAGGTTCATGTTCTCTTCCTGAATACTACCCAGAGCCGCATTGATACTAGTACCTGCGGCTACTGTTCCGTTACCACCCGAGTTCTTCAAAAGGAGAACTAATCCTACGACGCCCGCCACGGCCCCTATTACCATGACCCAACTGGGGACGCCTCCACCTGAACTACTAGATCCTGGCATCTCTAGGCTCGCAGTATCTGGCATCTTTTCACTCCGCTCAAACTCCGACTGGTACCAGGGTAACTCTGGCAATTTGACTCCTCAGGAATATTATCCACTAACGTTTCCTATCTGATGAGCGTAGGCATTTGCCGCATCTTTCTGTTCGGGCGTCATATTACCGTAGCTAGAGTTGATGGTAATAATGTTACCACTAGAGTCGATGCCCATATGCGTGCCCGAGTCGGCCGTGTTAGCAGAGGACGTCGACCCTCCACTTTTACTCGAGCCTGAAGTTCCGCCGCCTAATCCACCTGGGGCAACAGCGTTGGCTATTTGATCCAGGTTAGCACTGAAGCCGCTATTGCCAGTAATAGCATCCCACATAGCTCCCGATCTACCTCGGAAGACTATCCAGAGCATGAAAACTCCGCCGACTATCAAGAGCGGTCCTAGTATACCCCCACCACCTGGGCCACCACTACTAGTGACGGTCGAACCTTGTTGAGTAACGACACCGTTTACTGAGGTCGAGAAAGCCTGACGTTGAAACCCAAGTATTGAGGGCGAGGCACTGCTCGTCTTTATTACCCGTCGAGCAGGGCTGCCTTTAGGGTACGCGGCCGATGGTGGTCTAGCTGGCGTGTTAACTGTGGTCCTACTATACCTGGGCGGTTTAGGCGGCAAGAGCGGCTCCTTGTATTACGGTCTTACCTGCCTCCCTACTGGGCTTCCAGAGGATCGCTCCAATGATGATGGCAAAGATCGCCGCTAAAAAGAGCAGGATTCCTGAGAAGTCCCAGGGTAGGGTCAAATTAACGGGGCCAGTAGGCAGGTCAAAAAGATGGAGGCTAAACTTTGCCCCTGTAGTCGGTTGAGCTTGTGTGGTCGGATTATTAGCTGCGGGTAACTGACCTGGACCAGTCTGGCCCTGTCCTGGGAGCCCAGGAGTATCCGTGTTTCCTGGCTCGGTAATATTTGGGATAGTAATAACCCCAGGAATACCGCCCGCTATTTGTTGCTGGTAACTCGAGTAGACTCTTTGGGCGTTAGTAATATCTGGCTGTGAATTGGATGGTCTTTCAAATCCCCAGCCATATCCTCCGACTATTTGAACGATGGCTTGTAGGCCAGTAAGTCCTGAGGCTCCTGAGGCAGCTACTTGTTGCATCCAATAATCCAGGCCAGCAGGGGTCCACGACCAGTTGGCCGCTTGTTGGAGACTACCCTGGGCGCTTACTATTGCGCCTCCAGCACCTGCACTATTCCATGACGCGGGACCGAAAGCAATTCCTGGCGGATCTGACCATGTACTACCAGGAGTCGTATTTAATCCCTCGTTATCAGCTACGGCTAAAACTGCGGCAGGATCTAATCCGTATCTACTCGCGTTGGCCCCAACGTAGGCTACTACGTCGGGCTTAGAGAGCATCCCGACCGTAGCTACCATCCGACGCTCGACGCTACAGCTTGTAGAGAGCTACTAAACTGATGGTTATTATGTAGCTCGTAATAGGTCACAATACCACCCAGGGCAAGTACTGCTGTCCATTTAGCTGCCTGTTCATCGAACATGGTAGAAATGAACCACAAACCGCTGCTGATAACTCCGATAGCTAAAAGCATCTTGGGAAAGCTGCCAGGACTAGCAGGCGTCGGTACTATCGCATTGCCCCCTGGGCCATTTGATTGAGGACTAGTAAGGACTGTTGATGTAAAGGAGTTACTATTATTGATCATTTGAAGGCTGCATTAAAGATGGCCAGAAATTTGCCACTAACTACCAGCCAGACAAAGAGAGCGCCAACTATGAAGATCTCAACAGCGCCCACAACTAACCTCGCGGACCTGACCCGTAAAGACTTGAGGGTAATTGTCCAGGTGGTACTGCTCCGAGGCTACTGAAGCCCTGAGCTAGCTGGACCCCTGGGCGCATGTAAATCTGTGGATTATATCTTGGGTCATAAGCGTCGCCCTTATATCCAGGACTACTAGCCCAGTGAATACCCGTCGGGCTAGTGTTGTCGTAGGCGTAGCCTATTCCTCCAGTCCTATAGACTGCCTGTATTGTGTTGTTCCAATATTCGCGCCCGAGGCTGTTGTGAATTCTGAGCGTTTCTGTCTCGATGTCTCTATTCCAGGTTTCTTGGGACGTATAAAGTTGGTTGTCTACTCCCCGCAAAGCCTGAACGTACTTCAATTCCTCAGATTCTGGCGCGACTACTGACCAGGGACCAGGGTCGTTTACTGAGCTGTCTCTTTTAGGTGAGCCCTTTTGATTCTCGCCCTGAGATACCCAACTTCTATTGGTAGGTACTCGAGGGATTCTAGGGTCTTGATGCGCCCACTCGCCTAAAGGGTAGCCCTGAAAAGAGGGCTGGTAATTATACAGCTCTCCTACGGCAGTCGGCACTCCGCAATAGTTTGGCATAACTAGTTGCCCGAACCCTGAAGTACTTTGATGGCATTAATGTACTGACTACCAGTCGTGCCTATTACCGACTGGGCAGCCTGCCCCTTATCTATGGTCAGCACAAGGTAGATGCCTATAAGCACGGCAGTTACCTCAATGATCTGTATAACCATCGCTACGCTTCCATCAATTATCTACCCTGTAGTGTCTTGACCGCTCCAGTGTAGACATTTCCTGTGGCACTAGCGACTGTGCCAAAAGAGCTAGCATTATTGAGGACGAGGAACATGCCGATCAAGACGGCCGTAACCTCGATGATCTTTCCGATCACTTCTTCAAAACTCCCCAAAGAATGAGAGCAACTACGACGAGGATTAGGAGACCTACTGAGATGGTCATTCCATCTAGCTGAAAGGACTGATTAAAAAAGGCGCCCATACCTGCTCCAGCATTTCCCGAACTAGTAGGGTAGTTATCATCTCGGCCTGGACTGAACACGCCTAAGCCTCCTTGCCTCCGAAGTCGATCAAGAGTCGGAGGATAATAAGCGCAAGTACAAAGCCGATCCAACTAAATGCGGCTGATTGAGGACCGCCAACCATGCCTGTCGGACCCGAGTTAGTAGTCGGAGCTACTGCGCCCTGATTAGGTCCGCCTACTGTGGTCGGGGCAACCGTCACCTGACGGTCTGACAACATGCCGTAGATATCTGCTCGGTTAAGGCTCATGCCTTTGGACCACCCTTAATAATGCACCACACTCCAAACGCCGCAAGTGCCAGAAGCAAAAGGCCCAGGACTTGATTCATGTCAGTACTACCAGCTGCCTACGAACTGTGAACAAAGTTACGGCGCCAGTAGCCGTGATAACTGAGGCGAGGTCAGTAACCAGAGCTGAATTGAACATGTCTCTGGCGAGGCCATAACAACCCAGGCCACTAGTCGCCAGTAAGTCCACGAACACTCCACCTGCTGGTCTAGCCCGACCTTTCTGGAGACGGTATTCAACGTCCAGGTAATCGATGGGCGTAGACTGCAAGTAATCAGACTGGTTTACTCGGACGGCGAAACGAGAGAAGCTATCTGAGCCCGCTGCTCCGATGCCTGCACCGTGATAGACTCCTACATAGGTGTTACCACGAGGCCAGTAATAAGGGAAGTCTCCCGCCGCAGCTATTGCCTGCTGGTCTTCCAGGCACTGATGGATCACATTTAGTGGTGGCCAATCTTTTGGATCAGGCGGGACGGTAAATACTTCGAGGAAAGCATCGCCTGTAGTAAGGGTGACTGTTGCACCCGAGGCTACTGACCCGTCGGCAAGCCAGTCGATAAATAGGTTGACAATTGTCTGCTCGTTTTGAAGCATGATAAGTCCCGTGGGGTCTCTCATGTTCAAAGCGATGGGGATAATTGCATCCATGTTAAAGGTCGTGGCCGTAACCGCAGTAGTAGCGTTGCTCTGACCGACTGGGTCAATATACTGGCTCTCTAGAGAGTTCCTAAGTAGGTAGTGGTAACCAGCTCCACTAACGTTGAAGATATCAATACCCGAGTTAGCCTGGACTCTCATGCGACTAATAATCGAGGCAAATCCCAGGGCATTAGGCGCGGTCAGTGTTCCTGCCACAGTACCACGGAGCGCCAAATGGATACGGGCAAGGAGGCCCGTCTTTGGGAGGGTCAAAGGACCGAATGTACCGCCGCCAACTGGTCGGGTTACGGCTCCCGTGAGCGGTAGTACCTTGCGCCGAGTATTGACGGCAAAACCACCCGCCACGATTAGTTACCTCCTTCTAGGATCTGGATATGAGAGTCGATACTGTTTGAGGTAAGCATTGAGGTATTTTCTCCTGCAAGTTTTACAACGACGTTTCTTGTCGCCATTGAAACGAACTAATTCTCCGCCACAATCTTGACAGTACCAATCAGCTCTCTTACGTTGCTCATTTATTTTATGAGTAACTCCATCCAGATGATAGAGGGCGAAGCACCATTCGTTATTACAAAGATGGTCTACTACTTCGTATTTATCATTCGGATGATATAATCTGTAGATATAAGCGGACACATTTTTGCCGTCTGGCCCGAGCCCATAACCATCTGACTTGTATTTCCCAGGCCATCGAAGACATGGACCAATATCAGGTAATGACTCAAGCATGATCGTGCTTAACTTCGATGGCAGAAGTTCCGCCACCCTTTATTCTCTCCACTACTACGATGACTAAAGTCTTGCAGTCTTTATGAGCGCAGGGAACTTTGAACGTTTCCCGATAGATCACTTGGGAGGGTACTACTGTAGTCATTCTCTAATCCAGGCTATTCTACCTAGACCATTGCGAACAGGTCAGTAAGTCCAGGTACTGGGTACTTGGCAAAGATCCACTTAAAGAAGGCGATAAATGTTACGGCCATCAGGCCGACGACACCCCAGTTAAGTACTGTGGGGTAAACATGGCTGAAGTCGAGATCCACTAGTTTTCCTCCTCGCGTTAACGTGGTCTTCCCGTGAACGTTTCTGAGCCCGCGTATTCGCCCTGGGCTATTTCCTCGAGCTGAACATCGAAGTCTGAACGATACGTTCTACCAGGTGGCTCAAGACGGTGCATGTAATAAGCGTTGGACCAGAGGACGTTATAAACCCAGAATCCATGCTCGTCTCTAATAGGGTTCTCAATCTCTGCCGCACCTGTGGCCTTAGCAATTCTCTTTCTATCTTCCTGCATGTTAAGCATGAAGATGAAAGACCACTCTGCTTCTGTGAACATCTCAAGAGGCACACGACTTGGCCGTTGAGTCGAAGCCCAAACTCCAATGCCTAACTCCCTCCCCTGAGTATAGAGGCGTCTAAGAGGCCAGGTCATTACTCCGTTCTTAGTAGCCGAGTACATCTCGTCTATGTAGAGAACGCAGTCTTCAACTTCCCAGACTAACTCAAACACATCATCCCAGTTAGGGTAACCATCTCTGTCTATAGTTGGCGGGTCGAAGAATCTAATTCTGGCGGATTCTCCATCCCGCAAAGCTTTGAGGTTCTTTTGGGTAGGTAATTCCATGCGCCACTTGGGCACCCCAAGTGTTCGCTTCGGGTCGATGACAACAAGACGACGCATAGGCCGCAACAAGTACTGAGCAAGAAAAGTCTTGCCACTACCAGTCTTGCCCGCGAAATCGACCCTTTGATTGGATCTAATTTCGGCAATCTTAGCTTCGGCCATCTTTTGGGAGTGCCATCATTGCCGCTAACTGGTTCGAGTCAATGTCGGTGCCCACGCCGAACTTCTTTCCGACGGCAATAAGCCTGGTCAAATCCCCCTTCTCAACTTCCTCGGGTATTCCTACCATGTCTTTCTCGAGGTCTTCTAGCTGTTCATCATTGAGCAGGTTCAAAGCCATCGTAAGCATCGGCTTCATTTGCTCTCGGAAAGGGAGCGGACAAAGCTGGATGATAATTACTCCAAGCTTAATCTCTCGCTCTGTTCTGTCACTATTCTCTAGCATTTAATTATCGATCCAAATCAGGTGGGATTTCTGGCTGATGAGGCTTCAGCGCAGCGTGGTCGTAATAACCCGCGGAATAAGCCTCCTCTAAATCTGGGCTGTCTACTCTGCCTGTTCTTTCAAGATAGGCTGAATAGGTCGATGCAAGTGCTGGATCTTCTGGAGGCGCAGGAACTTCGGGCTCCATCTATACCTCTCCCATCTGGTCAGTAATAGCTACGGGTATTCCGTTGGGATTTATATCTGGTCTAGTTCTGGCAGGGAGGTCTGGCTCAACAGGTTGTCGATACTCTGGTTGGTTCTGTACCTGACTATTAGTCTCCACAGGAGCCAGACCACTAGCCCGAGCAAACTCAGCGTCAGTAATGCCATTGCCTCGTTTCGCTCTTTGAATACGGATGATTCGATTGCCCCAAGTACCCAGAGCTATCAGGATCACCATAGGGTCGATAAATACTCCGACCTTAGCTGCCTGCTCACTAGGGAGCCTCGAAAGAATGCGAGCAACGGGAGGCTCTAACATTTCAGCCTCTCTACGCTCCATCGCACACTCGGCACCAAGCCAGGTAACTACTACCGTATTACTAGAGGCAATAACTAGTTGGGCCCAAAGTCTGTAGTCCGCTGGAGCCTGACTAGCCTGCTCGACTACTGTTGGCTTGGCTTTTTGGCCTGGAGGTCGACCCCGTCTTCTAGTCTGAGTAGTTTTGAGGGTAAACTCTTCTACGCTATTCTGAGGACTCTCCGATTGGAGCTTTTGCTGACCTTCGGTTGGGGCGGCTTCTGTCCCGCCGAGCGGACTCTCCGAACTTTCGGTGACTTCTGCGACTGTGAACTTTCCCATTCTTTTCGTCGCGCTCTCAGCCATTCCAAATCCTTTCGACCTTCTTCGTCATCTTCTTCCTCGTCGTCTTCATCGTCATCTATTTCTACGTCGTAATTATTGCCCTCATCATCGTGCAGACGAAGTGTTGGCATCTAAGACCTCCGAGCAATCTCTCGTAGTAAATATAGGATCATAACTAGCAGACCAACAACCTCGTCGACAAGTCTGAGGTCTACTTCTGGGCCTGATAAGTCCATGCCTAACCTACGTCGATATCATTCAGGTCCCAACCACCCACGGCAATAATAGTGCCATGAAGAGTGAGGGTAACTGTGGCAATATTTGTGATCGTTAAATAGTTCATGCCCTGGGCTGGCACTTTTAACTTGCCATTAGCGCCGAGCTGGTAACCTGCGCCACCACCACCAGGGCCAAGTACTACCCTGGCAATTCTGACGCCAAAAGGGACCGCTGCTCCAGCCGCCTCTTCTCCCAGGACATTAATGACCCAGCGATCGGGCATTTGATCGACGTTTACTGTCATCGACTGACCGTTGGCTAATCCCTGGGTTACCTGAACCGAGTTACTACCAGCCAGGGTAATGGTCCCGATATCAAAGGGCTGTAACCAGCGGTGGTAAGCCGAACCCAGGTAATCTTTGTCCCCAACAAAAGGGTACTCAATTGTGGTCGGCTTTTGAGTCGGGGCACTAGCCGAGGGTAATAATCCCGCGGGTTGTAGCTCAGGTGGTTGGTTGAGCATATCTAATCCTGTCGTAATGAGCGAAGCAGTATCCTCGAGCTACTCCTGCCTCATAAAAGTAGCCATCTACTTCCTGGTCACAATCGAGACACTTCTCCCATTCGGCCACTTCTATATCGCGACCAGGGTAGAGCACTTCTAAGCCAGGTAAAGGCTCAGAGGGGTCGGCGGCCAATCTCAACATACTCACTGAACTCCTTTACTACCCCAGCACTTTTAGCCCTGGCTATGAAGCTGTTAATGCCTCCTTCTCTCCATGCATCTAATAGTTGGGCGACGAGGGCGAGGCAACTGTTGCAGGCCCGTTCTGCGGCAGTAACCTCGCCCTTTTCCCACTCGGCGGGGGCCACCAAAACGACCGCCCCTAATTCTCGCTGCTTATCCTGGAGACAAAAAGGACAGTTCAAACTTCTAACCCCTCTCTAGTGTCGTCAACTACTAAAACATCCGTTCGGAACATCTGTTTCTAACTCTCTCTAGTGTCTAAATATGATACATTAGTCTAACTATTGGATTTCTCAACTGACCACTAGTCTCTTGACACGCCCGTAACCGTTTGGTAACATAGTAGGATCAACAAATAAGAAAGCCCTAGCTAGCTCCCACTAGCTAGAGCCTCTAATGAAAGGATCTAACGTATGTCGCAGATACGTCGTCTCCTATCCCCATCCTACACCCTCAGCCCAGGTTTGTCAAGCCTGGGCTTTTTTCTTGCCCTAATATGGGGGCTTTTCTATGGCTCGTGACTACGCTCGGGAATATGCTCGGCGTCAAGAGCTGGCTAGAGCGAGAGGCTTTAAGTCCTATGGTCAACAACGCCGCTATCTAGAGTACACGGGTGCAGGCGCCAAAGATATCGGCTCAATTAGCCAGGAGTATATCGAGCAGACCTTTGAACGCTTCACTTATAACTTCGACAACTATGAGTACGGCGATGATAAGCTACTAGACGCGTGGATACGTCGATCCGAGGGTCGAGGTGTTGACGCGGCGGAAGCCTATGACACCTATAAGAAGGCCGCTAGAGGAGGGAACTTAACAAGACGGCAAATCGGCAACCTATCTAGGCGCGAGTATGGCGAAGAGTGGGGAGAGGTCTGGTCTACGTCGTAAATGAGGTGGCACAATAATCGTCGGGTAAAAGCTAAGCCACCAATCTTTCAAGTATATGAACCCTCTAAGGGCGAACGCTTTGGAGATCGCAAGGAAGTTTATGAGGAAAAACATTCGGTCTTAGGGGCACCTCTAGTAGCCCTGGACAGTGAGGGCCAGGATGGGCCAGACAATTATCATTATCTTACTAATCTGCAAGCTCTGTGGGAAAACGGACAGGCTATACTCGAAGCCCCAAATATCCGCACCTATCAAGTTCTCAACTATCTGCTACGACTGCCTCCGAAGCACGTCTACGTAATCTTTGCGGGTAACTATGACTGGAATATGTGGCTGCGTGACATAGAGCCCGAAACTATGGAGAAGCTTCTAGAAGAGGGTAAATGTCAGTGGCGAGATTACTTCATCAAATGGATACCCAATAAGATCCTCTTTCTAAGACGAGGTAAAAGTTGGCGAGTAATCTACGACGTTTTTGCCTGGTATCAACAGTCGTTCGTAAAAGCATGTAGTAACTGGAACATCGGAACCGCCGAACAGCTTGAACTAATAACGACCATGAAAGAATTGCGAGGTAACTTTTCGGAGGTAGATCCTGAAAGTATCAAGGCGTATTGTTGGCTCGAGCTTGAGCTGCTTCTAAAACTGGTAAACAAACTTCGTGAAAAAATATTGCAAACCGACTATCGGCCTGGAGGGCTCTGGGGACCAGGGGCACTTGCAACGGCTATTTTTAAGAGGCATCAAATCAGACTGCATTATGGTGAATACCCACACGACCTATCTCTATCAGCCTACTACGGTGGAAGATTTGATTCAGCTTTGTTTGGATGGTTTAATGATGTCTACGAACATGACATACACTCGGCCTATCCAGACCAGATCAGATATTTGCCATGTACTCGCCGAGCTACATGGGAGCCGTCTAGAGATCCTGCTCTTAGTCGATACGGACTCTACCACGTCAAGTGGAACGTAAATGACAATACGGCTTACCCTCCTTTTCCCTGGCGGACTACAACTGGCCGTATCTATTACCCTTCAAATGGGGAGGGTTGGTACCACGCCGACGAAGTCCGAGCCGCAAGAGACGTCTTCGGAAGTCGGGCTATTAGAGTCCTTGAAGGTATGGCACTTATTGAGGCGCCCTGCGAT
>Ga0126381_100004194_pt1 | contig 15666 bp, 15 predicted proteins | sample PanSoiMetPlot_28_FD_96465 | JGI IMG/M metagenome (GOLD analysis project Ga0126381, IMG submission 96465) | Tropical forest soil microbial communities from Panama - MetaG Plot_28 | ecosystem: Environmental > Terrestrial > Soil > Tropical forest > Bulk soil | place: Panama | collected 2016-02-17 | reverse complement strand
TTGCGCCATCGAACCCAACGAGTCCAGGCCTACCGCCCAGATGTCGCGGGCGTTGACGGCCGCCACGCCGTACAGCCGCCCGGGAAACACCGGGATCGCCGCGCTTGAGGCGGCCCCGGACGGAGCCGCTGCGGCGGCCCCGGGAATCGTGAGCGCGAGGCAGGCCGCCGCCGCGCAGACGGACACCGGCCAGATACGTGCCTTTTTCACGACGCCCCCCGTCAGGGCTAACTCCAGGAACTGCCGTTCCAGTGCACGATCAGCGTGCTGGCGTAGTCCGTGGTGCCGACCGCCCAGATGTCGGAGCGGGAGACGGCGGAAACGGCCCAGAGCAGGTTCAGATAGCCGGCGGGCGGGTTGGGGCTGGGCAGCACCTTCCAGCGCATGCTGTTCCAGTGCTCGACCAACGTCTGGCAGTTCGGCGTCTCGGACCCGCCCCCGCAGCGCGTCGGGTTGGTGATGCCGACCGCCCAGATGTTGTGCGTCCACGAGGCTGCCACGCCCATGAGCTGGCCGTCACCGCCTGGCGTGTTGCCGGGCACGAGGGTCCAGCGGCGGCCGTCCCAGTGCATGGTCAGGGTCTTGGTGGTGCCGTCCGCGGCGCTGTAGTTCCCGACGGCCCAGGCGTTGTCGCTCGAGACGACCGTTACGGCGTTCAGGTTGTCGGCAGTGCCCACGTTGGGGCTGGGCACCCGGGTCCAGCTCTTGCCGTTCCAGTGCATGATCAGGGTTTGCGCTCTGCCGGGCAGGCCGGACGGCCCGGTGTAGCCGACCGCCCACGCGTTCGAGGGGGAGGTCGCGGCGACGCCTTTGAACTGACCGCCGTTGGCTGGCACCGGGAAGCCCTGGATCGTCCAGTGCCTGCCGTTCCAGTGCTCGATCAGCGGCTTCGTCGGGGACGGGGTGCCTGGGCCTGGTCCGACAAGGCCGACCGCCCACGCGTTGCCTGCCGACGTCGCCGTCACGGCGTTGAAGTAACCGCCGCCGGCCGGGTTCTGGGTGGGGACCCGGGTCCAGGACCGGCCGTTCCAGTGCTCGGCCAGGGGTTTGGACGGGCTGAACCAGTTGGTGCCGCCGACCGCCCATACGTTGTGGCCCCAGGTCCCGTTCACGGCGGTGTAATAGCCCGTGTTTGTCTCGTACGACGACCACGTGCTGCCGTTCCAGTGCAAGGCCAGCGAGCTGCTCGGTGTCAGGCCCACCGCCCAGACGTCGGTGGCCGTGAGGGCCTTGACGCCGTAGAGCCGCCCCGGAAAGGTCGGGGACGACGCCCGCGAGGCGGCCCCGGACGGGGCCGCGGTCGCCGCCGCCGGAATGGTGAGCGCGAGGCCCGCGGCCGCCGCGCAGATGGACAATGACCAGGTCAGCAGCTTTTTCACAAACGCCCTCCGTCCGGGCTAAACGCGACTTATATATACGACGCGTATACCCCCTGTTGAGTTGCGTCTGATTTTCCGCCGACCGCGCTGGCCAGGCGCATGTGCCTGGCCGTGTAGCGGCGCAGGGCCAGCAGCTGTGCCTGGGAAAGCCGGTCGCAGACCCGGTCCCAGTGCACGCTGACCCAGTCGCCGTGCCTAACCTCCGCGACGAACCCGGCGCTGACCTGGCACGGTTCCGGCGGGCCGAGGCCGAGCACGCGCCCGTCCCAGGTGAGCGGGCGGCGCGCGACCACAAGCGGATCGGTGGTGACGACCCAGCCCCAGCTGATCCGGCAGCTGTCCAGGACGTGCAGGGACGGTTCGGCGCGCCCGGCGCGCAGCATGCCGGTCCAGGGGTAGACGCAGAACACGTGGAAACTGTGATGCGGCACCGCGCCGACGGGGATCGCAGCGGCGATCGACTCCCACCCGGGCCCGCTGCGGCGGCGGAACCGATCGTCGAGGAACGCGCCGTATTCGGCTACCTGAACGGTGTCGAGCAGGCTGTTGCCGACCCAGTACGCCTCGACGACGCGGCCGTGCAGCGGGTCGGCGATCGCGTTCGCCGCGGCGATCAGCTCCAGGTACGGCCAGGCGCCCGCGAACTGCCTCGCCAGCTGTTCCAGGCCGCGGTCCGTCACCCCGGCTGTGGCGTAGCCGCCTAGCGCGCCATTGTCGGCCGGGCCGCAAAGCCCGCGCTCGTTCGGCGGAAAGGCATAGCGCGCGAAAAGCTGCGGGCCAGTTATCACGGGACGCCGACCGGAGCGGGACCCGCCTTGGTTCTCATTTCGCGTCCTCCCGATAGACATCGACGATCCGCAGCACGTAGCCGGAGTGGACGAGGACCGTGTCGCCGACGGCGGCCTCCGGGCAGGTGATCAGGCAGGCTTCGGTGATCGCGTCGGCGTCACCGGCGTCAATGAGCGCCATGAGGACGCCGTCGTCGTCGCGGATCCCCGTGACAACGCCGGCCGTTCCCAGGCACATCGCTCAGACACCCGCCTTGAGCTCGCCAAGCAGCAGGCCGGTGACTTCTTCGACCGCCGCTTCGGCTTGCGGTGACAGGCCGTCGCCGATGTTGAACGAGGCACCCTCGATGCCGAAGCCCGCCAGGTGGCGGGGCAGCCGGCCGAGCGCGCGGGCGAGTTCGATGACGTCGGCCAGGCTGAACGTGTGCGTGCCGCGGTGCCGGAAATGCTCGGTGAGCGTGTCCGCGGCGTCGAACTCATACACCGTTCCCGGTGTGCCGCCCGAGCAGACGGCGTCCACCACGTACACGGCGGTGGCGCCTGTCCATTCGTCGATCAGCGCTAGCTGGTCGCCTACCAGCTCGCGCACGGTGACCTCGCGAGGGCTGGTGGCCTTGCGGACGCGTGTGGCTACCGCAAGGCCAGCGGCGTCGTCGCCCCGGTCCGGGTTGCCGATTCCGATGACGAGGATCATGTCTGGCTCACCGCCTTCAGTTGTGGGGTAATTCGGGGGGGTGGGCGGCGTGGTGGTCGTGGTGGTGGTGGTCGTGGTTGCCGTCGGCGCCGTCGATCAGCCAGAGGTCGAGGAAGTGCGTCGCGCAGGAGATGCACGGGTCGTGGTTGCGGATCGCCTGCTCGCATTCTGCGGTCAGCCGCTCGTGTTCCATGTCCAGCCGGGGTGACGCGAAGTCGACGAGATCAGCCTCTATGGCCCGCTGGTTCTGTGAGGTCGGCGGGACGATCTTCGCGTCGGTGATCGTGCCGTCGCCGGTGATCGTGTAGCGGTGGTAGAGCATGCCACGCGGCGCCTCCGACACGCCGTACCCGGACGCCTGTTGCGGCGTCACGTCTACCGCCGGCGGGTCGGGCGGCTGATACTCCGCGATGAGGCGCAGCGCCTCGTCGCACGCGAACAGCAGCTCGACCGCGCGGACGAGGATGCTGCGGAACGGGTTCGCGCATGTCTCGCCCAGCCCGGCTGCGCGCGCCTCGTCCTGGATGTGCGCTGGCAGGCGGTCGAAGTTCAGGCTGTAACGGGCCAGGGGGCCGGTCAGGTAGGTTCTGCCGTCCAGCGTCGAGTGCAGGGCAGTGGAGTGTTCCACCTGGAATTCGGTGAAGTGGTCGTCGTACTCCTTCGGGGCGATGTCGAGGCCGCCGCTCGATACGATGCGGCCTTCGGTGATCGGGTACTGACGCGGATGGCGCATCGAGACGAACTCGTAGTCGCGCTCGAACTCGGGGAAGTCGAAGGTCGCCACCCAGGTCAGGGTGTCCGCGGCGTCCTGACGAGCCTGCTCAAGGTCCGGTGTCAGCTGTGCCAGTTCGCGTGGGGTCGGGGCGCGGTAGAAGCCGCCGACCTTGACGTTGACCGGGTGAATGGAGCGGCCGCCGACCGCCGCCATCAGGTGGTTGCCCGCCTTCTTCAGGCGCAGACCGCGGCTGACGATGTCCGGATGGTCGCGGGCCAGGTCGATGCCGCTGGGGTAGCCGAGGAAGTCGGGAGCGTGCAGCAGGTACACGTGCAGCGCGTGGCTCTCGATCCACTCGCCGCAGTACAGGAGCCGTCGCAGCGCCCTGACCGGTTCCGGCGGGGTGACGCCGCACGCGTCCTCGATGGCGTGGCACGCGCTCATCTGGTAGGCGACCGGGCAGATGCCGCAGATCCGCGCGGTGATATCCGGCGGCTCGGTGTACTGGCGGCCGCGCAGCAGCGCCTCGAAGAAGCGGGGTGGCTCGTAGATGTCGAGCCGCGCGCCGGTCACCTGGCCGTCGCTGACGACGATCTCAAGGCCGCCTTCGCCTTCGACGCGGGCCAGCGCGGGAACGCTGATGTGCCCGTTGGCGCGCCTGCTACCGTGCGTCATCGCTGCCTGCCTCCCCCGCGGCTTGCGCCGCGGCCTCCGCCGCGGCCGAGCGGAACGGCTCGGCGGCCGCGGTGAACCCGCGGAACGCTCGTGCCAGCGCGGGGCCGTCCGCCCCGGCCTGTCGCCAGACCGGCGACAGCGCGGCGGTTTTCGGCGACTCCATCAGGCCGAAGCATCCGTAGCAGCCCCGGTTGACGCCAGGGCACAGCGCGCCGCAGCCGGCCTGGGTCACCGGTCCGAGGCACGGCGTGCCGTGCGCCACCATCACGCACACGTGCCCGGCGCGCTTGCATTCGACGCAGACGCTGTGCCCGCGGACGTTTGGCCGCCGCCCCGCGAGCAGCGCCGCGATCACCTCGACAAGCTGCCTCTTGTCGATCGGGCAGCCGCGCAGCTCGAAGTCGACGTGCACGTGGTCGGCGATCGGCGTGGAGGTGCGCAGCGAGCGGATGTAGTCCGGGCGCGCGTACACCACGGGGGCGAGGTCATCGCCGAAGTTCCGCAGCGCCTGGATGCCGCCGGCGGTGGCGCAGGCGCCGATCGTGACGAGGAAGCCGGACGCGGCGCGCACCTCGCGGATGCGCTCGGCGTCCGCGCTCGTGGTGATCGACCCCTCGACGAGCGACACGTCGTACGGACCGGGATCCACGGTGCTCGACGCCTCGGTGAACGACGCGATGTGCACCGACTCGGTGATCGCCAGCAGTTCGTCCTCACAGTTCAGCAGCGTGAGCTGGCAGCCGTCGCAGGAGGCGAACTTCCAGACCGCGAGGCTGGGCTTGCGCTTGACGCTTGACAGTGTCTCGCCGGGTGTCATCGGTCACACCTCCCGGATGCTGAGCCAGCGGGCCACCTGCTGGTGGCTGAACACGGGGCCATCGCGGCAGACCAGGAACGGCCCGAGCTGGCAATGCCCGCACATCGCCACCGCGCACTGCATGTTGCGCTCCATGGACAGGTACACCCGGTCGTCGGTGACCCCGGCCTCGAGCAGCGCCCGGACGGTGAACCGGATCATGATCTCCGGGCCGACGACGAACGCGGTCGTGGCCGCCGGGTCGAACGGCGAGTGCGGGATCAGGCCCGGGACGACGCCGACGTTGCCGCGCCAGTTCCGGTCGGCCGCGTCGACGGTGATGAGCACGTCGAGGTCGAAACGCGACCGCCAGGCGGCCAGCTCCTCGGCGAAGAGCAAGTCGTCAGGGGTGCGGGCGCCGTACAGCAGGACGACCCGGCCGAAGCGGTCCCGGCGGCTGAGCGCCTCGTACAGCGCCGGACGCAGCGGGGGCAGGCCGATGCCGCCCGCGACGATCATCAGGTCGCCGCCCTCGGCGGCGGCGACCGGCCACGACGTGCCGTACGGGCCGCGTACCCCGACCCGCTGTCCAGGCTGCAGCGCGCACAGGGCGCGCGTGACTGGCCCGACATCGCGGATCGTGTGCAGCACGCGGCCCGTGCTCGCCGGGTCGCCGCTGATCGAGATGGGCACCTCGCCGACGCCAGGCTGGTACAGCATGTTGAACTGGCCGGGCTGGAACCCGAACGGTTCCGGCGGCGTCAGGCCAAGGGTGAACACGTCGGGCGCCTCGATGCGGACGTCGGTCACCTGCCACGACTCCGGCTCGGTCCAGGGCGCGGCTCGCGTCGCCTGCGCTTGTTCAGTGCTGGTGCGCACGGCCGTACACGTCCAGCAGTTGCAGCCGGGTCGCCTGCAGCCGGTTCACAGTCAGGCGGGCGAACCGGCGCATGAGCTCGTACCCGAGCCGGGGATCGTCGTCGCACTTGGCGCGCAGGCATGCCCCGTCCATCCGCAGGGCACGCACGAAGTCGACCGCCCGGCCGTCGAACTCCCAGCGGTGCGGCGCGATCAGCCAGGAGAAGCCGGCCACGTCGCCCGCGCCGAGGGTCTGCACGATCAGGGCGCCCGAGGTGGGCGCGGCGATCTCAAGGGCGACCGTGCCCTCCCGGATGAGGTAGAACGTCTCCGCCGGCTCACCCTCCCTGAACAGGAAGGTGTCCGCCGGCCAGACCTCGTTGGAGGCGCAGCCGACGAGCAGCGACAGGTATTCGGGGTCTAGCCCGGCGAAGAACTTATGGTCGCGCAATAGTGGCTCAAGAGTCCGCTGCAATTGCGGCCACCTCCTCCGTGATGTCGATACCGGCCGGGCACCAGGTGATGCACCGGCCGCACCCCACGCACCCTGACGTGCCGAACTGGTCGAACCAGGTGGCGAGCTTGTGCGTCATCCACTGGCGGTAGCGGGAGCGGTCCGAGACCCGCACCGAGCCGCCGTGCAGGTATGAGTGGTCCATCGTGAAGCAGGAATCCCAGGACCTGTGCCGCTCAGGGTTCCCCGCAGGGTCGGCGCTGGCCAGGCCGGAGACGTCCTCGACGCTGAAGCAGAAGCAGGTCGGGCAGACCATCGTGCAGTTTCCGCAGGTCAAGCACCGTGCCGCGACGTCGTCCCAGCGGGGATGGCTGTAGTTCTCCTCGAGCAGCGCGCGCAGGTCGAGTTCCGGCATGGCGCGTCCCATGGACGCGATGGCGTGGTCGGTGGCCGCCAAGGCCGCGCTGGTGTCGGCCGCCTCGGCGGGCGCGCAGCGCAGCTCGCCCAGGATCTCGGCGCCGCGCGCGGTCCCCGCCTCGGCGAGGAACCGGTGGCCGTCCTGGCCGTCCTGGCCTAGCAGCTCGGTGAGCGCGATGTCGAAACCGGACCTGGCGCGGGGCCCGGCGTCCATCGAGGCGCAAAAGCAGGTCGCGCCTGCCTCACCGCAGTTGACCGCCACGATGAGCGCGTCCGCGCGGCGGCCTTCGTACTGCTGGTCCTTGTGCCGGCCGCCGAGGAAGACGCGGTCCTGGATCGCGATCGCGGTCAGCTCGCAGGAGCGCACGCCGATGAAGGCGAATGGCGCGTCTGGCGGCGGTTCGGGTGGCGAGAGCCTGGCGTACGGCGGGAACAGGTACTTCTTCCACGAATGCGGCCCGACGTTGTAGCCGAACAGCGCGTCGTCGTCGCGTCGGCGCACCCGGTAGGCGCCGGGCTGCTGTTCGTCTGTCCACCCGGCGGGCAAGTCGGCCGTCGAGTCGATGTCGTCGTAGCAGATCGCACCGTCGCGCAGGACGGGCCCGACGAGGCGGAAGCCGCGCCGCCTGATGGCGTCAAGAAGCTGATCGAAGACGGTCGCCGCGAAGACGACCGGCTCGGGCAAGGCCTGCGCGCCGGACGGTTCCGCAGACGGCGGTCGTCGCGCGTTCACGACTTCAGTCCACGCCTCGCGCCGGCGCGCCTGGTACGGGCGAAGCTCCCGGGATGGCTAGGGCGAACGTCCATAGGTCCCCCTCCACTGTGTTGGATCACCGCGCCTCATGGGCTGGCCCGTTCGCCGGCTGATGAGCTGGCGACTTCTCCGGCCGGGCGGCGGGACGTGCTCGCCGCGCTGCTGGCCAGGCCAAGCTGAAGGATCATCTGCGGTTTGCCCGGCAGCCCGAGCCGGTCGCGAATCAGGGCGCGGGTGACGGCGTCTTCCAGCGGCTGGGTGTGCAGGCTGGCGAACACCCACTCGCTGGCGGCGTGCAGCAGCAGCCGTTGCAGGGCCTGCCCGGCACGCAGCCAGTCGGCCCGGCGGTCGCCGGCCGTCAGCAAGATCGCGGTAGCGGCGGGCGCCGCGCCGCCACCGGGAAGCTGCCCGATGCCGCGGCCGAGGTCGAAGTCCCGCTGCCACAGCCGTCGCGGCTGCTCCCGGCCCGGCGCGACGGGTGACGGCATCCCGGCCGCGGCCAAGGCGGCGGCCGGGATGCCGTCCCTGGCCTTGCTCGCCGCGCTCCTCGTCCACTTCCTGATCTCGGCCTGGGCACGAGGATCGAGGTCGCCGCGGCGGGCCGCGGCTGCGACGATCCAGGCGAGCCGCTCGCGGGAAAGGCCGTCGCCGATCAGCGCCAGCGTGGCCTCCTCGGTGAGCGCGTCATTCTGCAGGCCCGCGAGCAGCCCGGCCGGCAGCGGGCCCGGCTCGAACGGGCCGCGGTGCGTGTGCCGGTGCGGCACGGCCGCGAGCAGCCGGCGTTCCAGGGCGTTCATCGGCGCCTTCGCGCCGAGGCTGACCCGGGCGAGCAGCCGCAGTCGCGAGCGGTCGGGCAGCAGGCTGACCACGGGCTTGTAGCCGAGTGACCGGATCGCCAGCCGCAGCCCGAACAGCGCGGCGCCGCAGCTGATCAGCATCTCCCTGCCGATCGGGTCGGTCGTCAGCTTGCGCCGGGGATCGGACCACAGCTCGACCGCGCGCGGGCCGACCCGGAACTGCCATGGCTGGGTGTTGTGCACCGACGGGGCGCGGGCAGCGGTGGTGATCAGATAGTGCCCGTGAGCATCGAGGACATGGGTGAGTTCGGCCATGGTCTCGGTCACGGCGTCGGCGGGGTGGCTCATTCCGCGATGGTCCCCCGACGCTGAGTCGGTACTCAGGGTCTTTCGGCGGCCAGCGGGGTGGCTAAGGTCCCTGTCCCGCCGCCGCCTCGCCGCGGCGCGCTGGGCATCGGGCACGGCGGCGGCCACGAGATCCGTAGCAGACACGTTACCGAGCGTAGCAACATGGGCTCGGACGGCTGTCAGCAGGCAGGGATTGCCGCCGACATCGATGTCAGGTCGTGAGTTTGGTCCGCCCGGTCGCCGAGGAACGCCCTTAACGGTTAGGACCAGCGCGGACGGATAGTGAAGCAGAAGAGACAGATCGCCCGCACGGGCGCTGCCGCGAGGTTCCGCGGGGAGGACCAGCATGATGACCAAGCCCGTCGTGGCCGCCACTGACGGCTCTGAGGAATCACTGCGAGCGGTCGAATGGGCCGCCAGGGAAGCCACGCTGCACGGCGCTCCGCTGCGGATCGTGTCGGCGGCCGAAGTCCTGTCCGGAATGATGGAACACAAGGACGACGCCCAGGTCGACACCGTGGCCGATGTGCTGCGCCACAACCGCGACCACGCCCTGGCCACGGCGGTCACGCGGGCGGCGGCGGTGGCCCCAGACCTGCTCATCGACACCGGTCAGCTGTCCGGCCCGATCGCGCAGGCGGTGACGGCCAGCGGGTCCGGGGCGTCGATGCTTGTCGTCGGCTCCCGCGGCGCCGGCGCGTTCGCGGCGATGATCCTCGGTTCGGTCAGCAGGTACGTGGCCACCCACGCGTCGTGCCCGGCCGTCGTGGTCCGTGACCAGACGCCGGCACCGCACCGTAAGGTCTTCGTCGGCGTTCGCGACGTAGACAGCTGCGACGACGCGCTGGCCTTCGCGTTCGAGGAGGCCGCAGTGCGCGAGGCGGAGCTGACCGCCATCTACGCCTGGCACGCGCCGCACTTCTCGCTCCCGTCGCACGGCGGAAACCAGGACACCGCGGAGAGCGCGGCGCGGCAACTGACCGCCCTGCTATCCAGCTGGCGGGACAAGTATCCCGCCGTCCAGGTCAGCCAGCACGTCGTGCACGGTCACCCGGGCCGCGTGCTGTCCGGCGTTTCGGCGCAGGCGGACCTGGTTGTCCTGGGCAGGCGCGCTCCGCACGGTTCCGGCGAGCACGGCGCCGGCACGGTCACGCACGCGCTGCTCAGCCACGCGCATGGCCCTATCGTCACAGTGCCCTCATCCGGCGTGCCCGCGGCCGACGCCACGTCCTGACCACGTGTAAATCAGGCGGCCGCCGCAGGTGTCGCTGGGCGCCCACCTGATAGGCCTCGGTGAGCCAGCCGCGGAACTCCTCGTCCACCTCAGCTGGTGAGGTGAGCCGGAAGGCGTGCACCACGTTCCGCGGCGAGAACGTGTCGATGCGCAGGAAGCGGGGGCTTTCGACGCGGCGGGCGAGCACCAGGTGCCCGTTCAGCCAGTTCCTGCGTGGCATGAACGCGGCGAAACTCATTCTGACCTGCAAGGCGATGCGCGTCTTTTCCGGGAGAACGTCGACGGGGCCGATCGCGGCCACCGCGGCGAGCACCGCGTCGAAGGTCGCCCGGACGAGCGGGCTCGCGCGGGTGAAGTGCTGGTCCAGGTCGCCGAGCGGAGCGCAGGTGTGGACCTGGTCGCGGCTGGCGAAGCCGCGCCCGCACCGCGGGCAAGCCCACAGGTCTGTCATGGGCCCTCCCCCACCCGACCCACCCTCCCCTTCCGACCCACCCCCCCTTCCGACCCACCCTCCCCTCCACCCGACCCACCCTTCCTGCCCTCCCTGTCGGAGATCATTGCGGACATGGTCGAGTATCACGTGATTCCCATCGGACGGGTCGAGTCAACGCTCAAGGAGCGGGCGCAGGCGCCGCGGCAGGGAGACGAGGGAGCGCCCGACGCCTGGCTGGTGTTCGAGCCCGGTGTCGCCGACGGCATCCGCGACCTTGCCGCCGGCGCCGAAGTCATCGTGCTGACCTGGCTGGATCGCGCGAGCAGGGACGTGCTGGTCACCCGGCCGCGCGACGATCCCGCCCGGCCGCCCACCGGGGTGTTCAGCACGCGGTCCCCGGACCGTCCCAACCCCATTGGGCTGCACCGGGTCCGGATCGTCGCCACCGAAGGGCTGCGGGTCCTGGTGCGGCCGCTCGAGGCGCTGGACGGGACTCCGGTCATCGACGTCAAACCGGTCCTTGACCGTGCTGCGGAGCGTTGAGCGGATCAATCCCTCATAAATCGGACACGCACGCCTCCCGGCTTCGTCGGCGGCTGTTCCTGGCGCCACATGGGTTAGCCGGATGGAATTGCCGGTGCCGGAGGGACAGCTGAGCCCGGTGCCGCGTGCCGCGGCCCCCGGCCCGCCGCCGGTGTTGGCCTGGTTTCCGATAACGTGAAGGATCCGGCAGGTCGGGGCGTGCCGGATCCTTCACACTAATCCGATCTTGGTGGCCCCGGGCGGCGCCACCCGCTGACATGACATGGGCGCGGGCACCTTTCGCCAGTGCCGAGGCGAAAGCGCCGACCGCCCGCCCGGCACTTTGACAGGCCGCAAACCGAGTCGTAGGACAGCCTCCGGGGGTCGAGGCGTCTCTCCTGGCGCGAACCACTGTGGATCCTATGATCATCTTCTGATAAGTGCGGTATCAGCCGCTTGGACCGTCCGGCCGCAGGGCATCAACTGCCTCATGGGTGCGGGGAAGCCCGGCCGTCAGGCACGGAGGAGTTCGCCATGACGGTCGCGTCTAGTCCAGGCGGAGCCGGCCGGTCCAAGGGACTGGTCCTGACCGCGATGATCTTCGCGGTGGCGATGACGTTCATCGATCAGACCATCGTGTCGATCGCGGCGCCGACGGTCCAGCACGACCTGGGGCTGTCAAGCAGCGGCATGCAATGGGCGATCAACGCCTACCTGCTGGCTCTGGCGTCCCTGTTCGCGTTCGGCGGCCGCCTGGCGGACACGGTGGGACACCGCACGATGGTGGTGCTCGGGGTGATCGTGTTCGCCGCCGCCTCGGCGCTGTGCGGCCTCACCCCGCGCGGCGGCGCCGCCGAAGCGTGGCTCGTGACGTTCCGCGCCGTGCAGGGCGCGGGCGGGGCGATGATGTTCCCGGCCGCGATCGCCATCGTGGTGGCGACGTTCGACCTGCGCTCGCGCGGCCGCGCGCTCGCGCTGTTCTTCGGCATCGCTGGCGGCCTGACCGCGATCGGCCCGATCGCCGGAGGCTTCCTGATCCAGTGGACCTGGCGGGCGATCTTCTGGATCAACGTCCCTGTCGCCCTGATCGCCCTGGCGCTGATCGCCGTGTCCAAGCCGGCCACCGAGCACCGTCCCGCGCCGATCGACTTCCGTGGCCTGGCCCTGATCATCGCCGGCGTCGGACTGAGCGTGTTCGGGTTCCAGCAGTCCGCCCTGTGGGGCTGGGGCAACGCCGCCATCGAGGTGTGCATCGCCGTGGGCGTGCTGCTGCTCGTGGTGTTCTTCGTCGTCGAGGCGCGGACCGAATCGCCGCTGATGAACGTGCGCATCTTCCGCAATCAGACGTTCCTGGTGGAGAACATCATCCTGGGAATCGCGATGATGGCGTTTATCCCCGTGTTCTTCTTCGCCAGCATCTACGGGCAGATCGCCCTGGCCGAGAAGGCCACCACGGCCAGCCTGCTCATCTTGTACTTCTTCCTTGGCTTCGTGACCTTCGCGCAGATCGGCGGCCGGATGCTGGACCGGGTCGGCGCCAAGCGGCCCGTGGTCGCCGGCAGCGCCCTTGCCGCCATCGGGTTCTTCCTGTGGGCCGGACGGGCGACGAACCTGCACGTCGGCCCCCAGGTGATCTGGATCATCATGGCCGGCGCCGGGATGGGGCTCATGCTCGGCCAGGCCAACACCGACGCGATCAACCGGGCCTCCCGGTTCTCCTACGGCGAGGCCACCGGCATCACGCAGACCGTCCGGAACTACGGCGCCAGCCTCGGTTTCGCCATCCTCGGCACAGTCTTGATCTCCGAATTCCGCGCGCACGTCACCGACTCGCTCACCGGCCAGGGCATGCCCCGCCCCGCGGCAGCGGCCACCGCGGCGAAGATCGCCCAGTTGCAGGGCGGCTCCGGCAATGTGACCGCCATCCCCGCGTTTATCAGGGCGGACTTCGCGGCCGCGACTCGCGACGTGCTGTACGGGATGGCCATCATCATGGCGGTAGCCGCGGTCGTGGGCCTGCGCGGGCTCAGGCGGGGCGTCCAGCAAGACATCGCCGAAGCCGCCGCGGACACCGCCGGCCAGCGGCCAGGCGAGGAGCCCGGCATCCGGCTGCCGCGCCGCTAGCCTCGCCGGCGGCGTGGCCAGTACCTGACGTCTGACCTGCGGTGTGCCAAAATTCTGGTTTATTCACCGCCGCACAAAGCCCGCGCTGCGAGGTCGAGATGGCACCTGAGGCACCAGCCACGCGCACCGCGCGGCACGGGGCCGGGCGCCCGCGGCGGGTTCTGCGGCAGCTTGTGCGACAACTGAAGGCGCACCGGTCCCAGGTGCTGATCGTGACACTGACGTTGCTCGTGGCGCTCGGACCGCTGACCAACGTGGACCGGTTGCGCGCCCAGCACGGCCTGGCGGGCCTGTGGATCTACCCGTTGAGCGTGCTGCCCGAGGCCTGGGCGATGGCGGTGATGACATACACGCTGCTGCGACCCGACCTGGTAGCGGGCACCGACCGTGCGCCGGGCCGCCGCGGCGCGGCGGCGGGTACGGTCACCAAGCGCGAGGTGGTCACCGCCCGGTGGCTGCGCTGGTCGACCCTGGCCGCGGTCATCGTCGCGCAGGTGCCCGCGCTGTACTACGACCACTGGCTCGACGTGCTCTTCCTCTCCGGCTGGCTCGTGCTCCTTATCGGCATTGAGCTGGCCGGCCGAGCTCCGGCCAAGCTGCGCCTGACGCTCCGCCGCCTGTCAGCCAGGCAGATCCTGCGTCCTCCCGAGCGAGTCGAGGAGATGATCCGCGGCCTGGAGCGGACGGGCAATCGCGCGACGGTCATCAGCGCGTGCTGCGTCGCCGTCGCCTTGCTCATCACCTCTCCGGCCGCCCTGTACGCTGCCAGCCACGCGAAAAGCTGGCGGCTCGGGCCGACCGCGTCCTTCCTCGCGCTGCTGATCGTGGCCGGCGCGGTAGCCGGCGGCTGGCTCGGCCGCATGATCGGGTACGCCGGGCTGCTCGGCCGGGCCCTGCGCAAGAAGGAATTGCACCTGCGGCTGATCCCGGGCCATCCCGACGGCGCCGCCGGCCTCAAGGCCGTCGGCGACTTCCACCTCTACCAGTCCCTTGTGGTGAGCCTGCCGGCCTTTTTCCTCGGCACGTGGCTGCTGCTGCTCTCACTGCTCGGCGCGAGCAGGCTGCTCAGCGGCTACCACACGTACCTCGATCAGTACCTGTGGCTGCTGCCGTTGGCGATGGCCTTCGAAATCCTGGTGTTCGTCCTGCCGATGATCTCGGTGCACCGCACGATGAAGTCGCGGAAGGAGTCTGATCTCATGCCCGAGGCCGACAAACTGTCCGCCGGTATCGTGGCGGCGCGATTCGGCCTCGGCGACCACGCGACCGCCGAGCAGGAGGCGGCCAATCAGCAGCATCTGGCCTGGCTTACCGCGCGATACCAGGACATGGAAGACGTTCCGACCTGGCCCGTCGATGCGACAATTCGCCGCAGGTTCACACTGCGTAACGTTGGGCTGCTGCTTCCGTTCGTAGGCTATTTCATCGGGCAGGCGCCATTCTGGCAGCAGGTGTCGGATGTGCTGAAGGGATGAACCGTCAGTGGAAACCGCAACGCAGGCGCTGCACCGGCTGACATCGTACGAACCCGGCCGGGAGTGGACGGACCCCGTGGCCGACCCGCGGGTGCTGCAAGATCTCGTCGTCAACGACATGTCCCGGTTCCCGTGGTTCTACAAGAGGTACCCCGCGGGGCTGCCCCAGGTGCCGCTGCCCAGGGAGCTTCCGGTGACGAACACGCCGGCGGTGGCCGCGCTCGCGGGCACCGACGGAGACGAGCCGACGTCTGCCGGCCTGGAGCAGCTGTCCCGGCTGCTCTACTGGTCGGCCGGCGTGGTGCGCACCGCGGAGCGGGCCGACCTGCGCTACCTGTTCCGCGCGGCCGGGTCGGCGGGCGCCCGTTTCCCGCTGGAACTGTACGTAGCGGTGCCCGAAGGCGGCGCGCTGCCCGCCGGCGTGCGCTGGTACGACCCGCTCGAGCACGCGCTCGTGCGGGTGGGGCCGGCACCAGGCGGCGCGGCCACGAGGGCTCCAGCCGTCCTGGTCACCGGGGTGCCATGGCGCACCGGCTGGCGCTACCGGGAACGCGGGTACCGGCATGTGTACTGGGACGCGGGCACGATGCTCGCGCAACTGCTCGCGCTGGCCGACTCGGCCGGCCTGACCGCCAGGCTCTACACGCGGTTTCCCGACGCGGCGGTCGCCGCGCTGACCGGCGCGGCCGGGCCGGATGAGTTTCCCGTCGCGGTGGTCGGGCTCGGCGACGACGCTCCCGCGCTCGACGCCAGCGGGCAGCCGGCAGCGGGCGAGGTAGACGCGGCACCGGTCGAATTCCCCCTCGTTACCGCCGCGCAGCGAGCCGGGGAGTCCGACCGGCTCGGCGAGCCGTGGCAGCGCGGCGCCCCGACGGCCGTCCCGCTGACCGCCTCGGCGCCGGTGGAGGCCGTCATCGCCGCGCGCGGTTCGCAGCGGCGCATGGACCCGGCCCGCGGCCTGCCGGAAGACGTGCTGCGCACGTGCATGGACGTGGCGCTGCGCGGCATCAGCGTGCCGCACTGGGTGGTCGTGCACGACGTCGAGGGCCTCGCCCAGGGCGTGTACCGCTGGCCGGACATGACGGCACCCGTGCGCGACGGCGCGCTGCGGGACGAGGTGTACCGCGTGTGCCTGGACCAGCGGCTGGCCAGGGACGCCGCGTTCGTGGCGATCGCCGCGACCGATGTCAGCGCGCTCAGCGA
>Ga0126381_100004193_pt1 | contig 15668 bp, 10 predicted proteins | sample PanSoiMetPlot_28_FD_96465 | JGI IMG/M metagenome (GOLD analysis project Ga0126381, IMG submission 96465) | Tropical forest soil microbial communities from Panama - MetaG Plot_28 | ecosystem: Environmental > Terrestrial > Soil > Tropical forest > Bulk soil | place: Panama | collected 2016-02-17 | reverse complement strand
TGTTCAGCCTGCCCATTCGGTATCTGCCCGGCTCTAAAAGCCGGCTGATTAGGAGTCGTCAACAGGACACCGCGATCGGTGCTCGGATCATAAACAAACTGCCACTCGTTATAGTGGTTCTTTCCATCAAATTCCCTGATCGTTGTTCGTTTGCTCAGGCTCGCAACACCGACCATTGGACCGCCGGAAAACTTCTGCGTCGGCGGTGCCGGAGGAGCTGAACTCGTGCCCGATACACTCGATTGGTTCTGATTGGGCGGCGCCGCCTCGGAACTCTCACCGTCGGACGATGATGGCTGAGGCTCCGAGCCTTCGCTCCCCACGGACGTTCCAGCGGCTTCGCCCGAAGCATCAGGTGCTTTCGAGGAGCTACCCTGTCGCCGGACCATCGTGGGTGCGGTGATAGCTCCCGCGAGAGCTTGCGAGCTCGCTAAATCCATGAGCCGAAGAACCTTGAAGTCCTTCCCAGAAATCGGATCCTTGTAACGCTTTCGCAAGAACCTTTTATTGTTCGTGTTTTCGAGCTCTTCGATGCTGTTTGGATATCGCCCAAACGCCTTGATGAATTTACGCACGGCTCGTGAGTACTGTACGCCTCGATGGATCAGCTCCTCTTCCCGGTCTCGTCTGATTTGAAACTCGAGCCCTTGAATCGCTACCGTAAACCCAATCGAAAGCACCGCAAAAGCGAGGAGTAGGACAAGGAGGATGTAGCCACTCTCTCCATTGCGAAGCCGTCGAGGACCACGCCTCATTATCGAACGCTCCCATCCAGGTGCGGTTGATTCGTTTCTATCGCCTTTGTAGTCCGGTGATTCTGCTGACTCGCGTCGGGCAACGCCCGGAGCTCGTGCTGAATCCACTCCAACTCCGTTTTGCTTCGGATCATTGCGTTGAATTCTTCCGGAGTTCTGTAGGCTACGACCGTTCCTTTTAAGGGCACGGATTCCCGCAGCTTCTGCTTCGCGGTCAACGGTGTTTTCGATTCAAAAGTCGCATCCTGAAGGCGAAAGTGCTTGGCTTGAATCTTTCGCAGCCAGTCGACCGGTTCAAGCAGAGCGACATTCCTGAGGAATTCGGGTTTTACGTAGTTTGCCCGTTCCTCTTCCGGCACCAGAAAAGATTGCGCCATCCAAGTAGGCCAATCGCCCCACGGGTCGATCGTATCCAATACCTGAATTCGGGAGTCGACTGCTGAAGCGAGAATCGCGATGCTAGCACCGGATCCCTGGGAGAACAAGCCCACGCGGCGAATGTCGAGATCATCTCTTGAATCCAGATAATCCAGGATCATTTGCACATCGTGGGCGGTAGTGGCCAGACATTCCTGCAGTTCGCTGACGAACCACTCGCGCATGGGACGGTCATGGTAACGGTGTCCCGTTAGTGCAGAGACGAAGCCGACAGCGGCAAAGCCATCCTTCGTAACGGATTGTTGCCAGCTTTCATCCTTGAAAGTCTCTTCATCCGATGGGTAGCCATAAAGATAGAGAATGACCGGTGGCTTTTCGATTTGTCTAGGCTTTAGTACATACAAATCGATGGGATCGCCCCACCTCCATTGCAACTGCAGTAATTCAACTGTGTATGCCGGATGCTCACTGAGGTATGCACGGATCGGCTGCAGTGGCCTGAGGTTGGTGCCGTTCAGTGACGGTGTAGACCAATCCTCTTTCACACCCATAAAGCGTCGGTCGGCCGGATCAGCGATCGGCGGTAACGCCCGAATTAATTGCGCAGAAGCGATTTGCACAACAAGCGGGAAAAAGAAAAGAAGAAATTTCGGAATGAATCGCAACGACCGACACAGACGGTACATCCATTGCCCCCCGACCAAAAAAGTAGCCGCAAGAGTTCCGGGCGAGTCGCTTTCACGGCTCGCCCGGCATTCGCTGAATCAAACAGTTTTGTTTACGGGCCTACTACGCAACCCGTTGCGCGCATCACGAGTTTTGTTGAGGTGTCGCCGGCAGCCAGGATGCAGCCACCTTCTTCCCCGCCTTTTTCCGTTGTGTTGTTGGGCACGACACTTGACTGTGTGTAATGGGAACGAAGGAGCTGGAGGCCCTTATCCGGAGCTGAGGGCGCAGCCGGAACGAAATCCGGAACCTTGGAAACAACGCTAGCCTGCGTGCTGGTGACCAACGCTTTGGCGTTCGTCAATGCCGCTCCATCGCCGACTAGGCGAATCATAGCCCACTGCCGATAGCTACCATTGCGCAGATTGGGGAACGATTCTCCGCCCTTCCAAATCTGGGCTTCCGTGCACGGAAACCCTCCGGCGCAAGCTGCTGGCAGATCAGCGACTCCAGGCAGATTGCCCGGATTCGCGGCCTCACCCGGATCATAAGTCGATCCGTAGACGTGGAAAAGAGGATCGACACCGTTAATCGTGAGATAGGCGTAGTTGGCATTGCTGGCGATGCCACTCACATTGCCATAGCTGAAGAACGCGTATCCAATTCCGTCAACCCCAAAATTCGTGTTGGAATTTTTTACGAAGTTGACCTCTTCGCCGGTTCCGATCGGCTGATAGCGTTTGCCGCCAGCACCGCACGCTACGCCATTGACTGGTTCGATTCCAGTCAGACCAATCTCTTGGCTTGAGCCGTTGACAGTATCATAGTTGCCGCTGGAGTCTCGAGGTAAGCGCAAGGCACTGTACTCTGCGGTGTTCATAGTGCCGGAGAGTGGTTCGCGCGAGTAAACGTTGATGGCGGTAGCCGCGCCTCCACTAAAGACGCTGCCGCGGCAGTCTGCGCCAGAGAAAGCGGCCTGCAGTTGTTGGAGCGTAGCATCCTTGACATTCGCCAGGGCCCCTTGGCGATTCGTGATGAAGATCAGCGGGTAAGCGCCGACGTTAACCGTTGAGAAAGCAGGGGTAATTGCCGTGCCGGAGAAGGGGTCTTTCCCGCTGATATTGAACGCCAATGGATGGGCCGTCGAAGTACTGCCCGGATATGCGCTCACGAGATCGGTTCCTGCCAGGTGAGCGTAATTAGAGCCGAACGCTGGGCAGACGCCCGAAGCATTTACTCCAAGTCCCAAGCCGTTAACGCCGTCACTCCCGCCGCCAGCAGCCGAATTGATCCGGCACTGCGCGAACAAGGCGTCCTCCGGCCGAATTTCAGTTGATGCTACGCTGACACTTCTTCCAGTCGTGAACAAAGCCTGTACCGGCGCTGGTGGGGCCGTGTCGGCGCCCCAGATGGCCGCAGCAATCGAATTACTTGGGGCCGGGAACGGGCTGGGGCTGGTGACGACGCAGCGGGGACGCGCAAAGTAGCAGCGATTTCCCACAATACTATCCACCTTTATGTACGCCCAGACGTTGCAAGAAGTTGCGCAAGTTGGATCTGCATTCGCGTTATCCCAGACAATCCAGATGGCGCCGCCGTCAGTTACAGCTGGCTGGCCGAATGCGGGAAGCGTCGGGCGAGTGTCGGTAAGTGAAAAGGACCCATTGGTGTAGTGCCGGCAGCCGGCGGCTGAGCCTGTAGGACAGGCGCCATCCTTGTAGGTCCCGACTCCGAGAGCTTGCCAGGCACCTGACGCCCCGGCGATCATTACTTTAAGAGTTGCCTGGGCGCCTGCCCTGGGAGCCATAGCGGCAATTCCGGTCAGCAGAATGACTGTACACAGGAATTTCATTCTCGACATAGCTTAGTCCTCTTTTCCGTGTTTGTAACAGCGTTGGAATGTGCGCGTACGCTTCCCCCTCACAAGGTACAGACGTCCGTCGAACGCGCATACTAGTGCCCTGTTCTAACGCCAACATTGCTGGAGGCGGAGGCAGAATAGTTTCCAAAAGTTACGCGTCTTTGACACGAATGTTAATATTTCGCGAATTTCGGGTCTGCTTTCGGATCCTCTTGTGGATAGGGCGAGTTAAGGTTGGCGCGGAATCTTCAAGGATTTTCACTTTCTATTAACACTCGGCGCACTGAACGCTGTGTAGAATTCGTGGTCGCTAACCAACGATCCTTAATCTAGATGATTTTCAGAGGTGCCGGTGGCAGGTGTGCGGATGCGTGCGTCTATTGCTCTCATTCTGCTGATTCTTCTTTCCTTGGCGGCGGATAGCCAGGAAGGGCAGAAAAGTAATGCCGCAATAACGGGCATGGTGACGGACCAGACTCAGGCCGTCGTTACCGGCGCTCATGTAACTCTGACGAACACGGCCGGCCTCAAGCAAGAAAAGCAAACTGACGACAAAGGATCTTATTCCTTTACTGGGCTGGCGCCTGGAACCTACAGCGTGTCCGTGTCGGCCCCCAACTTTGAAACAAAAGTGCTCGACAATATTTCGCTGACCGCAGGGCAAGAGTTGAACTTTGAGGTTTCGATTGAACCCGAAAAAGCGAAAACAGAAGTCAACGTTGAATCTGGTGGAGTGGGGCAGGTAGAGGTCGAGAATGCCACTGTTTCTGGCACGATTACTCAACAGGAAGTAGTCAAGGTGGGTCTTAATGGCCGGAATTTCACGCAGCTCATCGCGTTAGCGCCCGGCGTGAGCAATCAGACAGGTCAGGATGAGGCCAAGGTCGGCGTAGTCGGCAGCGTTAAGTACAGCGTGAATGGCGGCCGCGTCGAATACAACACTTTCGAGGTCGATGGCAGCGATGTGCTCAACACCGGACTGAACGGCGCTGCAAGCACCTTGATGGTTTACCCGAGCCTGGACGCAATCCAGGAGGTCAAAGTGCTGACCTCCAATTATGGCGCGCAATTTGGGCGTACAGCGTCAGGAACTGTTCAGGTCACAACCAAGTCCGGGGGTTCCGCCCTGCACGGCAATCTCTACGAGTTCATTCGGAATGAGGCATTTAATGCCCGAAATTACTTTGACACGGGAAACCGGACACCCCTGTATCGTCGTCAGGATTTCGGCGGCACGATCGGCGGGCCAGTGACGATTCCACACCTATACAACACAAACCGGAATAAAACATTCTTCTTCTTCTCCGAAGAATTCCGGCTTGAAAAGACGCCAACGGAATATAACCAGGCTGTGCCTTCGCTGAAAGAGCGCGGGCTGAGGATGGGGCCGCAGGGAGTCGAACAGAATCTGGTCAATGGTAACAACGGAGTGGTGTATAAAGATTTCGATTTTACCGATGTCTGCCCGCTGCCGGGAACGTCGGATAACATCAACGGCTTCAATCGACAGGCATACCCCGATTGCCCGTCCATAAGTAATAAAGGCTCGGTTACCGCTTTAACGCCTCTCAATCACCTCGTACAACCGATGGCCGGAGGGCATGCCTCCCCGACAGGAGTTGACAAGAATGCATTGACGTTGCTGAGTGGCAATCTTATTCCGCTACCGAATTCACCGTCCGGCTGCGACTTCAGTGTAATAAATATCGATCCGACGGACCCCAACCACTGTTACGATGCCGCCGTTTCGCCCTCGACATACTGGCGAGAAGAGTTGTTTCGTATCGATCACAACGTGACGTCAGGTCTGAAGGCATCGTTCCGATATGTTCACGATGACTGGGACACTACCGTTCTGTCCCCGCAGTGGAGCATTTTGCGCACCACAAATCCATCCGCCGCCACTTTCCCGACGGTGCAGAACCGTTTCGTCGGCCCAGGCACAAACCTGGTTGCCGAGTTGTCACACACGATTTCACCCACTCTCGTGAACACTGTTGTCTTAAGCTATACCAATTCGGTCATTTCGCTTGTCGACAAGAATGGCACGGACAATGCCCGATTCCAGCGAAATCCGAGTCTGGACCAGCCACTGGTTGGTGATAGCTCTGCGGCCGGACAATGCAACCCGGCAATCAGCTTGGATCCAATAACAGGAATTCCGCAGTGCGGCATCGGCTACATATTCAATAACGGCTTTGGCGGGAAGATGACTGGCTTTGAGATTCTCGGCACCAATGCGGCCTATGGTGGACGAGGCTTTGCGGCAGATGCCGCCTACATGCCCTGGAGCCATACCAATCCCACGTATGCTGCACGAGATGACGTCGCAAAGTCCGTCGGTAAACACACCTTGCAGTTCGGCGGACAGTATGTGTACTCGCAACGCAACCAGACCAACAATGCAATTGGCGCCGCCTCAGGCGAGTTACAGGGATTCTTGACCTTCAGCAACCGGGTACGGAGCACAGGCAACGCATTCGCAGATTTTCTCCTGCAAAATAACATCAATGGAGTATTGACGACGGGATACATACAGAGCTTCAGCCAGGACTCCGCTCAGCACCGTTATTATCAGCGCTACCATATTGGCGAGCCGTATTTTCAGGACGATTGGAGACTGAACCATCGGCTCACACTTAATCTTGGCTTGCGAGTCAGCTTGTTTGGCACGTACCGTGAGCGCTACCAAAACGCGTGGAACTGGGAGGCATCGCGGTTCAATGGATCACGGTTTTCCGTCGATCCGACCAGCGGAGCTGTTTTGGATAACAGTGCGGGAAAAGCGGTGGTGCGCTTCGACCCGGTTACATATCACCTGAATTCAGGTGTGGTCAGTGACATGGGACTCGTGCAGTGTGGCCGGAATGGCACACCCGAGGCTTGCATGTCGGAACACCTATTCAACGCAGCACCGCGGGTTGGGTTTGCTTGGGACCCGAAGGGTGACGGCAAGACCTCTATCCGCGCAGGCTATGGGATATTTTTCGAGCACGGTACAGGAAATGAAGCCAACACGGGCTCGCTGGAAGCAAGTTCCCCTCTGGTATTGAGCGTTACCCAGCCGTTTCCTCTTAATTATCCGTGTATAGGTAATGTTGGCTACGGACCGGCGTTTGATCCGGAGAATACGGCGTGCGGGAATGGATTGGTTAATGCTCCTCCTGCGAGTTCTCTCTATCCACTCAATGTCACGGCGATTCCGACGAAAGCGGTTTGGCCTAACGCGCAGCAGTGGAGTTTCGGAGTGCAACGCGAAATGCCGAAAGGCTTCGTCGGCGGTTTGTCATACGTGGGTAGCAAGGGCACGCACCTGACTCTTGAACGCAACCTGAACCAGTTACTGCCATTACCGGTAAGCGAAAATCCATTTGGCCCCAACGAACCTCTGACCCTGACCGATTGCACCGTTGCGCCGGGGCAAATAGGTACCCCCGGAGATCTGTCAGGCACTCCTTTTCTCCTTCAAAACGGGACGATCGTAACACCGCAACATCCGGCATACGTTCATCTTCAGGCCGCTTGTGCAAATCGCAATACCCCAAATGTGAACTCTTTGCCGCGCCCCTACCCAGGACTTGGCCAGGTGCTGTCCCTTGAGAACATAGCTAACTCCAGCTATCATGCGTTGCAGTTTTTCCTGCGGCGAAGCCGGGGAGCCCTCACCACCAGCGTTTCGTATTCTTACAGCCACTCGCTGGATAATTCTTCCGACCGCAGTGACCCGGTAATGGTGGACTCTTACAACCTTCGCGGGAACCGGGCGAGCTCGAACTACGATCAGAGACATCTGTTGAACATCGGCTATGTCTACAGTCTGGTAAACCTTCCCAGATGGATTCAGACAACAGTGCTCGGTTCTGAGACAGCCCCTCCGCCGTCTCGCAGTCTTCGGCTATTGGCTGAAGGCTGGCAAATCTCCGGCATAACGACTCTACAGTCTGGAACACCTTTCACCGTTATCAATAGTGCTGGCAACACAGGGATTTCCTTAACGGACAATGCCGGCGTTGCCAGTGGTTTTGGAATCGCGGCCTCTTACCCCGATGTCTGGCCCGGCTCCGTGCCCCCGTCATTGGACAACCCTCAGAGCTTCGGTCCGCTCCTTGGTAATCCCTCGCAATTCGTAGCTCCACGAGGGCTGACTTTTGGCAACGCCGGGCGAAATTTCCTGAACAACCCAGGACGCATGAACTTCGATATTGCTTTGTTGAAACATTTCAAGGTAACCGAGTTCAGCGACATGGAATTCCGAGCTGAAGCATTCAACATTTTCAATCAAACACAATTCCGGGTTTATGATCCAGATAATCCCGGCGGTACTGGAAACAATGTGATCAGCTGTTACGCAGGGCCGTTCTACTCGGCTGGTTTCACGGGAGCTTCTGGGGCAGATTGCGTTACCGGTGCCTCCTTCCTCCACCCCATTAATGCGCATCGATCTCGTACGATCCAGTTCGGTCTAAAGTGGGCGTTTTAGGATTCTTGTTTCTTATGCCAAGTTATGAAAACAAACTTGCCATGAGCAAGCAACGCGATCTGCGGCCGCTCAGACGCTCAAAGTGGCGAGGAGAGTTGCTTCTGGGATCGTTGCTGGCTGCAGTAGCTGCATTTTGCGCGTGCGGAAACAATCCCCCCTCTACCTCTCAGAACAATCCACTCTCAGGAAACTGGGAGTTCACCATGGCCGCTCCATCCGACGGGTCATTTGTCGGGGGATTGGAGGGCGGATTCCTGCTCCAAAGCAACGGAGCGGTTACGGGCGGTGCAGTCTACTCGATAGCTTTGCCTCCATCCCAAACAGGGGCTACCGCGACGGTATGCGACAGCGGATCGGCCAGCGTTACAGGAACGATTGATGGGCAGAACGTCACTCTGACGGCGACTGCAGGAGCGCAAACTTTTAGCCTGACGGGGACTCTGAGTTCGGACCAATCAACAATGACAGGGACGTACAAGTCTACCGACGGTCAAGGTTGCGGAACCGCGCAAGGTGGGCTGCAATGGAGGGCTGTAGCCGTTCCTTCAGTCACTGGAGTGGTCCAGGGAAGCTTTCACAGCACCGGTTCAGGTGCCGTCACAATCCTGAAAGACCAGGATTTTTCAGTCACTGGTTCTTTGGTTCAGGGGACGAACATCGGGGCCAGCGCTGCAACCGTCACCGGCACATTGACGTTTCAGGCCTACCCCTGCATGAGCACAGCCTCGGTGAATGGTCAAATTAGCGGAAATTCCCTGATCCTCCAAATCATCACTCCGGATGGATTGAATGCAGGCCAAATCGGCACGCAGCCGGGGAAATCTGTGCCATCGGAAGTAATGGTTTCAAGTTCCTCATCTGGAGGGGTCGTGCTCCAGGGTGCGAACGGATACGGTGTAAGTACGAAAAGCTGCAAGGCTGCGAATACCCCCGGCGACGTAGGAAACATCTGCCTCGCACTGGGAAGCAGTACCGCTTGCACGCAGCCGATTACTTTGACGCCGGCTACTCTGTCATTTCCGGCACAGCTGCTGGGTTTGGCTCCTACGATTCAGACCTTTTCTCTTACGAACACCGATCCGTCCGGCGCTACTTTAAATGGTCTTCAGCTGGCATTTCGAGTCGTACCCACAGGAGACACCAGCAATCCGAGCGATTTTAATCTTCTCCCTAGTTTCTCTGAAGTGGACAACTGCTCCCCATCCCCGGGAAGCGCTTTCTCGTTGACTCCCCAGCAGAGTTGTACAATCTCAATTTCATTTTCGCCGCAACAAAGCTGTCCATGGATGCCTCTCGCGTCATTGGGCGGTGCCGCACCATCGCAGTGCCCACCGTTTCTTCCTGCAGCTCAGAAAGCAATCTTGACTGTCTCAAGCTCCACGAGCGCCGATTCCGACGAAGCTTTCGCTGCTCCCATCAGTGGTACTGGTTTGAGCGTGCTGGAGCCGTCTACTCCCGAAATTGATTTCGGAGCGGAAGCAGTATCAGAGACAAGCCCAGCTCAAGTAGTCACCTTTACTAACCAAAGTTTCTCTCCGGTGCTTGTTCTGCCCCCCGTCGACGCAGCGCCATGCGGAAACCCAGGACAGACCGTTTTACTTCCGCGCCCGCTGACACCTGGCGCAATGCCCGGCCTTCAGGTGGTGACTTCCATCTCACCTACAGGTTCAAGCGTTAGTTACGTCTGCGACATTGATCCGGTAAGCAAAGTACCGAACTTCAAGATCACCGCGGACGCTTGCTCCGGGACTTTGCTCGCGCCGCAACAATCGTGCGTTGTCGTACTGGTATTCGCGCCGCAGCCCGGAACAGGTTTGGCTTCGGGTCTAGACTACTTCCTGGAGCTCAACACGTTGCAGTGCACTTCCAGCACGACCTCCAACTGCGAAATTGATAGCGGACGTTTCCCTGTCGAGCTAAAGACGAATGTGCCTAGTCCTCTCAGAATGTCTCCCGGTGCTGGCCTGGAGTTCGGAACCCAACTTGTAGGCAGCCTCAGCGATCCATTGCAGATCACGCTGTACAACGACCCCGCTGATCTAAATTCAGCGACCATTAATTTTACTGGCAACATACTCCAGGGCGATTACCTGGAGACCGATGATTGTGGTTTTAGCCTAAACCCAGGCGGCAGTTGCGTGCTTAACATCACATTTAAGCCCAAAGTAAAAGGATTCGATCAAGGTAGTTTGACTATTACTTACAACGGCGGGCAAACGCAAATTATCAACTTCCGAGGTACGGGTCAGTGATGAACCTCGGAACCAAGCTTCGCGGTCACCTGAGATTGCTAAGATTCAGACCCACGAAAGATCTGCGTGTTCTGTTGCTTGTCTGCGTGGCGACGATGCTGAGTGTTAGCGGGTGTTCAGGGCCCACCACAAATGTGCAGAATCAAGCGCCTCCGCCGTTAACCAGCGTTTCAATTACCTTTCAGCCATCTCCGCCTCCGTCTGTTTCCATCGGGTCCAGTACTTCACTCAGCGCCGTCGTTAACAATGATGCGACCTCCGCTGGTGTCGACTGGGCTCTGCTGTGCCCGGTCAACGTGAATTGCGGAAAACTCTCTCCTTTGCATAGTCGGAGTGGCGAAGCGGTAACCTACACTCCGCCCTCCGTTATTTCGGGAAATAGCCAGACTTTCACAATCGAGGGTTTCGCGACGGCGGACCACACCCAGAATGTCACTGCCGCGATCACAGTCACTGGTTTTGCCTCGACTCTTAAAGGCACATACGTTTTCGCGACCGAGGGAGAGGACGCGAACAGTGCCTTTCAGCTAGCTGGCGTGATCGTGCTCGATGGAAACGGCGGACTCACTTCTGGGGAGCAGACCCGTAGCAACTTTTTGGGCTCCCTGTCCGACCCAATCACGGGCGGTTCCTACTTCGTCGGTCCAGACGGCCGGGGAACACTCACCATCAACACATCAGATCAGAACATCGGTCAAGCCGGCATAGAAAATTTCAGTGTAGTCGTCCTTGACCATTCGCGCGCTCTCGTTCAGACATTCGATGATCTTAATCTCCCCACATTGAGTGGGGAAGCATCCTCCGGAACGCTTGAGCTGCAAACTAGCGCTGCAGCGCCAGCGGGCGGCTACGCGTTTGTCGTCGCCGGGATCGATGCCGGAACGGTTCCCTTGGGTATAGGCGGCGTTCTGAATATCGACTCGCCGAACGCAATTTCAGGAAACGGTAGTGTGGCGGATGAAAACGATGCCAGCAGCGGGCTTGTTGCAGCCAGTACGATCTCGGGAACTCTGACTAGTCCCGACGCACTTGGGTCTCTTAAGTTTAATTTGATGGCGGGATTCGCCCCCTCACTCCAGTTCACGGGATATATCGTCGACGCGACTCACATAAAGTTAATTGAATCTGACCTGGATGGAACGGGTGCAGGATTTGGCTCTACTGCAGGTGTCGCCATTGCTCAGGGAGGTGCAACTGGAACTTTTACGAATAACAGTGCATTCTCCGGGACCTATGTATTCAGCATCCTGGGACTGGATCCCTCGTTAGTTCCCAGCTCGCTCGCGTCTCTTGGCCAGTTCACTGCTGACAGCAGCGGCAATCTCAGCAATGGATACAATGACGAAGTTTTAGCAGGGGTCTCGGTGCTGAACGGCACCACTTACGCTCTGAGTGACTCTTTCACAGGAACTTACAGTCTCGATACAGTTTACGGAACCGGGCGGGTTGACTCGACTATCACTTACACCAGCAGTGGTGCCGGTCCGGAATTGATTTTCTATCTGACCGGCAATGGAAATTCTCCCTTGGTTCTCGATGCCGACAGCACATCGCTGGGGAACGGTATTTCCGTGGGAAAAGGAACCGCGTTCATCCAAGGCTCGCCGCCATTTTCATTCAATGGGCCGTTTGGGATGAGTTTCGTTCAGAGCAATGGTCTGTCGCCCGAGAATGACGCAACCGGAAGAGCCACCGTGGATGCGAATTCCAATAGTTTGAGCGGTTTAATTGACATTAACCTGAGCACTACGCCTAGTCCAAACACCCAGCTAACCGGAGCGTTCCTGTCCCCTACGAGCGGTCGCTTCACTGGAACATTAACGAATAGCTTCTTCACCGCACCCAACGCCACAATTTCAGTGGCATTTTACCCAGTCGATGCCGGTAACATTCTTTTCATCGAAACTGACTTCTCGGTCTCAGCGGAATCCACCTTGGGCTCTTTCAAGACCAGAACTCCCCTATGTGCTTCGCCCGCCTGTCAGTAGTGACTGGCGGAGTAGTGTCACTCGCCTCCAACTCTTGTACTTGGGGAGGAAAGCGATAAATGAGAAAGATGCTTCTATTGGCTATCACGGCGCAAGCCATGCTAACCGCATGTTTTTGCGTCTGCGGAATTGGAATTCGTGACTCGAAGCGTGACTCTAAACTGTTCGAGTAGCACAACTGCGCTAAGCCGATCGTCCCTGGTAAACGTTGACGGGCTAAAAGCGAGCCCAAAGAAAGAGGCGAGTCTGGGTCTTTGACGCGCTAGGCGCAGCACATCGAGCCGCAGCAGGTCTTCGCTCCAAGTGGCTTCAGAGCTCGTACGAAAGCGCTCATGAATTTTCCGTCTACCTGGGGCGCGATCGCATCGATGTCAATTCCCTCACGAAGCAAGGTTTCCCGTGCATCTTCTGCGCGGTAGATGCGTGTCGTCTCGACTTCAATCTGCTCAAATCCCGCTGTTTTCTTGGGAATGAATACGATCATATAGATTATAATATTCGTAATTTTCAAATACGTTCCTGGCGCAATTTTGCAGAGCGAAGCCAATAAGTCATTCATTTTCAACAGCTCGCCTTTGATCAAGTCCCACGCTACGCTGCATCACGCCTGTCTGCGCGCGAACCACAAATACACCGATATAGCAAGCAGAATAACCACAACTCCGCCAACTGTAACGCCCATACGCAGCGGATGATCGAAGGCACAGCCGGATTCTGGCTACGATTGCACAACGCTCCAAGGGACGCCTTCAGTTCGGCCCTCAGTATTCGTACGTAACTCGAAATGCATGGTCGGCTACCGGCGGAACTCCGAAAGGCGTCGAGAATATGTTTCTGACGTCCTTCCGCTACTACCTGCCATAGCAACCGGACCAGGGACTACTGCTCCATTGCAGGAAGCGCTCGACCAGCAGCGGCATTTGTAAATGATCAGAACAAGGTGCCACGGGCGAAGTTAGAACCGCCGCCACCAGCGTTTTTCGGGACTCGCAAAACCTGTAGCTTCTGAGAGCCAGCGACGACGGCCAAGTCGCATTCTTCAAACAAAGAACGCATGCGATCAGCGCGCTCTCTAGGCGCAATGCGAGCGGAAAGAGTTGGACAGAAGCCAGGCTGGTTTTTTGAGCAGCAATGGTAATGGCAGCGCTCGCGATGGACAATAAAATCAGGGGCACCCTCTCCACAATGAGTCGCCGAAGGGAAGCTCGTCGCAAGCGCGCTGATGGCCCTTCGGCCATAACCTCGATGCACTGCAACAGCCAGTAGCCGATAAGGAAAAATATGAATGGCAGGGTGACGAGCGTGGGCTTCGCCATCAATCCCAGGGCACAGGAACCTGCAACAACTGCGCAACGCTTTTACTGAGGGCCGTTGGGCTACCATCCGTAGGCAGCCAGGGTCAGCAACCAGAGTAATGTGCTAAGCACATTTTTGCGCTCAGCAATCCATGCAACTGAGTCCACCTTCACCGGATGCACGGCGAACAAAGGCGCGACGATAAAGCCCTGCCACATCGCCGGTTGCCGTGCGCAACCGTAGGAACAGGAGAATGACATTCAGAACGTGGATCAGGACATTGGTGCAATGGTGTCCGTAGGGTTGAGGCCGTACAGCCGGCAATCGGCGGCGTGCGATAGCCAGGTGACTGGATGCCAATTACTCGCCTTCCTGGACACGAAGGCCATCGAGACGTATTCCAGGTCAGGCCCGCTTTCACGTGCTGGTTCTCGGAAACGTACGCGGGATCATCGTAATTGGCAAACGGATGGGCGCCAACTGGAGTGTAGAAAGCGAGAATAGTCAGTCCCCAGGAATATGCCGAGCAAGAGGCTTGACCGCTTCCATGGAAACGTCTGCAGCTGTTCCAAACAAAGGACGCAGACCGCGTTCTGGCTGCCTGCGTTTGAGTTTCGTGGAAGGGTCCCCGGACTGGATTTTTGCAACCGACATGACGCAAGAACAAAGAAAAAATTGACAATGATAGGGGAATTTTCCTGAGGCGAAAGCCGCTGCAGACAGCTATCCCCTTTCGCAGCGCTGAAACATGCGCCAGACTAGCATTATTAACCTCCGGTGGAACGGACTAAGAACTTGCGGCGATCTTGCAAGTCTCCTGCGCCACCTTGGTTAGCTGTTGGGGCCGCATGCCCAGCATGTAGCTGCGACGCGGGCCTTCTGAGATTGAGACAGCCCCGGCAGAAACATCGAAAGTCCGGTTCTGCCGTGCGCACGAGATGACGACACGCAGGACAGTAGAAAATCCCCCCGGTGCCGCCCGTCAACTCGGTCATCAACCTGAATTCATAACCCTGGACGCAATATGGACAGCGTATTGGATCACCCTGCCAGTTTGTTTCTGACATTCACCGTCTCCGAGACGCTCCAGCTCAGTCGCAGAAAAGATAGTGAAGTTTTGTTACGGAGAGATGAAAACTGGCGCCCCCGGCGCGTTTATCCTCAAACCGCGTTTATCCCCAAACAATGCAGTTGACTGCTGGTCAGTTCTCGGGGAGAGGGGGCGCAAGACGGTCGTGAAGAGTAATTGCGCAAACCCACCTCGGTGGCTTATCCTGAATCATCCCCCGGAGTACTTCACAAGCCTCCTGGACCTTGAGCACCCTGTTGCAATCCGAGCCGTCAAGTGTGCGCTGGGAAGCCGACACTTCGCGGACCATGCCGCTCTGGCAGGTTATAGTCCTGTCTGGCATCACGCTTTGGTTGTACTGGTCGATCCTGGCGCATCTGGTTGGTCAGTGGTGGCACGATCCGAACTTCTCGCACGGATTCCTGGTGCCGCTGTTTTCCGGGTATGTCATTTGGCAACAACGCGATACGCTGGCCCGGATACCGCTAAGGCCATCCTGGACTGGGTTAGCGATTAGCGTGGTCGCGATGTGTACCCTTATCATGGGGCAGCTGGGAGCGGAACTGTTCCTGTCAAGGACTTCCCTGCTGATGCTTTTGGCCGGGCTCATTATTTTGTTCTGCGGATGGAGTTACTTCCGAGCCTGGTTATTTCCCTGGGCCTTCCTGATCCTGATGATCCCGATTCCGGCGATCGTCTTCAATCAGATCACGTTTCCGTTGCAGCTTCTGGCCTCGCGAGTGGCGAGTGTAATCTTGCCCATCATGGGCGTGCCGGTCTTACGCCAGGGCAACGTCATTAATTTGCCAGCCATGCCATTGGAAGTGGCTGAGGCCTGCAGCGGAATTCGATCGCTGATGACTCTGGTGGCAATTGCGATCGTGTATGGGTACCTGATGGAAAAACGGATATGGGTGCGGTGG
>Ga0126381_100004191_pt1 | contig 15675 bp, 17 predicted proteins | sample PanSoiMetPlot_28_FD_96465 | JGI IMG/M metagenome (GOLD analysis project Ga0126381, IMG submission 96465) | Tropical forest soil microbial communities from Panama - MetaG Plot_28 | ecosystem: Environmental > Terrestrial > Soil > Tropical forest > Bulk soil | place: Panama | collected 2016-02-17 | reverse complement strand
CGGCTTCGGCATCGACCCGGTGCAATTCGGGTTGATCATGATCTTCAACCTGATCCTGGGCACGATTCACCCGCCCATCGGCGTGGTGCTGTTCGTCATGGCGCGCATCGCCGATGTCACTTTCGAGCAGATTTCGCGCGCGATCCTCCCGTGGCTCGTGCCGTTGCTGATCGTTCTCGTCGCCATCACCGTGTGGCCGGCGCTGACGCTCGGACTGCCGGCGCTGATCATGAGCAAGTAGTCGCCGAGCGCTGCATTCGGCCAAGTGCTAGGGCAGGCGCTCGACGACTCCGAGGAGCACGCCGATTCTTTTCTCGCGGTAGTTGCGAAGTATGTTGGCGTTGACCGCCGGCCAGTCGGCGCCGAACAGAACATGAATTCCCAGCGAAGACGGAGCCTGTCCGGCGCGCTCGAAGGCGGCGCTGGCGGAGGCTTCAGTCGCGTCTTCCCAGGCGCGCACCGCGAAGCCGGCACTCAGCAAAGCCCCACGCGTTTCCTCGGCACTCAGCAGGTGGCTGAGCGCCGCATCGCGCGCCCACGGCAGCGGATAGTGGGGCTCGCCTTCGGGTCCGCTCACGACATCGCTGAAGGCGTACTTGCCTCCGGGGCGTAGCACCATATTGATCTGCGAATACAGGCCGTCGCGGTCGGCGATGTTCATCGCGACATTTTGCGACCACACGACATCGAAAGTCTCGGCGTCGAATGGAAGCGCAAGCGCATCGCCCTGGGAGTATTGAACCTTGTCCTGGAGTCGCGTCAAACGCGCGAGCTCCGCAGCGATCGCTACGAATTCCGGGGTGAGATCGACCCCGCTGACGACACACCCGTAGCGAGAGGCGAGGAACCGCGAAGGGCCGCCCAGTCCGCAGCCGAGGTCGAGCACTCGCTCGCCGCCGCGGAATTCGACCATCTTGGCGAGATCAACAGTCGCCGGCCGGCCGCGGGTATGGAATTCGTCGATCGGCGCCAGATCGTCCGGCGTCAGATGGCCGATGTCTTTGCCAGCCCGCTCGAGCGCTTCGATGATCGCGTCAAGCAGCGCAAGCCGACCGTAATCCCGCTGTATCGCTCGAGTGTCGATGACTCGACCTACAACGCGCTCTGTACGTCGGTCACAACGGCGAGCAGAACGCCACGCCGTTCGGCCCGAGCCCTTCCTGCGCCCAGAGGCGATTGAGCATGGTCCGCCGCACTGTGAGATCGATGGTATGACGGTGATTGGCGTCGGCGCGATTGTCGAAGAAGCGGTACACGGGCAGCGATCCGTTGGGGCACACCCCGTTTGCGTCGGGCATCAACACATAAAAAGCCGCGAAGGTCTCGAGATTCCAGATCCCCGGCCAGTTGGCGATGACGTACTGGCATTCGCTGGGAATCGCCGTGTAGAAGTGCGAGTCGATCAGCGGCAGCGGGCTGTAGAAGCGGCAAACCGACTGCAGAGGCGTATTCGGCGGCGCCCTGGAAGGATCGAGCCACGCGAAAAAGACCTCGCCGGTACGCTGGAATATCGGGTAGAGGACATTGTCGACGTAAGCGATCTCCGCCGGATCGGCGGTCATGAAATAGTGATCGCGGTCGGAGCGGTAGTACTCGATGACGGGGACGGTGCCGGGCGGCGCCATGTTGATCGCGGGGATCGTGCTCTGCAACGCCAGCGAAGCATCGAGCAGTCCCGATCCGCAGGCTGCGCTTTGTGCGCAGATGCTGCCGAACGGAAAGGTTCGCGACGTCGAAGTGAGGATGTTCAACACCTGTCCGGCCGTGAGGTTGGCGTTGCGCGCGAACATCAGCGAGGCTGCTCCGGCGACGTGTGGCGCCGCGAAGCTGGTGCCGATCTCGTAGGCGTATATGGGATTTCCGGGAGACTTCAGTCCGTCGTTCGACGTCGACAGTATCCAGTCGCTCAGATCACCGGCTCCTCCGGGCGCGGAGATATCGACCCGGCCTCCGAAATTTGAATAGCTCGTGAGGTCGCCTTGTCGCGTCGAAGCGGCAACAGTGATTACGCCGCTGCAATTGGCGGGCGCCGAGCCGGTCGCGTCGAAGCTTTCATTGCCAGCAGCAACTGTGACGACCGCTCCCTGGGTCAGTGCCTGATCGACGGCTTCCTGCAGCGCCTGTGGGCAGGCGGTGGGTCCGCCGAGGCTCAGGTTGATCACGCGCGCCGGGTTGGCGTTCGCCGGCACGCCGAAAACGGGAAGCCCGGCCGCCCACATGACGCCTGCGGTGACGTCGTCGAAGGTTCCGCCGCATCTGCCCAGCACGCGCACCGGAACGACCTTTGCGTTCCAGTTCATTCCAGCGATCCCGGCGCCGTTGTTGCTGTTGGCAGCAATCAATCCAGTGACGAAGGTGCCGTGCCAACTGCTCGGTCGGCCAGGGACGTTCGGTCCGCAATCGCTGTCGTCGCTCCAGTCGCCGGGATCGGACGGATTGCCGTCGCGGCTGTCACCATCACGGGCAGCGCCGGCATCGGTAATGAAGTCGTAGCCGGGCAGGATGCGACCTGAAAATTCGGGATGGTTGGTGATACCCGTATCGACGACGGCGACGGCGGTGGCCGCGCTGCCGATCTGCAGGTTCCACGCCGCCGACGCATTTACGCCGCCGACGGGATCCGAAAGAGCCCACTGCAGCGGAAAGTCGGGATCGTTAGGAATCCTCTTTATCGTCGCGCGCTGCACCGCGTCGGCATACTTCACCGCAGGATCGCTTTCCAGTTGCGCCGCGAGGCTGACCAGCCGCGTCGCCGGAACAGCATCTGCAAGCGTGAGCACCCACACGTTGCCGATGCGATGGTCTACTGCAAGTGGCATGCCGGTCGCGGCCTGCCAGCGCGGCAATAGCACGTCCCAATCCGGGGTTGAGTCGCCGGCAAGCCTGAGCATCACTCTCCGGCCGGGAGGTGCACCGGCTGCGATTGCCATGGCCTTGGCCCGGCCGACTGTTGGCGCCGCGGCCGGTTCGGCCCAAAGCACGCTACGGTCCGCGGCTAACCTGCGCGTCAAAGCAGAGAGATCGCCCGGGGAGAGAGGTTGTGCCAGCGTAAATTCGAGCGCCCCGGTGCGAGTCGTTCCGGTGAGGGTCCACGTTGTCCCGGCCAGACTCTGCAGTGCGTCGAGCGATGCAGCGGGATCGACGATGTTCGGATGAAGCATCACTCGGATTCGCGAGGGCGACTGCGCTCCGACGGGCGCAAAGGCGCACAGCAGCAGAAGCAGCGCAACCGCGCGCAGCGATCGTTGCAGCATGAAAGCCTCCCAATGGCGCGCCCCCGGCACAGCGCCTCGCTACGCCGGCAGGGGCAAACGGGGGCATCCTACACAATGACAATGGGATTGTCATGCCGGGAGCGACGGGAAACTACGACAGCCTGGCGTCAGCTTGTGGATTACGAGGCGCTGTGAGCGGGCCAACCGCCCTGTTTTCGCTGCCTAAGCTTACTCTTTCAGAATCGCCGGACCCTTAAGGGTGTGCCTGTACGGGGCAAGCACTTTGACCATTTGGGCAAAAATGCGCGGATTGGCCGCAATAACCTCGCCGCCATACAAATATCCGCTTTCTCCGCCGAGATCGCCCACCAACCCGCCTGCCTCGATGATCAACAGGCTTCCGGCAGCGACGTCCCACGGATTGAGACCGACCTCCCAAAAGCCGTCGTAGTAGCCGGCTGCCACGTAGGCCAGGTCGAGTGCTGCGGCCCCCGGCCGACGAAGGCCCGCGGTCTCCGCCATCATGGCGCGCATCATCTTGACGTAGGTGTCGAGATCCGCGCCATCGCGAAACGGGAAGCCGGTGCCGATCAGACATTCCTTGAGATGCTGCCGGCGCGAAACGCGCATTCGATGATCGTTCAAAAACGCGCCGCGTCCTCGCGTCGCGGTGAACAGATCGTTGCGCACGGGATCGTAGATCACCGCCTGCACGATATGCTGCCGGTGCTGCAAAGCGATCGATACGCAGTATTGCGGGAAGCCGTGCAAAAAATTGGTCGTGCCGTCGAGCGGATCGATGATCCACACGTGTTCTGCAGCAGCGTTGGCGTCTTTGGCCGTGCCTTCCTCTGCTAGAATCGCGTGGTCCGGATACGCGGCATGCAGCGTCTGGACGATGGCGGCTTCGGCCGCCCGATCGATCTCGCTGACGAAGTCCTTCGGACCCTTGGCGGTGACCGTCAGCCGATCGAGGTCGCGAGCGCCACGATTGATGATGTTGCCTGCGCGGCGCGCGGCCTTGACCGCGGTCGTGAGCATCGGATGCATGATCAATCGTAACGGCCGTTACAGTTCACTACCGCAGGCTCGCATTCTACCCGTACGCGAGCGCGCATAAATGTCACTCGAGCATATCTGCGTTGTCCTCTGCGCGCCGAGCCATCCCGGCAACATCGGCGCCGCGGCGCGGGCCATGCAGGCGATGGGCCTCAGTCGTCTGACGCTGGTCAATCCTTCGCGATTTCCTGATGCGGAGGCAATCGCGATGGCGGCCGGCGCGTCGCCGATTCTCGACTCGGCGCGAGTCGTCGAAACGCTGGACGCCGCGCTTTCCGACGCAGTGCTGGCCATCGGCCTTTCTGCACGGCCGCGTGTGTTTGCTGGGGCAGTGCTGCCGGTGCGCGCAGCCGCGCACGAAGCGCTGCGGCTGGCCCAGTCGGGCGACGTTGCGCTGGTATTCGGGACCGAGATGTCCGGACTCTCCAACGCAGAGCTCGATCGCTGCCAGCTGGTGGCAACGATTCCTGCCAACCCGGACTTCACGTCGCTCAACCTCGCCGCTGCGGTGCAAATAGCAGCGTATGAGATCTACGTGGCTGCAACTGGCGGCGCGGTGTGGACCGCGCCCGTTTTCGAGCCTGCCACGAGTCACGAGATCGAGGAGCTGTTCAGGCATGGCGAGCGCACCCTGATCGCGCTCAACTTTCTCTATCCCAAGCAGCCGAGGCGTCTGCTGCCGCGATTGCGGCGGCTGTTCTCGCGCGCCAGGCTCGAAAAGGAGGAAGTCAACATCCTGCGCGGCATTCTGGCGCGAATCGACCAGAAAATGGGACACGCGCCGCGCGCCGGCGAGTCATGAACGAGCCGAGTCCGCAGGCTGTTGTCGTCTCGGCTGCGGAGCGCGGTGGTCGATGCCGCAACTGCGGCGCCGACGTATCGGATGCTTTCTGTCCTCACTGTGGACAGGAGACGGCGCTGCGCTTGCCTACGCTGCGCGAATTCATGCGCGAGGCAGCGGGGCGCTACGTTGCTTTCGACGGACGCTTCTGGCGCACCATGGGGGCTCTGCTGTTGCGGCCCGGCTTTTTGACGCGCGAGTATCTTGCCGGGCGACGCCGTCGCTACATCCGTCCGGCGCGGCTCTATCTTTTTTCCACGCTCATTTTTTTCGCGGTCTCGCGATTCTTTGTCGAACCTGCAGGCGTGCCGACGTCACGCGACGATACCGGCGGGCCTACGATTTCCCGCGATGCGTCGGGAGATAGGAAATCTGCGACCAAAGATGCGGGTGCCATGGACAAAGACACGATTGGCGCCTACCTGGACGACGATTTTTCGCTGCATCTCCCGGCCGAATCAGCAACGACCCTGACAAAGCGTTGGGACGGTTTCAACGCATTGCCTCGCAACGAAAAGGAAGATCAGATCGTCGCGGGCATGCTCCGTTATGGTCCTTACGCGATGTTCGCCTTGCTGCCGGCCTTTGCGCTGCTGCTGAAAGTTCTGTATGTCGGACCGCGACGGCGCTATCCGGCGCGTCCGCGCCTGTACGGGGAGCACATGGTTTTTGCTGCGCACAATCACGCCTTCCTGTTTGTTATGGCCACCGCGATCCTCTTGATCAGCGTGCCCGCAGTCAGAGATGTCATGGCCGTGTGGTTGTGTGCTTATCTCCTCTGGGCAATACATGCGGTCTACGGTGGCTCATGGCTCGGCGCCATCGCCCGATCTTTTGTGCTTTTCGTGGTTTACTCGGTGCTCGTCGGCATGGCGTCGGCCGGCCTTCTCATTGCCGCTATCTTTCTACGGTGAGCCGGTAGCGGCACGCCCTGAGAATAGTTGAGTATTTTCCTCGGATATGTCAAAATACAGGTATGTTTGATCGACTTCGCGAAGACATCGCGGTCGTTTTCGATCGCGACCCGGCGGCCCGGAGCAGTTGGGAAGTGCTCACCTGCTACCCGGGGCTGCATGCCCTTGTCTGGCACAGGACGGTCGTTCACCCCTTGTGGCGCGCCGGCGCACGCTGGTTTGCGCGCTGGTTGTCGCACTGGAGCCGATGGTTGACCGGCATCGAGATCCATCCTGGGGCGCACATCGGACGCCGGGTCTTCATAGATCACGGCATGGGGATCGTAGTCGGAGAAACCGCTGAGATCGGCGACGACTGCACGCTCTATCACGGGGTGACTCTCGGAGGCACGTCGTGGAACAAGGGCAAGCGCCATCCGACGCTGGGGAGGTCGGTGGTCGTGGGCGCGGGAGCCAAGATTCTGGGTCCGGTACTGGTCGGGGACGGCGCCAAGGTCGGCTGCAACGCGGTGGTCGTCCGCGACGTCCCCGCGGCTGCCACGGCGGTCGGCATCCCCGCTCGCATCATCACCGATGACGATGCTCGTCGGCGCGAGGCCCAGGCGACCAAGATCGGATTTTCGGCCTACGCCATCAGCGCCGATACCAACGACCCGATTGTGCAGGCCATCCATTCCTTGCTAGACCATGCGGCGACAACCGATGCCCGTCTGCAGCGGCTGATCGAGAAGCTCCAGCGCGACGGCCTCGACATGGCCGATGCCAAGGCAACTGCCGAGGCCTTCGACCCCACTCAGATCAATAAAATGCTTGAGTGAACTCCTAAGGCTTTTAGTTGACTAAACTACTCGGGAATAGTAAAATCATCAACTTGCTGGTGGGGGGCCGGCACTTGCGAGGGCGTAGCTATGAGATTGACTACTAAGGGACGTTTTGCTGTCACCGCCATGATCGATGTCGCCATGCACAACGGCGGCGGGCCGGTGACCCTGGCCGGTGTTTCGGATCGGCAAAAGATTTCGCTTTCGTATCTCGAGCAGCTTTTTGGCAAGCTGCGCCGCCACGGACTGGTCGAAAGCGTGCGCGGCCCGGGCGGCGGCTACAACCTGGCGCGTCCGGCGAACAACGTTTCCGTGGCCGACATTATTACCGCGGTCGACGAACCGATTGATGCGACGCAGTGTGGCGGCAAGGAAAACTGCCAGGATGACAAGCGCTGCATGACGCATGAGCTTTGGGCGAATTTGAACACGCACATTTTCAGCTTTTTGCGCTCGGTGTCGCTTGAGCAGTTGGTGCGCGCCCAGGACAAGAGCGATGTCAATGTGCTCCAGGACCGACGTGGCTCTTCCGAAAAAAAACCGGAGCCGGCCGAAGTGCATTGAAGCTTGAACGATCATGAATAAACCGATTTACCTGGACTACTCAGCCACCACCCCGGTCGATCCGCGGGTCGCGGCGAAGATGATTCCGTATCTCACCGAGCAGTTCGGCAACCCTGCGTCGCGCTCCCACGCTTTCGGTTGGGAGGCAGAAAAGGCCGTCGAGGAAGCTCGCGCCGAAGTCGCCAAGCTGGTCAACTGCGACCCCAGGGAGTTGGTCTGGACTTCCGGGGCGACCGAGTCGATCAATCTTGCGCTCAAGGGAGCCGCGCATTTCTACAAGGACAAGGGAAAGCATCTGATCACTGTCAAGACCGAGCACAAGGCGACATTGGACACCATGCGCGAGCTCGAGCGCGATGGATTCGAAGTCACCTATCTCGACGTCAAGCCGGATGGTCTGCTCGATCTCGACGCATTCAAGGCGGCGCTGCGGCCGGAGACGATCCTCGTTTCGGTGATGTACGTGAACAACGAGATCGGCGTGATCCAGGACGTGGGCGCGATCGGCGAAATCTGTCGCAGCCGCGGAATAATCTTCCACGTTGACTCGGCGCAGGCAACAGGCAAGATTCCCGTCGACCTGGGTGCGCTGAAGGTCGACCTGATGTCTTTCTCGGCGCACAAGACATACGGACCCAAGGGTGTCGGCGCGCTGTTCGTACGGCGCAAGCCACGAGTGCGCATCGAGGCGCAGATGCACGGCGGCGGCCATGAGCGCGGGATGCGCTCGGGAACGCTGCCAACCCATCAGATCGTCGGCATTGGCGAAGCTTTTCGGCTGGCCCGGCTGGAGATGGCGACCGACAACGAGCGCGTTCGGATGCTGCGCGACCGGCTGTGGAAGGGAATCTCCCAGATCGAAGAGGTGCATCTCAACGGCGACCTCCAGCGGCGGGTTCCGCACAACCTCAACGTGAGCTTCAACTTCGTTGAAGGAGAGAGCCTCATCATGGGGATCAAGGAGGTTGCCGTATCCTCCGGATCGGCATGCACGTCGGCTTCGCTCGAGCCCTCGTACGTGTTGCGTGCGCTGGGCCGCAGCGACGAGCTCGCCCACAGCTCGATTCGCTTTACCGTCGGACGCTTCAGCACCGAGCAGGAAATCGACGTCACCGTGGATTTGATCGGGCGCAAGATCGCCAAGCTGCGCGAGCTTTCGCCCTTGTGGGAAATGTACAAAGAGGGCATCGATCTCGATACCGTCCAATGGGCGGCGCACTGATCGACTTTAGCTTTGGAGAAACATCATGGCATACAGCGACAAGGTTCTGGATCACTACGAGAATCCGCGCAACGTCGGGTCGTTCGCAAAGGACGACGCGGCGGTAGGTACAGGCATGGTCGGAGCGCCTGCCTGCGGCGACGTTATGAAGTTGCAGATCAAGGTCGGCCCTGACGGCACGATCGAGGACGCCAAATTCAAGACTTATGGTTGCGGCTCCGCCATCGCTTCGTCGTCGCTGGTCACTGAGTGGGTCAAGGGCAAGACGCTCGATCAGGCGATGACCATCAAGAACACGCACATCGCCGAGGAGCTCGCGCTTCCGCCGGTCAAGATCCACTGCTCGATCCTCGCCGAGGATGCGATCAAGGCCGCGGTCGCCGACTACAGGAAGAAGCACACCGACAATGTGGCGATTCCCGCAGACGATGCGGCACGCGTCGTTCCCGAGGCGGCTGACTAAAGTGATCATGGGTATCACGCTGACCGAAAACGCCGCCAAGCACGTGGCGGCTCATTTGCACAAGCGCGGCCGGGGTGTGGGGTTGCGGCTGGCAGTGCGCACCAGCGGCTGCTCGGGCCTCGCCTACAAGCTTGAGTACGCCGACGACATCCGGCCGGAAGACCATCGCTTCGAGTCGCACGGCATCACCGTGGTCGTCGACCCCAAGAGTCTGCCGTACCTGGAAGGCACTGAGCTCGATTTCGCGCGGGAAGGCTTGAACGCAGGGTTCAAGTTCAACAATCCCAACGTTAAGGACGCATGCGGCTGCGGAGAATCATTTAACGTCTGAAAGCGTTCCTCCCTCGATCGGGGAGGCAGGGGTGGAGCTGATCCCGGTCTTCCATCTCGGGTCTAAGCCTCTCCCGCAGGGGGCTACGACCACAACAATGATCGATTTTTCCCAAAACTATTTCGCGCTTTTCGGCTTGGCGCCGCGTTATCGTCTGGACGCCGGGCAGCTCGACGCCGCGTATCGAAAACTGCAGAGCGAAGTTCACCCTGACCGCCACGCCGCCGCTGCCGAAGCCGAGCGCCGGCTTGCATTGCAATCCTCGGCTCGTGTCAACGAGGCATACCGTGCGTTGAAGAACCCTGTCGATCGCGCACAGTATCTTCTTGGACTGAACGGCATCGAAGCGATGTCCGAGACCGACACGGCGCTGCGGCCGGAGTTTCTCGAACGCCAGCTCGAGCGGCGCGAGGCGGTCAGTGATGCTGCCGCGAGCGGCGACCGGCGCGAGCTCGATGCGCTGCTCGCCAAGGTGCGCGCCGAGATCAGCGACCTGGAGCATGTGTTGGAAAGCGAGCTCGATCGCGAGCACGCCCTGGATTCCGCGCGCACGACCGTGCGTGAGCTCAAGTTTCTTTCCAAGCTGGTGGCCGATATCGAATCGGCGATCGCCGAGCTGGAGAGCTGATGGCGCTCCTACAGATCGCCGAGCCGGGAGAAGCGCTCCCCGAGAAGAAGCAGCGCCTGGCGGTGGGCATCGATCTCGGCACCACCAACTCGCTGGTAGCTACCGTGCGCAACAGCATGCCGGTGGTGCTCCCCGACGAAGAAGGCCGGCCGCTGCTGCCGTCGATCGTGCGCTTCGGCGTTCAAGAGATCGACGTCGGTTATGGGGCGGAGGCGGTGCAGGCGCGCGATCCGCACAATACGATCGTCTCGGTCAAGCGCCTGATGGGTCGCGGCCTGGCCGACTTGAGCGATGACCGGCGTTTTCCCTACCGCTTCATCGACGCTCCCGGCATGGTGCAGATCCAAACCCGCGTCGGTGTGAGGACGCCCGTCGAAGTTTCCGCAGAGATCCTTAAAGCGCTGCGCTTGCGCGCGGAGCGCAGCCTCGGTGCTCCGCTCGACGGTGCAGTAGTCACGGTACCGGCGTATTTCGACGATGCGCAACGCCAAGCAACCAAGGACGCAGCGCGCCTCGCGGGCTTGAACGTCCTGCGACTGCTCAATGAGCCGACGGCCGCGGCCATTGCCTATGGTCTCGACAACGGCTCCGAAGGCATATACGCCGTCTACGATTTGGGCGGCGGCACTTTCGACATCTCCATCCTCAAGCTTTCTCGCGGCGTGTTCGAGGTGCTCGCCACCGCCGGCGACACCGCCTTGGGTGGCGACGACTTCGACCATCGTATCTACTGCTGGATCGTCGAAGAGTCGGGCGTGGGGCCGGTTTCGCCGGGCGACACGCGGCTGCTCATGGTGAAGGCGCGCGAAGCGAAAGAAAACCTGACCGTCCATCCTTCTGCTCCGATCGACGCAACGCTGTCTTCCGGCGAAGCGATCAGCCTCTCGCTGACCGCAGACACATTTGCGGCAATCACGCGGACGCTGGTCGGCAAGACGCTCGGTCCCGTGAAAAAAGCGCTGCGCGACGCGAAGCTCGAGGCGTCGCAGATAAAGGGTGTGGTGATGGTCGGCGGCGCCACGCGAATGCCCCAGATCCAAAAAGCTGTCGCCGACTTTTTCGGTCAGCCGCCGCTCAACAACCTGAATCCCGATCAGGTGGTCTCGCTCGGCGCCGCGATCCAGGCCAACGTGCTGGTCGGCAATCGTTCCGAGGACGAGGACTGGCTTCTTCTCGATGTGATTCCGCTGTCGCTGGGACTGGAGACGATGGGGGGACTCACCGAGAAAATAATTCCCCGCAATGCAACCATCCCGATTGCGCGGGCGCAGGAGTTCACGACTTTCAAAGATGGTCAGAGTGCGATGGCGATCCACGTGGTGCAGGGCGAGCGCGAGCGAGTCGCCGACTGCCGCTCGCTGGCTCGCTTCGAGCTGCGCGGGATTCCGCCCATGGTTGCCGGCGCAGCGCGTATTCAGGTGACTTTCCAGGTCGATGCCGACGGGCTGCTCTCGGTTTCGGCGCGCGAGCAGATGACCGGCATCGAGGCATCGATCGCGGTCAAGCCTTCGTACGGGCTCTCCGACACAGACATCTCGCGCATGCTCGAAGAATCCTATGTGCACGCGAGCGACGACATGGAGGCGCGTGCGCTTGCCGAGACTCAGGTCGAAGCGGAGCGGATTGTTGCGGCGACGAGCGGTGCCCTCGCGGCAGACGCAGAGCTGCTCACGCTTGACGAGCGAACGGCGATCGAGAGCGCGCTCTCTGAAGTTCGCCGTCTTGCATCAGGCAGGGATCGTCGGGCCCTGCATGCCGCGGTCGAGGCGCTCAATCGCTCGACGGAAGAGTTCGCTGCGCGACGCATGGACCGCAGTGTGTCCAAGGCGCTGACCGGTCGCCGCGTCGACGCTTTGAATTGATGCGAGCGTTGGCCCGATGCCGGAGATTGTCGTCCTGCCGCACGCAGACCTTTGCCCCGAAGGCAAGACGTTCGAGGCCAGCAAGGGAGAATCGATCTGCGACAATCTTCTCGATCACGGCATCGAGATCGAGCACGCCTGCGAAAAATCATGTGCGTGCACGACCTGCCATGTGATCGTGCGCGAAGGTTACGACTCGCTGTCGCCCTCTTCCGAGGACGAAGACGATCTGCTCGACCGCGCCTGGGGCCTGACGTCGGTGTCGAGGCTCTCGTGCCAGGCCAAGGTCGGTGATTCCAAGCTGGTGATCGAGATACCCAAGTACACCATCAACTACGCCAAAGAGGGCGGGCGATGAAATGGACCGACAGTCGCGCCATCGCGATCGCGCTGGCCGAGGCGCATCCTGATGTCGACCCCAAGAGAGCGCTGTTCACCGATCTGCGCCGCTGGGTGATGGAGCTACCCGGCTTCGATGACGACCCCAAGCACTGCGGCGAAAAAATCCTCGAGGCGATCCAGATGGCATGGATCGACGAGGGAGATTTTGAGGAAGAGCAGTAACAGCTCGCAGGCTGGACGCGGGTGCATTCCGCGCACCTTGTGCTCCAGCGGTCCGCCCCTCTCCATCGTACGTCCCTGCGGCCGACTGCCGAGAAAGCACTCGTCAGCTGCCAAACCTGACCAAGGCTGCGCGAGCGCCGACGCATGAGACTCGACCTGCTACGGGTATGATCCCGACATGGGCGTCGCGGTGTAGTATTCAACAATCGGCGAGCCGCCGGGAGCGACGAAGACATTAGCCGTCACGGGAGATGAACCATGCGCTGTCCGAACTGTGGTCAGGAAAACCCCGTTGAAGCCAAATTCTGTGGCAAATGTGCCAATCCGATGCAATCGAGCAACTCGTCCGCGGTCGCATCGGCATCCGCGCGCGCTGCAGCGACCAGTGGAGAGGTGTCCCAAGGCCTTAAGGTCGGAATCATCATCACCACGATCTTCATTTGGCCGGTAGGGATCATCATGGGATTGATCTACATGAACGACGCCAACCCTGCGAAGAAAGCCGTGGGCAAGACCTGGTTGAAGGTCGGCGTTGGGGTGCTCATTGTCTATTGCATGATCTGGCTACTCAAAGATGGATAGACGTAGCTCCGCAGCCGGATATTTTGTTCGCACGGGGCGAAATCCAACGTATGGGCCACATCTTCATCAGCTATTCGCGTAGGGATAGCCAGTTCGTCGATCACCTGGTCCAGGCACTCGAGCTGTACGGCTTTTCGACCTGGGAGGATGTGAAAGCCATCGCCGGAGGGGACGTCTGGAAGGCCGCGATCAGCAAAGCCGTTCGCGAATGTGACGCGTTTCTTCTTGTTTTGTCGCCGCAGTCCGCCGAATCGGACAACGTGGGGAAGGAGCTCGCCGTCGCCACCAAGCATGCGCGCCGCATCCTGCCGGTCATGTACCAGGCGTGCAAGGTTCCAGACAAGATGGAATACGATCTCGCCGAACTGCATTGGGCCGAGTTTCACGACAAGCCTTTTGATGAGGCCTTCGAAAATCTGGTGCGGGCGCTCGGCGGAAAACCATCGGTTGATCTGGCGTCCAGCCAACAAGTTCAGGCACTGCGCGCTTTCGTCGAATCGCAGCTTGGGCGATTGGTGGATCACATAGCGCCGGCGGTGGCTCCAATACTGCCAACCACGCCATCGGCTTCAGTCAGCCGTCCACCGCCTGCTCTGATGGAGTTTTGCGTTCAATGCGGTACACGACTCGTCCGGGGCAATGCATTCTGCATCAATTGCGGGACCCGCATCAGCGGAGCCACATGATGGTTGCTAATGGCTTGGCTGGGTGCGCCAAGTCGGCGCCCGTGGATACTTCGACTCCCTAGACGAACAGATTCAGCGCCGCGTCGAGCCCGCAATGGTTGATTGCGTAAGTTGCCGCCGCGCGCACGATCGGCTTGGCGTGATAGGCAACGCTCACGTCGGCGCGCGCGAGCATCATAAGATCATTGGCGCCGTCGCCGATGGCCACGATCAAACCATCGCTTCCGCGTAGCTCGCGACCCAGTTGCGTCAGGGCGTCGGCCTTAGCAGCGCCGTCGACGAACGCACCGGCCAGGCGGCCGGTCAACTTGCCATCGGCGACTTCCAGGTCGTTGGCAACGGCGTAGTCAATTCCTAATCGCGCACGCAGCCGTTCGGTGAAAAAGCTGAAGCCGCTGGAGACGAGAAGCGTTTTCGTTCCGGCGTTCCTGAAGCCGTTTAGCAGGCGCTCGGCGCCGGCGGAGAGCTGGAGCCTCTGGTCGTAAACGCGCTGAAGCACGGCCAGATCCGCGCCGCGCAACAAGGCAACGCGGCGCCTCAAGCTTTCGGAGAAATCGATCTCTCCGCGCATCGCCTGCTCGGTGATCGGAGCCACTTGCGCCTTAGCGCCCAGCGCATCGGCGATTTCGTCGATGCATTCGATGGAGATGAGCGTCGAGTCCATGTCCACCGCGAGCAGCCGTACCCGGTCGAAACGCTGGCTGCGAGGGACAACGCCGCAGTCGTAACTCGCCTGCGCGCAAAAGGCGGCGACGCCATCAAGGGACGCAGGCTCAAGCAGTCGGAAGGCTTGGGTATTCGGTCCGGGCAGAGCTTCGATGCCGGCGGCTGCTGTGATGCGAGCCAGGTGCTTGAGCTCCGGAGTACCGATGTCCGGCGCCTGAACGACAAGATCGGAGGGTGAGATCGGCAACACGTTTCGCGTCAATGGAGTCGGCGCGACGATCCGGCAATACGAGGATGCCTCAGCGCTTCGCTCGCCGCGATTTGTCCTCTGCGCGAGCCGTTCGCGCCGCTAAGGGTTCCGTCTCGGCCAGAACGAAGTCGATCCGCGCAGCCTCGAGATCGACTCGTGCGACCTTGACCTCGATGCGGTCGGCCAACCGGTAGCGCTGGCCGCTACGCTCGCCGTTCAAAGCGTGGTGAATCGCATCGAAGTGAAAATAGTCGTTGCCCAGCTCGGTGACATGCACCAGCCCGTCGACGTTGAGTCCATCCAGCGTCACGAACAGCCCGAAGTGTGTGACACCACTGATTGTTCCCTGGAACACCTCACCCACCCGATCCTGCATGAAGTAACACTTGAGCCAGTTCTCCACGTCGCGGGTTGCTTCGTCGGCGCGCCGCTCGGTGAGAGAGCAATGTACGCCGAGCTCCGACCACGTTGCGCCGCCGGGCACGTAGCGGGTTCCGGCGCGCGCCGCTCTGATGCAGCGATGGACCAGCAGATCGGGATAGCGACGGATGGGCGAGGTGAAGTGCGTATACGCCTCGTAGCCCAGGCCGAAATGACCCTCGTTGCGCGGGCTGTAGACGGCCTGCTGCAGAGACCGCAGCAGCACGGTTTGCAGCAGATTGAAATCCGGACGATCGGCAATGCTGGCGAGAAGCTTTGCATAATCGCGAGGCGAGGGATCGTCGCCCCCGCCAAGCGACAGCGCGGACGCGCTCAGGAACTCTTTCAGCGCCGCGAGCTTTTCCGGCGTAGGTCCCTCGTGCACACGAAACAGCGTCGGATGACGCTCGCGCAGCATGTAGTCGGCGGCGCAGACGTTGGCGGCGAGCATGCATTCCTCGATTAGCTTGTGCGCTTCGTTCCTCTCGACCGGGACGATGCTCTCTATTTTGCCCCTGTCATCGAACTTGAGCTCGAGCTCGATCGTCTCGAAGTCCAGCGCGCCGCGTTTGGCGCGCGCGGCGGCG
>Ga0126381_100004188_pt1 | contig 15686 bp, 12 predicted proteins | sample PanSoiMetPlot_28_FD_96465 | JGI IMG/M metagenome (GOLD analysis project Ga0126381, IMG submission 96465) | Tropical forest soil microbial communities from Panama - MetaG Plot_28 | ecosystem: Environmental > Terrestrial > Soil > Tropical forest > Bulk soil | place: Panama | collected 2016-02-17 | reverse complement strand
GGGATGGCCCAGAAGGCGCCGGGCAGGCGCGGGAAGAATACGAAGAGCAGGAGCGCCAGCGGCACGGCGTACAGCAGCGCACGCCCGGCGAGCCCGAGCGCAGCACGCGCAGTCGTGGCCGGCGTGGCGATCACCGCGAGCGCCCCGCAGCACAGCCAGGCCTGCAGACCGTAGAGCGGTGTGCGCACGAGCTCCTGACGGTCGAGACAGGCAGCGAGCAGCAGGAAGAGTCCCGCGCCCACCATGACGAACTGATCGCGCGCCGCGCGCGTCTCGAGGAGCTTCAGGCCCGCCATCAGCAGCAGCAGTGTCGTGCCGGCAGCGAGCCCGTTGAGCGTGCGAAAGCGTACGATCACGATCGCCAACAACAGGAGGGCGAGCAGCGCACGCGCCGCGACGCCGGGCTGGCCGCCCCCGCCCCGGTACGCGGTGAGCAGGCGCCAGGCGATCAGCGCCAGTGCAACCGCCGCCGCCCAGGGCGGGACGCGGTCCGCATGCAGCAGCACCCCGCCGCCGAAGGCGGCACAGGTCCAGAAAAGCGGCCGCAGGGATGCAGCGCCCGATTCCCGCGTCGTCACCGCTGCCATCAAGGCTCTCCGCCCTCGAGGCCGAAGAGGGCGAGCGCGGCGAGACAGCGGTGGCGGTGCTCGGGGCCCCGGTCCGGCGCGAGCTGCGTGCCCGGGAGGATCAACCCGTAGCGCTCACCGTGCGCCTCCGCGTCGACCACCCAGCGCGCGAGCTGTGAGAGCCGCGCCTCCTGATCGAGAGCACGCAGCTCGGCGAAGTCGAACACGCGCAGCTCGGAGGCGCCCTGCACGTACTCCTTGACGAGGAGCGGTGCCTCGCGCGCGTAGGCCTTCCAATCGACCTGTCGCGGGGAGTCGCCGTCACGGAAGGGCCGCAGCCCCGCCCACTCGTCAGCGCCCGCGCCCGCGTGCGCACGCACGCCCGCGTTGCGGGCGCGGTCTGCCGGCATCGGCAGGCCACCGTGCGGATGTGGGTACACCAACATTGCGACCTCCGGGTGCACCCAGGTCCAGACACGGAACAGCCCAAAGGGATGCGCGGTGGAGAGCCGCAGCCGTTCGATGCGCACCACGCCGCGTCGCGGTGCCGGGAGTGGCAGCTCGAGCCGCTGCCGCGTGCGCGGCGCGAGGTCGGCCACCACCAGAGGCCCGTGCGGCAGCATGGCCTCGAGGCGCATGCGGGCGAGGTCGTCGGTGTTGCCGAGAGTGAGCTGCAGCGCGCCCGTGGACCTCGCAAACACTGCGGGCGCGATGGCCGCGACCACCTCGGTACCGAGCAGGTTGCGATGGCACTGCTGCATCACGACGAGCGCGAAGCCGGTGAGGAGGAAGGTGAGAAACAGCGCGAGGCTGTTCGCGTAGTTCAGTCCCGCGAGCAGCATGAGGAACAGCAGTGCCGTGAACGCGAGGCCCGCGCGGGTCGGCAGGATGTAGAGACGGCGTCGCTCGAGCGTGACCGGCAGTCGATCGGTCCCCTGGCGGCGGCGCATCCACTGCGCCATGCGGGCGTTCAGCCGGCGGGCGAGCGGTGCGAAGAGTTGCCACCGCGCTGAGCCGCCGGCTGTGGCCTCGCGCGTCACGTTCCCACCGGGGTCCCCAAGAAATTGCACGTCTTGCTGGCCGGGGTTCGCTCGCCGCGCATGGTAAGGGCAATTTCTTGGGGTGGTTTTTGCGGGGTGCCTTATGGCGGCACGGGGACCGCGCGGATGATCTCGGCCGCGACATCCGCGCCGTCCGCGCGCTCGGCCGGGTCGCGCCGCTCTAGCCGGTGCGCCACTACGGATGGCAGGACGGCCTGCAGATCCTCGGGCAACACCGCCCTGCGCCCGGCGAGGTAGCTCCACGCCTGGGCCGCCCGGATCAGCCCCTGGCCCGCGCGGGGCGAGAGCCCGAGCTTGAGGTCGGAGGCGGCGCGGGTGCGCACGATGAGCGCCTGCGCGTAATCGAGCAGCGCATCCGCGACGTAAACGGCGCGCACCGCGCGCTGCACTGCGAGCACTCCGGCGGCGCCCAGCACCGGCGCGATCGAGGGCAGGAGCTCGCGCCGGTCGCCACCGCGCAGCAGCTCGCGCTCGTGCGCGGCATCGGGGTAACCGAGCACGACGCGCATGAGGAAGCGATCGAGCTGAGATTCGGGCAGACCGAAGGTACCGAGCTGCTCGTGGGGGTTCTGGGTGGCAACGACGAAGAAAGGCTCGGGCAGCGTGTAGGTGGTGCCATCGGCACTCACCTGCCGCTCCTCCATCGCTTCGAGCAGCGCGCTCTGCGTGCGCGGGCTCGCCCGGTTCACCTCGTCCGCGAGCAGCAGCTGCGTGAAGATCGGCCCGCGGCGGAAATGGAACTGCTGGCTGGCGCGGTCGAACACCGAGACGCCGATGATGTCGGCGGGCAGGAGGTCGCTCGTGAACTGCACGCGCTGCCAGGAGAGACCGAGCACGTGAGCGAGCGCGTGGGCGAGGGTCGTCTTGCCAACGCCGGGCACGTCCTCGATCAGCAGGTGCCCGCGCGCCAGCAGGCATGCGAGGCAGAGGCGAATCTGTGCGGGCTTGCCGAGGATCACCGTCTCGAGCGTCGCCAGCACGCGCGCGAGCGCCTCAGCATCTACGTCCGCCGCGACAACGGCGGCCGGTTGCAGCGCGCTCATGGTTTCAGTCCGCGCAGGCGTTCGAGCTGCGTGGCGAGCCCGGCGGCGGTGTGCTCGAGCTCCGCGGCGCGCTCGCGGTCTGCCACCACGACGTGCTCGGGTGCGTTGCGCACGAAGCTCTCGAGCGCGAGCCGCCCGCGGATTTTCTCGAGGTCCGCCTGCGCCTTCGCCAGGAGCCTCCCCAGGCGCTCGGCCTCGGCCTCGGGATCGATGAGTCCCGCCATGGGGACGAGAATTGTGAGCGTGCCGGCGAGCGCCATGGCGGATTGCGGGGCCTCGGCGTCAGGGGCGAGCAGCGTGATGCTGCCGACTCCCGCCAGGCGCTCGAGCCAGGTGCGATGACGCGCGAGGTACGCTTCATCCTCGGCGCTCGCGTCCTTCAGCAGCACCGGGATGCGTTTCGCCGGGCTGATGTTCATCTCGCCGCGGATCTGGCGCACGCCGAGCACGACCCTCTGGATCCACGCCGTCTCGCGCTCGGCGGTCTCGTCGAGAGCGAAATCGGCCGCGCGCGGATAAGGCTGCAGCATCACCGTGTCGCCGGCGACCCCCGCGAGCGGCGCGACGCGCAGCCAGATCTCCTCGGTGATGAAGGGCATGAGCGGATGCAGCGCGCGCTGCAGCGCCTCGAGGATCTCGGCGAGTGTGCGCTGCGTGCCGCGTTTGGCAGCGGCCGCGTCGGCGCCCTCCGCTTGCAGAACCGGCTTGGTGAGCTCGAGGTACCAGTCGCAGAAGTGTAACCATGTGAATTCGTAGAGCGCGTTCGCCGCATAGTCGAAGCGGTACTCCACGAGCGCGCTCTCGACGGCGGCCAGCGTGCGGGAGAAGCGCGAGCGGATCCAGCGGTCGGCGACCGACAGCTCCGATGCCTCGACCGCGGGTGGAACGAGCTTGCCGAGCCTGTCGGTGACAAAGCGTGCGGCGTTCCACAGCTTGTTGCAGAAGTTGCGATTGCCGGCGACGCGCGCGAGCTCGAAACGGATCTCCCGGCTCGGGGAGGCGAGCGCCGCGAAGGTAAAGCGCAGAGCGTCAGTCCCGTGCGGCGCGATGCCGTGCGGGTACTGCCGGCGCGTCGCCTTATCGATGGCGGGCCCGAGCTGCGGCTGCATGAGTCCGCTCGTGCGCTTGGCGACCAGATCCTCCAGCGGGATGCCATCGACGATATCGAGCGGATCGATCACGTTGCCGCGCGTCTTGGACATCTTTTCGCCGTGCTCATCGAGGATGAGACCGGTGATGTAGACGTCGTGGAACGGCACGTCCTGCATGAACTTCAGCCCCATCATCATCATGCGGGCGACCCAGAAGAAGATGATGTCGAAGCCGGTGACGAGCACGCTGGTCGGATAGAACTTGGCGAGCGCCGGGGTGGCCTCCGGCCAACCGAGGGTTGAGAACGGCCACAGCGCCGATGAGAACCAGGTGTCGAGCACGTCCTCGTCCTGACGCAGCGTGACAGCGGCGGAGAGCCCGTGCTGCGCGCGTACCTCGGCGTCGTCGCGGCCGACGTAGACGTTGCCCTTCTCGTCGTACCAGGCGGGAATGCGGTGCCCCCACCACAGCTGGCGGCTGACGCACCAGTCGCGGATGTTGCGCATCCACTCGTAGTAGGTGCGCGCCCAGCTCTCGGGCAGGAAGCGCGTGCGACCCTCGGTCACCGCCGCGATCGCCGGCTGGGCGAGCGGCGCGATCTTCACGAACCACTGGTCGGTGAGAAATGGCTCGAGCACGGCGCCGCTGCGGTCACCGCGCGGGATCACCAGCCGGTGCTTCTCGACGCGCGCGACGAGGGAGGCCGCCTCGAGCTCCGCCACCACGCGCTTGCGGGCTTCGAAGCGGTCGAGGCCGCGAAAGCGCTCGGGGACGGTGTCGGCGAGGGTCGCGTGCGGCGTGAAGATGTTGATGAGCGGCAGGTCGTGGCGCAGCGCGACCTCGTAATCGTTGAAATCGTGCGCCGGCGTTATCTTGACCACACCCGAGCCGAAGTCCGGATCGACGTATTCGTCGGCGATGACTGGTACGTCGCGCGCGGCGAGCGGCAGGCGCACGCGCGCGCCGATGAGCGACTGGTAGCGCGGGTCCTTGGGATGCACGGCAACGGCGGTGTCGCCCAGTATGGTCTCCGGCCGCGTGGTCGCCACCACCACATGGCCCTTGCCGCGAGCCAGCGGGTAACGCAGGTGCCAGAGCTGCCCCTCCTCCTCATGCGACTGCACCTCGAGGTCCGAGAGCGCGGTCAGCAGCACCGGATCCCAGTTGACCAGGCGCTTGCCACGATAGATAAGCCCCTCGGCGTGCAGCCGCACGAACACCTCGGTGACGGCGCGCGACATGTCCGGATCCATGGTGAAGCGATCGCGCGACCAGTCGACCGAGTCGCCGAGGCGCCGCATCTGGGCGGTGATCGTGCCGCCCGACTGCTCCTTCCACGCCCAGACCCGCTCGAGGAAGGCTGCGCGCGTGAGATCGGTGCGCTTCACGCCCTGCGCATTCAGCTGTCGCTCGACGACCATCTGGGTGGCGATGCCGGCGTGGTCGGTGCCGGGCTGCCACAGCACGCAGCGCTCGCGCATGCGCTGGTAGCGGCTGAGCGCGTCCATCAGGGTGTGCTGGAACGCGTGCCCCATGTGCAGCGTTCCGGTCACGTTCGGCGGCGGGATCATGATGCAATAGGGCGCACCGTCGCCGCGCGGCGCGAACCAGCCATGAGATTCCCAGCGCTCGTAGAGGCGCCGCTCGATCTCGTGCGGCGCGTACACCTTGTCCATTTCAGCAGGAGGTCCGCAACAGCAAGTGCGGGTCGATTATAGCGGTGGAACGCGGCGCACCGCCGCGCGTGCGCGCGCCGTGGGTCCGGCGGCTCAACGTGCCGCGCGTTTCAGCAGGAAATCCGCGATCAGCGCCGTCGGCCGTCCGGTGCTTCCCTTGGCCGCGCCGCTCTGGTAGGCGGTGCCGGCGACGTCGAGATGCGCCCACTTGAGTCCCTGGGTGAATTTGCCGAGGAACGTCGCGGCGGTGATCGCGCCACCGTCGCGGCCGCCGATGTTGGCGAAGTCGGCAAAGTTGCTCTTCAGCTGCTCGGCGTACTCCTCCGTGAGCGGCAGCTGCCAGCAGCGGTCATCGGCGCGCTGACCGGCTTCGAGCAGCTCGCGCACCAGCGTCGCATCGTTGCCCATCAGGCCCGCGTGATGGTGTCCGAGTGCCACGACGCACGCCCCGGTGAGCGTCGCGATGTCGATGACGGCCGCCGGATGAAAGCGGCGCGCGTAGTGCAGGGCGTCGCTCAGGATCAACCGGCCTTCGGCATCGGTGTTGAGTATCTCCACCGTCTGGCCCGAGGCACTGGTGACGATGTCGCCCGGCTTCACCGCGCGGCCGCCCGGCATGTTCTCCACCGCGGCGATGAGGCCGACGAGGTGCAGCGGCAGACGCAGCTGCGCGGCGAGCGTCAGGGCCGCGATCACCACGGCGGCGCCGCTCATATCGAACTTCATCTCGTCCATGCCGGGCGGATCCTTGAGCGAGATGCCACCGCTATCGAAGGTCACCCCTTTGCCCACGAGTACGATGGGCGCTGGGGATTTCTTCGCTCCCTGATACTCGAGCACGATGAAACGCGGCGGCTGATGGCTGCCCTGCGCCACCGCCAGCAGGCAGCCCATCTTCTCGCGGCGGATCGCCGCCTCATCGAGCACGCGCGCGCGCAGGCTCGTGTGGCGCTTGGCGAGCGCGCGTGCCTGCTCGGCGAGATAGGTGGGCGTGCAGATGTTGCCCGGCAGGTTGGCGAGATCGCGCTGCACGCTCTGGGCCATCGCCACCGCCTCGCCGTGCGCGAGACCGCGCTCGGTGGTCGCCGCCCGGCGCACCGGCCCCGCCAGCACTTTCTTCAGCGCCGGCGGTGGCGGCTTGCGCGCGGTTTTCAGATCGTTGATGCGATAGAGGGCGGCACCGGTGAGCTCCGCCACCGCGCGCCCGAGGTAGTAATCATCGAGCTCCCGGGCATCGGGGCGATCGAGCGCGATGGCGCAGCTCGCGATGCGCGTGCGCAGCAGCGCATGTGCCGCGGCCGCCCACGTCTTGCGCCAGGTACGCCGCTGCAGCTGCTTGGCGGGCCCCATGCCGGTGAGCAGCACATGCGTGGCGCCGAGGCCGGGGAGATCCGACACCAAAAGCGTGTCTCCGGCGCGGCCGGCGAAATCCCCGCGCGCGAGCAGCTTGCGCAACCGTCCGCCACAGGCGGCATCGACGCTGGCGCCCTGCGCGCCGAGCTGCGCCTCTTCAAACACGCCGAGCACCAGGCAATCAACCGATAGCGTGGCCAAGCCCTTCGTCCAGACCCCGAATTCCATGCCATGTCCTCTATGTTCTGACCGTTGAGGCGCGCGGCCGTCTGATTTACCTTATTCGCGGCCGTCCAGTGCCTCGCGCTCGTTCGTGTTTATTAGCGCGAACTGCGCCGTTACGGGTGCAGTGCTGACAAGTGTAACTCAAGAGCCCGCGGCGGGTTTTGGCGCGCTTCAGGAGTGACATTGGGAATCTTCGGCCGCTACGTTCTGCGCGAGGTGGTGACTGCCTGGCTGGCGGTAACCGGCGTGCTGCTCGTCATCCTGCTCGCCAACGCGGTGGTGGGGGTAATGGAGCGCGCCGCCGCCAATCAGTACCCGCAGAGCATGGTGTTGGAGCTCATCGGGCTCTCCTCGCTCCAGTACCTGTCGATCGTGCTGCCGGTAGGCTTGCTGCTCGGGGTGGTGCTGGCCCTCGGCCGGCTGTACGCCGACAGCGAGGTTGCGGCTGCGCTCGCGTGCGGCGTCGGACCTCGGACCCTGTACACCCCGGTGGCACTGCTCGCGCTCGTGGTGGCAGGCGCCCTGACGTGGCTCTCGCTGGTGCTCGCCCCGGAGGCCACCGCGCAGGCGCTGAGCCTGCGCAATGCGGCGCTGCGCGCCGGGCAGCTGGCGCCGATCGCCGCCGGCAAATTCCGCGGCTTCGGTGCCGGTACCAAGGCAGTGCTGTACGCGCGCAGCGTCACGCGCGACGGCGCGCTCGGGGACGTGTTCCTCGAGCGCAGCGACGGACCACAGGTCGAAGTGGCGCTCGCCGATCGTGCCACGCATTCGGTCACCGCGGATGGCTTGACACATATCCTCACACTCTACGACGGCGAGCGCCTGGAAGGTGTGCCGGGCAGCCCGGAGTTCCGCATGGTGCGCTTCGCCGAGCACGTCGTGACGCTGCAGGTGCCGATGATGACCGACGTGGTGCGCGACCTCGAGGCGCGCAGTACCTCCAGCCTGCGCCACTCGACCGACCGCGCCGAACGGGCGGAGCTCCACTGGCGCATCAGCATGCCGATCATGTGCCTGGTACTGGCGCTGCTCGCTGTGCCGCTCTCCAAGCTGAGGCCGCGGCAGGGGCGTTATGCGCGGGTGTGGTTGGCCGTGCTCATTTTCTTCGTCTACTACAACCTCGCCACTACGGGCAGGACCTGGATCGCGCATAACACGGTCCCGGAAGTGGTCGGCCTGTGGTGGACCCACGTGGTGGTGGCGCTGCTCGCGCTCAGCGTGATCCTGGGGCCGGGCCTCATTCATCGCCTGCGTTACCGGATGCGCAGCTCGTGAGCGTGCTCGATCGTTATATCGTGCGCACGATACTCAGCACCGTGCTGATGGTGATGCTGGTGTTCCTCGTTCTCGGCGCGCTGTTCGTGTTCATCGACCAGCAGAAGGACATCGGCGTCGGCCATTACACGGCCTTCGATGCGTTGTGGTACTCGCTGCTGAATCTCCCACAGCAGGCGTACGAGCTGCTGCCCATCACCGCTCTGATCGGCTCGCTCCTGGGCCTGGGCTCACTCGCCCGCGGTAGTGAGCTGACGGTGATACGGGCGACCGGCGTCTCGGTCGCGCGCATCGCGAGCATGGCGCTGCTGGCGGGACTGCTCCTGGTGCTGTTCGAGGTGCTGCTCGGGGAGTTCCTCGCGCCGCCGCTGCAGGCGACGGCACGCGCGCAGAAGGCCTTCAGCAAGCTCAGCAACGTCAGCTTCGGCGGCGGCGGGGGCGCGTGGGTGCGCGACGGGGATCTCATTCTGAATGTGGCCGGGCAGTCGAGCCCGCGGCAGTTCGGTTCCATGCAGATCTTCGAGCTCTCACCTGAGCATCGCCTGACGGCGCTCGGGTACGCGACGCATGCCGTGGCGGGTACGCACGGCAAGTGGCTGCTGAGCGACTACCGCGAATCGCGCTTCACAGGCGATGAGGTCAGCGCGCGACCGCCGGGGCAGCGGGTGCTGGAGTCGAACATCTCGGCCGGGTTCCTCGGTCTTGCGGTCGAGGATCCCAAGCAGCTCACCGGGCGCTCGCTCTGGCGACTGATCCATTATTTCCAGAGCAACTCGCTCGATGCGCGTGAGTACGTGTTCGCCTTCTGGTCGCGCATCGCACGCACCGTCGGCGTGCTGTTCGCGGTGCTGCTGGCGATACCGTTCGTGCTCGGCTCGATGCGCTCGGCCGGTGCAGGTACGCGCATGATGCTCGGGTTGCTCATCGGCATCGGCTTCTTCCTGCTGCAGCGACTGATCGAGAGCGGCACGGTGGTGTTTCAGTTGAACCCGGTGCTGCTCGCCTGGTTGCCGACGGCGCTGCTCGCGCTCCTGACTCTCGTCCTCCTCGCGCGCACCCGCTGAGAGCACCCACCCCGGGAAATTGCGCTCGGGTGCTGGGTCAGGCGGGCGTGCCCTCGGTACCGCGCGGGAGCTGCGGCAGGCCATCGTCGATCTTCACCCAGGGTAGCTTGTCGCTCACCCACACGTGCATCTGCGGAGCGAGCTGCGCCGCCTCATCGAGCGTCGCGAGCGTCACATCGATCTCGGCGGGCCGCGTCGCGTGGCGATAGGTGAGGCTCGAGCCACAGGCGGCGCAGAAACCGCGCCACACGGGCGCCGAGGAGCGGAACTCTGCGAGCGCGCCGCGCGTCACGCGAAAGCTGTGGCGGTCGAAGGTGCCCCACGCGACGGCCGCCGAGCCCGATGCGCGCCGGCAGCTCTCGCAGTGGCAGTAGCACAGGTGGCGCGCCGCCCCTGATACCTCGTAGCGCACGGTGCCGCACAGACAGCCACCGGCGTAGTGAATTTTCTCCATGCGCTCACGTTAGCACCGCTTGCTGCGCTGCGACCATCGCGCGCCGCCGGAGGCTTGTGCTGAGCCGTGCAAGCGCGGCCCCGTTGGTGCAATGCGCCTTGGTGTGCGCGCGAGCGAGGCATACACTCGCGCGCCTCCGGCGCCGTTCGCACCGCGGCGCCGCTCAAAACCAACACGAGGGGAGCCACCATGAGAATCGTAATTACAGCGCTGCTGCTCGCGCCGGCCGCGGCACTCGCCAGCAGCGCGTTCGATGGCACGTGGAAATTGCAGCCGGACTCGATGAAGGTCACCGGCAAGCCCGATGTGTACATCATCGCCGATGGCATGTACACCTGTTCGAGCTGCGTGCCCGAGGTCAAGGTCAAAGCCGACGGCAGCGATCAGAACGTTGCCGGCCATGCCTATTACGACACGCTGGCCGCGAAGGTGTTGAGTCCGAGCTCGGTGCAGATCGTCCAGAAGAAGGCTGGTAAGACCCTTACCGACGTCACTTATACGGTGTCCGCCGATGGCAAGACGCTCACCGGCAAGGTGATCGATACCACAGGCGCCAAGCCTGCCAGCATCACGTTCAAGGAGACGCGCGTGGCCGCGGGGCCGGCCGGTGCGCACGCGATCTCTGGTTCCTGGCTAGGCGGTGTGACGGAGGCCGACAGCACCGCCGGCATCGTCAACTACGCGATGAGCGCCGAGGGATTCTCGATGAAATGGAACGGGCAAAGTTATGACGCCAAGTTCGATGGCAAGGAGTATCCGGTGGTTGGCGACCCGGGACACACCCGGGTGAAGCTGCAGAAAATCGATGACAACACCGTCGAGGAGACCGACTACCGCATGGGCAGGGTGACGGATCAGATCCACCTCGCCGCGGCCAAGGATGGCAAGACGCTCGATGTCACGGACAAGGACGTGGAGCACGGGCAGACCACGACCTACACGCTCGCAAAGCAGCCGTGAAGGCCGGCCTGCGCCGGGAGTCGCGCTTCGCGCAGCTTCCGGCGCGGGTCCGGAGCTCGGCTCAATGCTCGTGCTTGTGCGCGGGGAACAGCCGGCAATAGATGCAGTCGGCGCCTGTTGGGTTGTCGAGCATGAAGTGGCGCACCCAGTAGCCCTCGCCGCTCGATGCGGCATGCTCGAAGGTCTGGTTCTCGAGATCGTGTGCCACGACTTCCACCGCGCCCTCATCCTGGAGGATCTCGGCAGCGCGTGCCGTTTCGATGGCACCGCGGGGATGTACCGCGATGGTAGCGGCGTTGCCGCCCTCGACCCGCTCGGCGAGCGCATCGGCGAACGCGCGCTCATCCTCCTCGCTCAGGAGCGTGCGGAAGTACTGGGCGAACTTGGCGCGCTGGGAGCCCGCGGGATGAAGTCCCGCACGCCCAGGCTCGGCCGAGGAGGTCAATTCCACACGGTCGGTCGGGAAGCCGTCGCTGACCAGCTTGGTCCGCACGCGCTCCGCGTCCCGGTACTGGCCGAATACCGCGAGTAACACCGCGCTCATGTGCATCTCCTTGCCATGCCTGCCAAGTGAGTGGGCCGGCAAGCCACAAAAAATTCTACGCCCGCTAGGGCTCATGGGGCATACCGGGGTTCCCCCAGCTTGCTGCAGTGCAACAATGGGGGAGGGTAATTCCGCAGCGCTGACCTTAGGATGTGTTCATGCCCGGCAGACGGCGCAGGGGACGACCCCCTCACGATGATGTGCTCACTCCCACGGAGTGGCGCGTCGTGCACGCGGTCCAGCACGGCATGAGCAACCGCGCCATCGCCCTCCGGCGCGGCATCAGCACCGACGCCGTGAAGTTTCACGTGAGCAACGCCATCGCGAAGCTCGGCGTTGCGGACCGGCAGGCGCTGCGGCGCTGGTTCCGCGAGCCCCGCGCGAGCGCGCTCGATCGCCAGGAGAAGAACATGATGACAGTGAACCTGGGCCCGCTGGCGCAGATCTCACGCACCGTGCGGGATATCAAGGAGTCCGAGGCGTGGTACGGCAAGACCCTCGGGCTCCCGCATCTCTACAGCTTCGGTCAACTCGCCTTCTTCGACTGCGGCGGCACGCGGCTGTACCTGCACGCACAGGAGAAGCCCGGTGCCGAGTCGATTCTCTACCTGCGCGTCGCCGACATCCGCGCGGCCTACGACACGCTGCGCGCGCGCGGTGTGGAGTTTGCCGATGCGCCCCACATGATTCACCGCCACGCCGACGGCACCGAGGAGTGGATGGCGCACTTCAACGACCCGGAGGGGCGGGCGCTCGCGATCATGGCGCAGGTGAAACCCTGAGCCATCGTGCCACGGCCAGAGAGGGCCGCTGGTCGCGCGCCTGCGGCGAGCGGTGCGCGCCTACTTCGAGGGGACCTCGTCCGTGCCGGGCTGCGCGGCGGCACCGGTCTTCTTCGGTGCGCCCGGCGGCTTCTTCGGCGGTTGGGGCGGCTTCCTCAGGAGTTCTTCGAGCGGCGTGAAAATGCTGTTGTATTTGTAATCGGGGATTTCGAACTCCCAGCCCGCGACGCGCGTGGCAAGCTGCTCGGCCTCGGCGGTGGTCTCCTTGGCCGTGGAGCGCGCAGCGATCGCGATCAGGGAATGCGTACCGTCCTTGCGGCCGGCGAGCTCGAGCTCGAGCCCGTCGAAGGTGCGAAACGTCGCACGGGCGGCGGGCGGATCCGCCGTCCTCCCGCCCTTGCGCACATCTTCCAGCGTCAATGAGCCGAGCGCGGTCGTGATCGGCTCGGCGGCCGCGGGGCTCGTGAGCTCGCGCCCCTTCGGCACGGGGCTCACCGCGAAGTCGTTCTGCTCCTTCTTGTCGCGTGACACGGTGAAGGCCGCGCCGGACGCGGGATGCTCCTCGACCTCACGCACGCGCGCCACCGGCACATCGAGCAGCACGCGATCGAGCCACGCTTTGGGATCGGAGTCCACCATCAGCAGCGGCGCCGCGAGCAGGGTCTGCGGGGCCGTGGCGACGCGCACGTAACCAGATTTCCCACCCGAGGACTTGCCGATGATGATCGACCAGCTGTGGGAGGGCGCTGCGACATCGACGCGCGTGCCGGTCGCTTTGAGCGAGCTGATGTCCTCGACCCCGAGCTGCGGATAGTTGGCGGGCAGGCGGGTCTTTTCCTCGACGATGTTGAGCGCCCCGAGATCGAGCAGCAGCTTGCGTACCTTGCCGACATCGGCCGGCCAGCCGCGTTCGGCCACGCGCCAGACGCTGACATCCTTCTGCAGCGTCGCCTTGGTGCCATCGCTCTTGCGCAGGGTCACGGTCGTGACGGTGTTGATGTTGTGCTCGAGCCCCGGCAAGACGAGCGCGCCCGCCGTCAAGTCGCGCTCGAGGTGGCGACGCGAGGAGAGCCAGATGGCAAAGGCGATTACGGCCAGGCCCGCGACCAGAAGCCACGCGACGCGGCGCGCGCTCACGGGTGAGCTTCCACGGCAACCTCCGGCGCCTGCGCCGGTGCCGCGCGGCGCCGCTGCCGCCGCCACAGCCACACGAGCAGCGCGACCAGTGCGAAAACGATCGGCACCGCCACGATGTTGATGATCTTGAGGGTCGTGCCGAGCCGCTCGATGTTCTCGTTGAGCCCGGCGCGCACGGCGCGCAGCTCCTTGCGGATGCGGAGTTTCTCGCTCTGGAAATGCTCGATCTCGCGCTCCTGATCGGGAGTCAGGATGAGGGTCGAGCTGCTGTCCTTCTTCGATTGCAGCGCGGTGAGCTTGGTCTCGGTGTCACGCAGCTGCGCTTCGAGCTCCTGCTCCTTGGCGTGCAGGCGCTCGTCCGCCTGGCGGCGCAGCCGCTCGACGCGATCGAACGGTCGCTGGAAGGTGGCGCGGCCGCGCACGCTGATGAGGTCGGCGCTGCCGGCGAGGTTATCGAGCGCGTTGTCCACCAGGTCGCCGTTGCTCGCCCAGGCCTGGGTCATGCGCTGGCCGAAGAAGCTCTGCTCGCGCACCCACATGAAGTCGGCCAGCATGTCGGTGTCGGCGAACACCACGAGATTGAGAGGCTTCGCCGACTGCTTGAGGGCGGTCTGTCCCGCGGCGAGCGTCACGCCCTGCGGGGGACCGGCCGGAAAAGCACTGTGGACGTTGCCGGTGACGCGCGCCCCGATCACATAGCGCTGGCCGGTGGGTTTGAAGCCATCGAGCAAAGTCGCCGGGTCGAACAGCATGCGGAAGCGCGCGGCCGGCAGCGGCTCGGCGTCGTTGCTCGACTGCAGCAACGGCTCAAAGCACGCCCGGTTGCCCTTCACCGGCTGACACGCCTGTGCACCCGTGAGCGGCTCGAGATAGCCGGCGGTGGCGACGTTGACACTCGAGAGCCCGGCGGTGATGACATCGTCGCTGGCAAAGCTTCCCTTGTCGAGCCCGAGGATGCCGAGATGCTCCACCGGTTGCTCGCCCTGGCGCAGCGTCACCGCGAGCGCGTGGCCGCGGTCCGCGACCACCTGGTCGGTGTTGAACTTCACACCCCACGCGTTCAGGAGCGGGGCCAGGTGCGAGGATTTGTCGGCCCCCATCGCCGCCATGGGATTGCCGGCTTCGGCGCCCGACATGTCGGCCTCGGCGAGCGGATCCACGAACACGAGGATGTGCCCGCCGTGCAGCGCGTACTGATCGATCGCGAACTGCGTGGCCGGTGACAGCTCCTTCGGGTGTACCAGCACCAGGACGTTGGTCGCGGGGTCGATGTGTGTCGCGGTCGGCTCGAGCGGCCGCAGCTCGTACAGCTGCTGCGCATCACTGTAGATCAGCCACGGCTCGCGCATCTGGCCGGTGTGCGGATCGAACCCGCCGGTCATGGGGAGCGAGGACAGCCATGCCACCACGGGCTTCTTCGGGTTGGCGAGCTCGTAGACGAGCTTCACCACGTCGTACTCGAGGAACTGCTCCTTCTTCGGGTCGAAGAACTCGATGGCGGCACGGCCGTCGGTGGAGTTGGTGCCGGCGAGGCCGAAATAGAACTGCGCACCGTTGGCCGCGCCGAGCGGCACGCCATGCACGCCGAGCTCGGCCGCCCGGTCCTCCTCCTCCGAGAAGGGCTGCGGGTCGATCACGTGCAGGTGCACCTTGCCGTTGGAGCGCGATACCAGCTCCTGGAGGAACTCACGCACCCGCACGCCGTAGGTGTGCAGCTCGGGTATCCCGGCGGCCGCCTTGTCCGAGAAGAAGAAGTACAGATTGATCGGCTCCTTCATGCTCGAGAGCACGCGGTCAGTGCCGGGGGCGGTGGTGTAGAGGCGGTTCTGCGTCAGGTCGAGGCGCCAGCCGCGCAATGCGTAGTTGAAGAGCACCGTAAGGCCGATGAAGAGCAGCGCCAGCCCCAACAGGGTGCCGCCGCTGAGTGTCAAGCGCTTGTTCATGAGTGGCAGTAGCTCCGGCTAGTCCGCTTTGCGCAGATCGAGCGCGATCCCGGTGGCCAGCAGGAAGAAGCTGATCAGCATCGCGAAGTACAGCAGGTCGCGCACGTCGATGACTCCTTTCCTGATGGAGTCGAAATGCGCGAGCAACGACAACGAGGCGATCGCATCCACGATCGGCTGCGGTGCCCAGCTGCGGAAGATGTCGAGCACGCCCGGGAAGCCCGCGAGCAGCAGCACGAGACAGGCGAACACCCCGAGGATGAAGGCGATCACCTGGCTGCGTGTCAGCGCCGACATGCACGAGCCAACGGCGAGGAAGCCGCCACCGAGCAGAAGACTACCGAGGTAGACAGCGAGAATCGCGCCGTTGTCGGGACGGCCGAGGTAATTGACCGTGAGCCACAGCGGGAAGGTGAGGGCGAGGGCGAAGGCGGTGAAGATCCAGGCGGCGAAGAACTTGCCGAGCACCGCTTCGCGCAGCGTCACGGGCTGGGTCATCAGCAGCTCGATG
>Ga0126381_100004187_pt1 | contig 15687 bp, 12 predicted proteins | sample PanSoiMetPlot_28_FD_96465 | JGI IMG/M metagenome (GOLD analysis project Ga0126381, IMG submission 96465) | Tropical forest soil microbial communities from Panama - MetaG Plot_28 | ecosystem: Environmental > Terrestrial > Soil > Tropical forest > Bulk soil | place: Panama | collected 2016-02-17 | reverse complement strand
CCGTCTTCGGAGGCGAAGGCTCGAATGATCTTTTCCATAGGCTCGTCCGTAAGTTCCTGAAGGAGCCGGACACTGATTGCTCGTATCTCCTGATATCGCTCGAGATCGTATGGATTGGTCGTGTAGGCAAGTCCCGCCTAAGCGAGGGCCTGCAAGCGTTGGGCCTGGATCAGAAGTTCGCTGGATTCCAATTAACAGCAATACCACTCAGCCGCTCGGGGTGTAGAGTGAACAACGCTCGGCTTTGGGAGAACGAGCTTCCGAATTGCGGATCGAGGGCGGGAGCCTGGGCTGCTCAAACGGAGTTTAATTCGTCCAGCAGGGTGGCGTTGACCGAACTACGGGAGAGATTTTATGAAGAGCAATCATGCAAAGCGCAAGGGCGGCGCGCCGGCGGGCCGCCGGGATTTTCTCAAGCTTCCCCTTACTGCCGTGGCGGCCCAGGTCATACCCGCGCCGCGTTCCCAGGCCAGAGGAGCCGCGCGCATCGGCGAGTACGACCCGAACAACACCAAAATCGCGACGATGGTTGACGCCCGTGCGAGCGACGACCAGTTCCTTTTTCTTCAGCAGATCGGAATACGCTGGGTCCACGTGCAGTTTCCGCTCGACGCGGACTTTGCGCTGATCAAGAATACGCAGGACCGGCTGGCGGCCAACGGCATCAAGATCCATCAGGGCATCATCGACCACTATCGCTCTAAGAAAATCCAGCTGGGCCAGCCGGGGCGCGATGAAGACATCGAAAAATTTCAATCGTTTGTCCGCGCTCTTGGCCAGCTCGGCGTCTACTGCACGAAGATCGATTTCCATCCTGGCAACACCTATACGACGAAAGAGATCGTAACGGAGCGCGGTTATAAGGTTCGGGAGTACGACGTGAACGACTTTCACAAGGAAGTCGAAAAACAGATGTACGACCGGGTCTATACGGCCGATGACATATGGGCCAACTACACGTACTTCATCAAAGCCGTGCTGCCGGTCGCGGAAAAGGCTGATGTGCGGCTCGCACTGCATCCTGACGATCCACCAACGGCCGCCTCAGCCATGATGAATGGCGTCGCAAAGATATTCGTAGACTATAACGGCTATAAACGAGCGGATGAAGTTGCCGGGCACAGTCCGTATTGGGGGTTGACCTTCTGCGTTGGGACCTGGTCAGAGGGAGGCGACAAGATGGGCAAGGACGTTTTCGGGATCATTGACGATTTCGGCGCCCGCGGCAAGATCTTTGCCGTCCACTTTCGCAATGTCAGTTCTCCGCTTCCGCGCTTTCATGAGACGTTTCAGGACGACGGCTACCAGGATATGTACCAAATCATGAAAGCATTCAGGAAGGTGAAGTGCACGGCCTCGCTGATCCCGGATCATTACCCGCAGCTCGTAAACGATCCGGGCCATCGCCTCGCGGACACGTACAGTATCACCTGGATGCGCGCCCTGCTCCGCCGCGCGAACGAAGAGGTGGGTTAACGGTTGAAGCCCGAGAGCTTAAGGCGCTGCAACCCGCAGCACGATCCTGCGCAACAGCTCCGTCCCCGCGCGCAAATTCTCGAGCGAAATCCGTTCGTCGTTGCCGTGCATCCGAAGCTCGCCATCTTTGCGGAAGAGCGGCACGCCGTAGACGGCCATGCCCTTCGCGCGGAGATATGCGCCGTCAGTCGTGCCGCGCATGAGGAAGGGCACTACGAGGGCATTCGGCGCGGCTTCGTGAAACACTCTCTCCATCGCCACGTATAGCGCCGATGTCAACGAGCTCGGCTCCGTCGACGGATTCCGCTGCTCACCGCCCGACGGCACGTCGATCGTCACGGCCGGGTCGCCAATGATTTTCCGGAAGCGCGCGAAGACTTCCTCCTGCGTCTCTGTTGGCAGGCGGCGGGCGTCCACCTGCGCTTCCGCAGCATTGGGAATCACGTTGATCTTGGTTCCGGCGCTCAGCATCGTGGCCGAGACGGTCGTATGCAGCATGGCGTCGATCTCCGGATCGCGCTTGCGAATTTCGGCCGCGGTGGCCGATGCGGTCGCTGGGTTTTCCAGCCTGGGGATCAGCGGCCCGAGCCACGCGTAATCGGGCAGTTGGCTCATAGCCTTAAAGTAGGCGCGGCTGGTGGCGTTGAGCGCTACCGGCTCGTCGGCCTCATTCAGCCGCACGATGGCGCGCGCCAAGTGTACCACCGGATTATCGTCCCGCGGCAGCGACCCGTGGCCCGCCGTTCCCCGCGCTGTCATCTTGAAGCGCGTGGGCACCTTCTCCGCGGTCTGAATCTGGAAGACCGGCACGCCGGACGCCGTGGGCAGGATATACGAATATTCGTTGAGCGCGAACTCGGCATCGATCTTCGACCAGGCATGCGCCACGATCCACTGGATTCCGCTGGACCCAGCCTCTTCATCGGACTCCGAGAGCAGGATCACGTCGCGATCGAGCGCCGCGTTTCGCCGGTGCAGATCCACCATCACCGCCAGCTCCGCGGCCAGCAGGCTCTTGTCGTCCTCCGCGCCGCGGCCGAAAAGGTAGCCGCTCTTTTCGATGGCCGCAAAAGGATCGACGGACCACTGCGAGCGGTCGGCAGGCACCACGTCGCTGTGAGCCATCAGCAGCAGCGGGCGCGTCTTGCCCGCCCCCTTCAGCCGGGCGATGAAGTTCAGGCGTTGCGGATTGTCGCCAACCAAGTCGGCCGGAATGCCCTCGCGGTCAGCGACCTCCTTCAGCCAGCGCGCCACCCTGGTCTCATTGCCCGGCGGATTAGTCGAGTCTATGCGAATCAACTCCGGCAGGTAGCGCGCGGCGAGATCGGCCGCGCTTTCGGTTGTCTGGGCGGCGGCCGCGGCCGCCAGCGCCAGGATCGGGATTAGGTATCGTTTCATTTTGGCAATCCGGTGCAGCGGCAGGCGATCCTTCAGAGTAAAAGTCGGAAGCACTTGCATGTCGTGGAATCAGCGACGTACCGATGCTCCTGCGTCCCTAGATCCGCCATGTCCACTATAGCTGCCGTATCCTTGCCCTGTATTACCCCCCGGATGCCGTGAGATCGGCGCCCAAGATAACCACTTCAGCACGCCTGAAATGGGGTCATCCTTTCCCAGCGCTGTACAGTTGCTGGCGGCCTTCGAAATGCACCAAGGGGCTCTGAATTTCGCCACGGATCCCGTCGGTCCCCACGCCGGGTTCTCGGCCGTGATCCGTTTAGTGACTTCCAAGAGCCACCCTTCGAGAAATCCCTTAGGTGCTGCTAGCGGGGCTGACGGCCAAAGTTTTTGTCTTGATAGCCAGAAGATTTCGTGAGACTATTGACAGCTATGAAGGCACTCATTTCGGGCATTCTGTTTCTCGGTGGCCTGTGCTTGTGGGCAGCCGATATGGCCGACAGTGACATTAAGCTTTTGGATGTCCATAAGAAACTCTCGGCCCATAACGCCCAACAGATGACTGATATCTGCAGGATCGATACCGCGAAATGGAATAACTGGGTGACGCAGAACCGGACACACAACGATTTTGTCGATTACTTGCGGACCCTTAGTACAAATGACCGAAAGTGTCTCAGACCATTGAACATAAGGGACGTCAACGGTGAATCCACTACCGTCGCCAAGCTCCTCGATGACAACAACATCAAGTAATTGACTAAGAACTGATTGAGAGAATGGCGGACTTATCTCCGGGCGCCTGCTCTAACAAGGAGGCCTCCAGTTTGATACGGAGAAGACGGGGATCAGGCGTCGCGCGTAAAGATCTGGCGGCAGCAGCGCGCATGCGGCGCCGTTAAATGCACTGGGATTATCGGTAGCTACAGTCCAGTTCACCGCAAGTTCATGCACGCCATTCATGAGAACGTGAAAGGACTTTCCGTCCGGAGCAAAGGCGATCGCGCTTGGATCTCCCGGCAATTGCAGATACCCTCCCAGTGGGCTGCGGGTGGCGACGTCCCAAATTTTCACTTCGTTCAACTCGTCCAGTGCGGCAATCCATTTCCCGTCCGGGCTGAAGGCAAGAGCGAATGGAGTCCTGCTTAAGGCGAGTGGCGGCCTTTCTTCCTGACAGCAAGAGCCTTGCGAGGTGAGCCTCCAGAAGTGAATGCCATTCCGATCGTCCCCGGAAGCAAGCAGCGAGTCCCCAGGATGGAAGGCAAGGCTCTGAATTGTACCCGTCCCGGTCCTCCAGCTGTACTTAGGGCGAGAATTGTTTTGGATGTCCCAAACCAGGATCTCTGCCGGGTCCGCGGATTGGTCCGCCGCAGCAATGAGTTTGCCGCCCGAATTGACGGCAAGGATTTGTAGTTCCGGCTCTGCGGAAGGATTCTCGATAGTGCGGCCGGAGCGCAGATCGGCAACAGCAAAGCCTCCCCCGCCGAAGCCGATGGCAACGTGGGCGCCTTCAGGTGACAAGGCGAGAAACCTGGGAGAACGCTTGATCTGCTTCAGATCGACCGTTGTCTTCTGGCCGGCTTCGGTAATCTCAAGTTGACGCGGGGGACCGCCAGTCAGCGTGGCAAACAGCTTTCCAGGGATGAAGGCTTCCGGGTCTTTCTTCTGAGGAGGCAAGAAGAGATCGCCAAGAACACGCCACCTGATGATCAGGTTATCGGCGGCGGCGGATAAGAAGGTGGCGCTGTCGGGCGAAAACTCAAGGTCCAGAATTGTGTCGCTGTGGCCAGCCAACGGACGGGAGGGGAACGGATATTCCAGACCGCTCTTCTCGGGCTGATGCGCGCCAAAATACCAGAGACGAATGAGCGAGTCCCTTCCGCCCGCAGCAAGGATGTTGCCATCAGGACTGAAGCGTATCGCCAGTGGCGGCAGATCACCGTAGTGAAGCTCGTAGGTCTGGCCGGTGCGCAGGTCGGCGACATAAAGGTCGTGCCGATTATCCAGAACCCACGCAACGCGTTGGTAAATGGGATCGATGGCAATCCTGCGGAGATGTCCTCCAACCGGACGGCGCCAGTGAGCCGGCGGACGGGCCGATGAATCCGTGATTTCAAGCTGATCGCCGTTGACTACAGCCGACCAGCCGAGAGGCAGGTCCTGACGAGGAAATATCCCAAGAGCCTCCTTGGCGCATCGAGATGGAAGGCTCCCGTGTCTCGCGGAGCGGGGAGAAAGAGACCGCTTTGACCAATCCACTTCAGCGCGCGACTTGTCTTTGCCGCGGGCAACCTGGAGACTCGCCCTGTCGAACCAAAGGCAGTCCACCGGCGGTTGGTCTTCCGGCTCCTGAACGGTGGTGATGTAGCGCGCGTCGTGATCCAGAGTGGCGGCCAGGAGTGCGCTGGTCACAGCGTTTTTCGCGCGTGTGCCCAGGATCGGGATCCAGGGCGATTCATGTTCCGCCTGGAGCGCGACGAGCGCCGCGGCATCGGGTTGCTCGTGCGAAAGGCGGATGGCGGTCTGCGCTAATTGAACGATCAAGGTCTCGCGCGCCCTGGCGGCGGCCAGCAGGGACAACGCCGCCACAACGAGGAGCACTACAAATGCCGCAAGGGTGAGATTGCGCCGCCTTCGCCGCTCCCGCTCGCGCTCCCTTCGGAAGCGCTCCACCTGTTCGATACTCTTTTCGAGGAAATCATTTTCCTCTTCGGTCAGCTCCTGGGGGTTTTGATCGCGGTATTTCCTGGCTTCCTCTAATTGATTGCCATCGAGCAGCATGTCCTTGCGGCCAGCGGCGATGATGGGGGCAACCGGATTGCGATAAACGGTAGTCAGCCATGTGAAGTTGCTCTGCCGGATCGGATCGATCATGCGATCGTGAGCCAGCTCGTAATACCCGTCGCGGTCCGTTTCCCGGATGATGTGAGCGGCGCAAAGCGATTCGGCGGCCGCCTGCGTAATTCCGTCGGTGGTCGCAAGAAGGCGAATCCCGGCAGGCGAAATGAGTTTTCGCTCGAGCCATTGACGAACTTTGCGCTCGGAAATCCCGGTGGCGACTGCGGCTCGGACTGCGTTGTTATAGAACACGGCAAGAACATCGTCGACCGTGCAATTCTTGCGATCCTCCTCAGTGATTTTGGTCGCCTCGGGCTTGAGGTGAGACCACAGATGCTGGCATACGATCTGCAGCTGAACCGGTTCGACAAACCTCGGCTCAGCCCCTCTTGCTTCCGAATGCCGGGTGGCGGCGGCGTGGGTAAGGGAGAGGTTGTCCGCCAAGGCCTTGGCAACACCAGGGTCGAAGGGCTTGTTTACTGCCCTGGCTGGCTCTTCGATCGCTTCCACTGCCTGACTGATGGTCAGTCGGTCGAGACGCATGCGTGAGCGCAGGCGGTCAGGGAAATAGACCGCGCACGCGTCTATATCGGCCAAATACTCCTCGCGCATCGCCAGCAAAATGCTCAGTTTCGGAATCGCTTCCAAACACCTCCGCAGTTCCTCAAAGAAACGACGCCGATCGTCTCGCAATTCGGGGTGGAACGAGAATATTTCTTCGAACTGATCGATAATCAGCAGCCAGGGAGCATTGCGTCCCTTCAGGGCGTTGCGTATCGCAGCCTCCAGATCCTCACCGCTTCCTCCGAGAGCGCGAACCGCGTTGGCGAGGTAGATATTCCCGCCCTCGTTAATGGCGCTCGCGACGCGGATGGTGGGGAGGACGCTGAGTTCTTCGGAGTCTTCAAAATGGGGAAGGATCGCGGCCTGGAGCAGCGATGTCACCCCGGCTCCGGCGGGCCCGTAGAGAAGGACCGCCTGGCGGGCTATTAAGAGATAGGATACGTCGCGGGCTTCTTTACTTCGACCAAAGAAGTAGGCCTTGCTGTCTTTATCGAAAGGAACCGGACCGGGATAGGGTTCAGCCATTTTTCGGCCTCCCCATCTGGTTCGAGAGTTCGTTCATGAACTGATGGGCGCTGCCCCAGTAAATTCCGATGGGGGAGTCCGCGGAAAAGTAGGGGCGCAGTGAAGCCGTAAGATACTTTTGCAATTCCAGCTTGAGGTTCTCGTTCTCGCGGTCGTTTTCTAACTGTACGGCTAGTTGCACCCGGTCGTACTTCCTCACGTCGAGGTAATTGAGGAGGCCGCGCAGGATCACCTTGAGATCGAGATCTTCGAGCTTATAGCCGAGAAACAGAAGAGTGTTCTTATTCAGTAGCGCCTCGACCGAGCGTGGCATCAAGAGGTCGTGGTCCCGCGACATGCGCGTGAGGTAGTCGAGGTGGTCGTCCTCTGTTAAAACCATGGACTCGGGGTCGGAATCCTGTCCAAAAAGGTGAAGCACGACCGGCGACTCCGGAGAGGGCTGTGCCATATTCGGAGGTTCTTCGACGCGTTCACGCCAGCGAATCGCAAAATCCCGGACCTCCCTCTTTTGAGCCTTGAGAGCCAGAGAGAGGAAGGGATCGAAGTTGGTCGTTAAGTAAAGCGGCAAACCGAGAGAAGCCAATTGCTGATGAATCTCGGTTTCAAATTCACTCGCCAGTTCAACCCATTGCTCCAGCTTCAGCTCGGAGATCCGGCTAAGACCCGGCCTTCCAGGTAAGTAATGATTGAGGGACGCGGCTAAGCGGTCCTGCAGAGCTTCGCGCCAATCCGGATCCCCGAGGCGGCTGAGAAATTGCGTGACGCGACGGAGGTTTTCTTTGTCGTCGAACGGATAATTCCTGCTTGCGGCAAGGGAGGTTGAGAGACTCGCCGACGCGGGGAGCAGGCCGGTAGCGACGCCGGGTCCAAGAATGGGGGTGCACTTCCCCCGCGCGATGCGATCGCAAAGAATCTGCCAATCAGTCGGCGAAAGTCCCCCGGACAGGACGCCGCGCTTGCCGAATAATTCCGCGTTGCGAAGCCGCATGAACAAAACGGGAATTCCCGCGCCCTTATCTTTTGCGGTGAGGCGGCCGTCGCGCGCGGAATTCATTGCGCGATCGATCTGGCCGTGTTCCACGAGCGCCGCATAGAAAGCCCGGCTGAACTCGATTGCGGTGGTAGTCGCCACGTCATTCTGCATGGCAACAACAGCGGGTACGCCGCACTTCACAAGCTCGGGCGCAACGCCGCGAAAGGGATTCAATGGATCCCGTTTGGCGCTCTGGCAGGTAGAGAGGTAGACGAGGCGGAGGCGGTCCTCGTCCTGCCCGGCGTCGTCGATCTGGCGCCGAACCATAGCGGCAAATTCCTCGGCCGTAACAGGTCGTAGCTCTTTATTGGAATCGTACTTAGCGAAATAGAGAAATCCGGGTTTCCTGATATCGGGCCACGCGCCATGCCCGATGAAATGGAGGACGTGATAGCCCTTTTTCAGCTCCAGGCGAAGGGCTTCCAGGGTGCAGGCGCCTTCGAGCCGGGTGAGCTTGAGACTCGGACCATTTGACGGGTCTTGCAGCTTTGCCCGCTTTAGCGCCTCCTCGAGCGCTGCGACCTCCGTTTCCCCCTTCAGATCGGAAAAGCCCTGATCCTCCAATTCGGCGGGATCTGCCACAGCCACCAGCACTTTGACGGGACGAGCGAAAACGGGTTTGCCCGGAACGGCAGAGATGGCCAGATATCGCGAGAATGGGGTTCGCGAATCGGCAGTCAGATCCTGAGGACCGGCAGCCCCGCCAGGATCCCGCAAAAGTTCCCAAGGCTCGGGATGCAGGTCCTTTGCGTCCTCATCGATGCGCAGCCGAATCCGCCGGGCGGACTGTTGTCCGCGAGCCTCGGCCCATGCGATCTTGAGCTTTTCGTCATCGAAGAGCCAGTTAAAAAGACTCTCGCCCACCAGCTTCGGATCGTCGCCATCGATTCCTTTAGGCCGCTTGGCCGGGTCGAGGCTCCCGACGGGAAATTCCTGATCGCCGTTGAAAGTAATTTCGACCGGATAAAGGCCTTCGCGCTTTCCCTGAATGCGAATTTCAAGATCGGCATAGGCCGAAACGGACATTTAGCCGGAAAGTGTAACATACAAGACTAAAATAGTAAGACTCGATGCCCGAGGACGATCCGACGCTGAAGGAAGAGCCGCCCGAACCTACCCTTTCACTGCGGCCGGATCAGGGGGAAGTTCACTATCCCGGGCCAGTCCGAGCGTGGGGTCCGTTCCGTCTTCTGGAACGGGTCGGCCGCGGATCCTTCGGTGAGGTGTACCGTGCGTATGACACGCTACTCGATCGCCAGGTCGCGCTGAAGCTGTTGTTGCCCGAGCAACTTGCGGCGCGCGATCAGAACACAGTTCTGCGGGAGGCGCGCGCCATGGCGAAGGTCCGCCACCCCAACATCGTATCGGTGTACGGCGTCGCAGAGCACGACGGCCGTCCGGGATTCTGGAGCGACTTCGTCAACGGGCAGACGCTTTCAGCCTTCGTCGCGCAACACGGAGCATTTTCCGCGCGCGAAGTAGCCGCAATCGGCCTGGACCTGGCGCAGGCTCTGAGCGCAGTGCATCGCGCGGGTCTCCTGCACCTCGATATCAAGGCGTCGAACGTCATGAGGGAGTCGGGCGGACGCATTTTGCTGATGGACTTTGGATTGACCCTGGAACACGGCTCAGCCAGCGGCGTCCGCGGCACAGTGCCCTATATCGCGCCCGAGATCCTGCGCGGGGAAGCGGCTTCGCAAGTCAGTGACATCTATTCTCTGGGCGTCCTGCTGTATTACCTGGCATCCGGCCGGTACCCGTTTCGGGAAACCAGCGTTTTGGCTCTGAAGGCGGCTCACGAGCAGGTGAAGTGGCCGCGGCTTCCTGACGATCGTCCGGACTTGCCGGAGCCTCTGGCCCGCGTCATCGAAACCGCGATGGCAGCGGATCCCGGTAAACGTTATTCCACTGCGGGAGAACTGATCTCAGCGCTTTCTCACGCAACCGGAGCGGCTGTCATTCATTCGACCCGCGTCAAAACGCGATGGCGTGGCGCATGGGCGCTGGCGGCATTGCTGATTGCGAGCGGCGCCGCATTCTACGGATCCTCGCTGTGGCGCCCCGGGCCGAAAGGAGCCAGCCCGGCTATGGAACAGGCCGAGGATCTGCTGGAGCATTATTACAAGCCCGGGAACGTCGACAATGCCATCCGGTTGTTTCAGCAGGCAACCCAGGAAGATCCGAAACGGGCGTCGGCCTTCGCGGGTCTTTGCCGGGCCCATTGGCGTAAGTATCAGGACACGCACAGCACTGACTCCATCGAGCCGGCCCGGCAGGCCTGCAATCGAGCGATCGAACTCGACCGCGGGATCGTCTCTCCCCATGTCACGCTTGCCAGAATCTACACCGAACAGGGAAAAACGGACTCGGCAACCGAGGAACTCAACGCCGCGGTGAAGATCAACGGCAAGAATGCGGATGCCTATAGCGCGTTCGCCGATCTCTACCGCAAGGAAGGCAGAGCTGCCGAGGTCGAGCCGGCCATTCAGAAGGCTATCGATTTCGCCCCAGGCGCCTGGCCTTATTTGAACCAACTGGGCCTTTTCTACCTGGAAGCGGGCAGGTACACCGCAGCGGCGCAGCAATTTGAGCAAGCGGCGAAGCTGAGCCCCGCCAACGGCCGCGCCTGGAACAATCTCGGAGTGTCCTACCAGCGGCAGGGCCAGCTGGAGCAGGCGGAAGCCGCGTATCGAAAATCGCTCGCGGTGGAACCAGCGTCCAACGCTCTCTCCAATCTCGGCAATATCCTCCAGTTCGAAGGCAAGAACCAGGAAGCCGCGGACGTCTACCGCCAAGCGCTGCGGATCAATCCTTCCCGCTACCTCACCTGGGGAAATCTGGCATCGGCGCTCAACCGCATGCCCGGCGGCAAAGCGGAAGCGCGCGAAACTTACCGGAAGGCCATTGCGATGGCGCAGGAGGCCTATACAAAAACTCCCGATAATGCCGCCCTTGTTTCGTATTTAGGCTCGTACTACGCGGCCTTGGACGACGCCACCGCCAGCATCCCTCTCCTGCGAAAGGCGGCCGCGCTCGAGGAGGACGACCCCGACATTCTGTACCGCGTCGGCGAAGCTTACGAACTGCTCGGCAAGCGGGATGATGCGTTGAAATGGATCACGCGAGCCCTTGTGAAGGGCCTTCCGAAGCAAACCATCGAGAGGAACCCGGAGCTCGAAAATCTCCGCACAGACCCAAAGTTTTCTTTGCAAAGGGGAACGCCGTAAGATACCATTCACCGGAGGTATAGCCATGCCAGACAGCGAAGAACCGCAAGCACCGCTCACAGACGAATCCGACGATGAATTCGAAGAACAACCGGGCTATCCCGATCCGGGTTCGGAAACATCAAGCTAAGTGGCAGGTATCGAAGAAGAGGAGATGCCGATTCCCTTCGGCGTCTCCGCTGAAACCGGCTTACCGCTGCCGGGTTTGGACGCGCAATCCATTGCCGATTTCAGCAAAACCGGAGATGACGAATCCGGCATGCGCCGGGCGCTGGATAGAAAGGCGACTGGCATCCGCGGCGTTTCGTCACTGATCCGGGATCCGAACCAACTATCGCAAACTGGCTGGGCAGTGATTTTTTCGGCCAGCGCCGATGCCCGGATCCAGCGAGCTCTAAAATGTCTGCTGGATCATCGCCGCGCTGAAGTCAGGAATGCCGATTTATTTCGCCAGTTCTCCGATGTGGGAACGAGCGACACGGCGGAAAGTTGGTTGCAGCGATTTCCGTCCCCCATCGATCCAACGCTGCCCGTAAAGCCGAGCCTCGGGCTCCCCTATTACGTGCTGATCGTGGCCCCTCCGCATGAGATCACTTTCGATTTTCAATACAGCCTTGATATCCAATGGGCGGTCGGCAGGATCTGGTTCGAGGATGAACACGGCGTTCCCGTTGTGGAAGAGTTTGAGCGCTATGCCAAAGCGGTTGTCGACTATGAGACCAGCGGGGAAGCGCAGTCGGCAAGGGAGATGGCGCTGTTTGCGCCGCGCCATGATTTCGAACTGGCCACGCAGGCGTTCGCCGATTGCATGGCCACTCCGCTGAGCCAGTCCAAAGATATCGGCGCGAGTCAAGGATTCCCCGTCCGTGCGTTTATCGGCGAAGGAGAGGCGAGCCGACGCAATCTGGCCGGTCTCTTCACGCGCGAAAAGCCGCCCGCGCTGATCTTCAGCGGTTCGCATGGCAAAGCGATCGGGATCAACCAGCCTGAGCTGCAGGCGAGGAATCAAGGCGCCATCATCTGCCAGGAATGGCGGAGCCTGAATGAACTCCCGCGCGATGCGTACTTCACCGCGGAAGACCTGGCGAAATCCAACTGCAACGTCGCCGGCATGATTCACTTTTTCTTTGCGTGTTACGGCGGCGGATGGCCGGCGAACGACACTTATTTACGCAGGAACGGCGTGCCCGAGCCCATATCGCAATTGCCGAAACTGGCCAGATTGCCGCAGGCGCTTCTCGCGCACGGAGCGCTGGCCGTGCTCGCCCACATCGACCGGGCGTTCGCCTACTCTTTCCGCACGGGGAGAGAGGGTCAGATTCAGGGTTTTGAAGATGTCATCGGCGGAATCATGAACGGCTATAGGCTAGGACGCGCGACCGATCAGTTCAACGCGCGATGGTCGATCCTCTCGAAAGACTTACTGGAAAAGCGCGCGGCGCAGGACGAGTTGCGGGCTTCCGGGCTGGAACCAACCGAGAAGGCTTTGAAAGCGTTCGCCAATCGCTGGGTGGCAAGGAACGATGCGCGGAACTACGTTGTGATTGGAGATCCGGCCGTGCGTCTGCGGGAGGAAATCATGCCCGGTTTGACAGATTGACATGCCCTTTCGAACGGCGCCTCTGTCCAACATGCGATATGGATTGATTGCCTTCGATGCTCAAGGCGTCGAACGCGCGGACGATCCCGACGGCAATCCGTTTAGTAAGCGCCTCCTCGATCAGGCCCAATCTGATGCTGTGACGGATGTCTTCCTTTGCAGCCACGGCTGGATGGGCGACATGCGCGCCGCCGAATCGCAATACGATGCGTGGATCGGTCAACTGGGCGCGGTGATCGGGAACGCGTCCGGCATTCGGCCGATGGCGATAGGAATGCACTGGCCCAGCAAACCATGGGGCGATGAGAACTTCGCCATAACAGAGGCGCTCAGCGGCTCGCCGGAAGCGCGCGCGGAATTGGCCGTCCTTCTGGACCGACCGCCTTCCCCGGAAACACCGAAAGCACTGGCCCGACTTGCTTCGGCGATCGGATTGGAGACCGAGGGAGTTGGCGGCGAACCAATGCCTTTGTCAGTCGAGTCCGGTGATGACAATGATCCCTACGCTGAGACTGAAATGGATTACGGCGGGGCGCTGGGGGCAAGCGGTATTACCAAAGCATTGCGAGTTTTCTCGTTCTGGAGCATGAAGAAGCGGGCCAGGACTATTGGCGAAGGAGCAATGAATCGTTTTGTCGCCAGTGTGCAGAAGAGCTGCGGCGCGCGGATCCATCTGATGGGGCATAGCTTCGGCTGCGTGATTGTCTCATCGATCCTCAATGGTGAGAATCTGATCCGGCCGATTGATTCAGTGGTGCTTGTGCAGGGAGCGCTCTCGCTTTGGTCCTACACCGCCGCAATCCCGTACCTCGGCGGAAAGTCCGGATATTTTCATCGCGTTATTTCCGGCGGAGTCGTGAAAGGGCCGATCGTAACTACATACTCGCGATGGGATCACGCAGTAGGCATCGAGTATCCGATCGCCTCGCGAGAAGTTGATTTTGCCGCGCCGGGCCTGCCGCCGAAACATGGGGCCGTGGGAGCATGCGGGTTGGCTGTCAAGGACGCGATTGCAGGAAAAATGCTGCCTGCCGGTGAGCCTTATCAGTTCGAACCAGGCCGTGTTCACAATCTGGACGCCAGCGACTATATCTGCGAACCAAAGACCGGACTGACCGGAGCGCACAACGACATTGCACGGCCGGAAGTTGCCCAAGTGATTTGGCAGGCCGCATTAGCCAATTCGCGCCAGGGAGCAGCAAACATCTGACTGCTCACGATGCTTCATTTACTAAGGCGGTGGGTTGTAGGTATCGTCGGTCCGCTCATTTCAAATAAACGCTGAGGCCTCCGATGAGGGACGAGGGCCAGCAACCCGCTCCGGCGTGGAGCCATGAGCAACAAAATCCACTAACCCCATGTAGACAGTTTCACCGTCGTTCATGAGCGCCTATTAACCATACGGCACCCTTGGAGAGCACTTAAGCCGGGTACCTCCTCTGTGAAGAATCTGCGGCCCAGTTGCCTGAAACCCGCCCAGCGACCTCGCCGAGTTTTGATACGGTTTTGATGCAGCGCGTGATTCCCACCAGCCCGCAGGCGCGGCTTTCATTCAGCTGATAGGCCTGGCGGATACTGCGCACCAGCTCTCGCCGCGCCGCAGGCTTCAGGCTTTTTTTGACAGCACTTCCTGCAATATGTGCTTGTCCAGAGTGAGATCCGCAACCAGCGTCTTCAGCTTGCCGTTCTCTTCCCGCAACTGCCGCAGTTCGCGCAGTTCGCTCAAACCCAGTCCGGCGTAACGCCGCTTCCAGCTGTAGAAGGTCTGCGACGAAACTCCCATCTCGCGGCAAATATCGCCCACCTTTTTGCCCGCCTCGGCCTGCCGCAGAGCGTAAACGATCTGCTCTTCCGTGTGTCCTTTTCTCGGCATTCGTCCTCCCCTCACTTTCGTTCAGAGGACCACATCCGCCCGCCGGGCTCAACCTTCCGGCTGTCTCATTTTCAGGTTTTGGGTCACGCGCGTGTGCACGTCGACCACGGTGTTGACAGCGCTCAGCATGTATTCGCGGGGGTGCTCTTCGTAATCCACAGAAGTCCGTGGAAGGACCGCTCGTCGCGATCGGAACAATCTACTGTGACGCTGGCTTCATCCTTCACCCGGTTCAGACGGTAAATTCCGGCTTCTACGGGTATCCAGGCCAGGAGCCGTGTCAGCTATCGGGGTGTGATGCGCCCCATCTGCGGCGCGGTTTTAGTCGCATTCGCCAGTTGTCGTGCCGCGACATCGCCCAGCGCTGTTTGGCGCTCGGGTTCATTCGCCATTCGTCTGAATCTCCTTTATTGGGGGCCGAGCCAGATGTTGGCCGGCGAAACCTGACATGGTAATATTGTCGATCAAAATAATAGCAAATATATAGACGATCTCATTTTATTAGGGTTTAAAAAAATGGAAAACGGTTTTAAAAGTTGGCCATAGGCCGATCACAAATCCCTACTAAAATAGTGTATTATTTGTGTTGCATGTATAGATCTGCTCCAAGCAGTCTCAGTCTCGCCAAACCCCTCTCATCGTTCGTGCAAGCCGCAACTTTGCTTGCGTTTCTCATCGGATGCTTCAGTACTACGTCGATAGTTTTCGCGCAATCCGCGCAGGCTGTCATCAGCGGCGTGGTGACGGACCCCGCCGGTGCAGCAGTCGTCGGCGCGAAGGTCACTGTAACGAATGCCGCGACCGGCGTGTCCCTGGCCACTACCACCAACGCCTCCGGCTCTTATCTGGCCCCCAATCTGAAGATTGGCGCTTACACCGTCACGGTCGAGCACGAAAGCTTCAAACGCTATTCGCGGACCGACATCGTGCTCTCGACAGCGGAGCGCCTCGGGCTCGACGTTCATCTGGAACTCGGCCAGGTAGCGGAAACCGTCACGGTCTCAAGCGAAGCGCCGGTCATCGAGGACAAGACTAGTACATCGTCCAAATAGTTCTTTATATTAATAGGAACTTCCCGTACACTGGTGGCATGCCGCGTGTAGCGCTTCCTGTGCAGATGGATGCGGAAACCCGAAGCACGCTGAATCAATTG
>Ga0126381_100004186_pt1 | contig 15689 bp, 15 predicted proteins | sample PanSoiMetPlot_28_FD_96465 | JGI IMG/M metagenome (GOLD analysis project Ga0126381, IMG submission 96465) | Tropical forest soil microbial communities from Panama - MetaG Plot_28 | ecosystem: Environmental > Terrestrial > Soil > Tropical forest > Bulk soil | place: Panama | collected 2016-02-17 | reverse complement strand
TTTATAGCCATGTCTTCGTAAAGACTGTCCTGGGATGCAAGCTCGACGGCGATTTCCAGCATGTTCTGTGAGAACAGTGACACCCACGCTGTGCCGTCTGCCTGTTCCAGGTAGCCTCCGGTCGGCAGGGGTGAGCTGCGGTCAAACACGCCAATGTTATCGAGTCCAAGAAATCCGCCCTCAAACAGGTTCCTACCCCATCGGTCCTTGCGATTCACCCACCAGCTGAAGTTCAGCATCAGCTTTGCAAACGACCGTTTCAGAAATTCGATGTCGCCTTGTCCATACAGGAGCTTTTCCGTGCGATACAAGAAGATTGAGGCCCATGCGTGTACGGGCGGGTTGACATCGCTGAAATTCCACTCGTATGCCGGAATCTGCCCCGTGGGATGCAGGAAGAACGAGTTCAGCATCAGGTCGAGCTGTTGTTTAGCGAAATCCGTATCGACGGTGGTGAAGGCTATGGTGTGGAACGCGAGGTCCCAGGCTGCATACCAGGGATACTCCCACTTGTCGGGCATCGAGATCACGTTCTGGTTCAGCATGTGAGACCATTCGACGTTCCGCATTCTGCGCGCGTTCGGGTTGGTCGGATCGACGCCGTGTTCTTCGAGCCACTTATCAACATCAAAGAAGAAGAACTGCTTCGACCAAAGCATTCCGGCGAGCGCCTGCCGCATCACGAGGGCCTGGTCCGCGCTGACACTCGTGGGTGTAATGGCTTTATAGAATTCATCTGCCTCAGCTCTTCGTGAGTCCATTATCGCCGTGAAATTCTTGAAAGGCTCCCCGATCGCCTCAGGCGCACGATTGCTTAGTCGCAGGCGAATCGTTGCGGTCTTTCCCGCGGCTACATTCAAATCGTAATGCGCGGAGCACTTCGTTCCTGTCCGTTCCGGGTTGACCGCATTCTTATTGCCCTGAACCACGTAGTTGTTGATTCCGTCCTTGACATACGGCGAGGCGTTCTGCCCGCCAAAGAGCCGCCAGTTGTTCGTCTCGTTTTCCGTGAACAGGAGCGGCGCATCTCCTTCGCAATACAGATACCTGTCGCCCAATTCGGCATGGGACGCTGCAACAGTGGCAACGCCTCGTTGACCCGATACCTGCTTCAGAGATGGTTTCGGCGTACCCGCCCAGAACGTCCAGGTGTTGCGAAACCAGAGTGTCGGCAAGACCTGCAATGTTGCTGTCTCAGGCCCGCGATTGATCGCGGTGATCTCGATGAGGAGATCTTCGGGATCCTGTTTGGCATACTCAACGAAAACGTCAAAGTATCGATCTTCGTTGAAAATCCCTGTGTCCAAAAGCTCGTACTCAAAGTCTCTGCGGTTGCGTGCGCGGTTTGTTTGGATCAGATCGAGATATGGATATGCGCCTTGCGGGTATTTGTAGAGATACTTCATGTAGGAGTGCGTCGGAGTGCTGTCGATATAGAAGTAATACTCTTTAACATCCTCGCCATGGTTGGCCTCGCTATTGGTGAGGCCGAATGCCCGTTCCTTCAGGATTGGGTCCTTGCCATTCCAAAGCGCCACGCTAAAACACAAATGCTGCGCATCGTCGCTGATACCGGCGAGGCCATCTTCTCCCCAGTGATAGGCGCGCGATCGAGCCTGGTCATGACTGAAATAGTCCCAGGCGTCCCCGCCAGGGCTGTAGTCTTCGCGAACCGTGCCCCACTGCCGTTCGCTTAAGTAGGGGCCCCATTTTCTCCACGGAGTGTTGGCGTTGCGGGCCTCTTTCAGTCTGATCCCTTCCTGATTCTGCGGCATGTTGCACCTCGTGAATTGGCTTGGGCTGGCGGACACAACTCGGCGATCCGGATCTCTGATCCTGGGAAGCTGACGAGCCTAGGCATTCGGTAGCCTAGTCTGCTCTGAGGGACATTTCTACTGTTACTTGAGACAGGTGCGGGAACGCTTCAGATGTGTTGCGGAAGCAATTTCTAAAACCTCGTTTGAAACGATCGGGCCTCACTGCTCACTATCTTCCAGACTCCCTATCAAGGTTTTGGGCCCATGGTGTGCCACATTCGTGGTGCTAGAGCAACTCCTGGCCGCGAGACGGTTTTATCTCTATCAGGACGCCGAACGATTGGACCAACGAAGGATGATGACTTATGAACAACTCAACCATTCCCCTTGATCATGCTGTTCTTTGCCTCGACTGCGATCGCGTGAGCGACGCCAAACGAGAGTGCCCCGCATGCTCCTCGCGGGCCCTGATGAGTTTGAGCGTTGTCCTGAATCGTCCCACCGAGTTTGCAGATTCAGAGCAGATGTCCAACCCTAAAAAGCTCTCCAAGGCCGCATAACAATCGATCCGCCTTCCCTACGAAAAGGAAGATGGCCGAAGTTCTTTTCAGAACTTCGGCCATCTTCGTTGTGGACAGTTGATTACTGGCAGCCAGTGAATTGCAGGTTAGGTGTGATCGCGACGCTGGTGAATGGTCCGGCTGGAGGCGTGAGCGCAATCGGCGGATTAGAGTTCACGTCAGCGGCCGAGCAGGTGCTGGTCGTCTGTCCGTCTACCGCATAAGTGGCGAGCGGCGCTGGTTGGGTAAGCGTTGTGCCGCCTGCCGACCAGGAGCCGATGTAAGCGCCGCCTGACGGAACCGGCAGCGAGTAGTTCATGCAATCGGTCCCGGCGGGACATGCAACTGGAGGGTTGCCTATCGGTCCGGCCGCGGTGGTAACGACCTGTGAGATGCCGTAGAACGGAGACGCCGCTGGTTGCTGCGGGATGGTGTACACGGTCGAGTTAACCGTCGCGAGCGCGGTCAGCGTTGCGTCAATCGAGATTGGCGCTGCCGGAGACGCATTATTCGACGACGTCACGAGCCCTGTGAGATTGGCAAACGAGCTTGCCGCTGCGAGCGTCGGCGGGTTGAGCTTGATGCTACCCGTTGTGTCGCCGACGGCAACTCCGGTCACGATGGACGGAATGTACAGAGCGCCATCCGCGGTGCGCATGCCGGAGACCACAACGTCATAGGTCCCCGAAGCGAGCGGGCAGAAGACGAACGAGCCATCGGCGTTGGCAATGGTCGACTGCACGACGCGATCGACACCGTTCACATCCTTCTGCTCCACGGCCACCCAAACCGTTCCGGCGACAGACTTGCCGGTGGATGCGTCAATCACCGTGCCATTGATGGAGGCCGAGACAGTGCTGACCTCACCGGCATGAAGTACGGGCTTGAGGCGGTACTGGCCGTTGCCTTCGTGCACGATCGATTGACAGGTCAGAAAGTCGATATCGAGATCGGTGGTTTTGCCTGCGGCAACCGTCAGCCCTCCGCCGGCTATCTGGCTGCCGGGGATCTTGATGCCGGTTTTGTCCTGGCTCGAAAGATTCAGCGCGTGGAAACTCGAATCGCTAGAGATCTGGACGCAGTTAGCCGCGCCGTTGCCGCAGCTGTTGGCGGCAATGCTGGTGCTGTCGCTGGCGAGGATCACGCGGATCTGCTGATATGTGCCGGCCTGCAGCTGCTGCGCATCGCCAAGCGAGGCAAGGAAGCACTGATTGTTGGCCAGCCCGAGAAGATCAACCTGCTTGGGCGCATTCTTGAGCGAGGGCGTCAGATCAACCCACCCGCTGTCGTTGTCGCCGGCCGACGAGCTCATGTTGGCTTCGACGTCCGTGATCGTGACATAGACGTGCGAGAAAGGACCGTTCGGAGTTGCGCATGTCGCCGGGTCGCTGATCATGGTAGTCACCGAGGCCATGCCGTTTCCGACTGATCCGGTCATACTGCTGCCGCACGCCGCCACGAAAAGCGCAGCACAAAAGAGACATCCGATCGAAAGCAGCAGAGGGAAAAACTGGCGCGGCGAGAATTCTTTCTTTAGTGATTCCATCGTTATCTTCCTCCAGAGGGAATCTCCCGAGCGCACGAGTCTCCAAGGCGGAGTTTCTTCTATTCAGGGCCTGGGGGATGAACGAAACAATGAAACAGGAAAATACTTAATGAATTCAATCAGGTTAGATAGGTGATTAGATAGCCCGAAGGATAGATCTACTCTTTAATGACTTTGACGAAAGTACCCTCGGGCAGGTCACCTTCGAGCAAATGGATTACACCACCTTTTACATAACCTTCCAGTACGAGGCGAGTTTTGGGAGGAGAATCCAATTTATTGCCGCCGGCTTGATGACCAGCGTGACCACCCTGGGAGCCGACCGGCGGGCGTCCCATGCCCTTGTCCATGGCCTCGTTGGCCAGACGGTCGGCCTCTCGGTTGCCGCCGCGCAGGGTATGCGCGATCTCGAAATGCTGAAGCTGACCGGCGAGCCGCCGGGCCTCTTCCCAGAGAGGGAGCAGTCCGGGACTGGATACCTTGTATTGGCCTTTCATCTGTTTGACCATGAGTTCCGAATCGGAGACAACCCGCAATTGGGTGACGCCGTGTTCCCGAGCCCACGCGAGAACGGCCAGAAGTCCCTTGTATTCAGCGAAATTGTTGGTTTGGCTGCCCAGAAACTCGCTCAGCCGGGCGACTACCTGGCCTCGCGGGTCCTCGATGACGGCTCCAAAACCGGCCGGGCCGGGGTTCCCGCGCGAGCCGCCGTCACAGTGAGCCGTAAACCAGGCGCTATTGTGGGCTGGATTTGGGGTCGGAAAGAGCGAATCCTTCATCCTTCCCAGTGTAACGGACGTCACGGCTGAGTGCCTCTGGCTACAAGTCCGGCTCACAAACCGGTTTGAGTGACGTCTACAGAAATGCGATCAAGGTCTTAGGCCGGGGTGGACATCTCGATGGCAACGGACGCAGTGAGCTACTCTTCTTCAACCGCTGGGCTCGCCGGGGCTTTAGCATGGCCCACCAAAAGGACGATACAATCGTCGGCAGATATGGCCTCGCGGGCAATGGACGGACCGGATCGCGCACAGGAGCGTCTGCAGGCGCGCGCGCCTGAGACGGAACTGATTCGCGAGGCACAAGCCGGTTCGCGTGCGGCATTTGACGCACTGGTCCGCCAATATGAGCAGCAGGTGTTGCGGCTGGCGCTGCATCTGACCGGTTCCGAGCACGACGCCGAAGATATCTACCAGGAAGCCTTTCTCAAGGCCTTCCGGTATATCGGGAACTTCCGGTTTGAATGTTCGTTTTACACGTGGATTTACCGGATCGTAACTAATCTATGCCTGGACCAGCTGCGGCGCCGCAAGACGCGCCGTGAAGACCAGGCGATCATGGTGGACCACTCCGGAGATGAGATCGATATGCTGGCAACGATCTCGGATACCCGGTCGTTTTCGAATCCCGGCAAGGAGCTTGATCGCAAGGTGCTGGGAGAGAGGATTCAAGCGGCGCTCAGCAAGCTTACTCCGCGTGAGCGCATGGTTTTTGAGTTGAAACATTACCAGGGTCTTCGCCTTCGCACCATCGGCGAGATGTTGAATACCACCGAAGAAACCGCCAAGAATACGCTCTTCAGGGCGACAAAAAAGTTGAGGACTCAACTGGCGGGATTGCGATAAGGCGGTCCTTGGACCGGATTTTGCAGGACTTTGAATGAGGCTGGAAGGACGTAACAATGAATTGCGATCTTGCACATGAGCGAATTGTGCTGGCGGCGTATGCAGAACTGCTCGATGAACAGGCGCACGAGTTAGAGCGGCACCTTGCGACATGTTCTGACTGCAGCCAGGAGCGCGAGCAACTGCTTGCGCTGAAGACGCTGGCCACGGCGTATCCCGTCAGAGAACTGGACCCGAACTTTGTCGCCCGTTCCAGGATGCGCCTGGAAGAGGCCCTGGACGCGGTGCCACCGAAGCGCTGGTATGAGCGGGTAGGCCAGCGCATCATGAACAGTTTCTCGAACCTGCAGGCTGCCCCCGCCGCGGCTCTGCTCCTGCTGATTGTGGGGGCCGGCGCTGGGGCTGTTGGAGGCTTCGAATACGCGCAGGCTCGTGCGGCCCACGTTGCAGGACGGCCTCAACCGATTGCGAAGTCCGATCCCGGACCGCCGACTTCGGCCGAGGTTGCCAGCGTTTCCAGTGTCGTTCGCCAGCCGAACAGCGAGATTGTGGAGGTGACGTACAACCAGGTGGTGCCGCGCCGTGTCCAGGGCCCACTCGATGATCCCGATATCCGCCGGCTTCTTATGCTGGCTTCGGAGAATCCGGATTCGCCAGGGGTTCGCGACGATTCCGTTGGGTTGCTTGCAGACGAGTGCCGCGCCCGACACGCCTGCAACGGCGAAGGTATCCGTGACGCCCTGATGGTGGCGCTGCGCTACGACAGAAGCGAGACGGTGCGAGAGAAGGCGCTGCAAGGACTGGAACCTTTTGTTGCAGAAAACATGGACGTTCGCAATGCGGTGCTTGAGGCGCTGCTCAATGACCCGGATCCGCGCATCCGCACCTCGGCCATCAGCATCCTTGAGCCGGTAGAAGGCGATACGAGCGTGAGACAGGTATTGTCTACGGTTGCCAATTCGGACCATAATCCCCATATCCGCACCGTATCGCGTGAAGTACTGAGCCGGGCCCCGGAGATTCAGTAGCAGGAACCCTTACTTTCAGGTGATCGCACCGTCCATAGAGTGTGGGCCTGATGAAGAAAACGAGGGAAACATGAACCGCTTTATGAGGCCTCACACCCAAGTTGGGATCGCAATCCTGGGAGCCGCAATCACAATTGCGCCCGCCGCGGCAGGCGCACAGGTGACGCGATTCTCACAGATCGTCGAGGAAGCGAATCCGTTGCTGCTGCTGCACAACGGTTCGCAAGGCTACCTCGGCGTGCTCGTAACCGATGTCGATAACGACTCAGCAAACAAGCTGAAGTTGAAGGAAGTGCGTGGCGCCCTCATCACCCTGATTGATCACGATGCGCCCGCGGCGCAGGTGGGCCTGCGCGTGAATGATGTCGTGCTCCAAGTCAATGGGCAGACGGTGGAGGGCGCCGAGGCATTTGGCCGCATCATGCGCGAGATTCCTCCGGGCCGCAAAATCTCGCTCGTGTTCAGTCGCGATGGCGCAATCCAGACGATTGCGGTGCAGCTCGCCGATCACCACAAGATGGAGAGCGACATCTGGGACAAGCTGAATAAATCAAGCGATATCGGCTCGCCGGTTCAGGGCGCTGGCTACCTGGGCAACGGCGCGGTTGGCGACGCATCGCTTCCCACAGCCGGTATCCCCGTTCCCTGGGGCAGCAGGCTGAACGTTGGCGTAATTGTGGAGCCGCTGAATTCGCAAACGGCCGAATATTTAGGGGTGCAGAATGGCCTGATGGTCCGCCAGGTAAGCCGCAAGAGCGAAGCCGCTGCCGCGGGCATGAGAGCCCATGACGTGATTCTGAAGGTCGGAACCGAGAGCATGTCGACGGTCTCGGATTGGGAGCGCGCGATGCGCACCAATCAGGGCAAGTCGGTGGCAGTGACAATTCTGCGCGACAAGAAGCAACAGACGCTGACGCTCGAGGTCGACTCGAAGAGGAAGGGCGAGATCGAATTCTACGAGCTGCTTCCGGATGGTCCCTGCCCATTGATGGCATTTGCCGATAACGATGCGGCGCGTGATCTGACGGACCATCTTCAGATCGATGAATCGGCTGTTCAATCGATGCTCAACCAGGCCGAGGCTCTCGAAGATCAACTCGAGCAGTGGAAGAATCAATCCGGCGAACTTCATTTCGGCGTCACGCCGGAGCAGGCCGAAGAATTCCGCAAACAGGCTGAGCAGTTTCGCGACGCTTTCAAGGACAAGAACTTCGGTATTGACCAGAAGCAGATGGACGAACTGAAAAAGAAGATGGAGCAATTCCGCCATAGCTTCGATGCGAACCAGTTCAAGCTCGACCAGAAGCAGATGGACGAGATGAAGAAGCAGATGGATCAGTTGAAGCGGCAGATGGAAGAGATGCGGGCGTTCGGATTCGACCACATGGTGTAGCTATCGAGATTTAAGATCATACGAAAGGCGCCGCCGCTACCGGCCGGCGCCTTTGTTGTCATTGATAAAATCAGGACTCTATACAAGGCAAGTGACGACAGCCCTGCCGTTCGCTGAAGCATCCTGATAAAACGCGCGCAACTGCCCAAACGCATCGATCAGCGCATCATGGCAGAGGCGGATGGTTTGCCGAATCGGCCATCATTTCACGCCCTTTTCGGGGTTCCACACGCCCTGGAGCTTGCGCACGTAGAGAATCTGGCCGACGTGATACGCGTTGTGTGCGCCGACATGGGCAATGAGCGATGCATTTGCGGCCAGCTTCGCATCATCGGCCGATTCAACCGCCTGCTCCCAGTCCGCGAGTACTTGGTTCAGTTTCTTTACCAGGTCATCCCATTGTGCCGGTGTGAAGTTGTCAAAGGTCTCGTTGTTGTTTCCATCGAAGGGCGGATTCTTTTCGCCCTTGAAGTCGTTGAGCGCGCGCTGATTCCAGTACCAGATGTGATAGGCGAGCTGCCCGACGGAGTGGTTGCCCTTGCCAGGACTCCACTTGGCCTGATCGGCGGTCAGTCCGTCAACGGCGATGCTCACCGGGACGTACCAGTCTTCCTGGTTGTGTGAGGTGCGCAGCTGCTCCAGCAGAACACCGCGGAGCGTGGTGGGTGGCTTCTTGTTAGGTGACTGGGCAAAGACAGGCAGGGCGAATAGCAGCAGGAGGGCAAACTTTCTCATGATCGTGACCTCGTGGTGACGCTAACGCAATTCCTGAGTAGCTATATCCCGAAGCCACGGCGCTTAAGTCGACGCGACCAGCAGGGAGCGCTTCCACAACTCAAAAGGACACAGCAACTCAGGAAATTGCCGTAGTGCGGGCAGTATAGCGCTGGAAGGTTAATCTGGTATCCGCCAAGGCACGGCTAGAGACCGTTTCGGAACTTCGCCGTGCTGGCGCGGCACTTCGTGCTTGGAATGCCCGCGTGAATTCGGTAGCTTCGGTTGCCATGACGAGCGGCCCGCAGACCTTTCCCCAAACTGCACCCGTCACTTCCGGGTCCACTGTGTTCGAACGCAGCCAGCAGCCTGCGCTCACGCTGTTTGCGATGGGCATGATCGGCATGGGTGTGCTGGCGCTTGTGGTGGGCGACTTCGCCATGGTGTGGCAGCCGGTACCGGCGTGGTTCCCGGCGCGGACGGCGCTTGCCTATGGCTCCGGCGTTCTGATGCTTGTGTGTGGCATTGGCCTTCTGTTTCGCAACACGGCGGCATGGTCGATCCGCATATTGTTTCCGTATCTGATCGTCTGGCAGTTGCTCAAGCTGCCGGACATCGTTGCCTCGCCCGGTGTTGAAGGCGTTTACTCGGGCTTTGGCGAACTCGCAGTCCTGCTAGCCGGTGGCTGGACGTTCTTCGCGCGTCTCGGAGACCTAGGAGTTCCACCGTGGCTCAGCTGGGCAGTGGGCGACCGCGGTGTTCGGATCGCGCGATACTACTTTGCACTCTGGATCATCCCCATCGGCCTCTCCCATTGGATCTACCTGAAGCCATCGATGGATCTCGTACCGCCGTGGCTGCCGGAGAAGGCCTTCTGGGCACAGCTCGCAGGCGCCGGCCAGATCGCTTCAGGCCTTGGCGTCCTTTTTGGCGTGCTGCCTCGCGCGGCGGCGTGGGCGGAGGCCATCCAGGTTTCGCTCTACACGCTACTCATCTGGCTTCCGGCGATCCTGCTATCCAACCGAAATCTTGGGCCTTCCTTCGCGAACGCCGGCATGCGCCTGGCCTTCACGGCATTTCTCATCTCCTGGGTCATCGGTTCCGGCGCCTGGGCGGTGGCGCAGAATGTTCCGCGAAAAGCAGGCAAAACGGAAAAATGAGCGCCAGCGAGCCATCCCGGGCCCCAACGACTCTCTTCGTCGTTGGGGTGGGGAGCTGCCGGCGCTCGATTAGCAAGGCCAGAGTCACACCTGCTTCTGGCTCGCCTAACTTACCCCGTTCAGGTGGAGTAAGAACTGGTTTGAGAGTCGCTCGCTCAAGCCTCGCAACGCAGCCCGTGAGCACTCCCGATTCCTCCTCGTGCAGCCAGCCTCCTCGAGACTGCCCGGCCGAGGATGTGCTTCCCGCGGAAGACGCGCGATTTCATCGTTGCGACGCTCAAGTTAAGAGCACTGGCAGCTGCGAGCTGCTGTCGCTCCTCGAGCACACACAGCTCAATCGCGTGACGGCAGACGAGGCTCAGCTTGCTCACCTCTTCACGCACGATGTTCTCCATCTCCTGGCCTTCCCAGGTTTCCTCGGGATTACGCGAAGGATCGGGCAAATCGATCTCGACGAACTCGTTGTCCTTCGACAGATATTCGATCGGAACAAAGACGCGGTTGCGCTTGCTCCTTAGGTGCTCGTGCGCAGTGTTCTGCACGATGGCTCCCAGCCAGCTCGACATCTGCGACTCTCCGCGAAACTTCGCGAGAGCCTTGAAGGCTTTCATGAATGACTCCTGCAGAATGTCTTCGGCGTCTTCGTGGCACTGGGTCAGTCGCCGGGCCATCCGCAGCAGTTGCGGCCGGCGCCGCTCGGCAGTCTCGAGAAACTCTCGCAGCCTGCCGTCGCGCAATGGCGCGTCGGACTCGAATTCCGATGTATTCAAAGAAAACGACATAGGCACCCGCTCCCTCCGGGTGGGCAATCCAGTTCATTCGGGTGGAATGAAACGGAATGGCGAGTCACGCGGCGCCCCAACGGGCTGAACCGGTACCGCCGTTTACACCAGGGAAGAGTGGGAGCTGGGAGGTGCCCGGAACGGAATGAGCGAGGAGACAAGGAATGCCGGGCGCAGAGGAACCGGCGGAACTAAGACGAGGTCACGAGACCAACCGGCGAACCGTGTGGGTGGAACAGAGGCGGCGACGCTCTCTGAGCCGGGAAGCCTTTGCAGCAGCGAGTGGTGCGCGGAGAGCCGAAACGAGTTGTCGCGGTGCTCGACCCACATGCGCACTGCAGACGGTTTATTGGGTTGGAAAAGATGCCGGTACTGATTGAGTTTGGAACCATACCCAAACGCACCGACAACAAGGGCCAGTGACAGAAAGGCGAGAACGGAGGGCCGGAAAAACTGCCGAACTGCGGTCGATGCCTGACGCCTTCTTGCACCCATCACGCCCGCACGCATCATTTGCGTCTTGCGGGGTTCAGCGATGGCAGAAAAGGCGTGCACTAACCGAGGCTCCTCGGGCGACGTGGCAGAGACTTCACAAGTATAGACTGGCAAGGATCGCGTTTAGCCGCAAAATTCTTTGCAGACCGAGAACCTGACCCGCAACCAGGACACAGGAATGAAAGCTCCCTCACTCGCCGACATCGAGCGATCATCCGGTTCGCGGCTGCAGCAGATTTCCAGCGCGCACGAAGAGGTTACGGATTGACTTCCAGACCCAGCGAATGAACAGGATGATCACCAGAATCAGGGCTAAAGCGATGGCGGCCGCGACGAACGGATGCTTGGTCGCGAGCCATGTGAGCGCGATGGAGAGCGTATCTTCGCCCAGGCTGAGCCCGGCATTCGAAAGCGGCTCCGGAGAAGGCGTAACGGCGGCGCGGGCAGCGGTCTTGCCCGAATGCGCTACCAGCGCGACCAGCCCTCCGAGGAAAGTGGCGGCCAGCTGCTCGCCGGGCGTGAGGTTGTCGGTCGCTCGCCACGCCAGCAGCGCTGCAAGGGGCACCCGAATGAAGGTGTGGAGCGTATTCCAGACAAGGTCGAAGCCGGGGATCTTATCGGCGAAAAATCCCACCCCGAAGAGCGCGGAGCTGGCTCCGATAACCCACCAGCTGGTCAGAAGGTGGAGCTGCTGGGGCAGCGTGACCAAGCCATAGTGGCCGAGCAGACCGAGCGTGCCAACGGTCGCGTAGACATTGAGCCCTGCGGCAAAGCTGATTGCAACCAGCAGAGCGACGATTTGATCGCCCGGCAGCCTCATTTTGTCAGTATGCGCCTAAATCGCCGACTTGAAACCTCAATCGATTTACGCATCATTTGGCGCTCAGTTCAACGATTTATTTTATCGATTTGCTATTAACTGCTATTGAATATCCTGACGTTGTTTAGTAACCTCCTTGTAACAAACCTTTCAGGTCCAAGCGGGGGAGAGCAGCCGTGTTTGCGCGGAGCCGGTAAACCGATATACCGGCTCCGCGAGCGGCAAGCTCGAGAGGGGGTCCGTTTGCCTGATCGGAATATGTAAGTCACTTATTTGTAAGACATTTGGTCGTAAGGCCATCTACCGGAGCGCAAGCTCCGGTTTGTTTTTGGACTGGTCAGTGGCGCTGCGCGGAGAATCAGCGGTATTGTCGAACTGCATCTAACCGTTCTCATGCACAGATTTCCCGGAGGTAGCCCATGCACGTACTTCGCGCGCTTTCCCGCAATCAGTGGTTGCTGATCGTTACCGTGTTCCTGGCCGTTGCCGGAGTGGGCCAGGTGTGGCTGGTACAGCTTTCGAGCTATCGCCTGTGGGCCTTCGTCGGCCCGCACGACATCGCCGTCTACCACGAGGAGTGGTGGCGCAGCATATGGTTCGTGGTGATCGCGCCGGCCAGCCTGGTGTTTCTGGCGTCGGCGCTGATGCTCTGCATGCCGCCGGAAGGCGTCCCGCGTCGCGCGGTGTGGTGGGGATTTGCCCTGGAGGGCGTGTTGCTGTTGGGGACTGCCGCGTACTGGGGTCCGCTGATGGCGAGACTGGCCAACCCTGAGACCGGGCTCATCCTGCCGCTTTATCACGAGTTGATGCTCACCCACTGGATCCGTGTGGCGATCGTGACCGCCTACGGCCTCCTCGCCTTCTGGATGCTGATGAAGAGCATGATGGCCGGGGTTCCGGGGTTAAAGCCCCGACGTCTTCCGGCATGAATTCAGGGGCCTGAAGTCCCCTGCTCCTCCGGGGCCAGCCTGGAGAATCGTCCCGACTGCATGTCGCGCCTTAGCGCGGTGAGGCAGAAGGTTCCGGTGAGCGTGCGGCCTCGACGGGAGACGCTGAAACGGCTGCGCCCGATGGGTCAAGGATGAGTGGGCCACCCGCCAATAGGTCTACTGTTTGTCGTAGACCAGGGTGACCACCATCTGCTTTCCATCGGCGTCTGTGCCGGTGGCTCTGAGAGTCATCGTCTTGCCATCCGGCGAGATGACGATCCTCCCATGAGAGTGATATTTGCCGGTGGTCTTCTTTGCATCCCAGGCGAATGTGTTGGCGTCCACCTGTTTGACGGAAACGGTGTCGTAAGGGGCTCCCTCGCCGGAAACAGAACTGGGAGAGCCATCGTACTTTGCCGTATAGGTGGCGTTTACCGCTGTGCCATCGGCACGTTGGCCGGTATTGGTCACCTTGACGCCACCGTCAGCGGCTTCCCGGACCGACGTGAGGCTCTTGATAGGAAGACTTCCAGGGTTATATGTGCTTTTCTCCACATTGACCTTCCAGGTGCCGAGGGAATGATCAGCACCGAAAGCGGCCGTTGTAGAGCCGATTACGAACGTAGCGAGAGCAAGTCTGAGCAAGTTTTGCATGCAGTTCTCCTTTTCCTTGAGGTCACCTGGGCGATTGAGTGCGCGGTGAATGGAAACGTATTGCTCAGGAATGGAGCGGTTTGTTAGCCGAAGTCGGGAAGGGGCCGTTCTAAAACTCGCACTCCCGAAATGAGCCCACAATGTAGTTCCGCTTTCGGTGCTCCGTCAAGACAAATCTGGGGTGGCAAACAGGTCTTGAACGCGCGGTCAGCACCTAGGCTGTCGGGACTGGATTCGCAGTCTCCGTGGCGAGTTAGCTTTCTGAAAACCTGGGCCAGCCGCGAGGAAGATGCGGATGCAGGCGCAGTATTGGCGGCCCTGAAGCGCTGAGTGACACAGCGAACCCCGCTAGGTGTCGAGCTCTCTCATTGAGATGTGGTCCTGCCGTCGCCTACGCGCCGAATTGCTGTAGGTGGTGGTCGATGTGCTTGTACATCCAGAAGGACCATTCGTCGGGGGTGAGGCGGCCGAAGTAGCTGTGGGGATGCGTGGTGCAGCCGGCAGGTCCGGCGGCTGCAAAGCGATCGATGATGCGGCCAAGTTTTTCGCGCTCGGCGACGAGGTCGCGGGGGTCAATGACCGCGAAGCCCGGAATGGTGGGAGAGTTGCGGCGCAAAGGTTCGCTCTCCTTGAAGGCCATCGGCTTGATCACGAGCCCGATGAGCCTGCCGATGAACATGCGCGGAGCACGCCGCTCGCCAAGAGCCAGTTCCATGGCAATGCTGCAGTGCGCCATGGCCTGCGCCGGCGTCATCTTGCCCCACAGGCGCGGACTGTCGGGACGCAGATGCGACATCCGCTCTTTCAGCTCCTGCACAGTCTCCGGTTGAAACAGATTCTTCACGGCGATCGACCTCTGGTGATCGGGGACTCGAGGTGATGATAGCAGCGAGCGCGGCTTCGGCCCGATCCGGAAATGCTGACGGGGACTGATAAACATTAGTCCGGCAGAGTAGCAGCTTCACTTCAGGGGAAAGCAATCGAGGTCGTTGGCGAAGGCGATTGGGCCGGAATAGCTCCGGCGGATTTCGGTTTGGGTTTGATCCTCTTTGCCCAGCGTACGGAGCATGCGATGGGACAGCACCAACTGCTTCACCTGGGCCTTTGCGGCGATGGTTCCGATGACGGAGGGCGGCATGTGAAGGCGCCGTTCCACGCCCGTAGCGCCTTCGGGGACGGCGTTGTGCGCGATGAACAGATCGGCATTCATGGCGAGCTGGGGCAGGCCTTCGCCGTTGCCGTTGGTGTCTCCGCTGAAGACGATGCGCTTGCCGCCGATCTCGACTCGCCATGCCAGCGCGGGAAACGCACCATGCACGACGCTCACCGCGTAAAGGGCCAGGTGCGGGTTCAGGAAGACCAGCGCGGGTTTGGTGGCGGGAGCGACATTGTGCGGCTGGAGGGTGTAGGTTCCTTCCTTGGCAGGACCAGTGAGGTCGCTCAGGTAGCGCCAGGCTCCATGGGGATCCTTGAAGAGGTCGCGCACAAACTCGGTAGTGGAGGGCATGTACTCGTTGCCCGACGGGCCATAGACAGGCAGGGGATGCTTGCGGTCTTCAAACCATGAGGAGAAGATCAGCGCGGGAAAGTCGCCGCTGTGGTCAACATGAAAATGGCTGAAGAGAAAAGCGTCGAGCTGCGACATCTGCGCTCCGCTCTCGCCGAAGCGGAGAGCGCTGCCACCTCCCGCATCGACGATAACGCGCGCGATGCCGTTGTCCCAGATGAGATAGCTGGTGGATGCGCGCTTGTCCTGCGACTCCGGACCACCTGAGCCGAGCACCTGGACCGCGATTCCCGACGCGCCGCAGGATTGTGCCGGCGAGGGCGACGGGTTGCACGCGAAAAAGAGGGCCGCAAAAATGAGAAGGGGCTTGGCCGAGAGTCTGAGCGAGTACATGGCGAGACCTCCGCAGTCTCCATGGTCGAAGTTACTCCGGCCCCCTGCGGACTCGCCTTGCCGGGCCGAGCCGGAGATCGCAGACACTCACGCGCTTTCGAGGCCTATTCCCTAGGATCCCTGCCCCCGCTGAGCGCTGGAAACTGATTGACGGATGAGGCTCGGAACCATTGGAGTGGCCTCAGTTCTGCTTACCGGTTGTGCAGTTTCGTATGTTTCAATAAGTACATGGGAACCCGAAAGCGGGATACGGCACGGGGGCGGTGGATATTGGCCCAGAGGAAGGCGCGTGAGTACTCCATGGTCGCGCGCGCGCTGGCCTCGAC
>Ga0126381_100004185_pt1 | contig 15690 bp, 12 predicted proteins | sample PanSoiMetPlot_28_FD_96465 | JGI IMG/M metagenome (GOLD analysis project Ga0126381, IMG submission 96465) | Tropical forest soil microbial communities from Panama - MetaG Plot_28 | ecosystem: Environmental > Terrestrial > Soil > Tropical forest > Bulk soil | place: Panama | collected 2016-02-17 | reverse complement strand
GTGCCGTCGGGGAACAGCCCGGTGCCGGCGTTCTTGCCGGCGTCGCACAGGTTCTGGCGGCCGGTCGCGCAGTACCGGCACTTGCCACAGGCGGGGATAAACGAGCAGGTCACGTGGTCGCCGACCTTGACCCGGGTCACGGAAGGACCGACCGCGTCCACGACGCCCGCGCCCTCGTGCCCACCAACCACGGGCAGCCGCATCGGCGCGTCGCCCTTCTGGATGTGGTCGTCGGAGTGGCACAGGCCGGCCGCGAAGAACTTGACCCTGATCTCGTTCGCCTTCGGCTCGTCCAGTTCGAGCTCGGTGATCTCCCATGGCTGGCCGGGCACCCGACAGACCGCGGCTCGCGTGGTGATGCTCATGTGAACCCTTCCTCGGCAGGCTGCAGGCGACCGCGGGCACGCGGCGCGTGACGAGCGGCAGGCCCGCGGCTAGTCCATAATCCACCGCAACACGCGCTGGCGCTACCGCCCATTTCCTCCCAACAAAGCGCGGCGGAGAAATTAGTTGCCGCAGCCTAAGCACCCTCGCCGCTCGAAGGGGATCGCCGGCCGTGCCCCGCTGTTGTCCCAGCTCGACGACCTCGAGCGAGTACGAGGCCCGATGAGTCCAGCGAGTACATCATCGGCCTGTACCGGCGCGTCTGCGCCGCGCCGACAACGTCATAGCCGTGCTCGACCTGGACATGCCTGGGTCGATGCCGCACGGGTGAGCATGCTCATTACGAATAAATGTTTGCCTTATCTGTCGTTATCACTACAGTTAAGGCAAACATTTCGACTAAACGATCTTGCGGGGCCGCGGCCGGCGCGTTCGCCGCCGACCCCGACGGCCCTGGGCGCTAGCCGACCGAACGCTCAAGATACTGACGTAGCTCAGATACGAGCACTTCGATTTCCGCGGTGCCACCGCGCCGGGCATGGGGCCACTTGTTCACCTGAGTCCCCCAGTATTCGCGTGGGGTACCCGAGAACCTCGGCAGCAGATGGACGTGCAAGTGCGGCACTCCGTCACCCCATACGGCCGCGTACACGTGCTCAGCCCCGGCCACATCGCGCAGTGCCCGGCTGGCGCGCGCGCACCACAAGCCGACCCGGCAGGCCTCGGCGTCGGTCAGGCCGGCCAGCCCCGGTGCGTGCCGCAGCGGCTCCACAAACAGATGCCCCAGGTAGGCGGTGGCGCCGTCACCTCCGAGCACCTCCGGCGTGACCGTATGAGAGATCAGAACCAGATCATCTTCCGCGACTGGTCCGCCCGGCACGAGCGGCCCGCGGTCGCGGTGTTTTCTGCACACGAAACAGCCTGTTACCGCGTCGCCTTCGGCCATGTTCGCGATCCTCGCATTCACGTCGTGCTCGCGTCCGCGCCGTGCCGATTTGTCCTGGGTTTCTGTGGGCCCTTAGCAACCGGAACGAGAACCACCGCCGTCATATCTGCGGACGGGGCCCTAAGGCTCGGCGGTCGTGACGTGATCGCCAGTGTTCGAGGGAAACTGGGGCCTCGGGAAAAGGGGAAGCTAATGCGCGGACGATCCCGTGCGGCCGGACTGACGGCCGGAATTCTTGTTTCGCTGATCGCGTCGGTCCTGAGCGCGCCGCAGCCGGCGGTCGCGGCGGGCCGCCTGGCCCAGGCGGTGACCTGCAAGAGCCGGGTGCCCGGCCAGCCGCCGAGTCCCGGCCAGGATGCTGGGCTGGATGACGTCGCGGTGCTTTCAGCCTGCGATGTCTGGGTGGTCGGCTCGTCAGCCCGCGGGTCACTGATCGAGCAGTGGAACGGGCGCGAGTGGAAGGTCCTGGCCAGCACGGGCCCGGGGTCCGCTTCTTTCGACGGCGTCAGCGCGGTGTCCCCGGCCAGCGTCTGGGCCGTCGGCAGCTACACCGCGGGGGCGAAGACCAAGGCGCTGATAGCGCACTGGGACGGCACCCGCTGGCGCCCGGCCGCGGTGCCCGCGCTGAGCGGGAACAACACCGCGCTCACCGGCGTCGCGGCGGTATCGAACCGCGACGTGTGGGCGGTTGGCTTCGCGCAGGACAAGGCGCTGATCCTGCACTGGAACGGCACACGCTGGGCACGAGTCGGCTACCGGAGCCCGGGGGCCATCAGCGAGCTTGACAGCGTGAGCGCGAGCGGACCGGCCAGCGTCTGGGCGGTCGGCTCCTACTCCACGGCCACCACGCAGCGGAGCCTGATCCTGCGCTGGACGGGCGTGAAGTGGGTCAGCGTCCCGGGCCCGAAGCCGGGATCTAGTAGCGAACTGACGGACGTGAGCGTCGTATCCCGGTCCCTCGCGTGGGCGGCCGGCGATGACTACACCACGCAGTTGAACCCATTCGCGGTGCGCTGGAACGGCACCTCGTGGCGGCAGGCCCCGCCGTTCCCGCAGCTGCGGCCGACCGGCTTCAACAGCATACTGACCGGGGTAGCCGTCGTCTCCGGCCGCGACGTATGGGTGGTGGGAACCGACCTGGATCCGTTCGCCGGGCACTGGAACGGCTCCGCATGGCAGATTTTCGACCCCGGCGTGCCGGGGACCTACACCGCTGTGGCTGCCGATCGGGCCGGTGACGCGTGGGCTGTAGGGAACTACGATCACGGAACACCGCACGATCAGGCGTACGCGACGCGGCTGCGCTGAACATCCGGCGCTGACGCCTAACCGCGCTGCGCGCGCTCGTCCAGCGCGCGCAGCGCCTCGTTGAACGGCCGCTCCAGCCAGGCGAGGTGGTCGGCCTCGCCGTGATGGTGCGTCGTGTGCCGGTCGGACCTGCGGACCGCGGTGTGCCGCACGTAGTCGCGTGCGCCCTCGACGACGGTCCGGATGTAACGGATGCCTTCGGGGTCGGTCATCGCCCAGTCGCCGCCGCACGCGACGTAGACCGGCGAGGTGTGCGCGAAAACCTGACGACCCCAGTCATCGAGGTGATGGTCGACGCCGAACGCCCTGCACGCTATCCACGAGTTCGCGTCGATCCGCAGTTCCTCGCTGATCTGCGCCTGACGTCCGCCGTTGACTTCGGCCCGCGCGACGACCTCACCGTTACGCACGACCTCGAGGCGGCGGAGCGGGAAGATGCCGCGCACCGCAGCGTGGACGGTGAGCGTGCCCGGCCCGGAAAGCCCGACGGTATCGCCGGGCTCGTGCCCGTCGACGGACAGCGACACCAGCGGGCCGCCGGAAAGGAACGTGCGTCCAGACCGAACCGCCCGGCACCAGGCCTGGTAGCTGAACTCCTCGTCCAGCCGCGCGTACGTGCGGTACAGGCCGACCGGCACTCCGCTTGTCATCTTGTCCGTGCCGCCGACCAGCGGCAGCCGGTAGCCGCTGTTCAGGTACCGGTAATATTCGGCCGTCGTTTCGTCCCAGTAGTTCAGCATCTCGACCGCGTCGGCCCGTCCGGTCGCGACGAGCACGGCAGGCTCGCCGTTCGGGTGCGGGAAATGCGCGGCGACGACCGTGCCGCCCTGGGCGTGCGTCCGGTCGGCCCAGTCGCTCAGCGTCGCGTCAAGCGCGCCGCCTAGCTCGGCCTCGTCGGGACCGTCGCTGCACCACGGCATGACCGGTTCCGTCAGGCCCCACAGAACCATGTGGCCGAGCATGTGCTGCCGGTTTTCCTGGCCGACGTACGTGATGTAGCCACCGCCGTCGACGACGGCGGGCCGGCCGGAGAATTCCTCGGTGTTGGTGAACAGCGCGCCCCACTGCGTCTGCAGCAGATTGACGACGCGCAGGTCCTCGCCCCGCTGCTCAAGCTGAGCGCCCGGGGTGGACAGGAAGTGCACGTGCGAGTCGCCAGACCACCAGCCTTCCGCGGACATGTCAGCGACGCGCCCGATCCGCAGGGTCAGCTCCCGCTGACCCGGCTCGATCCGCACGGTCTGGCGGAGCGGCTCGTATTCGAACCCGCGCGCGACCTCCACCACGACGTCGCCTCGCGGCAGCCACCCCTGGCAGGTGCCGTCGATGTACGCGTAGCTGCGCTGGCCAAGACGGGTGTCGCCGCCAACGTCGTAATGCCAGCTGGCGAGGTTCTGCGTGACGTGGTTGTGGTGGCCGTGCGGCTGGTAGGGAATTCCCTCGGCGGAACGGAAATGAACCCGGCATGGCACAGGCCGCCCGGTCGCGTCGTCCACGACGCTGACATGCACCCAGTTCCGCCCGCCCTCAGTCAGCTCGAGCGAGACCTGGCCGGCGTCCGCCCGCCCGTCGCGCTCCACGTCGCCCCAGCGCACCCGGCCGAGTTCGTCGTCGCCCCGCCGGACCGCGACGGTAGCCGACGGCAGCGCGGCGATCGACGTCCACGCGGCGGTTCCGTCGGTCGCTCCCCAGCCGGCCCGGTCGTCATCGCCGTGCAGCGGCTGTGGATAGGCGGCCACACCCCGGTCCACGCTGATGTCGAGGACACCGCCGCGGCCGTCCTTCGGCACGAGCCGCACCGGGCGGGCCGGCGCGCGGACGAACGGGTGCTCATCGACGTCGCTGGTGGTGACGCCGGCGACGATGAACCGCGCGCCGCGCGGGATGAACTCGATCCGTTCGACCGCTCGCCGCGGATGCGGATTCTCCCAGCACCACAGGAAGTACCCGGTCGGCCATCCCATGTAGTGCTCCGCCAGGCGAGCCCCGGCTTCGTCCCAGCGGCCTTCGAAACGCGGCAGGTTGTAGTCGGCGGCGTCGGTGACGGCGAGGAACGGCAGGCGGCCCCAGCCCGGCGGCACCACCTGGATTTCGAACCGCTCCCTGATGGGCGCGGTGATGGCCTCGCCGCCGGCGAGGTGAAAGACGTAATCGGCGACGGTCCGCCCGACGGCGTGACCTGCTGGCGCGCCAGGTTCGAGCAGCCGGTGCGCGATGATCACCGCCCGCGCGTTCCGGCCGATCCCGACCTCCACCGGGACGGCGGGCAGCAGGAAGCACCGCTGCGCGGATGGCGGGTCCGATCCGATCAGGAACGGCAGGCCGCGCAGGTCCACCCTGCCGAGCGGGATATCGCCCGGCTGATCGCCAAGAACATCCACGCCCGCGTTGCACGCGGCGCTCAGGTCTACTGGCTCATAGCTCGGCACGCGTCCGATCGTAGGCCGCGCGGCCGGCCAGACCCCAGTGGTTTTCGGCTCTCGAACCGGCCGGCGGCTTCGCCCCGCTCGCCGAGCGGTGGGACGGTGTGCACTGGACCCCGGCGACGCCGCCATTCTGGAACGGCAAGGCCTGGCGGGTTACCGGCGTCCCCGCGCCCGCCAGGGGCAAGGCCAGCCTGTTCAACGCCGTCAGGTGCCTGTCCGGGGCGGACTGCGTCGCGGCCGGGCAGGAGGGACCGTTCAACACGATCCAGGGAGACGGCCTCACGGGCTTCTGGAACGGCAAAGGCTGGAAGCTAGTCGCGGCTATCTAACCCCGTTATCCCGAACGGGCGGTGCCGTTGTTTCTACAAGGTAGGGATCTTCCAGGGAAGGGCGGCGATCTGGAGGATCCGCGCGCCGATATCGCCCTGCAAGCCGGGTTGCGGCTTGCCGCCGACGGTGAGGGCCACGCCCCGGCAGCCGGACAGCTTCACGGTGGCGACCGCGAGCGGCGGCGCCTGCGGACTCGCGCGGAACGTCAGCGTGAGGCTGTCGCCGAAGTCGGCCGGGCAGTGGTAGGTCCCGGGCATCGTCAGCGGCAGGCCGTCGATGAGCGCGATCAGCGCGCGGACCTTCGCCGCGTCGCTTACTGTCACCGGCCGGGGTGGCTTCTTGCCGCCCTGGTTCATGCCGATGTCCATGGCGATCGTGACCGCTTTGGCGCGGGCCGGGACCCGCTCGGCGGCCGGACGGGCGGGCAGCCAGGTGACCTGGGCGTCGACGCGGATCGCCGTGCCGGCGCCGTCGCGCACGACTTCGACGAGGAGCTGGCGGGAGTCAAGGACGCCGTCGACCGGTGGCAGCGAGAACATGTCGGTCATGGTCGGCTGAATGCCAGGCGGCCCGTCGGATGTCGCGGCGCCGTCGAGCTTGAACTCGCGCGGGACGTGCCTTTCCTCCCAGCCGAGCACGCTGGACGGCGACCCGGGGGCGATGAGCCAGGCGGCAATGTCCACCAGGTCTTGCGTCCCTGGCGTCTGCATCGGCGACTTCAGCACCGCCCCGCTTACCTGCGGCGGGGAGTGGACTTGCCGGGCGCCTGGCGGGACGGCGAACGACTTGATGATGCCCGCCGCGTCGTCTTGCGCCCGCTCGCGCGGCGTCAGGCTCGGCGCGGCCACCGATCCTGTCGGGGACGGCCGCCCCGGCTGGGCAGGGCGGGCAGGCGTCGTGGCCGGCGCGGGCGTGGCGCCGCAGCCGGCCGTCGTCAGGGCGACGAACGCCGCCAGGGTCATCATGGCTAGCGCCGCCACTGTGCCTGGGCGCGTTGGCTGGTACGGTGCGGAGGTCATGGCAGCACCTTCCAGTGGAGGGATGCGATGGCCAGGATCCGCCCGTCCACGCCGGAGTTGTTTTGCAGGCCAAGTTGCCGCCGACCGGTGACGGTGAGGTCGACCATGCCGCAGGCCTGGTCGGTCATCGCCGTCGCGAGCACCGGGCCGCCGACGCGGGCACGGAAATCTAGCCGCACGCCCCCGGCAGCGCCGGGGCAGCTCACGGGCTCGTTGTTGAGCTCGGAGACCGGCAAGCTGTCAATGAGCTTGGCCAGGCGGCGGGTGATCGCCGGGTCGGTGATCGTGACCGGGGCTGGCGACCGCTTGACCTGCGGGTCCCCGGGGGTCAGTGCGCTGATCGTGACGACCCGTGCAGCCTTGGGCACCACGTCGCCCGGCGGGCGGGATGGCTGCCAGGCGACGTCGGCGTCCAGCCGGATCGCGGTCTGGCCATTGCCCGCGCCGACCACTTCGACGATGAGATTCCTGTTGGTCAGCACCTTGGTGGCGGGCAGGTCGAACTCGCGGTCCCATGACGGCGGGCCGAAGTCCGCGTCGCCCAGCGTGAACCGCTTGCCGGTAAGCCGCGCCTGCTCCCAGGACAGCAGGCTCTGCGGGTCGCCCGGCGCTTCCCAGAACGCGGCCTCGTTCACCATCGAGTTGGACACAAGGACGGACTGTGCATGCCCCTCCAAGCCGTCGGGGAGAGCCGGCGGTCCGGCCAGGCGACGCGCGCCCGGTGGCGGCACGAAGTCGGCGAGCAGCGCTGCCGCGGCCGCTTCCGCCTGCTGCCTGACGCCGCCGCCCGCAGCCGAAGACGATCCCGCGACAGAAGACGATGCCGAGGCAGACGGCGACGCAGGATGCTCCGTCGCGCCCGCGCCGGTCTTAGTGGCCACGCTGGCCGTCATGGTAGAGGTCGCGCAGCCTGTGGTCATGGCCGCCGCTAGCAATATCAGGCCGAAGCTCCGCTTCACACTCTTTTGACGCCGCGCCGCGCACGCTGGTTCCCCGTAATCGCCGGCGAATGTAGCGCCGATAGGAGAGCTTCACTCCGCTTGCGAGTGAGCGTCCACTTGACATCAGCACCGGCCTGGCTCTATGCGTTGAGCATGAATCAGGGCAAGCGAGGCAGGGTGCTGGTCACCGGCGCCACAGGGTTCGTGGCGGGGCACTGCATCGGCGACCTCCTCGCGCGCGGGTACGACGTGCGGGGCACCGTCCGGAACGTCAAGACGGCCGACTTGGCGCACCTGCGCCCGGCGATCGACCAGGCCAGCGGCGCGTTCGACTTGGCCGAGGCCACCCTGGACGCCGACGAAGGCTGGGCCGAGGCGGTCAGCGACTGCGACTACGTGCTGCATGTCGCCTCGCCGATCCCGTTCAGGGCACCCAGGCACGAGGACGAACTCGTCCGCCCGGCCGTCGATGGCACCACTCGCGTGCTCACCGCCGCGGCCAGGGCGGGGGTCAAGCGCGTCGTATGCACTTCCTCCCTCGACGTGGTCACTCGCAACAGCGCGACCGCGACGCGCCAGCGAACCGAGGCGGACTGGTCGGACCTGGCCGAGTGCAACGCCTACGCCAAGAGCAAGCTGCTGGCCGAGAAAAGAGCCTGGGACCTGGCCGCCGACCACGGCGTGGAACTGGCCGTCGTCCATCCCGGCGCGATCATCGGCCCGCCGCTGCAGGTCAAGAAGGACAGCTCCGCCGACATCGTGCGCCGCATGCTGGCCGGCCAGATGCCCGCGATACCGCCGCTGCACCTGGCGTTCACCGACGTCCGCGACCTCGCCGCCGGGCACCGGCTGGCGCTGGAGGTCCCCGAAGCGAAAGGGAACCGGTACATCTTCGCCAACGGTCATCTGCCGATGACCGGCATCGCCGCGATCCTCAAGGAGGAATACGGGCCGCGCGGCTACAAGATCACAACCCGGCCGCTGCCGGCCTGGATCCTGCGGGCCGCGGCCGCGTTCAGCAGCGAGGCGAAACTCGGCGCGGACATGCTGGGCATCCAGCACGACGTTACCGCCGGCAAGGCCATCCGCGAACTCGGCTGGACCCCGCGCCCGCTCCGCGACTCCGTCCTCGACACCGCCGAGTCCCTGATCAGCGCCGGCGTCGTCCGGCCGAGCAAGCCACAGTCCAAGATCATTTAGTCGAAGTGCTTGCCTTAAGCCCGGTGAGCGCGGCAGCGCTGCGGACGCCCCTGGAACCTGTCACTTCAGGCACTTGTGCCGCACTGATGAGGCATCATCGCCGCGTGCATCGTACCTACTCATCGCCGAGCTCGAAGAGGTAGTCCATGCCAGGGAACGGCTTGGCCGGCATGAGCGCGCCCTCGATGATCCTCGTGCCGTGCCGACTCGTCACCAGCGTGTACGGGGCGCCGAGCGCGTCGGTGTAGGCCAGCCCGAGCGCGTTCTTATAAGTCCACATGAACCGCCGCTCGGTGCCCGGCGGAATAGGCCGCAGATGCCGGTAGTTAGCCCAATTATCCGCCTCACCGAGCATTGCGTCCGAAATCTCCCGCACGTCCGGTTCGGTCAGGACAGGTTTTCCGTCGGCGAGCATGATATTGACCGCAGGACTATTCCCCACGTTCCTGATGAACAGCACGCCGTGATGCCGGTCATCGACGTAGGTAGAGAGCACCGGCATGCGCGCGTGCCTGTCCGCCGATTCGGTAATCCGCATCGTCGACCTGGCGGCACGCCGGTTCCACTCAAAAGACACCACGGACACTGCGAGCGCGAAGATCGCGACGACAAGTTCTCCGGACACGGCTACTGGGTCCCAGTCGTCAGCGCGGCCTCCAGGGCATTCACCGCGGCGTCGATCGCGATCCGCGCGGTAACCGCGCTGGTGTGCGCACGGTCGATCTCACCAAGAGCAATACAGTCGAACGCCACCCGCGCGTCGTGAATAGCCGCCTCGAGTTCACGCGTGGCTTCCGCAAGCACCGGGTCCTGGCTCGCGCTGTCCGTGGGCATCAGCAGGGTCCCTTCGGTGGAGATTTCGAGATCATGTAGCGGCAGAGAAGACGCTAGCTGACCTCGATGGCGGCGAAGTCGTTTTTCGTGTCCCAGCCGTTCTCTGTCGCCACGCAGTGCCCTGGGGCCGGGCAGGCCAGGCCCCATATATCGGTCGTGTTGAGCCCGCCGCCAGCGTACGTCCACGGATATTTCGAGATGGTGGTCCGGGTCCAGCTGTGCCCGCCGTCCTTGGTCGTTTCGACGGCCTGGTCGCCGCCGAGCACGCAGGTCGTGGTGTTGGCGCAACTCGCCGCGTTCAGTGACAGGCCACCGTCCGGTACACGCTGCCAGGTCTTCCCGAAGTCGGTGGTCCGCAGCACGGTGCCGTTGAACTCCGGCCCCGAGTAGCACAGCGCCATGCTCATGCACGATACGGTCCACAGCCAGTCCTGGCCGCTGGGGAACCGCCCCGCCGAGGAGGAGGACCAGCCGTCGCGGGTCACCTGGGCCGCCGCCGTTCCGGTGATCGGGCAGATGGAGCAGCCGGTGGGCGGGACCATGCCCACTGCGACGCACGCGTTGGCGGACAGGCACGTCATGGCGGAGAAGCTCGCGGACAGGTACTGGGCGAACGCCCAGTGCTTCCCGGCGTCCGTCGACTTGTAGACAACCGAGCCCGCCCACTTGACCGGGCTGCCGACCACGTAGCACGTGCCGTTCGGCACGCACGCCGCCGCGCCCGCCGCGCCTATCGCCGAACCGGAAAAGACTGGCAGGCTCGCCTCGCTCCAGACCACTCCGCCGTCGGCGGTCACCGCTATCTTGCCGCCGTCACCCGCCGCGACGCACCGGTTCGCGTCGACGCAGGCCACCGTGGAAAACACGGTGTGCGCCGGCACTGTGACGGCACTCCAGTGCGCGCCGCCGTCGCGTGTCCGCACGGCATAGCCGTACTTGGCCGTGCGTCCGACTACCAGGCAGGCGGAGGCCGTCGGGCACACGATGCCGTTCAGGTAGATGTCATTCACCTTCATGGTCTCGTGCCAGCCGGTGCCGGTGCACAAGCTCAGCGAGCTGAGGTCAAGTTCAACGGAGAAGGCTTGCAGCTTCCATTCCTTCACCCAGTCGTTCAGGTACGCGTACAGGGTGGCCCGCAGGAACGGGTAGCCGCTCAGGCACAGCTGGGGCGGCCAGTCCGCCGTCGCGGTGCCCGCGAACCCGCCGCCCACCGACATGCCGACCCCGATCATGTCGAGGAAGCCGACCTGGACCTGGACACCGGCGTAGGCCTCGGCCTTCAGCTCGCCGGAGACCTTGAAGTGCGCGGGGTCGGCGGACTTGCCGTCGAGCCGCTGGATCGTCCCGTCCGGGTTGCTGATGAAGCCGAGCATCCGGTAGCTGTGCTGCTCGTAGGAGACGCTGCCCTCGGCGCTGATGGTGAACGTCGCGTCCGGGGCGATCGCGATCGTCGCCCCGGTGTCGCCGAGGACGAACAGCTTCTGATGTGTGTCCTGCCATTCGCGCGGCAGCGTGCACTGCGCGGTATACCCCGCGGAAAAGCTGGCGGATACCGTCGGCTGGTAGGAGATCCAGACGGCCACGAACGGCTTGCGGAATAGGCCACCCGCGTCCACCTCCACGTGCGCCTCGACGTCTTCGAGCTTCAGGCTCAGGCTCCCGGACATGTCGACGCCGCGCCCCTTGGGGTCCTTGGAGTTCAGCGTGGACGCGGAGATGGGTGCGAAGTCGATCGTGGAGGTCAGGCTCGGTGGCCCCGCCGGGATCGCGGGGCGGATGCCGGCGGGGCTCGTCGCGGTGGCGTCGCCGAGCGGGCCGGTGAAGATCGCCTGAGCGGACTTCGTGATCGCGCCCAGCGACGTGCCCGCGGCCGAGACGGTGATCTTCGGCGGGCTGGCCGAGCCGTCGACGGCCGTGACGGTTCCGGCTAGCCCGGACGGGTACACCGTGCCGCCCGGCTTGAGCAGGAAGCCCTGCCCCAGCGACGGCACCGAGGCCGCGGCTGACAGTGTTACCGTCCACGGCGCGGCGGCGCCGGGACTCGTGCCGAGAGCCGGGCCGCCGCTGACCGCCGTCACGTCCGCTTGTGTTGCCACGTCGACCCCGGCGGCCGGGGTCAGGCTCCCGGCGAGCTTCGGCGCCGGGTTGCGGAACGAGTACGTGGTGCCCGCCGTCCGTCCGCTGGTCCCTCCCCAGGTCGTCACCAGCACCGGGACAACGCCGGCCCAGGAGGCGGGTGTCCGCACCCGCAGCAGCGTGGCCGTTGAGCCGGCGAGCGGCGTCGCGCGCAGCGACCCGAACCGCACAGCCCGCACGTAGGTGAGGGCGCGGCCGGTGATCGTGACCACCTGACCGCCGGTGACCAGCCCGGATCGCGGGGACAGCCCGGTCAGCACTGGCCTGTTCAGGTAGTGGTAGCGGACGGTGGACGCGGGACTCGCGCCGGCCTTCTCCTGCACCGTGATGGCCGCGCCGCCCGCCGCGTGCGCGGGTGTGACCGCCGTCAGGACGCTGGCGGACACCACGCGCACGTTCCGGGCCTTCTTGCCGCCGATGAGCACGGCGGACACCTGCGCGAAGCGCGCGCCGCGGATCGTGACGGTCGCGCCGCCGCCGGCCGGCCCCGCGGGCGGGGTCACGGATGTGACGGATGGCCGCTGGCCGGCCGTGATGTTCGCGGCGGTGCCGGTGGCGGCGAAGGCCACCAGGCTGTTGCCCGCGGCCAGCACGGCGAGCGCGCCCGCGAAAGAGCACAGCGTGATGAACCTCGGTACCCGCCACCGTCCCATGGAAAAATGACGCCTTCACCTGACCGCCGGTTGACACATACGGGCGCGCGGCGGAACGGCCTATGCTTCGGCTGTGGCGAAGGGTGATCAAGACGGCACGGCGGCGGTGTTCCGCACCGAGCTGAATCCAGTGGACTTCCTGTACCGGGCGGCGTACATGTACCCGGACAAGGTCGCGGTCGTGCACGGCGGGCGGCGGTATTCCTACCGGCAGCTGGCGGAGCGCTCGTGGCGGCTGGCGAACGCCCTGCGGTCGGCGGGCCTTGGCAAGGGCGATCGTGTCGCCACGCTGCTGTTCAACTCCCCGGCGATGCTCGAGGCGCATTTCGGCGTCCCGGCGGCGGGCGGGATCCTGGTCGCGATCAACCACCGCCTGACTGGCGCGGAGATCGGGTACATCCTGGCGCACAGCGGCGCGCGTTACCTGCTGCTCGACACCGAATTGGAGACGCTGGCAGGGCAGGCCGGGCTGGACGGCGTGACCGTGATCCGCTGCGCGGACAGCGGCGAGCCAGGGGACCCGTACGAGGAGTTCTGCGCCGGCGCGCCGTCGGAGCGGCCGGCGAGCTGGCTTGAGGACGAGGAAGAGACGATTTCCGTCAACTACACGTCCGGAACCACGGGCCGGCCCAAGGGGGTGCAGTACACCTACCGCGGCGCGTACCTGAACGCGCTCGGCGAGGTGATCACGGCCGGCCTGAGCGCCGATTCGGCGTACCTGTGGACGCTGCCGATGTTCCACTGCAACGGCTGGTGCTTCCCGTGGGCGGTCACCGCGGTCGCGGCGCGCCATGTGACCATCCGGGCGGTGGACCCGCAGCGCGTGTGGGAGCTGATCGACGACGAGGGCGTGACCCACTACAACGGGGCGCCGACCGTCCAGCTGATGGTCCTGAACCATCCCCGCGCGCACCGCCTGGACCGGCCGGTGACGGCGCTGGTGGCGGCCGCGCCGCCGTCACCGAGGCTGTTCGCCCGGATGAGCGAGCTGAACTTCCGCGTGGTGCACGTGTACGGGCTGACCGAAACCTACGGCCCGATCACGATGTGCCCCGAGCAGGAGAGCTGGGACGAGCTCCCGCTCGCCGAGCGCGCCAGGTACCTGGCGCGCCAGGGGCAGGCCTACCCCACCTCCGATCTGGTCCGGGTCGTCGACGAGCAGATGAACGACGTCCCGCGGGACGGGGCGACGATGGGCGAAGTGGTCATGCGCGGCAACAACGTGATGAGCGGCTACTACGACGATGACGCCGCCACCGCCACCGCGTTCGCCGGCGGCTGGTTCCATTCCGGGGACCTGGCCGTGTGGCATCGCGACGGGAACATCGAGCTTCGCGACCGCGGCAAGGACATCATCATCTCCGGCGGCGAGAACATCTCAAGCATCGAAGTCGAGCAGACGATCAGCGCGCACCCCGCCGTGCTCGAATGCGCCGTCGTCGGGATGCCGGACCCGCACTGGGGAGAGCGGCCGAAGGCGTACGTCACGCTCAACTCCGGCGCCGCGGCGACCGCCGAGGACATCATCGCGTTCTGCCGCGAGCGGCTGCCGCACTACAAGTGCCCGGACGTGGTCGAGTTCGGGCCGCTGCCGAAGACCTCCACCGGCAAGATCCAGAAGTTCAGGCTGCGCGAACGCGACTGGGCCGGACAGGACAAGCGAATCGGGAGCGTATAGCGCCCGCCTGAACCACCGCGCAGTCACGCGCGTACCGCTCGGCGCCGCGCGCGGGAATGTGCTGCCCGCAGGCGCCACGCCGCCGTTCGGGATAACGGACTTTGATTTGTCCGAAAAATACCATATGTGTCGTCGCGTGCGATCATATGACAATCGTAGGAATTGTTAAAATTAGTTATTACGCCATTAGCAATTAACTTTTTGGCCTGTACTCGGACATTCGCGCTTCTAAGGATCATCTGGGGAGTTAGGCGCCATCGAAAGGAAAACCCCAGAGATGAGGAGATATTGATGCGCATTCATACGCCGGACAGGCTACCGGGGCGAGGCTGGAGGCAGCCGCGCACCCTGATTGTCGCCGCGGCGGTCCTCGCACTCGGCGCGGCGGGCACGGAAGTCGCCACGGCTTCTACCACCGCTCCTGCCGTCAGCGGTGCCACCGGTGCCCCCGCCGCCGCGCCCGCGACCGGGACGCTGACCGCCCTGCCGTACACCTTCCCGACCGGCAGCGGCGGCAGCCTGGTGCGGCCGCTGGGCATCTCGGCCTTCCAGGGCCATGTGTATGTGTCCAACTCGTCCGACAACGTGCTGTCGGACCTGAACGCGGGCAACACCACGACGATCGCCGGGAGCCTGGAGGCTAACGGAGAGAACGGCGACGGGGGGCCGGCGAATCTCGCCACGCTGTGGCAGCCGACCGGGACCGCAGAGGACAGCGCCGGCGACATTTACATCGCCGACACCGAGGACAACGTCGTCCGCGAGATCGACGCCGCCACGGGCATCATCACCCAGTTCGCCGGGAACGGCGAGCCTGGGTCCTCCCGCCTGGGCGGCTCCGCGATCCACGTCCGGCTCGATGCCCCGCAGGCGGTGGCGGTCAACGCGGCCGGTGACGTGTTCATCGCCGACACCAACAACAACCGGGTGGATGAGGTGCTGCCCAGCGGCCGCATCGTCAGGTTCGCCGGCAACGGCAGGCCTGGCTACGCCGGCGATGGCGGCCCGGCCAGGAGGGCCGAACTGACCGAGCCGACCGGGGTGGCCGTCGACAGTGCCGGCAACGTCTACATCGCCGACGCGGGCAACAACGTCATCCGGCGGGTCGACGCCCAGGCCGGCACCATCACGACGGTGGCCGGCGACTACGCCGCCGACCAGGCCAACGGCGGGCTCGGCGGGTTCAGCGGCGACGGCGGCCCGGCGACCTCAGCGCAGCTGTACGACCCCGAGGGGGTCGCGGTCGACGGGGCCGGCGACTTGTTCATCGCCGACACGTTCAACAACGCCATCCGCGAGGTGACCCCGGACGGGACCATCTTCACGGTGGTCAACTCCGCCGGCGCGAACGGCGCGACTCCCCCAGCGGGCGGCGAGACCAACGGCCCGGCGACCGCCTCCAAGCTGAACGGCCCCAGCGCCGTCGCGGTCGATGAGTCCACCAGCACCCTTTACATCGCCGACACCCGCAACAACAAGGCGGCGGCGGTGACCGGGCTGGCCCAGCCCGGTTCGGCCCCCGGCCCTGTGGCCCCGTGAGCGCGGCCGCGCAACTGGCATCCGTCGACTACGACAAGGAAGAGGTTCCCCGTGTCTGACCGCACTTCTGAGCCGTTTGGCGCCAAGCCGTGGCACGCCAAGGTGTCCCGCCGCGGGTTCATCGGCGGCGGCGCCGCGCTCGCCGCGGCCGCCGCGCTGGCCGGCTACCTGCCCGACAGCGTGCTGCGGGCGCAGGCCGCGACCGCCGCGTCCCGTACCCCCTTCGATCTGAGCCAGGTCAAGCACCTGGTGTTCCTGATGCAGGAAAACCGCAGCTTCGACCACTACTTCGGGAC